>Ga0209474_10001170_pt1 | contig 26458 bp, 19 predicted proteins | sample GraSoiAngelo_145_FD_185902 | JGI IMG/M metagenome (GOLD analysis project Ga0209474, IMG submission 185902) | Grasslands soil microbial communities from the Angelo Coastal Reserve, California, USA - 14_1009_05_20cm (SPAdes) (version 2) | ecosystem: Environmental > Terrestrial > Soil > Grasslands...
ACGTCTGGGGTTATACGTCGCTCGACGCAGATCGCGGCATCCTCTATATGCCGCTCGGCGCTCCGAACAACGACCGCGTCGGCATCGATCGTCCCGGCAACAACCTGTTCTCGTCCTCGGTCGTCGCGGTCGATGCGAACACCGGCAAATATCTCTGGCACTTCCAACTCGTGCACCACGACATCTGGGATTACGACACGCAGTCGGCGCCGCTGCTCGTCGACCTGCGCCGCGACGGACAGGTTGTGCCCGCGGTCATCATCGTCAACAAGACCGGCTTGATGTTCACGTTCAATCGCGTCACCGGCAAGCCGATCTTCGACATCGAAGAGCGTCCGGTGCCGAAGAGCGACGTCCCCGGCGAGCAGGCGTCGCCGACGCAGCCGTTCCCGGTCAAGCCCGAGCCGCTGACGCAGAATACGATCGCCCGCAGCAATCTCTACAAGGGGGAGCCGCAGCATCAGTCGTACTGCGAGCACATGGTCGACGACAACAACATGAAGCTGGGCGGCCCCTATCTGCCGATCGCGTTCAACCAGTACAGCATTTCACCGCCGGGGCCGGCCGGCGGGATCAACTTCTGGGGACCCGCGTACGATCCGGAGCTTCATCTGTTCGTGTCGAACACGAGCAATATCTTTCAGCCGATGCGCATCATCCAGCGGCCAGACGGCAGTTACATCAATTCCGGGCCGCTCGCCGGCACTCGCCGCTTCGGTGATCTCGATCGGCATCTGCTCTGCGGGCCGACGCCGTGGGGCGAGCTCGTCGCGGTGAACATGGACACCGGCAACATCGCGTATCGCAAGACGCTTGGTGTCTCCGACATGCTGCCTGCCGGCTTGCAGGACACGGGCCGCCCGAGCTCCGGCGGCGTCGTGCTGACCGCGAGCGGCCTGACGCTCGTCGGCGGCACGGATGATTTCAGGTTCCGCGCCTTTGCGACCGCGACCGGCGAGAAACTCTGGGAGATCAAGCTGCCGTCGTCGGTCGAAACGACGCCGATCACTTACATGGGCGGAGATGGACGGCAGTTCGTCACCGTCGTGAGTACCGGCGGCGGGCTCACGGGGTCGACGGTCACCAACGACGAGATCATCGCGTTCGCGCTGCCGAAGAAATGAATCCGCTGCCCGCCGCCGGCGACGCAACCCGCCGCGCGATCACGCCCGATCGCTCCGATGAACCAATGCGGCCAGTGTTTCCGCCAGAAGAATCGGCTCGACTGGCTTGGCGAGATAGGCCTGAAACCCCGCGTCGAGCGCGAGCGCCTTGCTGTCATTGTCCACGTACGCGCTGAGCGCCGCCGCGGGCAACCCGCTGGCAGGGACCGTCGCGCGAATCCGACGGATCAGCATGAACCCGTCTTCACCCGGCATCGCCATATCGCTCAGGAGGACATCCGGCCGTTCGCGGGAGATCGCACTGAAGGCGTCTCGAGCGGACGCGACGACGGTCGGCTTCGCTCCGAAATGCTCGAGAAGCGCACGCAGCGTGATTCGCGCGTCTTCCTCATCGTCGACGACGAGCACTCTCACGCCGGCGAGCAGGGATCGGTTCATGTGCTCGTCGGCGGTAGCGTCGATCGATTGGTGCTCGCCCGGCACGAGCGGCAGCGTAACCGTGAACGTCGAGCCGCGGTTCGGCCCGTCGCTCGTGGCGCGGATCGTTCCCCCATGATGTTCGACGAGGTGCTTGACGATCGCGAGGCCGAGGCCCAGGCCGCCGTGCGAGCGGGTCGTCGAACTGTCGCCTTGCTGGAATCGATCGAAAATGCGAGGCAACAGCTCCGGATCGATGCCGATGCCCGTGTCGCGCACGACGATCCGGGCCTGGTCGCCGGCGCGCTCGACGCGAACGTCGATCGACCCGTTCTCCGGCGTGAACTTGAGCGCGTTGTTGAGGAGGTTCGAGATCACCTGCTGAAGACGCTGCGGATCGGCGCGCAGGAACAACGACGGCGCGATCGCCGCCGTCAAGGTCACGTGCCTCGCGTGGGCCGCGGGGCGCGCCGCATCGACGGCGGCGCCGGCCACTGTCGCCAGATCGACCCGTCGCATCTCGACGAGTAATTTGCCGGCGACGATCCGCGAGACGTCCAGGAGGTCTTCGATCAGCTTCGCCTGTACGCGCACGCTTCGCTCGAGGACGTCGAACCCTCGAGACGTCGATTCGGCGTTCATGTGCCCCGATCGCAGGATCTGCGTCCACCCGAGCATCACGTTCAACGGCGAACGCAGTTCGTGGGACAGCGTCGCGAGGAACTGATCTTTCGCCCGATTCGCTTCCTGCGCGCGCAGGCGAGCCTCTTCCGCGCGCGCCAGATTGATCCGGTCCTCTTCGGCGCGCAGACGCTCGAAATAGGCTCGCAGCATCGCGGCGAGCGACTCGATCAGGCTGCGTTCTTCCGCCAGGAATACGCCTTCGGCGGCAGCCGGCCGTTCTTCCTTGTAGACGATTTCGATCGCGCCGTGGTGTCCGCGCGAGGTCCCGAATTCGGCGCGCTGCAACCAGGGCGTGACCTCGAACCCTGGCGTCCTCACGTCGATGTCGGCGAAAACGATTCGCGCAGCCGTCACCTCCGGATACTGCCACGCTGGAGGGAGCAGGGCGACAATCTGGATGAGCAGTTCTCGCGGATCCGCCGGCTCGTTCAGGAGCCGACCGGTGGCGTGCAGCGCGGTCAATTCCTTCACGCGCTCGCCGAGATCGTGGACGAGCCGTTGCTGCTCCTGTTCCGCACGGCGCCGATCGGTGACATCACGAACGATCCCGACGATCGACTGGCTGTTCTCCATTTCGAGTGGACTGATGCGGATCTCTATCGGAAACTCCGTCCCGTCGGCGCGTCGTGCTGCCAGATCGCCGGCGATCGTTCGCGTCGTCGACGCGTCCGCGTACCGTTCGCGCTTGGTCCGATGCGCCGCCCTGAAGCGTTCCGGCACGATCACTTCGACGTCACGACCGAGCAACGCCTCTCGTGGGTATCCGAACATCCGCTCGGCTTCGTCGTTCACCTTGATGACGCGGCCCGCCGTATCGATCACCACAATCGCGTCGGGCGCCGCGTCGATGAGGCCGCGAAAATTCCGCTCGCTTCGATTGCGACGCTCGATCTCCGCCCGCAGACGGTCGTTCGCGCTCGCGAGCTCCGCGGTTCGTGCGCCGACGCGATCCTCGAGCGTCACCCGCTCGGCGTCCAAGGCCTCGACAGCGCGTCGTCTGTCGTCGTTCAACCAGCTGATGAGCACCGAGGTGCCAGCGAATACCGTGAGGTGGAGCAGCCGGGATGCATCGAACGTGATGGAGTGGAGAGGCGCAATCAGGAAGTAATCGGCTGCCAGCGTACCGAGGGCGGTCGCGACGAGCCCCGGGCCAAGACCGCTGAACCACGAGCTCAGCATGACGGCGCCGAGGAACAACGAGTAGGTCCCGGCTACGCCCCACGTGCCTTCGCCAAGGAGGGCGAGGCTGAGCGCCAGCAACGTCAGGAGAATGGCGACGGTGTAGCGCTTGGCCGACGACAATCGACGCATCAGCTCCTTGTCAAGAGACCGTCAGCCGAAGCGCGGGCGGCCCATCTCGTTCGTGACGAGTACGATCTTAGCCAGCGGCGAACGGCGAGGCAAACATCGCTGGACGCTGAACCGGCGGCCGATCGCCTACGACGCTAGAACCCGGTTCCGCCGACGACGCGCCGGATGACGCCGTCGCTCTTGCTGTACAGATACAGCTCGCCGCTCGCGTCGACGGAGAATCGGACGTCGGCGCGGCCGCCGAAGACGAGATCGGATCGCGTGGCGAGACGCGGCATCTTGCCGCCGCGCGCGTGATATGCGGCCTCGACGACGGGGAACATCGAATCGTACGATTTCATCGCGGCATCGGCCGGGTCCGTCGGGTGTTTCCAGCGCACCTTCACCTCGTGAATGCGCGCCAGCGTCGCCGGTTTCCCATCGTCGGCGGCGAGCATGTCCTTGTAGTCGGCCCACCAGATGCGGCCCGTCGTGAGATCCGTGAAGATGTATTTGCCGCGCAGCAACGGAACGGCCTTGCCGTTGTAGACGAACCCGCTTCCGATCGAATCGCCGCCGGTCGGATCGTGCGGGTACTGAATGACCGGATAGGTTGGCACGATGAGCTCGCTCGACGGAGTGTCGCCGATCTGCAGCGGAATGCGGTCGTCGGCCGGCAGCGGCGCCGTCGTGTTGTCCGGCTTCAGCAGCTGATTGCCCTCGCGCAGGCCGTACCCGTAGTTGGCGCCTTTGCGGACGATGTACACGGTCTCCCACGTGTGGAGACCGACCGAGTTCACGAGCAGGTGATTGTTGGCCGGGTTCGACGGATCGAGCGCCCAGTTCAACCGGTGCGGATTCCGGAAGCCGTACGCCCAGATTTCCTTTCGCGCGCCGCGCGTGGATACGAACGGGTTGTCGTTCGGAATCCGGTAGCGGCCGTTCTCGCTGACCGTGCTCGACGCGACGTGCTCGTTCAGGTCGGGAACGATGCGGAGGATCTTGCCTTCGAGCGTGTCGAGCCTCTGCGGGTTGGACCTGATCGCCGTGATCTGTGATTCACCCGACGCGCCGTCGCCGCACTCGACATACAGGACGCGCCAGTCGGCATCGCCGGGGCGCGCGGTGGGATTGAAGATGAGATCGCCCATCGGGTGGCTGCGCGTGTTCAGCTGCACGCGCAGCAGCTCGCGCGCCGTGCCTTCGAACGTCGAGTTCGACGGATCCGTATCGGTCCATTCGATCAGCACGCCTTCGTTCTGATAGGGCCCGGGCGTCTTGACGACGGGCGTGGTCGTGTAGCCCTCGACGTTCAGTCCGGGCACGTTCGCGTTGTCGGGCATGTTCGAGCCGGGCAGCGACGGCTCCTCGATGTGCACGGTGTAGAACCTGCCGTTGCGTGCGTAGTCGGGATCGAGGTAGAAGCCGTTCAGCCCGTTGCCGTATCCCTGCTGAATCGTCAACCGCCGGAAGATCCCCTTCTTTCCCTCGTTGCCGTTGAAGTCGAGATACAGCGAGAGCTTCTTCGACGCCTTGTCGACGATATACAACGGTCCGTTCAGATCGGTCACGAACAGCCGGCGGGCGCCGCCGGCTTCTTCCCGCAGCGTGTTCACGCGCGACAGCAACAGTTCGTTGGAGCCTTTGCCGTCCACGCGTCCGGTCATCGGCATCTCGAGGAAGTCCTCGAGATCGATCGACGCGGCGCCCGATCGTGCGGCGTGCGTTCCCTGCGCGGAGGGCAGCGCGCCGTAGCCCATGGCTACGAGGCAGCAGACGACAAGGGCGCCAGTCGGTCTCGTCATGCTCATACAGCCTTCTCCGCGCAGCCGTAACCAACCACTTGCGACCGCGCAGGCGGCATTATGCATCCTTCAGGCTGGGCTGGTGCTCTTCGCTGTGAAGAACTGTGAGGCCGCTGAAGCGGCTCGATGATCAGCGGAGCGTATACAAGTACGCCGCGATGTCGCGGCCGTCGGCTTCGGTCACGCCGGTGTCCGGCATCGCCGTCCGCGGCTCGACCGCGCGCGGATGCCGAATCCACTCCTGCATGTTCGCCGGGTTGTTCGGCAGCTCTCCTGCGAGATAGGTTCGCACCGCGATCGCGGTGAGCGGCGGACCGACATTCGCCTGCGCGGTCTGCACGCCGGGGATCGTGTGGCAGGTGTCGCAGCCGTAGCGCCGAAGCGCCGCAGCGCCGCGCGCCGGATCGCCGCCGGTCGCCTCCATGGCGTCGCGATACACGCCGGCGCGGCATCCCGCCTCGATCACCGCGACGAGCGCGCAGATCACGCAGCCGCGCCGCATCATCGAAGTTCTTCGAGGTAGGCGAGGAGCGCCTGAAGATCGCCCGCCTCGAGGGGATTGGGCGGCATCTGGTTGCCCGGCTTGATCGTCTGTGAATTGACGATCCATCCGGCAAGATGCCCGCGCGAATTGGGCAGCGTGCCGGCGGCAATCGTGCCGCGGCTGGCGAGGTGCGTCAGATCCGGTCCGACGTTTCCGTACGCGCCCGTGCCGCGCACGGTGTGGCAGAAGGCGCATTGGCGCGCGAGGAAGACTGCGCGGCCGCGCAGGGCCTCCTCGCTCTGCGGCTCGCGCGCGGAACCGCGCTGCGCGTCGAGCCACCTCTCGAAATCGGCATCCGATTCGGCGACGATGTCGAACGCCATGTGGGCGTGCTGGCGCCCGCAGAATTCCGCGCACTGCCCGCGGTAGATTCCCGGCCGGTCCGCCTGCAGCCAGATGGCGCTCGAGATGCCGGGGACGAGGTCGCGTTTGCCCTGCAGGTTCGGCGCCCAGAAGCTGTGGATGACGTCGTGCGACGCGAACTTGAACACGACGGGGCGGCCGATCGGAATGTGAATCTCGTTCGCGGTCTTCAGCCGCCGGCTCGGCGTCGCATCCTCGTACTCGATTTCCCACCACCACTGATGCCCGGTGACGGCGATGCTGATCGCCGACGGCGCGCCGAACGACGACACGATCCGGTGCGCGCGGATGTCCGCCACGAGCAAGCCGAACAGGATCGCGACAGTAAGGCCGACGCCGGCGGCCACCGCGGCGCCGAGCGTCGACTCGCCGGCGCGTGCAGACGCGTCGCTGCGCATCCAGCTGCGCAGCATCGCCGCGCCCGTCGCGCCCAGCACGATCACGAAGACGGCGGCGCACACCGCGAACATCACCCACCACAGCCACGTGATGGACGCCGCTTGCGGCCCGGCTGGCTCCAGAACGGAGTGAAACACGCGAAGAGGCATCAGGCACGCCGCGGTCGGGGTGGCGCGCGCCACGACCGTCGCGACGCGACGATGCACGGCGCATTCCGAACTCGGCGGAATCCAACTTGCACCCGTCGAGCTCAGCGAGAGCGGCCATTCCGACTCAACGTTCGCTTCGACGCCGCGCCGCGCGATGGACCGTGCTCGTTCCGTCCGCGGTCGCCGCAATCCTCTTCGCGCGATGGGCGTTCGGTGCGCACCCGTACGCGCCGCCGCAGCCGATCGACTTCAGCCACCGCGTCCATGTCGCGGACGACAAGCTCGACTGCGAGCTGTGTCACAGCGGAGCCAGACGATCGCCCGTGGCAGGCATCGCGCCGCTCGAACGATGCATCGGATGCCACAAATACGTCCTGACGCCGCACCCCGAGGTCGCGAAGCTGCGGCGGATGTGGGAGGCGGGCAAACCGATATGGTGGACCCGCGTGTACACGCTGCCGCAGTTCGTCCGGTTCGATCATGCGTCGCACCTGCTCGCGAAGGTCGGCTGCGAGACGTGCCACGGCGACGTCGCGTCGATGGATCGGATCACCCGCGTCGTCGAGCCGACGATGGGCGCGTGCGTGCGGTGTCATCGCGAACGGCGCGCGCCCGACGATTGTCTGACGTGCCACTACTGAAGCAGGAGACGACGTGATCGAGCGTCGGCAGTTCCTCAAGACGATCGGCATCAGCGGATCGGCGGCGCTGCTCGAACAATGCGCGCCGACGCCGACCGACGAGCTGATTCCGTACCTCGTGGCGCCCGACAACGTCGTGCCGGGCGTCGCGTCGTACTACGCCACGACCTGCCGGCAATGTCCGGCCGGCTGCGGCGCCATCGTGAAGACGATGAACGGACGCATCACGAAGGCCGAGGGCAATCCGGCGCATCCGATATCGCGCGGCCGTCTGTGCGTTCGCGGCCAGGCCGCCGTCCAGTCCGTCTACAACCCCGATCGGTTTCGGACGCCGATCGTGCGCGACGCGCACGGCGTCTTCCAGCCGATCTCCTGGGCCGACGCCGAATCGCTGCTCGCGGCGAAGCTGCGCGCGGCGATGCAGGGCGGCGCGGATCGCGTCGCGTGGATCGGCGAGCTGCTGACCGGCGCGCTCGACACGCTGACATCGGCCTGGCTGTCCGCACTCGACAGCCGCCGGCGGCTCTTCTACGAGACGTTCGATTACGAGCCGCTCGTCGAGGCCGGCGACATCGCGTTCGGCCGGCGCGAAGTGCCGCGCTACGAGCTCGATCGCGCGGCGTTCATCGTGTCGTTCGGCGCGGAGTTCCTCGAGACGTGGCTCTCGAACGTCGAGTTCACCAACGGATACGCGCGCGCGAGGCGCCAGCAGCTTCGCGATCCCGAAGGCACGCTGCTCGTCGTCGCTCCGCGCTTGTCGCTGACGGGCCTGAACGCCGACGCCTGGATCGCGCCGCGGCCGGGATCCGAAGCGCTCGTGGCGCTCGCGATGGCGCACGCGATAGTCGGCGACGGCCTCGCGCACCCGTCCGCCGGCGCGGATCTGCGCGCGATCGAGTCTGCCGTGGCGCCGTACTCGCCCGAGCGCGTGGCGGGCGCAATCGACGTCGACGCGGCCACCATCCGGCGCATGGCACGGCGGTTCGCGTCCGCGCGGCCGTCGCTCGCGATCGGCGGCGGCGTCACCGGGTCCGACCCGCACGCCGTGCAGCTGGAGCTCGCATGCCTCCTGCTCAACGTGCTGGCCGGCAACGTCGGGGAGAGCATCAGCTACGGCGCCGCGCATGCCGTCGATCGCCTCGCCACGCGGAGGGAGATCCTCGAGACGACGCGCGCGATGGCGTCGGGCGCGGTGGACGTGCTGCTGGTGCACCATGCGAACCCGATCTTCACGCTGCCGCCACCAGTCGGCTTCGCGGATGCGCTCGCGCGCGTCCCGTTCGTCGTCAGCTTTGCCGGCGCGCCGGACGAGACGACCGATCGCGCACACCTCGTGCTGCCCGATCACCATTTCCTCGAGAGCTGGGGTGACTATGCGCCGCGCGCCGGCGTCGCGAGCCTGCTGCAGCCTGCGGCCGCGCCGCTCTTCGACACGCGCGCGACCGGCGATGTGCTCATCGAGGTCGCGAATCAAATCACCGCCGACACCGCGCGGGCGGTCGGCAGCACGAGGTGGGCCGACTACGTGCGCTCCGCGTGGAGCGAGCCAACAACGGCGAACGATCAGGCAGCAGCCGCGGCGGGATGGGAAGCAGCGCTGCACAGCGGCGGCCGGTTCGAAGCCGCCGACGCCGTGCGTCCCACGCTGCGTGACGTCGCTCGCGCGCTCGTGATCGATCCCGACGCGCCGGCGGCGGCTGACACGTACACGTTCATCGCCTGCCCGTCGACGCACTTCTACGACGGACGAGGCGCGAACGAGTCGTGGCTGCAGGAGGTGCCGGATCCGATCGCGAAAATTTCGTGGGGCGACTGGATCGAGATCCATCCGGACGCGGCTCGCCGCCTCGGCATCGTCGACGGCGATGTCGTGCGTGTGACGTCGTCGCACGGGCAGATCGAGGCGGCGGCGCATCTCTACGCCGGGATGCGGCCCGACGTGATCGCGATGCCGCTCGGCTACGGGCGGTCGCGGTCGTCGCGGCACGCGGGCGCGCGCGGATCGAATGCGGCGCTGCTGCTGCCGCCGGAGGCTGCCGGCTCGCCGCACGCGGTGTGGCGCGCGTCGGGCGTGCGTGTGGAGCGCGCCGGCCCGCGCCGCATCGTGATCATGCTCCAGGCACACGTGGCGTCGCGCGAGGACACGAGCGCGCCGCTCGGAAAAATCGTCGATCCGGCGCGCACCGACGTGCGCGAGCCGCCCGAGCACGCGCCGGTCGATCTGTTTCCGCCGCACGAACATCCGGCGCACCGCTGGGGCATGGCGATCGACCTGAACAGCTGCACCGGCTGCAACGCGTGCGTCGCGGCGTGCTACGCCGAGAACAACGTCGCGGTCGTCGGCGAGCAGTTCTGCGCCCAGGGACGCGAGATGTCGTGGATTCGCATCGAGCGGCACGCGCACGCGATTGTGTCCGAGAGCGGCCTCCGCCGGCCGGCCACAGTCTTCCTGCCGATGCTCTGCCAGCACTGCGACGAAGCGCCGTGCGAGGCGGTCTGCCCGGTGTACGCGACGTATCACAATCCGGAAGGGTTGAATGCGCAGGTGTACGCGCGGTGCATCGGCACGCGCTTCTGCTCGAACAACTGTCCGTACAAAGTGCGGCGCTTCAACTGGGCGCGGATCGGATGGGACGCGCCGCTCGGCGAACAGTTGAACCCCGACGTGACGGTCCGCAGCGCCGGCGTGATGGAGAAGTGCACCTTCTGCATCCAGCGCATCCAGGCCGCGAAGCGCACCGCAAAACTCGACGGCCGCTCGCTGCGGGACGGCGACGTCGTCCCCGCGTGTGCGCAGACGTGTCCGGCCGAGGCGATCGTGTTCGGCGATCTGCACGATCCGCAGAGCCGCGTCTCGCGATTGTCGGCCGATCCCCGCGGCTATCACGTGCTGGAGGAACTGAACACGCGTCCGGCGATCACGTACCTGCGCCGCAGCGTGCCCGGAGCGCCCGCCGATGAGCGATGAACCGCAGGCGGTTCGGGCGCTGCCGGTCCCGGCGGCGATGCGGCGCGTCACGCGCGACGTGCTCGCCACGCTCGAGTGGCGGATACCGAGCTGGCTCGCGTACTGGGGCGCCGTCGGCCTGTGCCTCTTCGGCTGGTCGATCGCCGCGCTCGTGTGGGCCTATCAGATCTACACCGGCCTGCACATCACCGGGCTGCGGCATCCCGTGATGTGGGGCGCGTACATCACGTCGTTCGTCTTCTGGATCGGGATCGCGCATTCCGGCACGCTCATCTCCGCGATCCTCTTCCTGCTCCGCGCCCACTGGCGGACGACGCTCGCGCGCGCCGCCGAGACGATGACGATCGTCGCGGTGATGACGGCGGGGATTTTTCCGATCCTGCACCTCGGCCGCGCCTGGCTGTTCTACTGGCTCGTGCCGTATCCGAACGAGCGCGGTCTCTGGGTGAACTTCGCCTCGCCGCTCATCTGGGACGCGACGGCCGTCGGCACGTATTTCGTCGTCAGCGTCCTCTTCTGGTTTCTCGCGCTCATTCCCGACTTCGCGGTGGTTCGCGATCACTCGCGCGGGTGGCGGCGGTGGATCTTCGAGCGGCTCGCGCTCGGGTGGACGGGCACGGCCGCCGAGTGGCGGCATTTCCGGACGGCGTACACGCTGCTCGCCGCGCTGATCGCCGTGCTCGTCGTCTCGGTGCACAGCATCGTCTCGTGGGACTTCGCGGTGGCCGTCGTGCCGGGCTGGCACAGTACGATCTTCGCGCCGTACTTCGTCGTCGGCGCGATCTTCTCCGGCCTGGCCATGCTGCTGACGCTGATGGTGCCCGGCCGCTTCCTGCTCGAGATCAAAGACTACGTGACGATCGATCATCTCGAGAACGTCGCGAAGCTGCTCGTCGCGATGTCGATGCTCCTGACGTATTCGTACGGGAGCGAAATGTTCTTCGCATGGTACCGCGGCGACCCGTTCGAGCGGGCGCAGTGGATGTATCGCGCCGGCGGCAGCTACGCCGGACTGTTCTGGCTCACGCTCGTCTGCAACTCCGTCGCGCCGCTCGCGTTCTTGAGCCGCCGGGCCCGCAGGAACACGACGGCGCTGTTCGCGCTGTCGATCGTGATCAACGTGGGGATGTGGACCGAGCGCTTCGTGATCATCGTCGCGTCGCTCGCGCACGAGTACGACGCGTACTCCTGGGGCGCGTACCGCCCGACCGCGTTCGAGTGGACGATTCTGGTCGGCAGCGCGGCGTGGTTCCTGTTCTGGTTCCTCCTGCTGATCGGCCACATTCCCGCGGTGCCGATGGCAGAGACCAAGGAGCGTCTGCTCGAGACGGCGCCGCTCGAAGGAGTGCCGGCGTGACGGGCGTGATGGCCATCTTCGAGCGCCGCGACGATCTGCTGGCCGCGATCGCGGAGACCAACGCGAGGCGCGTGCGCGGCGCGACGGCGTTCGCGCCGGCGTTCGACGAGCGCGTGCTGCAGGCGGCAGGCGCGACAACGTCGCCGGTCGCGTCGTGGACGCTGGCCGGCGGGATTGCGGGCGCCTCGTCGGCGCTGGCATTCACCGTCTGGACCATCCGGCAGTGGCCGACCTTGATCGTGAGCGGCAAGCCGCTGATCGCCTGGCCGCCGCTCCTCATCATCGCGTTCGAGCTGATGATTCTCGTGGCGGCCGCGGCCGCGATGATCGCGTTTCTCGCGGCGGCCCGTCGCGCACGGCGCGGGACGCGCGGCGCCTACGATCCGTCGCTGAGCGATGCGCGCTTCGGCCTGCTCATCCCCTGCGGGCCTGCGCGCGTCGCCGAAATCGGCGAGGCGATGACGACGTGCGGAGCTGTCACGTGGCGCGTGGTCTGATCACGAACCGCGCGGCCGTCGTCCTCGCGTGCGCCGTGTCGGCCGCGGCACTCGGCGCATGCGACTGGCCGTGGCGGCACGACATGGTGGACGGGCCGCAGGCGGGCGCCTCGGCGCCCCGGCCCGCGATCCCCCAGGCCTTGCCGATGGGCGCCGCGCTGCCGCCGCCGCCCGCCGTCGTCGATGCGCTGCGAAATTCTCTCCCTGCGGCGACGCCGCCGCGCGGCGGCGCGCTGTACGAGGTTTACTGCGCGCCGTGTCATGGGCTGTCCGGCAAAGGCGACGGCCCCATCGCGAAGTACTACGTGCCGGTCGGCGATTTGACGAAGGACGACGTCCAGCGGCACACGGACGGCTGGCTGTACGGCGTCATCGTGAACGGCACCGAAAAGATGCCGCGATTCGCGCACGAGCTCGCGGTCGTGGAGCGGTGGGAGGTCGTCGGCTTCGTCCGGCAGCTGGCGCGAGGCGTGCCATGAACCCGACGGCGTGGAGAGCGCTCGTCGCGATCTTCGTGTTCTCGTCCGGCACGGCAATGGGCGCGGTGGCGTTTGCCGCGCTGCTCGAGATCACGGGTGCCGAGTGGGCGGGCCGGCTGCGGCTGACGGCGGAAGCCTTTCGTAGATTTCTGCCGGCGTCATTGCTCCTCTACGCGGTTCTTCTCGTCGGTGCGTCGGCGCTCTATCCCTGGATCGCTCACCCTTCGCGCACGCCGTGGCTGCGGTTCTGGCCGCTCGCCTTGCGCGACGCCGCGGGGCTGATCGTCGTCTACGCCGCGGCGAATTGGTTCTGCGCACGGTCGGATCCCGATCGATCGTCGTCGGTCGAGCCGCCAGCCTCCGCTTCTGCCGTGCCGCGGCGCGGAAAGCGCGCGGTGATCTTCCTGATCGTGTACGCCGTCGGCGGCAGCCTGCTGATCGTCGACGTGCTGATGTCGCTCGAGCCATCGTGGACGAGCACGCTCTTTCCCGCGTACGTCCTGACCGCAAGCCTTTACACGGGCATCGCCGCCGTCGTGATCGTGAGCGCCTGGAGCGCGCCGCCGGAGATCCTCGACGGGCCGCGCGCGAACGACGCCGGCAACCTCCTGCTCGGGTTCGCGCTCGTCTGGATGTACCTGCTGTGGTCGCAGTTTCTCGTCATCTGGTACGGCAACCTGACCGAGGAAGTCGGCTATCTCATTCGGCGCTTCGAGCACGGCTGGCGCCTGCTGGCGTGGACCGTGATCGCGATGCGCTTCCTCGCGCCGTGCGTCGTGTTTCTCGGCCGCCGCGGCAGACGGCGGCAGCCGCTCGTCGCGACGAGCGCGCTGATCGTCGTCGGCTTCCTGCTCGAGTGTTTTCTGCTCGTCGGCCCGCGGCAGGCTCTTACCGACCAGCCTTCGGCCGCTTCGGGTTGCGCTGATCCCCTTCCTGGTACGCTGCTTCCTCTTCCGAGTCGCCGAGGTTCAGCTCAGGATGATCTCGCTGCGCCTGGACCACGTCCGAGCGCTTTGCGAGTTTCCTGGGCTCGCCGAGGAAGCGCGACTGCTGCTTGCCCTGGCCGGTCGGCGGCTGGTTCTTCCGATGACGGTTCGAGTTCACCATGACACCGGCCTATCGCAAACTGCGGGCCGGCCGAAACGCTCGAGGCTCGACGCGCGCGCGCACGGCAGCGCGGCCGTAACGCGATGGCCGCAATCAGGGTGCAGAAGCGACTTTGATACGCTACCGCCGTGAAGCCAACGATTCGCTCATCGGACCTCGCCCATCTCGCGCACGTCGAGCTGCTCTCGCCGAAACCGGACGAGAGCCTCCGGTTCTTCACAGACGTCATGGGCATGACGGAGAGCGGAAGGCGCGGCGATTCGGTGTACCTCCGCGCGTGGGACGACTACGAACATCACACGCTCAAGCTCACCGCGGCGACGGTGGCGGGCATGGGCCACGTCGCCTTTCGCGCGACGAGCCCCGCGGCGCTCGAGCACCGCGCGGCGATCATCGATGCCGCCGGATTCGGCGCCGGCTGGACCGATGGCGATCTCGGCCACGGACGCACGTACGCCTTCCACACGACCGACGGCCACCGGATGGAGATCTATTACGAGACGGAGTGGTTCGCGCCGCCGGCGCACCTGAAGCCCGCGCTCAAGAACCAGGCGATGCGCTTTCCGGCGCGCGGCGCGAACGTGCGGCGGCTCGACCACCTGAACCTGCTCGCCGCCGACGTTCGCGCGCTGCGGCTGTTCTTCGAGAACGTGCTCGGCATGCGGACGACGGAAATGATCGTCCTCGACAACGGCGACGAAGCGGGCGCGTGGGTGACGACGACGAACAAGAGCTACGACCTGGCGTTCACCGCCGACCACTACGGCGCGCGCGGACGCTTTCATCACGTCACCTACGCGGTCGACTCCCGGGAGGAAGTGCTGCGCGCGGCCGACATCTGCCTCGAGCACGGCGTCCACATCGAGACCGGACCGCACAAACACGCGATCCAGCAGACCTTCTTTCTCTACGTCTACGAGCCTGGAGGCAACCGCGTAGAGGTGGACAGCGCCGGCGCGCGGCTCGTCCTCGCGCCGGACTGGCCGCCCGTCGTCTGGACGGAAGCGGAGCGCAAGAAGGGCCAGGCGTGGGGCCTGAAGACGACTGACAGCTTCCACACGTACGGCACGCCGCCGATCGAGCACTACACAGGGCCGCGCCGTACGTGAGAGAGCGGCCTCTTCAGGCCAGCGCTTTTTCGTACAGCGCCAGCAGACGGCTCCACGCTTTTTCCGCCTGCGCCTCGTTGTACACGCGCGAGTCCGGAGGGCACCAGCCGTGCGCGGCGCCGGCATACACTTCGATTTCCGCGGGCAGACTGGCTTGGCGGAACGTTTCCTTCAGCACGTTCTTTTCATCGGGCGACCGCTGGTCGTCGTTCTCGGCGATCTCGATGAGGAACTGCGCTTTTGTTTTGGCCGCTTGAACATGCGGACTGTTCGGCGCATTGGTGACGAGGCCGCCGCCGTGAAACGACGCGACCGCGCCGACGCGATCGGGCACTGCCGCGGCGGTCCTGAACGCGATGGGGCCGCCCATGCAATAGCCCTGCGTGCCGACCTTGCGGGTCTTCGCGACAGACGGCTGCCGATCGAGCCACGCGATGAACGCCTTGGCATCGGTCGTCTGCGTCGTCTCGCTCAGACCCTGCGCGAGCGGCATCAGCTGCTGGATTGGCGTCGCGGAGCCCGCGTCCGCGGTCGGCGCTTTCTTGGTGCGGTAGAACGGATTGACGACCAGCACCGAGTAGCCGGACTCGGCGAGCCGCTTGCCCATCTGGCGGAACGCCGGCCGCAGGCCGAAGATGTCCGGCCAGACGAGCACGCCGGCAGCGGCGCCGCTGGCAGGATGCACGAAGTAGCAGTCCGCGGTGCCGTCCGGCGTCGTGACGCTGACGTCCGATTCCGTGACGGCCGCGGCGTTGGCCACCTTTGGCAGCAGCATCGAGACGCCCGCTCCGAGAAGGACGCCGAACTGGCGGCGTGTCACCAACCCGCGGGTCAGATATTCCTGTTCATCATGCTCGAAATGATCTTGATCGCACATATTTCGCTCCTCGTTACGCAAAGGCTGCGCTACCGCGGGCCGCCGTCACAACAGTGTTCCTCTCAGGACGACGATGCCGACTGAAAAATAGATGACCAGGCCCGTGACGTCAACCAGCGTCGCGACGAACGGCGCCGACGATGCCGCCGGATCGAACCCGAGGCGCCGGAGTCCGAACGGCAGCAGCGATCCGATCAGCGTGCCCCACAACACGACGCCGACGAGCGCCACCGACACGGTCATCGCGACGAGGAACCAGTGCTCGCCGTAGAGCGGCGAGAACGCGGACCAGATCGTGATCCGCAGGAAGCCGATCGTGCCGAGGATGGTGCCGAGCGCCAGCCCGGCGCCGATTTCGCGCCGCATGACGCGCCACCAGTCGCCGAGCGTCACCTCGCCGAGCGCGAGCGCGCGAATCACGAGCGTTGACGCCTGCGAGCCGGAATTGCCGCCGCTCGAGATGATGAGCGGCACGAACAGCGCGAGGACGACGGCGCGCTCGATCTCGTGCTCGAAGAACCCCATCGCCGTCGCGGTGAGCATCTCGCCGATGAAGAGCGCCGTGAGCCACCCGGCGCGCTTCTGCACCATGCGGCGAAACGCGATCGTCATGTACGGCTCGTCGAGCGCTTCCGACCCGCCGAGGCGCTGGATGTCTTCCGTCGCCGCCTGCTCCGCGACATCGAGCACGTCGTCGACGGTGACGATGCCGATGAGAATCCCGGCCGTGTCGGTCACCGGCAGCGCGACGCGATCCTCGGCGCGGAAGACGCGGACCGCCGTCTCCTGATCGTCGGTCGCCTTCAGCGCGACGAACCGGCGATCCATCAGGCTGCGCACCGTGTTCGCCGGAGAGGTCAGCAGCACTTCGCGAATCCGGATGTCGTCGACGAGCGTCCCCTTGTCGTCGATCACGTAGATCACGTTGAGCGTTTCGCTATCCTGGCCGTGCTGGCGGACGTACTCGAGCACGTGCGCGATCGTCCACTCCTCGCGCACCGCCACGTAGTGCGGCGTCATCAGGCGGCCGATCGATTCCTCGGGATACCCGAGGAGACGGACGGCCTCGGCGCGCTCTTCCGGCGTGAGCAGCGCGAGCAGCTTCCGAGTCGCCTCCGCCGGCAGCTCCTCGAGGAACGTCGTCCGATCGTCGGGCGCCATGTCGTTGAGGAGCGCCGCCGCTTCTTCCGACGCCATCGCTTTCAGGAGCGCGTTCTGCTCGTCGAGCGACAGATACGCGAAGGTCTGCGCCGCGTCCTTCCGCGGCAGGATGCGGAAGACGAGCACCTGTTCCTCGAGCGAGAGATCCGTGAGGACCGACGCGAGATCGCTGGCGGGCCGGTTGCGCAGCATGTCGCGCAGCCCGCCGACGTCGCGGTCGCGAATCCGGCCGGCGATCTCGTCGGCGGGGCGCACGGTGTCGCGCACGACCTGCAGCGCCGCCTCCCGGTTGGGGCCGTTCAGTTGTTGTTCCATATGAATGAGGGCGGCGCGCACCACGTCGCGGTGGTGCACGCGCGGGCCCACCGCGCGGACCGTGTCGAGCCAGAGGCGGTGGATCTGTTCGAGGTCTTCGGGGCGCAGCGCCGGCGCGTGCGCGCCGAGGTGATACGCGGCCGCCGTGCCGCGCGGGTGATGGACGACGAGCCGAACGTCGGTGGTCGAGGGCTTGACCGCGCGCTCCCACGCGTCGCCGAGGAGCCGCGCCTGATCGTCGGCAGACAACGTCTCGGATTCGCCGACGTGAATCTCCGCCGACCCGAGCCGCAGCGCGGTGTCGATGACCGCCTCGAACACGTCGACGGCGGGGACGATCATCAGACGTACGGCGCGATGCTCGCGCTCGGCGACGGCAATCACCGCCGAGAGCAGCCGCCGCTCGTCGTCGGTCGCGCGCGGATCGATCGTCGGATCGTCGGGCACGTCGACGCCGACGAGCCGCACGGTCATCGCGACCACGTCGCGATCGCCCGCCTCGCGCAGCGCAGCCGTCAGGTGCGTCAGCGCGTGCGGCTTGCGCACCGGCACGAGAAAATTCCCCCGACGCGCCTGCACGTGGCGCAGGTCCACGTCGTCGGCGGGCAGGAGCTGGAAGGGATCGAGTCCGGCGGCGTCCGACGGCGACGCGGCCGACGCCGCGCGGGCCGACACCGACAGCATCGCGGTGAGCGTGGCGACGACGGCCAGCCCGGCGACCGAGGGCGCATCGACGACGAGGAGGAGGCCGCCGACAGGAGCGGCGAGCAGCACGCCGGCTGCGATCAAGCCGATCGGCCACTCGACGCGGCCCACGCGGAGGTTGATCGGCGTCCGGTAGGCGCGCGGTTCGCGCCGGATGAAGCGGTAGCGAACGAGCGCCGCGATCTTCAGCAGCGCGCTGACGACCACGCCGATCGCGTACGCGCGCGCGAGCCACGCGATCTCGCCGCCCGAAATCAGCACGATGCCCAGCTGCGCGACCGTCGTCGCGTCGACGAGGCGATAGGGCGTCCCGAATCGCGGGTGCAGGCTTCGCCACCGATCCGGCAGCACGCCTTCGTCGACGAGCCGCGCCAGGACGCCCTGCGCGCCGAGCGACGTCGAGCGCACGGTGGCCGCCAGAAAGGCGGCGCCCGCCGCCGCGACGGCGGCGAGCAGCAGCGCGCGCAGCCACGCCGGCCCGATCACGTGGAGCGCGATGCCCGCGAGCGGAGCGGATGTCCATGCGCGCAGCTCGGCGCCCGGAATCAGCGCGACGCCGAGAAATGCGAGCGCCGTGGTGACGACGAGGGTGTAGGTGGACACGAGCCGCGCAACGCGCTGAAGGTTTTTGATCCGCGGCTGCTCGAGATCCAGTGCCGCCGCGCCGAGCACGTCGACGCCGCCGATGGCCGGCAGCGCGTACCCGACTGCGACGATCGCGACGAGCGCGCCGCGAATCGGACGGGACCAGACCGCGAGCGCCGCGCTCAGCGACGCTGGAATCGACGGCAGCACCTGCCCCGCGTCGGGCGGCCGCGCCGCCGCCGACGCGCCGGCCCAGACAACCAGCAGGCCGAGCACGACCACGGCCCACCCGAGCACCCGCGCGACGAATCGATCCTGCAGCGGCCGGCCCTGGCGCACGGTCCACCAGACGAGCGCGATCGCGACCGCCGCGACGACCAGCGGGCCGGCGTCCCCGCCCAGGCTTCCCGACCGCTGGCCGAAGAGCGCGCGCGCGAGCGTGATCGCGTAGTGCCCGGCGAGGACCGCGGCCAGCGCGCCGAGCACGAGGCGATCGACGAGCAGCGCCGCGGCGGAGGTGCGCGCGGCGAGCGGACCGAGCGTCTCGCGCACGCTGCCGTACAGGCCGCCCGGCACGAACAGCGCGCGCGCCTCGATATCGGCGGCGCGCACCATCACGCCGAGCGCGGCAGCCGCCAGCACGAAATACGGCCCGGCCGAGCCGACGAGCGTCCACGCCATGCCGCCGACGAACAACGCGCCGGGTCCGAGCTCGGCCAGCGATCGCGCCGTCGCGCGCCACACCGACACGTACGAAACGATCGACCTCGACGCGAGGACGACGCGTATGCGATCGGACGCGGGGATATGAGTGATGCGCCAGCTCCTCGATGGCGGTTAGGCTGCCGGTCTCGTGATGCCCGAATTCCGACGGGCCGCGCGGAAGCTCCATTTGAGCGCCGGCGGCGTCATCAGCGTCGTCAGGATCACGACGGTCACGAGCGCCGTGTATCCGCGCTCGTCGACGAGCGGCGCTCCTCCGACGTGGAGCGTCCGTCCGAGCGCGGCGAAGACGAGCGTCACTTCGCCGCGTGGAATCATCCCGACGGCAACCGTCAGCCGCTTCACGCCGGGATGCAGGACGCCCGCGGCGCACGCGAGCTTTCCGGCGACCGCGGCGAGGGCGAGCGCGAGCGGGACCGTCAACAGGATCGGGCGCGCGACGGCCGCAAGACTGGTGCGGAATCCCACCAGGACGAAGAACACCGGCACGAGGAACGAGATCATCGGCTGGAGGAGTTCGCCGAGCGGCGGCTCACCGCGCTGGACGAACATCTGCGAGTGCGCCTCTTCGAGCACGAGCCCCGCGGCGAAGGCGCCGACGAGTGCCGCGAGGCCGACCGCCGCCGCGGCCCACGAGAGGAAGAAGCAGAAACACAGACCAACCGCCAGCAGCGCGCCGCGCGCCTCGAGCTTCGCCGCCTGGCGGAACCACAACGGCGTGAGCCACGAGCCGAGCACGATGGCCAGCACGAGGAAGCCGATGCTCTTCATGCCGAGCGCAGCCATCGCCGTGGTCGGCGGCGCGGCGCTCTCGCCTGCGCCGATCCATCCGCTCATCGCGCCCAGCACGACCAGCGCCAGCACATCGTCGACGACGGCCGCGCCGAGAATGATCTTGGCTTCGGGACTGCGGGACGCGCCGATGTCCTTCAACACGCGCGCGGTGATGCCGACGCTGGTGGCCGTGATCGCCGCGCCCACGAAGACATGCGCGACCGTCGGCGCGCCCGGCATCAGCAGCGTCGCCGCGCCGGCGCCGATCGCCAGGCTCGCCGCGGTGCCGATCGCGGCAACGAGCAGCGACGATGGTCCGAACGCAAAGAGCTCGCGCACCGACAGATCGAGGCCGACCTCGAACAGGAGGAGCAGCATGCCGACGCGCGCCAGGATGTCGAGATACGGATCGACGCCGAGACCGTGAAGGCTGCCGAGGCCGGGCAGGTTGCCGATCACGATCCCCGCGAGCAGCTCGCCGAGCACCGCCGGCTGCCCGAGCCGGGCGGCGACGTGCCCGCCCGCGAGCGCGGCCGCCACGAGCACGGCGAGCTCGAGCGCGAGCCAGCCGAGATCGTCGCCCGGCGCGTTCCCGCGCGAGAGGACGAGGCCCGCGGCGAGAAGGAGCACGGCCGCCGCCACGAGCACGAAGCGAAGCGTGGCTCTCACGGCAACGTCATTGACCGATGGTTTGGCTCGCGTCCATCCATGGCCGCTCGGCGGACTGGACGCCGCAATTCGACGGCGGCGCGATCGCCGGGCTCGAGGACGGCGGCGGCACGCCCGCCGGCAGCATGGCGGACAGGGCGAGCGCGCCGACCGCTGCCGGCAAAAAAGTGCGCACGCGCGTCATTTTACGTGACGCGCAGGTCCGGAGAAGACGCGGGTTACCCGCGCAGCTCGTGTGGAGAATCCGGTGGAGGGATCGGCGTCGACTGCCTCGCCGCGTCGACGTCAGGATTCTCGAACCACGCGCGGATCGCCGGCAAGGCGGCCGTCGCGGCCGCTTCTCCGGCCTCCACGATCGCGGCCCCCGCCTCGAACGCGTTCCACGCGATGCTCTCGAGATCGGGCGCGAGGACCAGGTCGCTGGCGCTCCGCCAGACCGACTCGTTGTGCCGCTGCATGATCTGGAAGCAGCGGCGAACGACCTGAAAGACGTCCGCCGGCGGACGCACGCACGGCGGCGGCGGCAGCGACACCGAGATGACGTGCGTGGCGCCGAGGTCGCGCGCTAGCTGCGCCGGAATCTCCACGCTCATCGCGCCGTCCACGAGCACGCGATCGCCGGCGCGCACCGGTTGGAAGAGCCCGGGATACGCGCAGCTCGCGCGAATCGGCAGACACACGTCGCCGGCGCCATAAAACGACACCGGCTCGCCGGTGCAGAGATCGGTTGCGACGATCCCGAGCGGGGTCTGCATCGCCTCGAAGCAATGCGCCTTGAGCACCCCCTCGAGGAAGCGCGTCATGCGATCGCTGCCCATGAAGCCCATGCGGCAGATGGTCCACCGCGCGACGTCGCGGAAGCGCATGGAGCAGCCGACGCGCGCGATGTCGTCGGGCGTCGTGCCGCTGGCATACGCCGCCGCGACGATCGATCCCGCGCTGACGCCGGTGATGCAATGAATCGGAATGCCGTGCCGCTCGAAGACCTTGAGCACGCCGGCGTGTGCAATGCCGCGCGCGAACCCGCCCCCGAGCGCCAGGCCGAGACGCGGCGCCGCGGCTGCCGTCGAATGCCCGCCGCGCCGGGCCGCACGATTCGCCGCGTACAAAACCCGTCGTCTTCCCATAGGTCCCCTGGGGGCGGTTTCGAGGGAGCAGTCGCTTACACAGCAATTTGCGCGCCACGAAATCGACGCGATCGCTGCTCGATCCCCGCACGGCCGACGGATTTCACGTCGCCTGGGAAGACTAAAGTTCGTTCGGGTATACGCGCCCGGCGCGAACGGACGCGTCGAAGCGGTCGAAGTGTACGGCGCGCTCGTCGAAGTCACCGACGTAGGGCGACCCTTTCCAGGGTCGCCAGAGGCGAGGCTGAAAGCCTCGCCCTACAGATTCTGAACCCACTCTTACGGCTTGAGCGCTGGATCCCAGTGCTCGTCGGCCTTGCCGTCGACGAACCGCCACATGTCGAACCACGTCGACGTGTAGGCCTTCGACGGATCCTTGCTCTCCTTGTACTCGCGCGCGATCACGACGGTGACCAGATCGCCGTCAGCGAGCACGGCGACGACCGGCGTCGCGAGTCTGTCGCACGTCGGCGTCTTTTGCCGGCTGCCGAAGAACTTGACGACGGCGTCGCGGCCCGACGTGACGTTGGGATTGTGCTGAACGTAGCGCGCGGTGAGCCACTTGTCCGCTTCGTCCCAGTGGTTGCACTGCAGCAGGTCCTTCATGATGTGGAGCGCCGCCTGCTTGTTCGTGTTCAGCTTCGCGTTGCGGTCCGTGAAGAGGCTCTCGGGGTTCGCGGCGCCCCTGACCGGCTCCTGCGCGATGGCGGGAGCGGCGGCCAGCGACGCGAGCAGGACGAGCGACGCGAGTGGCGATGTGCGTGGCATGCGGCGATAGTAGGCGCCGCGCCCGCCGCGCGCAAGCGTCTCACGTCAGCAGCCACGCGGTGGCGGCGACGAGCCCGATGACGAGGGCGATGCCAGCCGCCAGCCCCGCGAGATCTTCGCTGAACGCGCGCCAGCCGCGCCCCGCTGCCGCCGATCGAAGACGCAGCACGTTGACGAGCAGCAGCGGACGATTCGCGTCGGCGCCGTCGGCGCCGGCCGGCGGGGTGTTCGAGGATGTCTCCAATCGCTCGAACAGCGACGCGAGGCGCGCCGCCGGCTCTGGCGCCGTCGCGAGGCTGACGACGACGAGCGCCGCGATGCCGGCGGCGAGCGCGGCGAGGAAGACGTTCGGATCCCACCGGTCGAGACGCTCGCCGGCGGCGTAATACAAGAGGAAGTTCGTCGCGAGCGCGGCGACGAGGCTCGCCAGCGCGCCCCACCGGTTCGCGCGGCGCCACACGATGCCGCCGAGCAGGCTGATGCCGACAAACGTCGACAGCGTCTCGGTGAGCAGGAAGCTGTAGAGCACGCTTTCAATCAGGAACATCGCGTAGAGCACGCCGAGCAGCGTGATCGCCGCGCCGCTGATCCGCCCGGCCCACAAGTAATGTCGATCGCTCGCGCTCGAGCGCACGTGCGGCCGATAGAAGCCTTCGGTGAACAGCGCGCCGACGTCCACCATGTAGGCCGAGCAGGCCGACATGCTCGCCGCGAGAATCGACGCGACGAGCAGGCCGAGCGCGCCGGGAACGAGCAGCCGGCGGCATGCGAACCCGAACGCGTTCTCCGGGTCCGCCAGCGGGCCGCCGGCGCCCTGCACGATCATCGCGGCGGCGATGAGCCCGACGAACATCCACCCGACGGTGCACACGCGCTTCACGAAGTTGCCGAGCAGCATGCCGACGCGGCACGTGCGCTCGTCGCGTCCGGTGCCGACGGTCGCGAGCATGTGCGGCTGCGCCATGATGCCGACCAGCCCGTTCACCGTCAGCATCGCGATCGCCCACGGCCCGATGCCCGACGGCGTCGAGAGCGAGAAGTGGAACGGCGCGAGCGACGCCTTCATTCCCCCGAGCCCGCCGACGACGTGCCAGCCGAGCGGGATCAGCATGAACGAGAGGACGATGATCAGCGCGCCCTGGAAGAGATCGGTCCACGCCGACGCGACGAGCCCGCCGACGAAGCTGTAGAGGACGAACATCAGCGTCATCGCGGCGACGATCTCGTTCACGCCCGCCGCGCCGCCGGTCGCCTGGCTGATCACCTTGCCCGCGCCTTTGAGCAGCCCGCCGGTTTCGATGATGAAGAAGCAGACGGCGAAAGCGATGTAGACCGCGCCCATGAACGGCCCGTAGCGATCCTCCATCAGCTCCGCCATCGTCGTGCGGCGCACGCGGCGGAAGACGGGCGCCATCACCCAGTAGAGCGGCGTGATGAACAGGTTCTTCCATTGGTACCAGATCGCCGACGCGCCGATCCCGTAGACCGCGCCGGCGAGCGCGACCGGCATCTCGGCGTGCGTGCCGACGCTGAAGCTCTGGCTCACCATCACCCAGGGGCCGAACCGGCGGCCGCCGAGGAAGTACTCCTGGCTGCGGCGCACGCGGCGGCCGGCGAGCAGGCCGATGCCAGTGATGGCGACGAGATACGCGACGAGCACCGCCCAGTCGAGCCGCGTGATCACGACCGTCTCACGGCGCCACGCTGCACACGCGGAAATCGAACGACTCGCGATCCCACTCCGCGATCACCGTTCCCGCGGTCGTGAGTCCGACCGCGGAGGCGGGGATCGTCGTCGCCATCGGAATCACGTCCTCGATCGGCAACCCGGTCGCGCGTACGGTGTTCGCGATCGCGCGATCGAGCGTCAGGCTGGAGCCCGCAAGATACGGCGTGCCGGGCAGCGAGACGCGGCCGTCGTCGGCGAGATCGCAGACGACGTCGCCGATCGTGAACCGCCGCGCGCCGGCCGAAGGCTCGCGCCCGCCGCGCGGATCGCATCCCGCAGCGGCCATCGCGTCGGTGATCAGGATCGATCGCGCGGGTCCTTTCGCCCGCACCATCGCCTTGAGCGTGGATGCCGGCAGATGGTGGCCGTCGGCGATCATGGTGGCGGTCACCCTGTCGTCGGAGAGCAGCTCCCAGATCACGTTCGGATGACGCGGCAGCATCTGCGCGCAGCCGTTGCCCAGGTGCGTCGCGAGCGTCGCGCCGGCGGAGATCGCGTCGCGCAGCTGCTCCGGCGTCGCGGCCGTGTGCCCGATCGCGGCGCGCACGCCCTCGGCGGCGAGATGTTCGATCAGCGCGAGCGCGCCCGGCGCTTCCGGCGCGAGCGTGACGAGCACGATGCGTCCGCGCGCGGCGTCCTGGCGCCGCTCGAAATCGTCGACGTCGGCAGGCGCCACGTGCTCGAGCGGATGCGCGCCGCGCGCGCCCTCGGCCGGCGAGACGTACGGCCCTTCCATGTGAATGCCGGCGACCGCCGCTTCGGCCGAATCCGCGACGATGCGCGCGTTGCGCGCGAAGCGATCGAACGACGAGGTGATCAACGTCGGCAGGCAGCGCGTGACGCCGGCCGCGCGCATGCGCGCCAGCGCTTCGCTGAGGTGATCGGCGGCGAGATCGGCGGCGTTGAAGTCGATTCCGGCGAAGCCGTTCACCTGGAGATCGAAGAGGCCCGGCAGCGTCAGTCGCATGCGGCGTCCGCGAGGATCCCGCCGCGCGCCGACGGCGCCAGCATCGCCGCCGAGTCGCGATCGAGATACACGGTCGTGTTCGGATGCGTGCGCAGGATCGACGCCGGCGCCATCGGCGAGACATCGCCCTCGAAGCAGGCGCGAACGGCCTCGGCCTTCCGCGCATCGGGGACCACGCAAATGATCTCGCGCGACTTCAGAATCTGCCGGACCGACATCGACACGGCGCGCGCGGGCACGTCGGCGATCGACGCGAACCATCCTTCGCCGACCTGCTGCCGGCGGCACGCCTCGTCGAGCGCGACGACGAGGTACGGCCGTTCGGTCTCGAAGTCGGCCGGCGGATCGTTGAACGCGAGATGGCCGTTCTCGCCGATGCCGACGAACGCGACGTCGATCGGCGCGTGCATCAGCTCGCGTCCGACGCGATCGGCGGCCTCGTCGGCATCGCGTTCGGCGTCGAGCAGGTGAGCGTTCGTGATGCCGGTCCTGTCGATGAGGCGCTCGCGGAGATAGCGGCGGAAGCTCGCCGCGTGGCTGGCCGGCAGACCGACGTATTCGTCGAGATGGAACATCTCGACGCGCGTCCAGTCGATCCCCGGCGCCTGCGTCAGCGCATCGAGGAACTCGAACTGCGACGCGCCGGTGGCGGCGATGATGCGCGCCGCGCCGCGCGCGCCGATCGCGTCGCGGATCGCCTGCGCCGCCCGCCGCGCCGCGGCGAGGCTCAGCGTCGCACGGTCGACGTAGGTGCGAATCGTCACGGGGCGCTCATTACATCCCGAAGGGTGCCGCGAGGCAAGGTCGATGTTCGATCGCGGGACGCGCATTCCCAACTTCGAACGTTGCCGCGGCCTCGCCCGCAGTTCACAATGCGGTGCGGCGTCCGGTTTTAGCGGCAGGTCGATTGCAGAACGCCGCTCGCAGGAAGGCAACGCTATGATCACAGCACGCGCTCGTCTCGTCCTCGTCGCGCTGGCGTGTGGCACGCTCGGCCGCCCGGCGGCGAGCTCCGGGGATCACGTCTGGACGTTCGACTCGCTCGACGGGTTGAAGACGATCAACGGCCGCAGCGAGATCGTGACGTATCGGGGCCCCCGCGCCGTTCATCTCGTCGCCGCGCCG
>Ga0209474_10001171_pt1 | contig 26450 bp, 28 predicted proteins | sample GraSoiAngelo_145_FD_185902 | JGI IMG/M metagenome (GOLD analysis project Ga0209474, IMG submission 185902) | Grasslands soil microbial communities from the Angelo Coastal Reserve, California, USA - 14_1009_05_20cm (SPAdes) (version 2) | ecosystem: Environmental > Terrestrial > Soil > Grasslands...
AATACGCTATTGTGATGCAGCATGGCTTGATCCTTCTCCGTGTCCCAAAACGTCGCCAAACGCTTGGAGCACAGAAGAATCAACGCCATGCGCCTTGTCCACAAAAATCGAACCGGACAGCCGTGGGACAAGCCCGGGCATGACGGAGATTGGCCGTCCTGAATCAAAGATGCTTTCCAAGTGAACGCGCTTCATCTCGGGATGCATCAGCTGACCAGAGGCCGGACCCGTGTCATCGTGACGGAATTTAGCCCCGCTCACCCTGCTTCTCGCTGCACCGCCTGCCAGCCGATGTCGCGCCGGCAGAAGCCTTCCGGCCATTTGATCCGGTCGACTGCCGCGTAGGCGCGCCGCTGCGCCTCCGTGACCGTCTTTCCCGTGGCGCAGACGTTCAAGACGCGTCCGCCATTGGCGAGAATGTGTCCGTCCTTCGCAACCGTTCCCGCATGGAAGATTTCCACGCCGTCGACCTTGGCGGCTTCATCGAGACCCCCAATGACCGAACCCTTGCCGTAATCACCGGGATAGCCCCTTGTGGCCATGATCACCGTAAGCGCTGCATCGTCGTACCACCGCAGGCTAAAATTCTTCAGCTGCCCATCCGCACAAGCGATCAATGCCGGCAAAATGTCCGACATCATCCGCAACATCAGCACCTGACATTCGGGATCGCCGAAACGCGCGTTGTACTCGACGAGCTTCGGTCCATCCTTGGTAACCATGACGCCGGCATAGAGCACGCCCTTGTAGGGCGAGCCCATGGCGCTCAGGGCACGCAGCGTCGGTTTGATCATCTCGTCCATCACGCGCGCGCACATCGCCTCGGTCAGCACAGGCGCGGGCGAATACGCGCCCATGCCGCCGGTGTTCGGGCCCTTGTCGCCATCGAACGCGCGCTTGTGATCCTGCGCGGTCGCCAGCGGGAGCGCGTGCTCGCCGTCGCACAGCACGAAGAACGAGGCTTCCTCGCCTTGCATGAACTCTTCGATCACGACCTCGGCGCCGGCTTCGCCGAGCCCACCAGCGAACATCATGTCGATGGCCGCCAGCGCTTCGTCATTGGTCATCGCCACGACCACGCCTTTGCCAGCGGCGAGTCCATCCGCTTTAACGACGATCGGAGCGCCATGCTTGCGGATGTAGGCTTTCGCGCTTTCACGATCAGTGAAATGTTCGTATTGGGCGGTCGGAATGTGTTGGGCGCGACACAGCGCCTTGGTGAATTTCTTCGAGCTTTCCAGCCGCCCCGCGGCTTTGGTCGGTCCAAACGCCTTGAAACCGGCAGCGTTGAGATCGTCAACGATGCCCGCCGCGATCGGTGCGTCGGGCCCGACCACGACGAAATCAACCGCGTTAGTTCTGCAGAAATCGATCACCGCAGCGTGGTCGGCGATATCGAGCGCCACGCACTCGGCCTCCCGGGCGATTCCCGCATTGCCCGGCGCGCACCAGAGTTTTATCACCAGCGGCGACGCCGCGATCTTCCATGCCAGAGCATGTTCGCGGCCACCGGAACCGAGCAGAAGAATGTGCATGAGAAAACCAGTGAGGTTCTGCGGAACGGAGTCGGTCGCACGAATCTCTCTGTTGCTGCAAGGGGAGATACGACTGCTGTCATTCCGGCCAGGGAGCCGAAGCCGCGATGATCTCCTGCAGCATCGCCACATGGCGGGCGAAGGCGCCGCGCCCCGCGGCGGTGGCAATCACTGTGGTCTGCGGTTTCTTGCCGACAAATGCCTTTTCGATCGTGATGTAGCCGGCCCTTGCCAGCGTTTCGATATGAGCGCCGAGATTGCCATCGGTAGCGCCAGTGAGCTTTTTTAGTCGCGAGAATTCCAGCCCGACGCCCGATGGCAGCGCGTTCAGCGCGGCCATGATCTTCAGCCGGAGCGGCTGATGGATGATCTCGTCCAGCTCAGCCATCGCGCTCAACTCCGGCGCATCCCAAGCCCGCCCAGCATGTCGTCCAGCCACGAAACTCTCTTGGACATCATTACAGATTACTCTGTATAGCAGAGTACATTGAGATTGCAACTAGAGTTTGCGGTACGGACTGAAATCCCTACCTTGCGCAAACGCCCCTGAAGCGCGACTCAAGTGCCTGAGATGCCCATAGCCGAAGCCCTGATCAATGCGCCGGAATTCACGGTGTCCGAACTATCTTCCGCTCTGAAGCGGACGGTGGAGGACGCCTATGGACATGTCCGGGTGCGCGGCGAGATCTCCGGGTTTCGCGGGCCGCACTCCTCAGGGCACTGCTATTTCGCCTTGAAGGACGAAAGCGCGAAGATCGAGGCGGTGATCTGGAAGACCGCCTACGGAAGGATGCGCTTCAAGCCGCAGGAAGGCCTGGAGATCATCGCCACCGGCAGGCTCACCACCTTCCCCGGCTCGTCGAAATACCAGATCGTCATCGAGGCGCTCGAGCCTGCCGGGATCGGCGCACTGATGGCGCTCATGGAGGAGCGTAAGCGCAAGCTCGGCGCCGAAGGACTATTCGACGAAGCGCGCAAGCAGCTTTTGCCATGGCTGCCGGAAGTGATCGGCGTGGTTACCTCGCCGACTGGCGCTGTCATCCGCGACATCCTGCACCGGCTCGAAGCCCGCTTTCCGCGGCGAGTGCTGGTGTGGCCGGTGCGGGTGCAGGGCGAAGGCTCGGCCGAACAGATCGCTGCCGCAATCCGCGGCTTTAACGCGCTGCCGGAGCGCGGCAGGATACCGCGCCCTGATCTTTTGATCGTTGCGCGCGGCGGCGGCTCGCTGGAGGACCTCTGGTCCTTTAACGAGGAGATCGTGGTGCGTGCCGCGGCCGAGAGCATGATCCCGCTGATTTCGGCGGTCGGCCACGAGACCGACATCACGCTAATCGATTTTGCCGCCGACAAGCGCGCGCCGACGCCGACGGCGGCCGCCGAGATGGCGGTGCCCGTCCGCAGCGAGCTGTTCGTTGAGGTCCAAGGCCTAGCACGGCGGAGCATGCTCTGCTGGCAACGCGCACAGGAGGGCCGCCGCAACGGGTTGCGCGCCGCCGCGCGCGCGCTGCCTGCCGCCGGTGAGTTGCTCGCGATCCCCCGGCAGCGGCTCGATGGCGCCACCGCTTCCCTGCCTCGGGCCTTGAAAGCCAACACTCACGCGCATTTCCGCCGCTTTGCTGCGAGCAGTGCACGTCTGACGGTCCGGGTATTGCGCGGGCAGCTCACGCAGGCGCGGCATCGGCTGATCGTTTCCGGCGAACGCATGGCGCATTCCGCCCGAGCACTGCTGCGAAACCGCAGCGACCGCTTCGCCGGCCTTCAGGCGAGGCTGCAAACCTCAAAACTTTCCAACGCGCAGGCGCAGCGTCAGACGCTCGCGCGGGACCGCGAACGCGTGCTCCGTCTTGCCGAGCGCGCTCGGCGCGCGCTGACGATGGGAACGCAGCGCCTTGAGGCGCGGGTCGCACATAGTGGCCAGCTGTTGGGAGCCCTGTCCTATCGCAGTGTGCTCGCACGCGGTTTTGCGCTGGTGCGCGACGAGCAGGGCCGCGCCGTCCATACCGCAGCCTGCGTCGGCCCCGGCGCCCGGCTGGATCTGGAGTTCACTGATGGACGCGTGGCGGCAACCGCGGAGGCGGATCGGCCGCCGGCAAGGAGCCCAGCCAAGCCCGCCTTGAGCGAGCCGAAGACCGCCGCTCCCAAGCGCGGCGTCAAGCCCGTCGATCAGGGAAGCTTATTCTAAACCCGCGATCGCCCGCTCACCGCGCCAACCATTCCGTGACGCGCTTTTGTGAATCGGCGCGCGCTTCCGGATCGGTGCCGACATGACCGCGTTCCGGCGCCGTGCCATCCGATGTTCCTGCCGTCACATGCGGCGGAAAATTGGCGCGATCGAAATCATGGTAAGCGCCGGCATAAACCACGATCCGCGTCAGCGCGCTACGCCCGCGCGCGCCGTCGACCATTTGACGACAGGCGGGCGGCGAGCTGACGTCGTCCTTGGCCCCGATCAACAGCAGCGTCGGAACGCGTGCGCTCCATCCGAGTCCGGATGAAATGCGGCAGTCCGGATAGAACGCGATCGCGGAGCGGAAGTCCGGCTCGATGTTGTGCGAAAGCTGTGGACGCACCGCCCACAACAGTGCGCTGGCGCCATTGGCCCATCCTAACAGGCTGATGCGGTCGCGCGCCGCCCAGGGTTGCTGCATGAGCCATTCTCTCGAGGCCATGATATCCGCTACCCGTTCGCGGCGAGCATGAACCTTGTGTTCGCCGACGTGGCATTGCGGCCCAAGCTCGCGCGAACCATAGGAGTCCGGTAGCAAGACAGCCTTTCCTGCTTTGAGCAATTGCTCGGCCCAATCCCGATACCGCGGCTGCACCGGCTCGGAATGGCCCGCCAATCCGCCGCAGCCGTGCAGGCCGATGACGACGGGAAACGGGCCGTTGCCTTCCGGCTTGTAAAGCTGCGCATGCAGTACGCCGCTCTCCATGGGGATATCGACCTGGTGCGGAGCGGGCGCAGTCGCTGCTTCCACTGCAGGAGCGATCGCTAGCAGCGCCAGAAATGTAACTGCCGAGACAACGCGCATCTGAAGTGCCGGACGTTATGGTGCGTGGTGACAGCGTTCCATGGTCGCAACCGTAGCATGTGCCCCTTGCAACATTTCATCACGAATCGGTGGGTTTGACGGCGGACAGCATGACCTATTTATGATAGATCGAATTTGCGCAAACGAGAGTTCGGCCTCAGTGCCGGGCACGCATCGGAGACTTCAATCGTGCTGAATAAATTCGGCCCCTCAGGGCATGGCGAGGCGCAGGTGCAATATCTCGATGGGGATTTCCGCGTAATCTCGCCGGGAACCTATGTGCGTTGCGCGGTGACCGACGCCCGAATTCCGCTCGATGAACTGAAATACTGGAGTGTCGATCTGCAGGAGCCCTACGCCGTCCCGAGCGCGGTTTTACAGCGGCACTTTCCGGCGGCGTTGAAAACCCGGACCTAGCTGGTGCCACTAATTTTGCTCGCGCGCGCCTGAAACAACCGGTCAGCCAAAAACTTGCGCAACTGCACGGGGTTTTCGAACTCAAGCGTCACGGCAAACGTTAGAATATCTTTCGCCCCCTTGGCCTTCCGCAACCGCACCATATCCTTTTCAGTCGTCACCAGCGTCAACGCCTCGCGTTTTGCTTCGGCGATCAAGGCTGCAATCTCGCGGTCCGAAAATGGATGATGATCCGGGAAAGCTCGTTCGGCCACGACCTCGATCCCGTGACTGCGTAGCGTCCTGAAAAACCTTCCGGGATCGCCGATGCCGGCGAAAGCGAGGACGCGCTTGCCGTGCAGCGGTGCCAGCGAGGCTCGATCGGCCCTAACGTGGGCCGAGAGCACGAGTTTCCCCTGCGCGGCGATCGCGGCGGCAACCGGCCTGGCCGCGGACCCATCGCCGATAACGACAAGCGCGTCCGTGCGGGCAATTTGGGGCGGCAGCGGCGCGCGCAAAGGGCCTGCCGGAAATACCTTGCCATTGCCCAGACCGCGGTCGCCGTCGATCACGATCATCGAGGCATCCTTTGCGATCGCGGAGTTCTGGAATCCGTCGTCCATCAGGATCACGCTGGCGTTTTGCGACTTCGCCAACGCCAAGCCATCGATGCGATCACGTGCGACGACTACGGGCACCGTGCGGGCGAGCATCAGCGGTTCATCGCCCACATCGGCCGCTTCATGCCGCGCGGCATCGACCACGACCGGCCCGCGTAATCGTCCCCCATAGCCGCGACTGAGCACGATCGGCGTCTCGCCAAGATCGCGCAGCAGCCTCGTGAGCGCCAGTGCCATCGGGGTCTTGCCGGCACCGCCGAGATGATAGTTGCCGATACAGAGCACGGGAATGCCGGCGTCAAAGCCAGCGCGCTGCATTCGCCGGCCAGTGAAGAGGCCATAGACGGCGCCGAGCGGGCTCAGTAACAGCGATATCAACGAAGGTGGCCGGTACCAGAAGGCCGGCTCACGCATTCGGCACTCCCATTTCGAGCCGCAACTGCAATAAGTACGGCTCGAGCGCAGCCATCGTGCGATCGAGCGCGCCGCCAAGCTCTCCGACCACGCGGCGCGCGGCCGCAGACGATGATTCGCGCGAGGCCGGGTCGGCCAGCAGTTGGCCGAGTTGTTTCACCAGGTCTTCCAGCGTGTCGGCTCTTCTCGCACCATCTACGGCGCCAAGCGCCCCATAAATGTCATTGAAATTGAACACGTGGGGGCCATGAACGATTGAGGCGCCGAGCTTCACCGCCTCGATCGGATTTTGCCCGCCATGTTCGATCAGCGATCCTCCCATGAACACGATCGGTGCCAGCCGATAGAACAATCCCAGTTCACCCATGGTGTCCGCAACATAGATGTCCGTGGTCGCGGTCGGCAGTTCCTCACGCGAGCGCAACGATACGTGCAGGCCGGAAGCCGGGATGCTGCGGGCGATGGCTTCGCCGCGATTGGGATGCCGAGGCACGATCACCGTGAGCAGCGATGGAAAGAAGCCTGCAAGCGTCCGATGCGCTTCAAGCAAAATGTTCTCCTCGCCGGGATGGGTCGAGGCCGCCACAATGATCGGTCGGCCGCGCGTCATCATCATTATCCGCTCAAGCTTGACGGGATCGGCTGATGGCGCCGGCACGTCCAGCTTCAAATTGCCTGTGATAACGACGTTGCGGCTACCAAGCTCGGCAAACCGCTCGGCATCGACATCGGATTGCGCCAGGCAGAGGTCGAACCGGCCAAGCAGCGCGGAAATCGTACCGGCGAGCCGGCGCCAGCGCGGAAAGGAGCGATGCGACATGCGGCCGTTGATCAGGACCATCGGAAGCCGCCGCGCCGCGCTGGAGAGAATGAGATTGGGCCACAAATCGGATTCGATGAACAGCGCGAGGGTCGGCTGCCAGTGATCGAGGAAGCGCCCGACATAGCGCGGAGAGTCGTAGGGTACATATTGATGAATGACGTCGGAGGGAAACCGCTTGGCAACGATAGCGGCCGACGTCACCGTGCCCGAGGTCAGGAGAACGCGGATACCGAGCGCGCGCAACCTCTCGATCAGGGCGGCGGCCGCCAGCACCTCGCCGACGCTGGCGCCGTGAATCCAAACCAACGGTCCCTGCGGCCGGATGTCCTGGCTCATCCCGCGGCGCTCATCGATCCGCGCCGGATCCTCCTTGCCCTGTCTCAGCCGCCGCTTGATCAGCGCCGGAGCCAGCGGCACCACGGCCGAGGACAGCTTCTGATAGACACGCAACGTTATCGGCAGGGTGTTAGCCAATGCTTGCCTCCGAACGCCCCACCTGCTCATAGGCACGGCGGGTCGCCTCGTTCAAATTTATCTCCAGCTGCACCCGAATCCTTTCCATTGTTTCGGGATCGGCGTCGGGAGGCACAAAAATCGGTTCAATGCCCACCAATGCGCCTCGTCCGAATGGCAGGTTGATGGTGGTGTGGTCCCAATTATTGAAGCGGATGAAACGGCTGGTCGCCATCGCAAAAGGCATGATCGGCCGTCCGGATTCTCGCGCCAGCATGATGATGCCCACTCCCGCGACGCGCGAGCGCTTCGGCACGTCGGCAGTAGAGGCGACGTTATAGCCGCCCTCGAGCGCGCGCACCATCTCCTTGAACGCGCCGACGCCGCCCTTGCGATGAAACGCCGAGCCGTGATCGCCGGAGCCGCGGATCGTGTCGATGCCGAGCCGTTCAGCGGCGATGGCGTTGAACTCGCCGTCGCGATGCCGCGATATCAGCGCCTTGGCGCGATGACTCTCGTTGGTCTTGATGAATGGCGTCAGAAGATGCTGGCCGTGCCAGAACGCAAAGATCGCCGGTTGCGCCGGCTCCACCAGTTCATACACGTTTGCCGGGTCGAAGCTGAATTTGTTAGTGCGCCAGACCAGGCGGAGATACTCGGCCGCGAGAAAACCAACAGCGCGTTGGACGCGGCTGCTGCGAAGCAAATTGCGAACCAGCTTTTTCAACGGGCCGTCTTTGCGTCTTGACCTGGATCGAGCAACCGATGGAGGTGAACGATGAAATAGCGCATGTGGGCGTTGTCAACGGTCTGCTGCGCCTTCGCCTTCCAGGCCGCGTAAGCGGTGGCGTAGTTCGGGAACACGCCGACGATTTCCACCTTGTCGAGATCCTTGAAAGTCGTGCTATCGAGATCGGTCAGTTCGCCCCCGAGGACGAGATGAAGCAATTGCTGGGCGCGATCTGCCATGATTCCCCTTTTCCTGACACGGTACCCGGCAGCCAAATTTGCGGCAATCCGCGGCGTTCAAGGCAACGGGCGGTTTCGAAAATGCTCGACAATGCGTGCATGCCGATCGCGCCCCGCTGCCACCAGCACCCCATGCGCCACTTCCCGGCGATTGTAGAGCAGCGTGTCCCCCGATAGCGCGGTCATGCTACCATTCGCTTCCTCCACGATCAAATTGGCCGCGGCAAGATCCCAATCTCGGCTTTGACCGCCGGCAAAGGCCGCATCCAGGCTTCCCTGCGCGACCCGGCACAGCCGAAGAGCCAGCGATCCGATACGGGGATGCAGAATGATTTCATCAGCGGATTGCTTGAGGCGCTCGACCAGCGGCTTGGGGCCAGCCACCCGCGAAAAATCCATTTCGCTGCCGGAGGTTGCACGCACCGGCACATCGTTCAGCACGGCGCCTTGCCCGCGCGCGGCAAAAAACAATTCATCGCTGGCCGGAGCAAACACTGCCCCGAGCACCGGTGAACCGCGCTCGACCAACGCGACGCTTACGCACCAGTCTCCACGGCCGGCGAGATAGCCACGGGTGCCGTCGATCGGATCGACGATCCATACTAGGCGCTTTGCAAGTCGCGACTCGTCATCGGAGCTTTCCTCCGAGAGCCAGCCATAGTCCGGCGTGACGGAGCGCAGCTTGTTTTCGAGCAGGTCGTTAACGGCGATGTCGGCTTCGGATACCGGCGACGAGGCGCCTTTGGTCCATTTTTTTAATTCGGTGCGAAATAGTGATAGCGCCAGCGCGCCAGCCTGCCGGACGGTGTCCTTTAGCAGCGCGGCATCGCGGGTCATGTATATTTCGCGCCCGATGCCCGCGCTAACGTCCGCCAAGCGTCAATCCCTCGATCCGTACCGTCGGGGCATTCACGCCATAGCGGAATTCAAGATCGTTGGCTGGCCTCAATGTCTTGAATATCTCAAGCAGATGACCCGCGATCGTGACCTCGCTGACGGGGTAAGCGATCTCGCCGTTATCGATCCAGAAGCCGGATGCGCCGCGGCTGTAGTCGCCGGTCACGCCATTTACCCCCGATCCGATCAGGTCGGTGACGTAAAAACCCTGTTTGATGTCGGAGATTAGCTCGGCCGGACTGGGCTCGCCTGCTTCGAGATGCAAATTATATGGGCCCGGCGATGGCGAGGAAGAGACGCCGCGGTGGGCATGGCCGGTCGTCACCAGCCCGAGTTCGCGCGCGGTCGCGCAATCCAGCAGCCACGAGGTCAGCACACCCTGATCGATGATCGCCAGCTTTTTGACTCTGACGCCTTCGGCGTCAAACGGCTGGGAGCGGAGCCCTCGCACCCGCAACGGATCGTCGATGACGCGAATATTGTTGGCAAACAGCTGCTCTCCGAGGCGGTCTTTGAGGAAACTGGTCTTGCGCGCAATCGAGGAGCCGTTCACGGCGCCGACGAGATGGCCGACCAGCGAACCGGAAACCCTGGGATCGAACACCACAGGCACCTTGCAGGTCTGGACCTTGCGCGGATTGGCGCGTGCCACCGTACGCTCGCCGGCCTTTCGGCCGACGCTTTCCGGCGATGCGAGATCGGAAGCGTGTGGCGCGGTCGTGTAGTCGTAATCGCGTTCCATGCTGGTGCCGTCGCCGACGATGGCGGTCATCGAAATGCCCTGGCTCGAACGCAAGTACGAGCCGTGGAATCCAGTGGAGGTCACCAGCACCATTCCGCCAATTCCGGCCGACGCCGACGCGCCGCCCGATTTGGTGACGCCCTTTACGGCGAGCGCGGCGGATTCAGCTTCATAGGCGCGGCGTTCAAGCTCCGACATCGACGGGGTCTCGGGATCGAGCAGATCGAGATCTGGAAACTCGCGCGCCAGTAACAACGGATCGGCAAGGCCGACATATTTGTCGTCGGGCGCGACGCGCGCCATGGCCACCGCGCGCTCTGCGAGCTTGGCGATGCCATCGCCACTGACATCGTTTGTGGAGATCACGGCCTGGCGCTGTCCCACAAGCACGCGCAGCCCGATGTCATCACCTTCCGAGCGTTCGGATTCTTCGACGCGCCCGTCGCGGACTTCTACGCTTTGGGAAATCCCTCGTAGCGCCACCGCGTCAGCGGCGTCGGCGCCCGCGCCCTTGGCAGCCTCGACAAGCCGCTGCGCCAGGGTGCTCAACGCGGATTGATCGAACAGCTCGGAGCTAGCAGCTTTCGATGACATCGGGGAAGCCGCTGATGGTGAAGAGATCACAAACAAAATCCCGGGATTGAAGAACTATTGAAGGGGCGCGATGAAGACCGGCTCGGCCCCTCAGATGTGCAGGATTCACGGGGATTTCAAGCATTTTCGCCCAGCCGAAGCGAAAGATTTTCGAACGCGTCGCAAGGTCTCGTCAATCATCTCAGCCAAGCTCTTGTCAATCATGCGCGCGAATGCAGCGCCCGTGACATCCGATTAACCAGCCTTTTTAAGCGATTACGCAACGGGCTTTGGCAAAGTCTCACGCATCGACCGGGAGCATAACCCCGGCGGGGGATACAGGCCGTGAGGCGTCAAACAGTAACAGGCGGGATCAATCCCGCCGGGTCGAGCCGCGCCTTGCGGCTCGACCCTCTCTCTTTGCCAGTCAGCTTTGACGCGCACGATCTCCGCGCGGACGGTGGTGTGCGCAGAGTGGAGCTGCATCGCGAACGCGTTGTGCTGCGTCGTGCCGTACATGGCATGCAGATGGCGATCAAGCTTCTTGTTCGCGACTTTCGCGGCATAGCATTGCGCGACCTGCAAGACGCCCAGATGCTTGTGCTGGTTCATCGCGATCCCTCATTGACAATACCGCTTTGCATAACTTCCGACCCTGACGAGATCGCCGCCTCGTCTCGGTTGTGGAGCGAGGTCTTTGCACTTCCGCAATTGCAGGAAGCCAAGGCGCGTGAACCGGCGGCGCGGCGTCGCCGTCACAACTCGATCCGGGCGCGTCGACCGAGATTCCTGGTGCGGCGGCGCGGCGGCGCTTTGCTCAATCGCGCGAACATTCATCGCGGCGAACGCGAGATTATCGCGCGGAACTAGTTGGCCTTTAACCGGCCCGGATCACCGCATCCGCGAGTAGGCCTGCAAACAATAGCAGCCCGGCATCACGGTTGGACTTGAACAAGCGCAGGCACAGCGCGGGATCGTCGATCTGCAGGCGCCTGATCTGCCAGACGAGATGGGCGGCGAATGCCGCGAGTCCGATCCAGACCGGGAAGCCGGTGCCGGCGAGCGCGAGTGCCACGCCGATCAAGACAACGGCTAACCCGTAGAACAGCATCAGCGCGGGACCCGTGCGCGAACCGAACAGGCGGGCGGTCGACTTGATCCCGATCAGGGCGTCGTCCTCAGTGTCCTGATGCGCGTAGATGGTATCGTAACCGATCACCCACGCAATGGAGCCCGCGTACAGCGCAATCGCCGCCGCATCGATTCGGCCGAGCGTGACCGCAAATCCCATCAGCGCGCCCCAGGAGAACGCCAAGCCCAGCACGATCTGCGGCCACCAGGTAATCCGCTTCATAAACGGATAGACTGCGACCACAATCAGGGACGCGATACCGATCGCCACCGCAAAAAAATTGAATTGCAGTAACACTGCCAAGCCGATCAGCGCCTGAACGATCAGAAAGGCCAGCGCTTGCGGCACACTCACCTGCCCCGCCGGTATCGGCCGCGAGCGCGTCCGCTCCACTCTTGCGTCGAGATCGCGATCGGTTATGTCGTTCCAGGTGCAACCGGCGCCGCGCATGACGAATGCGCCCACGAAGAACAGCGCAAGGATGAAGGGTAATTGGTCAATGCTGTGAGCCATGCCGGCGGCGATCGCCGCCGACCACCAGCACGGCATCAGCAGTAGCCAAGAGCCGATCGGCCGGTCGAGACGCGAGAGCCGCAGATAGGGCCGTGACCATCGCGGCGCGCGGCTATCGACCCAATTGCCGGTGGCATCAGCAACGCGATCAGCCGCGCCGCTCATGTTTTCGCGGTCATCGGGTCAGCACGTTTCCGTTCAGCGTATCGAACGTGCTGCCACCCTTCTTCGTGGGCGTCGCGTCCGGAAGCGCCGCCGAAGAACCCAGCACTTCGCTCAGGCTCGGGCCGGCCGGTCCTTTTTGCTGAGCTTGTTGCGCCGCCGCGCAGACCTGTTTCTGCATCTTCTCGGTGTTCTTGTGGCCGTTCTTCAACTGGTCCGATATCGGCGGCGGAATCCCGCATTTCGCGGCATTGGCTTCGACGTATTTGATCATTTTGATTTCGGCTTGCCCGAAATTCCCGATCAGCTTGCAGGCTTCATCCGGCGGGGCGTGTCGTTCGCTCGCGGCCTTGATCAGCTTCCCACGCTTCTCCGCCTCTTCACGAAGCGGGACGAAATCTCTCATGCAGGCTTCCGAGGGGCCTTGCTGCGATGCTGGCGCAGCCGAGCGCTCGAACGCGGAGCCGGTGAGCGGGGCTGCACCGTTTGCCGGAAACGAACTGGGAGCGGCGCCGACCGAGGCGCTCGGGGCTGCGCCGTTCACCGGCGGGAATACCGAATCGTTCTTGACGGGGCCTTGGCCGGGCAGGGGCGCGGGAAATGCGCCCTGCGCTAAGGCGTGACCGGAATGGACGGCAATAACCGCTGCGGTGAGCGGCACAATCAGACGGCGGATGATCAAGGCTGTTTCTCCGGCAAGGTCTATGATCCCCCAACGTCTCCCCGAGAGAAGAGCAATTTCGATTGACGGCTTTTTACGATTCCTGCCGCTCCTTAACAAGGCATGGAATTTGGCAACACCGCGGCGGTGCGCTGCCAACCGGCCGATTATTACCGTAATCCTCCACCTTTCGGCTAAAAGACCGACGAAACGGGAATAACGGACATGCCTCAATACGATTTTCGCCAGCCCCGGCTTTTTGTCGATTCCGTATTGACGGCGGGTGAAACGGTCCAGCTGGAGCGCGGCCAAAGCAATTATCTCGGCAATGTCCTGCGGCTTGCGGCGGGCGATACGATTCTGGCGTTCAACGGCCGCGACGGCGAATGGCAGGCTTCGATCGCGGGTCGCAAACGGCCGGACAGTCTCAGCATCCTTGCACAAACCCGTCAACAGGATCGCCTGCGCGACCTCGTCTACGCGTTTGCGCCGCTAAAACATGCGCGGCTCGATTACATGGTTCAGAAAGCGGTTGAGATGGGAGCGTCATCCCTGCAGCCGGTTTTGACCCGCTTCACCCAGGTCTCAAGGGTTAACCGCGACAGGATGCGCGCCAATGTGATCGAGGCTGCCGAGCAGTGCGGCATCCTGAGCATCGCCACGGTCGCCGAGCCAGTGCCGCTCGAGCGCTATCTCGGCGAGCGTGACGGAGAGCGTTTGCTGATTTTCTGCGACGAAGCCGCCGATGCCGCCGATCCGCTGCGGGCGCTTCAAGGAGCGCGGACCGTCTCGAACGGGATCGACGTCCTGATCGGACCCGAAGGCGGGTTTGCGGAGGAGGAGCGGTCAACACTGTTGCTAGAAAAGAAAACCTTGAGGCTGTCCTTGGGCCCGAGAATCCTGCGCGCCGATACCGCGTCCGTGGCAGCGCTGGCGCTGGTCCAGGCGGTGCTCGGCGACTGGACCGATGCTGGCCTGCGCGGATAGGTTGCGGCCTCGGCCGGGCTTGGCCCGGGTGTTGCCCATTTTGGCCACCCGTTAAGCCACTTGGCCGATCCCTGTCGAAACCAGGCGGCTAGCGTGCTAAGGGGCTGCGCAGCTAACTTTTGGAACCGTTTTCGGGTTTGGACCTCGCGATGACCCTGACCGCCGCCCCTCGTGCGACCGGATCCGCCGCATGGGCGGACGCGCTGCTGTTGTCGTTCGCGCAGGCGGGCTACCGCTTCGCCGAGCCGCCGATCCTGCAGCCCGCCGAGCCGTTTCTCGACCTCTCCGGCGAGGACATCCGCAAGAGCCTCTATCTGACCACTGATTCCTCGGGCGAAGAACTGTGTCTTCGTCCCGATCTCACCATTCCGGTGGCGCGGGATTATCTCGCCTCTACTCGCGTCGGCCAGCCCGCGGGGTTCAGCTATCTTGGCCCGGTGTTTCGCTATAGGGGCAGCCGGCCCAGCGAATTTCTACAGGCCGGCATCGAATCGTTCGGGCGGCAGGATCGCGCCGCGGCCGATGCGGAGATGCTGGCGCTGGCGCTGGAAGCGACCAGCGCGTTCGGCCTGAAGGGGATCGAGATCCGTACTGGCGACGTCGCGCTGTTTAACGCGCTTATCGACGCGCTCGATCTCTATCCGGTATGGCGGCGGCGGCTGATCAAGGACTTTAACCGCAAGACCAGCCTCGCGCAGGACCTCGAGCGGCTTACGCTCGCCACCGCATCCAGCCGCAACGAGTACGAGGGCGTGCTCGCAGCCCTTGCCGGTTCGGATCGCAAGGCGGCGCTCGCGCTTGTGACGGATCTGATGTCGATTGCCGGCACGACCAATGTTGGCGGTCGCTCGGTCTCGGAAATCGCGGACCGCTTCCTTGAACAGTCGACGCTGAAAGGCGGCGCCTTGCCTCGCGACGCACTGGCGCTGATCAAGCGCTTCCTCGCCATCGCAGGCGATCCGGACCATGCGATCTCACGATTGCGCGCGCTTGCTGTGGATGCAAAGCTCGATATTTCCGCCGCTATTGATCAGTTCGAAAGCCGGATCGGCTTCATGGCCGCGCGCGGCATCGACACCGCCGCCACCCGGTTTTCCACCTCGTTCGGGCGCGGCCTCGATTACTACACCGGCTTCGAATTCGAGCTCCATGCAACGGGCAATGGCATCGAGCCGCTGGTCGCCGGCGGCCGCTATGACGGGCTGATGACCCAGCTTGGTGCACCTAGCCCGATCCCCGCGGTCGGGTTCTCGGTCTGGGTTGAAGCCCTGAGCAAGCTCAGCCGCGAACCGGCAACTGGCGGTTTGAACCGGAGCGCGCCATGACGACGCCATTCGTGCTCGCCGTTCCGTCCAAAGGCCGCTTGCAGGAAAACGCGGAAGCCTTTTTCACGCGTGCCGGACTTGCGCTGGCAAAGCCAGGCGGTGCGCGGGACTATCGCGGCACCATCAGCGCGCTTGATAATGTCGAGATCGCCTATCTGTCGGCAAGCGAGATCGCCTCCCAATTGGCGCGCGGCGCGGTCCATCTCGGCGTCACCGGCGAGGACCTGGTGCGCGAAAGCATCGCGGATGCCGACAAGCGCGTATTGCTGATCGACCGCCTCGGGTTTGGCAGCGCCAATGTGGTGGTGGGGGTGCCGCAGGCCTGGATCGATGTGCGGACGATGGCCGATCTCGATGATGTCAGCACCGGCTTTCGTGCGCAGCACAACCGGCGTATGCGCGTGGCAACCAAATACATCAATCTGACCCGGGCGTTCTTTGCTTCGCATGGCATCGTCGACTACCGAATAATCGAGAGCGCCGGCGCGACCGAAGGTGCGCCCGCGGTTGGCACGGCCGAAATGATTGTCGACATCACGACAACGGGCGCGACGCTGGCCGCCAACGGTCTCAAGGTGCTCGATGATGGCGTTATCCTGCGCAGCCAGGCCAATCTCGTGGCCTCAAAGCAGGCCGACTGGTCGAGCGAGGCGCGCGAGACCGCGCGCGTGATCCTGGATCACATCGCGGCACGCGCCCGTGCCAGCAAGTACCGCGAAGTGCGTACCCGTTTTAAGGGCTGCGACGCCGCGCTGCTGGCCGAAGCCCACAACAGGTACGGCGTGGTCTCGCCATTCGGCGGACCGACGTCGTCGGGGATGGTAACGCTGCATTGCCCTCCGGCGCAACTTTACGCGCTTGGCAGCTTTCTGCGCGCGCACGGCGCCGACACGGTGTCAGTGGCGTCGCTCGATTACGTGCTCGACCGCGACAACCCCCTGTTCGAGAAATTACAGGCTTTCCTGCGGCACTGAGGCGGAGGGCGGCAGGATCGAGTGGCGACAATGGATGGCAATTGCCATATGTATTGCTGGCGTTTGAAAGCTGATCGATGACCCTGGGTACCGACGTCTCCGGCCTGACAACCACCGCCGCCACAGCCGCGGCGCAGGGGCTGTCCATTGTCGTTCCTTTGTACAACGAGGCGGCCGGGCTTGCGCTCTTGCATGAACGTCTGAGCAGGCTGGCAAAGACCTTGCGACAGAATTACGGGCTTGACTGCGAGGTCGTCTATGTCGATGACGGCAGCACCGATGCCACCCTCACCATCGCGCGCGGGCTTGCGGCCGATGCGCTCGATGTTCAAGTGGTTTCGTTGTCGCGCAATTTCGGCAAGGAAGCCGCTTTGATGGCGGGACTGGACCATGCCCGTCGCGGGGCCGTCCTGTTCATGGACGGCGATGGTCAGCATCCGGCTGATCTGGTCGAACAGCTTGTCAGTCACTGGATCGATGGCGGTTATGACGTAGTCTATACCGCCAAGGCGCATCGCGACAACGAATCGTTGCCGCGCCGGGTCGCTGTGCGCGGCTTTTACGCGCTGATCAACTGGGGCGCGCGGCAGAAGATCCCGGAGGATGCCGGCGACTTCCGCCTGCTGTCGCCGAGGGCGGCGGCGGCGCTGCGCCAGCTCCCCGAGCGCAATCGCTTCTTCAAGGGGCTCGCAAGCTGGATCGGTTTCCGCCAAATCCGCGTCGACTACGAACCTGCGCCGCGCGCCCACGGCATCACTAGGTTCAGCGCCGGCCGGCTGGTGGGGCTTTCGATTGAAGGGCTGACATCTTTCTCGGTGGCTCCGCTGCGCTTTGCCAGCTTGCTCGGGGTATTGCTCGCGACCGTGGCCTTCCTGTTTGGGCTTTCGATCCTGTGGGAGACCTGGACGACCGGAAAATCGGTTCCCGGCTATCCCTCATTGGTGATCGGCCTGATGACCATCGGCGGTGTGCAGCTCATCATGATCGGTATTGTGGGCGAATATATCGGCAAGATTCTTTCCGAACTGAAGGCGCGGCCGATCTATTTTGTCGCCGAACACAGCGTCAAGCGTATCGAGCCGGCAACATCCGAGGACGTCGGCGAGAGGACCGCCGCCGAATGAACGATACCGCGCCGCCCCGCCGCATCTGGCTGTGCGCCGACGATTATGGTCTCAGCCCCGGTGTCAATCTTGCGATTCGCGATCTGATCGAGCGCGGCCGTCTCAACGCTACCTCCGTGATGGTTCTTGGTCCTGCGGTCGGCCGCGCCGAAATCAGTGCGCTGCAAGCCGCAGCAGCGAGCAGTCCGCGTTGCGCGACCGGCCTGCACGTCACCTTGACCGCGCCGTTTCGGCCGCTCACGATGCATTTCAAGCCGATCGATGGCGGCATGTTTCCGGCATTTCCAAAACTGCTGCGCGCGGGCCTGCTGCGTCGGCTCGATGCGGAAATTATACGTGCTGAAGTGATGGTTCAGCTTTCAGCGTTCGCAGAAATGTTCGGCCGAGCCCCTGATTTTGTCGACGGCCATCAGCATGTGCAGCTGTTCCCGCAGGTGCGCGACGCGTTTCTCAGCGCAGTGAAAACGGCTGCGCCCAATGCCTGGGTTCGCCAGGGCGGTCGCAATCAGAGGCTAGCCCAGCGGTTGCGCACGCCCAAGGCACTGGTTCTCGACGCCTTGAGCGCGCAGTTCAAGCGGCGAGCAACGCGCGCCGACATCGTATTCAATCCCGGATTCGCCGGCGTCTACAATTTCTCTCGACTGCACGATTTCGGCAGTTTGATGCGGCAATTTCTCGATGGGCTGCCGGAGAATGGTGTCATCATGTGTCACCCCGGCTTCGTGGATGATACCCTCGTCAGCCTCGACCCGCTGACGACACCGCGCGAACGCGAACACGCTTTTCTCGGTGGCGAGCATTTCCCGCCTTTGTTGGCTGCGAGCAAGGTCACGTTGGCCTGATAGCGCTGAGCCAGCCGCCGCGCATCTTGTCGCAGTCGTGAATTTAATTGACCGCCGCACTACTGACGACAAAAATCCCCCCTACATTTGGCTGCGCTTTCGATGCGAGGAGAGAATCCATGACGCCGCAAGAACGCCAATTGATCGATGATCTTTTCGACCGCCTCTCCAGATTGGAGAGCGCCCCGCGAGACCCAGAGGCCGCTGCTGCGATCGCCCAAGGCCTGCGCAAGGCGCCGAACGCGGTTTACCCGCTGGTGCAGACCGTCCTGGTGCAGGATGAAGCGCTCAAGCGCGCCAACAGCCGCATCCAGGAGCTCGAGGCGGCCGGCGCCCCGGAAGAAAATCGATCCGGCGGGTTCCTCGATTCCATGCGGGAAACCATATTCGGGCAAAGTCAGCCGCGCGGCTCGGTCCCGAACGTTCCGCCGCCCGAGGCTCCGAGCCGCCCGGTGTGGAACAGCGGTCAGGTCATGCAGCAGGGCCAGCCTCCGGGACAGTATGGTCAGGCACCGTACGGTCAGGGCTATGGTGCCTCGCAGCCACCTGTGCCCGGCGGAGGCTCGTTTCTGGGAACCGCGGCCGCAGCGGCCGCGGGCATGGTCGGCGGCTCACTGCTGCTTGGCAGCATCCGTTCGATGATGGGAGGAAGCCATCACGGCTTCGGCGATCCGAGCGCGTTTGGCGGCACCGCTTCCGGTCAAACTCCCTGGGCTGATCAATCCGGGAGCACTCTGGCAAGCGACGCCGGGATCAACGACATCGGCGGACCGGCGGATCGCGTCGGCGATGATTCGCGCGCCGGATTGTTCGACACAGCGTCGAACGATGATGACCAGGATCGTGACGACATGGATCTCGATTCCGATGACGTCGGTAATGACAGCGACGGTGACTACGCCTGATCGATTTCCGAAGCTTGCAAACACAACGGCCGCCCCAACGGGCGGCCGTTTTTTCATTGAATGCTAAACCATCAGATAACGATCACCCTTGCGCCGACATTGACGCGGCCATAGAGGTCGATCACGTCCTCATTGCGCATCCGGATGCACCCCGACGAACGTTCGTGCCGATGGTCCAGGGTTCGTTGGAGCCGTGGATACGATAAAGCGATGACCCCAGATACATGGCGCGGGCGCCGAGCGGATTTTGCGGACCACCTTCCACGTGGCGGGGCAGATCCGGACGCCGCGCCAGCATTTCCGCAGGTGGCGTCCACGCCGGCCATTCCTTCTTGGCGGAGACCTGCTTGACGCCCGACCAAGTGAAGCCAGGACGGCCGACCCCTATGCCGTAGCGTAGCGCCTTGCCCTCGCCCTGCACCAGGAACAGGAACTTGTTTGGCGTGTCGACGACAATAGTGCCGGGGCTCTCGTAGCCGTGATAATCCACCAGCTGTTTTTCGTATTTTGGATTGAACGGCGGATCCATGGGTTCGCTTGCGTCTTCCTGCTGGTGCATGGTTTGCTGCGGCGACATTGGCGGCAACAGTGGAATTCGCTGCTGGTATGATGGCTGCTGCTGGTACGCAGGTTGCTGCTGATAGCGACTGTCCACGGTGGGACGGTCGCCGAATAGAAACTCGATCAAACCGCCGCCCATATTCGAGCGCTCTGCGTACCCCATCCGAACTGGAATGGGGCGCTGCGCGGGTTGATCGGCGTAGATCACAGCAGGCTCGGAGCCAGCCCCCGCTTCGACAGCGTTCGCGTGATAAACTTGTATGCCAAGACAAGCCGCGCCAGTGACGAGCGCAAGAGACATTCTTTTGAACATCGACGTACTCTGTACTGTTTCGCCGTATCGAGCGCCTGCTTCGAGCGCCCCCGCAAATCAACTAACAACCAGAACCGCATCGGTTTGGTAAACAGAAAGGTTTTTTCGATTCACCACGTCGCGAACTCGGCGCGGTTTTCTTAGCGGCGTTTATTTTCAATGAAGGTCGCCTGAGCATGGTTAATCGTTTGTCTATGGTTGCAAGCGCGCACTTCATGCGGGTTCCCGGCGTGAACCCGATGTTAAATCGCATCCGTGTAGAACTTGACGAGTGAAGGTCAGGGAAATCTCATGCCGGTTCATCGCAAACGTTTTCGTATCGAAGAGGCATTCAGCGGTGCTGGCATGTCGATGCCCGCAGTTGCCGAAGGCGATATCGGCCCCATGCATCGCGAGATCATGACCGAGCTCCGCGCCCATCCGCGCTCAGATGGCGGGAGCCGGCAGCAGCACGCCGGGTGAGACTATCGACCCCTCGGTTTTGCGCGAGGTCGAGGCGGCCCCGGCCCTGCTCGAAACCTATCGTGCGCAGATCGAGCAATGCGCGAAGCTCAAGGTCGAGCTTGACCTTATTTGTGACGCGATCAACCGTACCAAGCGGGAAATCGCGGTGTTGCACGGCAAGAGCTTCAACGGCGAGGAAATGGCCAAGGTAAATGGCGAACTCGGCGCTGTGGTTGGCGGCACCGAGCAAGCCACCCAGCAGATTCTAGAAGCCGCGGAATCGATTGATCAAGCCGCGACGGCGCTAAGCAAGGTGACCTCCATCGACCAGCAAAAGATCCTCGGCGAGGAAATCCAGGAGCGCGTTGTTTCCATTTTCGAGGCCTGTAATTTCCAGGACCTCACCGGGCAGCGCATCAGCAAGGTGATGACCACGATGAAATTCATCGAAAATCACATAACCATCATGATGGACATTTGGGGTGGCGTCGACGCAATCAAGGCGCATGCGCCGTTGATCCTCAATACCCGCGAGGGCGACGCCAAGCTATTGAACGGTCCGAAAACCGAAGGCGACGTCGGCCACGCCTCACAGGACGATATCGACGCGCTGTTCGATTAGGACTTGACTTTCATCTGAGTCTTTGGACGCTCCGGCCCTTGGGTAGAGACGCCGCGGCGACCTCGTCGTGACCGGCAGTGACCATCAGGCGCGGGGTGCGCAGCGGATGTAGACCATGTTGCCGTAACGCGTCGCGGCATCCTTATCGATGAAGCGCGTGATGAGAACGCGACCGTCGAAGGAAACGATCTCCCGATCCTGCTCGCTAGCGGCCGGTCCGGGCGGACCGATGTAGTTTTTGCCGCTCGGGCTGCCCTTGAGTCGCAGTTCCTGTGGGGTGGCCTGATCGGCCAGATGCATCATCACGCCGCCAGAGGATCCGGCGCCGATCACGTAAGGCTGCTTGCATTGCGCCCTGGCCGCAGCCTCGGTGCGCGCCCGGTCGGCGGGATTCTGGTACGATGCGAGACCCCAGCGCCCAACAATCTCGTCTGGCCGAATGGTCGCGGGCATCTCCGGCGCCAGGCTGGGCTCGGGGGCCGCAGTAGGCGACGATAGTGACGGTAGGCTGTAGCTTCCGCACCCGCCAAGAGAGAGCGCCAGCGCCGAGGCGATCCCTAAATTGGCGACCGTCCGCCTGTTACCTGAGCTGACCATTGCATTCCCCCCGATAGATTCCTGACCGCACCCATCCTGCAGCCAAACGCAAAACTACTGTCGGAGCAATGACGTCCAGCAAAGCGCGCTGGCGCTCCGACCTGGTTTCCGGAAGCATCTTATAACGGCCTCACCAACGGATTAACTGCCCGTCTGCTTGACAGCAACAACGTCAAGACATATTCCCCGCCGCACAATTAGCACTCCGAAAGTGCGATTGCCAAGGACACGAGCTGTTTTCCCTTTCCGCGGTGCCGATATCCGTATTCCGGTCCACTTTTGATCGCAAAACCAGATCCGAATATAAGCCTGCTAAAGGAACCGTCATGGCTAAATCCACATTTCGTCCGCTGCATGACCGTGTCGTGGTTAAGCGTCTTGATGCCGAAGAAAAGACCAAAGGCGGCATCATCATTCCGGACACCGCCAAGGAAAAGCCCTCGCAAGGCGAAATCACCGCCGTCGGTCCGGGCGGCCGTGACGAATCGGGAAAGCTGGTCCCGATCGAGCTCAAGGTCGGCGACCGAGTGCTGTTTGGCAAGTGGTCGGGAACCGAAATCAAGCTGGATGGGGACGAACTCCTGATCATGAAGGAGAGCGACATCATGGGCGTGCTGGCCTGATATAAATCAGCAGGCCCTCGGACGACTGATCATCGCCCCGATTTGCGCCGGCGATTCATCATGTCGCGGGGTGCCGGATACAGAGACGTGCTTCGCGCATTCGGCTAACGCGGCGGACACATCCATTCAAACACTCGGGAGTCGGAAACAATGGCGGCCAAGGACGTAAAATTTTCCGGAGACGCGCGCGAACGCATGTTGCGCGGGGTCGATATCCTCGCCAATGCGGTCAAGGTGACGCTTGGTCCAAAGGGCCGCAACGTCGTCATGGAAAAGAGCTTCGGCGCGCCACGTATCACCAAAGATGGCGTGACCGTGGCCAAGGAAATCGAGCTTGAGGACAAGTTCGAGAATATGGGCGCGCAGATGCTGCGCGAGGTTGCCTCCAAGACAAGCGATACTGCCGGCGACGGCACCACGACCGCCACCGTGCTCGCCCAGGCTATCGTGCGTGAAGGCGCCAAGTCGGTTGCCGCCGGCATGAACCCGATGGACTTGAGGCGAGGCATCGAGATCGCGGTGCATGCGGTGGTAAAGGATATCGAGAAGCGCGCCAACCCGGTCGCCTCATCGTCCGAAGTCGCCCAAATCGGCACCATATCGTCCAATGGCGACGCCGCGATCGGCAAGATGATCGCGCAGGCGATGCAAAAGGTCGGCAATGAGGGCGTCATCACGGTGGAAGAGAACAAATCACTCGAAACCGAAGTGGACATCGTTGAGGGGATGAAATTCGACCGCGGCTATCTGTCGCCGTATTTCGTCACAAATGCCGAAAAGATGACGGCCGAGCTGGAGGACGTCTATGTGCTGTTGCACGAGAAAAAACTATCCGGCCTGCAATCGATGCTGCCGGTGCTGGAGGCCGTCATGCAGTCGGGGCGCCCGCTCCTGATCATCGCGGAAGACGTCGAAGGCGAGGCTTTGGCGACGCTGGTTGTCAATCGGCTGCGCGGCGGGCTGAAGGTTGCCGCCGTCAAGGCCCCCGGCTTCGGCGACCGCCGCAAGGCGATGCTGGAAGACATCGCGATCTTGACCGGCGGTCAGCTGATTTCGGAAGAGCTCGGCATGAAGCTTGAAAGCGTGACCATCAATATGCTCGGCCGCGCCCGCAAGGTCGTCATCGACAAGGAAAACACCACCATCGTCAATGGCGCCGGCAAGAAGAAAGATATCGAAGCGCGCGTTGGCCAGATCAAGGCGCAGATCGAGGAAACCACCTCGGACTACGATCGCGAGAAGCTGCAGGAGCGTCTTGCCAAGCTCGCCGGCGGCGTGGCGGTCATTCGCGTGGGCGGCGCAACCGAAATCGAGGTCAAAGAGAAAAAGGATCGCGTCGAAGACGCGCTTAACGCAACCCGGGCGGCCGTTCAGGAGGGCATCGTCCCCGGCGGCGGCGTAGCGTTGCTGCGCGCCAAGAAAGCGGTCGGTCGTATCCACCACGAGAATTCCGATGTGCAGGCCGGCATCAATATCGTGCTGAAAGCGCTGGAAGCGCCGGCCCGCCAAATCGCGGAGAATGCCGGGGTCGAAGCTTCGATCGTAGTAGGCAGGATACTCGAGGAGAAGTCCGAAACGTTCGGCTTTGACGCGCAGACCGAAGAGTATGTCGACATGGTGGCCAGCGGCATCATCGATCCAGCGAAGGTAGTGCGCGCCGCGTTGCAGGACGCCTCCTCGGTCGCCGCGCTTTTGGTAACGACTGAAGCGATGGTCGCCGAATTGCCCAGGGAACCTGCCGCGCCAATGCCCGGCGGCGGTGGAGGTGGAATGGGCGGAATGGGCGGAATGGGTTTCTAAGACCTCATGCGGCGCCGTCGATGAAGAAGGCCGCCTCGGGGCGGCCTTCTTTTTTGGAGAAAAAGTTCTACCGTAACGGCCGATTCTTGTTCTCGAGGAATTGATATGCGCGCGGTTCTGTTCTGGCTGATAGGTCTGATGACGGCTGCGCCAGATCTCGCTTTTGCTCAAATCAAGCTCGCTCCGAAAGCTGCGCCGAACGTCAACGAAACCAGGTATTTCACCTCCATGGACGGCTTGATGGACGGCAATGCGGACGTCGTCCTGAAGGAAACGCGCCAGGGCAAAACGGTCACTTCGGCGGTGCTCGACGTCTGCTATCCTGCCGAGAAAGGCTCAGCGCGCAAGGACCGGTTCGTCGCCAATCTCGCGCTCAACGGTCAGAGCATGACCGGCACCGCGCAAACCATCACCGACAAATTGCCGGTCACGATCAAACTGCAGCGCAAGCCGACTGGCGACACCTTCGAGTTCAAAGGTCAGATCAGTGTCGGTCAGGCCGTGACCGAAGTCGCCTCGTCCGACAATTCCGACCTCAGTGAAAAAGAATTCAAGGATAACCAGACCATCGATGACGGCATCCACGCGGCGCCAAAGGACTTTACCACAGTCTCTCCGGAATCGATCGGAGTGAGGCTAAAGCTGGATGCGGTGCTGGAGTTCCTGAGAGCGCTGAGGGGACAGGACCTGGAGGTTTCGCTCAACAGTCTCACCGTCAGCTGCGATGCGTTGCGGACGGGCGAGCAGACCATCACCTTGTCGGCGGATCCCGATCGCGCCGCCGCCCTGATTGCGAAGTTCAAGTCGCAGCCGGGTGTGGTCGCGGCGGGTTGGACCAGCGGCATCGTGGACATGGAGCGCTCGATCCGATTTGGGGCCGCGGAATGGCGCAACCGCGACAAGATCGACAAGGACAAGCTCGCAACCGCAATCAGCCGCGTCCTGGCCAAAACGCTTGCGGCCAAATCCTCGTCCTCGGCTTGGAGTGCCAATACCGGCGCGCTCAAACTGTCGTTCAAGCGACCGAGCCCGCTCTTCCCTGCGCTGGACCTCACCGAGACGGTTGAAATCACAGCCTTGGTGGCCGCCGATAAACCCGGCGTGTCTGAGAGCCTGATGCTATGGATCGGCAATCCCGTCATTTCAACCGCGGACGAAACCGCGGGCGCGAAACTGAATTTGGCCGAGGAGGCCAGCGGCGATGAGGAAGGCGAGCAAAAGGACGACAACGGTTCGCTCGACGCGCTCGCAAAAGAGCTAAAAGGCCAACGCTGGGATTCGAACAAATCGGCCTGGAAATAATCGCCAACTAGAGCCTCAGTTGGTATTGAGACGAAACCGCAGCGGCTTGGCCCCGATAAACGAGACGAAATCACCCTGCCGTTTCCAAGTTGCCGCCTCGCTCAACGCCGCGATCAGATCGTCGTCGGCCTGCGCCCGCGCCGGCGCACAGGCGCGATCCTCCAGCCGGCCCGCGACAAAAATGACCGTATTGCCCGCCACCGAGAACTGGCCCTTGCCGGCCTTGCACCAAAGTTCAAGAACGGCCTCGCCATTGTCGCCGATCTCCATGGTCGGGAGGCGCTTCGACCCGCCTTGACGCGCCACGTCGAGCGTCATCTCAAGCCCAAACGGAAACTCGCCATCGGCGTGAGCCGGGATCGGCTGGAAGACGGCAGCGGTGATAACAAACGTTGCTGCGCCCTGCCTCACAAGATCTTTCACTGAAAACATGGAAACAAATCCTCGAAAGCAAATCCCCGCGCACCATTCGGCCGCGGGGATTTTTATTGGCCGCCTCTGCTAAAGGTTTACTTCAGGACCATCTCTGTGAACGGATAGACATAGGCCTGCAGCGTGACGAGAACACCGACGAGACACGCCAGCACGATCGAGTGCAGGAATACGTAACGAAGGATCGAGCCTTCGTGACCGTACCAGTTGGTGGCGGTGGAGGCGACGACGATCGATTGCGCGTCGATCATCTTGCCCATGACGCCGCCCGACGAATTGGCGGCGCTCATCAACACCGAAGACAGCCCCAACTGTTCGGACGTGATCTTCTGCAGATTACCGAACAACACGTTGGAGGCAGTGTCCGAACCCGTCAGCGCGACGCCTAACCAGCCGAGGAGCGTTCCGAAGAAGGGATAGAGCACGCCGGTCGCGGCAAACGCCAAGCCCAGTGTCGCGTCAACACCGGACAGTCGCGTCAGCGTGCCGATCGCCAGCATGGCCGAAATCGTGATCAGCGAGATCGCGCACAGCCTTATCGTCCGGCCATATTCTGTGACCAGCCTGAGCGGCGAAAAGCCCATCAGGAAGCCGGAGATGATGGCCGCGATCAGCATGCCCGTTCCGGTGAACGACAGGTAGGTGAAGCCAAATACAGCCCCTTCCGCCGTAGGCTT
>Ga0209474_10001172_pt1 | contig 26442 bp, 21 predicted proteins | sample GraSoiAngelo_145_FD_185902 | JGI IMG/M metagenome (GOLD analysis project Ga0209474, IMG submission 185902) | Grasslands soil microbial communities from the Angelo Coastal Reserve, California, USA - 14_1009_05_20cm (SPAdes) (version 2) | ecosystem: Environmental > Terrestrial > Soil > Grasslands...
TGGAAAATTCAGCTGATCGAGCGCGACAATCCGCAGCGGGTCGATCTTTATCCCAGTCTGTCGCCCTAATGCGCAATATCGCGCAAGCTGACGGGCGGGTCCCGGCTTTCGCCGGGACGCGGAAGTAGAGGGATTACGCGAACAGAGGCGGGATGGCGAGGTCGGCGGCCATTTTGTCGAGGGCGGCGCGGAGTTCGGGCGGGATCGGGATGCCGTGGGCGCGGCGTTCCTCGATGCGTTGGTGACGGTCTTCGCCGGGCAGGCGGATGCGGTCGAAGCCCGGCAAGAGCGCCGAGCCGTGCAATTGCCGGATCACCGCATCGACCTGACGCTTGAAGGCGAGCGGCTCGGCGAACGCCTTGATGTCGAGGACGCAGATCGCCTGGCCGGTATTGGTCGGGGTCGTGTCGTCCTTGTTGAAATCGACGACATCGGCGCCTTTAGCGGCGCCGTTCAACGTGCCGGCCAATAGTCCGAACATCAATGCGAGCGCGGCGCCCTTGTAGCCGCCGATCGGCAATAGGAACCCGTCATCGGCGCGGTTCGGATCGGTCAACGGGTTGCCCTGGCGGTCGATCATCCAGCCCTCGGGCATCGTCTTGCCCTGCTGCGCGGCGACCTTGACCTTGCCGTAGGCGGCGACCGTCGTCGCCATGTCGAGGATCAATGGCGGCTCGGCGAGCGCCGGCACCGCGACCGCGATCGGGTTGGTCGAGAGCAGCATGTCGATGCCGCCCCAGGGCGGCAGATGGTTGGCGTTGCCGACTGCGAAATAGAGCCCGATCATGTCGTGCTGGAGCGGCATCGCGGCATAGACCGCGGCAGCACCGGCATGGTTGCCGTTGCGAGTGCCGACCCAGCCGACGCCGTTGTCGCGGGCCAGCGCGATCGCCTCCTCGACGGCGCGGGATACGACGAGGCTGCCGAGCCCGTTATCGCCGTCGACCAGCGCGGTCGCCTTCGCCTGCCGGATAATCTTGATGTCGGGCCGCGTGTTGAGCCCGCCGGCCTTGATGCGGCGGATGTACTGCGGCAGACGGAAGACGCCATGTCCGTCGGCGCCGCTGACGTCGGAGGCGGCCATCAGCTCCGCCGCCTTCTCGGCATCCGCCGCCGGGATGCCGACCGCGTGATATGCCGACGTGATGAAGCGCACGAGATCGGCATGCGCAACGCGGTTCACATCATTCGTCATCGGTGCCTCCCCTGGTGTCATTGCGGGCGAAGCGAAGCAATCTCCCGCCGAGGAGGGGCTCACGGGACGGGGATTGCTTCGTCGCTACGCTCCTCGCAATGACGACTCAAATTAAGCAAACGCGTCCTTGATGCGGGCCCAATCGTCGATCGCGCTTTCCTGGCCGGGGGTGATCGGGATTACCAGCTGGTTCCAGCCGGCATCGCGCAACGCCGCGACGCGCTGTCTTAGCTCCTGCTCGGTCGCGGTGAAGGTCGTGCGGCGGATCAGTTCGGCGGTGACGAAACGCCGCTCCTCGGGCTTGACGAAGACGAAATGACCGCGGTGATTGAACAGATAACGCGCGTCGGGCGGCTCGAAACCGCGCGCCATCTCGACATAGCCGGCGACCGCGTCGGCGATCCCCTCCTCCGCCACCTTCATCGTGTTGTCCCAGCCCTGCTGATCGACATCGGCGGCGCGGTGCAGCAGGGTCGCGGCGCGCGGGCCGGCCTGCGCCATCGCGCGCGGGCTGTCGGCAGGCTCGCCGGGCTGCAACACGCAACCGCAGGCCCAGGCCGTCGCGTAGAGATCGCCGGCGGGGCGGCCGGAATCACGCCAAGTCTGCTGCATGCTCTCGATCGCGGCGAGGCCGCCCGAGACGTCCTGGATAAAGCATTTCCAGTTGGCGTTGAGCTTCGCGGTCAGCGCCTGCGATTTCGGTCCATAGGCGGAGATGTGCAGCGGGATCGGGTCCTTGGTGTTGAACAGCCCGATCTCCGGGTTCAGAAAGCGGATCTTGCGGCGCTTGCCCTCGATCGGCGTCTCGACGGTCTCGCCGGCGAGCAGCGCATAGACGATGCGGATGTACTCCTCCATGTCCGCCAGCTTCATCGCGCCGAGCCCCATCGCACGGCGCGCCGAGAAGCCGGTGCCGATTCCGAAATCGATCCGTCCAGGGGCGAGGCCGTTCAGCGTCGCGAACGCGTTGGCGGTGACCGCGGCGATGCGGTTCGACGGCACCAGCACGCCGGTGCCGAGGCGGATCTTGGAGGTCTTCAGCGCCGCCGCCGCCATCGCGACGAACGGGTCGGCGGTGATCATCTGCGTGTCGTAGAACCAGGCGTGCGTGAAGCCGAGTTCCTCGGCGCGCTGCGCCGCCTTCCACGAGTCGCTCGCGCTGGCGATGCCGATGCCGAAATCCATATGCCTGACCCTCTTATTCCACTGTCATTGCGAGTGAAGCGAAGCAATCTCCCGCCGACGTGCACTCCGTGATGGAGATTGCTTCGTCGCTGCGCTCCTCGCAATGACGATACTCATTCTGATTTGCGGGCGATGATCTGCGCTTCGATGCAGGCTGCCGGCAACAGTTCGCCGAGGCGCCGGTTGAAGCGCCACCACCAGCGGTAATTTTCGAGCGGCCGCAGCAATCCGCCCGAGATGATGCGGAAGCCGCGCACGGTCTCGACGCTGAGCGAACGGTGCCGGCGCAGCTCGCGCCGAAACGAGGCGAGCGAAAACGCCTGCTGATGCGTCGAGTCGTCGGGCCGCAGCATGCGCGGAAGCAGCGGCACCAGGTGTTTGCGCGCGAGATGCAGCGGCGGCAGAAAAATCGGCACGCCGATCACCAATCTGCCGCCGGGGCGCAAGACGCGCACCAGCGTCGCGATTGCGGTGTCGAGCGCGGCCAGGTGTTCCAGCACCTGCTCGCAGACAACGACGTCGTAATGACCGGACGGGATCTCGGGATAGCCGCCGGTCAGATCGCCGATGAAATAGCCACGGTAGACGTCCTTGCGGTAGAGCGCCGTGTCGCTGACATCGGCGGCCGACATTTCGAGCTTGTCGAAATGCGGCTTGGTGTCGAGGTGGCGCAGCAACGGCCCCCAGCCGCAGCCGACATCGAGCAGGGACAGGCTGTCGCCCCGGCGTGCCGCCGCGCCCGCCCATTCGCTGATGTCGTCAGCCAGCGCGGCGTAGCGCGCCTGACGCAGGCTGTAGCGCTCCGGCCGGCTCGGATCGACGCCAAAGGCGAGGCGCGGCGCGGTGCGGTGCGGGTCGGCGGAGGCGGTCATCGAAGGCCCGGGAAGTGATCGCCCGAGCCATAGCACAGGAGCGCCGGATCAGCCCATCGCGTTGGCGGCGCGCGGCTCGATCTCGTACATGAGCCGTACCTCGCCGGGCTGGGCGAACGGGTATTTGTCCTTGCCGAGGTATTTTTTCGCCAGCGAGTCGATGTGCCGGTCGGCGCCCTCTTCGACGCAGCGTCTCACCGCACCCCGGATCTGGATATAGCGGTAGGGGTTGTCGGGATCCAGGATCGACAGCGCGACCGGCGCACCTTCCCGCAGATTGCGCGCCTTGACCCTTCCCTTCGCGGTGTTCACACGGATCATCCCGCCGGTGTAGTCAAACCACACCGGCGTCACCTGCGGTGAGCCGTCCTTCATGATCGTCGCGAGATGCGCGAAGGCTTTCTTCTGCTGCAGCAGATCGAGAAAATTCTCGGGAATGACCGCCATCGCATGCTCCTGTCAAAACGCGGTTTGCCTACAAACGCCGCGCTGGGCGCGGGCTCTCATTCCGGAAAGAACGCGGATAAGTCCAAACCGATGGCAAGCGCGATTTGGTGCCGAATAGTCTGCAGCTGCTCTGGCGAGACCCGGGATTGGGTCTCTCTTACGCGCCGCTTCGAGGTCGTTGCAACATAGGCGGAAAGCGCATAGCTCCGCTTCGTGCAGCCATTTTCGGGAGTCGGATCGATTTCCAGCGATAGTCCCACTGGCGCCGACTCCCGATCTTCGGAAATCGGTACGACGATGACGTTCGGGTAAGACGGGCCAAACAGCTCGCTGTCTTCGACCACAATTGCCGGACGAAGTTTATTCGGCTCCCTAGGAAGGGCGTCGCGCCAGTCCACGATAACGATTTGGCCAGGCGCAAACCCGGCCAAGGCTCACCAGCCTTCCTGACGCGGCGTGCCCCAAAACTCGGCGAATTCCTTCGCCTCGGGATTATTCGCGATATACCGGCCGACCGCCTCCGTCTGCTCCCGGATTCTTTGCCGCTTCACCTGCCGTGCGGCTTCGGCTGCAATCTGGCGCAACAGGGTGGCGAGGCCAATATTTCGAGAGCGCGCTTCGGTCTCAAGCGTCTTCCGAACATCGTCGTCGAGCCGTATGGAAACAGGCGCGGCCATGTCGGGCACCGTCGTAGTGTGTGGATCAACTACATAAGCGTAGCCGCCGCCCTGTTCAACTGCTTCGGAGGCTTACATCACACATTGAAGCGGAAATGCATGACGTCGCCGTCCTGGACGACGTACTCGGCGCCTTCGAGGCGCATCTTGCCGGCATCCTTGGCGCCCTGCTCGCCGCCGCAGGCGACAAAATCGGCATAGGCGATGGTTTCGGCGCGGATAAAGCCCTTCTCGAAATCGCTGTGAATGGTCCTGGCCGCCTGCGGCGCCTTGGTGCCGCGGGTGATCGTCCAGGCGCGCGACTCCTTGGGCCCGGCGGTTAGAAACGTGATCAAATCGAGCAGCGCATAGCCGGTGCGGATCACCTGGTCGAGCCCGGTTTCGCCGAGGCCCAGCGCGGCGAGGAATTCGTTCCGCTCGGCGGGGTCGGCGAGGACCGCGAGCTCGGCCTCGATCGCCGCCGAAATCGTCACGGTCTCGGCGCCCTGCGTCGCGGCATATTCGGCGACCCGGCAGCTCAACGCGTTGCCGGAAGCGGCGGCTCCCTCATCGACATTGGCGATATAGAGCACCGGTTTGGCGCTCAACAATTGCAGCGCTTTCAGATCGTTCTGCTGCTCCGGTGCCAGCGCGGCGCGGCGCGCCGGCACGCCTTCCTGCAAACCGGCGAGCACCGGTTCGATGACTCCGAGCAGAGCGCGCGCCTCCTTTTCGCCGCCGCGGACGCGTTTCTGCACCGCGACGGCGCGCCGCTCCAGGCTCTCGAGATCGGCGAGCATCAGCTCGGTCTCGACGGTCTCGGCGTCGCGGATCGGATCGACCGAGCCCTCGACGTGCACGACGTTGTCGTCCTCGAAGCAGCGCACGATATGGGCGATCGCATCGACCTCGCGGAGATGACCGAGAAACTGGTTGCCGAGCCCCTGCCCTTTCGAGGCGCCGCGCACCAGCCCGGCGATATCGACGAATTCGAGCTGGGTCGGGATGATTTTGGCGGATTTGGCGAGGCGGGCACACACGGCCAGGCGCTCGTCGGGGACGGCGACCCGCCCGACATTCGCCTCGCGCGTCGAGAACGCATATTTCGTCGTCTCGGCCGCCTGCGTCGCAGTCAGCGCATTGAACAACGCCGATTTGCCGACATTCGGCAGGCCGACGATACCGCAGTTGAAACCCATGTCTCTCCCAACCCAAAACCGTCATGACCGGGCTCGACCCGGTCATCCACGAAGACCACGACGGCAGCTAAATCCGTGGGTGGCCGGAACAAGTCCGGCCATGACAGCCCTATTTATGGCCGACGGCAGCGATATCCAGAAGGTGCGATCTTCTGCCCTCTACGGCCGCTCGTCGCCCTCTTCGGCATCGAGATCGGGTGGCGTGAAGCGACGCGCGACCTCGCTCATGAAAGCGTCGGGCGCGCCGTCCACGAGCAGCGGGATCGTCTCGGCGATCGCATCGAGCAGTGGCGCCACGATCAAGCGCGCCTCATCCGTGGTGAAATTCTGCAACACGTAGGGGTGGACCAGCTCCTTGATCCCGGGATGGCCGATGCCGATGCGGACCCGCCAATAATCGGGCCCGATCATCGCGTCGATCGAGCGCAGCCCGTTATGGCCGGCAGAGCCGCCGCCGCGCTTGACCCGCACCTTGCCCGGCCGCAGATCGAGTTCGTCATGGATCACGACGATCTCTTCCGGCGGGATCTTGTAGAAGCTCATCGCCGCCAGAACCGACTCGCCGGAATCGTTCATGAAGGTCTGCGGCCGCAACAAGAGGCGCCGCGCGCCGGCGATCACCCCCTCGGCGAGTTCGCCCTTGAAGCGGTCGCGAAACGCCGGGAAGCCATACCGGCGCGCGATCGCCTCGGCGGCCATAAAACCGACATTGTGGCGGTTGCGGGCATAACGCGGGCCCGGATTGCCGAGCCCGACGATCAGGCGCATCGCCTGACCGAGGCCTAGGACGACGGCGCGGACCCGGGAGCGGCTCCAGGCGCGGCCCCGGGGGCTGCTCCAGGCGCAGCCGCCGGCTGCTCGCCTTCCTCCGGCTCCGGCGGGGCGGCGGCGGCAGTCGCCGCAGCCGCGGCGGCGGCAGCGGCTTCCTCGCGCACCGCCGAGGAGGCGGCGATCGTCGCGATCGTGAAGTCGCGCTCATGGATTACCGGACGCGCCCCTTCCGGGATCTCGACCGCGCCGATATGGATGCTGTCGCCGATTTCGAGCCCGTCGAGATCGACGACGATCCGTTCGGGGATGTTGTCGACCGAACAGACCACCTCGATGCCGTGTCGCACGATGTTGAGAATGCCGCCGCGGCGCAGCCCCGGGGCGCGCTCGTGGTTGATGAACACGACCGGCACCTCGACGGTGACCTGGGCGCCGGCGCCGACCCGCAGGAAATCGACGTGGAGCGGCGTCTCGGTGACGGGGTGGAATTGCACCTCGCGCGGCAGGGTGCGGTATGTCGTCCCATTGAGCTTGAGGTCGATCAGATGCGCGTAGAAGCCGGGTCGCGCCAGCGCGCGACCGAATTCGCCCGGCTCCAGGCTGATCAGCACCGGATGCTTCTTGTCGCCATAGACGATCGCCGGAACGCGTCCCGCGCGCCGCATTGCCCGGGCCGCGCCCTTGCCGGTGCTCTCGCGCGGCTCGGCGCTGAGGCTGATGATCTCGGGCATCGACTTGTCACTCCTCTATGCAAAAAAATGGTCGGCCGGCGAGCACATCCACCCAGCCGACGCCGCCGATTGCTGATTCAATCGAACAGGCTCGAAACCGAACGTTCCTCGCTGATCCGCAGGATCGCCTCGGCCATCAGCGGCGCAATCGTCAGCTGGCGAATATTTTGCGACAGCCGCACCGCCTCGGTCGCGACGATGCTGTCGGTCAACACCAGCATCTTGATCGGCGAGGCGGCCACCCGCGCCACCGCACCGCCCGACAGCACCCCGTGCGTGACATAGGCATAAACGCCCTCGGCGCCATTGTCCATCAGCGCCTCGGCGGCGTTGCACAGGGTGCCGGCGCTGTCGACGATGTCGTCGACCAGAATGCAGCGCCGCCCGGCGACATCGCCGATGATGTTCATGACCTCGGAGACGCCGGCGCGCTCGCGCCTTTTATCGATAATCGCCAGATCGGCATCGACCCGGCGGGCGATCTGGCGGGTGCGGAAGACGCCGCCGACATCGGGCGACACCATGACGAGATCCTGGCCGGAGTGGTTATCCTGGATGTCCTTCACCAGCACCGGCTCGGCGTAGAGATTATCGGTCGGGATGTCGAAGAAGCCCTGGATTTGCCCGGCATGGAGGTCGATGGTCAGGACCCGGTGCGCGCCGGCGGTGGTGATCAGATTGGCGACGAGTTTGGCCGAGATCGGCGAGCGCGGGCTCGATTTGCGGTCCTGCCGGGCATAGCCGTAATAGGGAATGACCGCCGTCACCCGCCGCGCCGAACTGCGCCGCAGCGCGTCGAGCGCGACCAAGAGCTCCATCAGATTGTCGTTGGCCGGGTACGAGGTCGACTGGATCACGAAGACATCCTCGCCGCGGACGTTCTCGTGGATCTCGACAAACACCTCCATGTCCGAGAAGCGGCGGACGCTCGCCTTCATCAGGGGCAGGCCGAGATAGGCCGAAATCGCCTCGGCCAGAGGCCGATTGCTGTTGCAGGTCAGAATTTTCATCAGCCGGCGGCGTTAAGCGGCGCCATCGGGCCTGGCCCCGAGGCTTCACGCGGGCCGGAATGTAACGAAACCGTCGCACAGAGGCAACCTGAGCCGGCCCTCGCGCCCGCCGGGCCACCGCTGTAAAAGCCTTTCGCCCGTAGCAGCACCCGGACCAGCACGATGACGATCCCGGCGCCTTATCAGCGATTCGAAGGCGAGGTCCTGCCCGAGTGGATCGACTGGAACGGGCATCTGAACCTGGCCTACTACGTCGTGCTGTTCGACCGGGCGACCGATCTGCTGTTCGACGAGCTGGGGCTCGGCCTCGACTATCGCCGCAACGAGGAGAAGGGCACCTTTGTCGTCGAGACCCATAACCTCTACGAGCGCGAGCTCTTGGTCGGCGAACAGGTGCGGGTGGCGACGCAAATCCTCGGCTCGGACGACAAGCGCCTGCTTCTCGGGCACGAGATGTTCCGCCTGAGGGACGGCGAGCGCTCGGCGACGCAGGAATTGATGTTCCTGCATATCGACCTCAAGGCACGCCGGGTCAGTCCGTTCCCGCCCGAGCTGCGCGCCCGCGTCGCGGCCTGGACCGCGGCACATGCCACCTTGCCGCGTCCGGCCTGGGCCGGCTGCCGGATCGCGCTGCCGAGCTAGCCCCCTCACCCTGCCCTCTCCCCCATTGGGGGAGAGGGATGCATAGGGTTGGCGAGGCGCAGCCGAGCCCTACCCGGAGCCGGGTGAGGGGGTGCGCCTCAACGGAACCTCTGCACTCGATCGTCATTCAAGCGAGCCGGACAGCGGCTCCTCCCCCGCCCTGCGGGGGAGGTGGCGAGCGAAGCGAGCCGGAGGGGGCTCGCGCTCCGCGCAGAACCGCGGTCACCTCCTTGTCGTTTTGCCGACTCGCATGCCCCCCCCCCCCCACTTTGCATGTGTCCCCCCCCCCCCCCCCCGGGGGAGGAACCGGAGCGGGTTAGTCGGTGGGGGCGCCGGTCAGGGCCCAGACGGCGGGATCGAAGCGCTTGCGCCAGCGCGCGTAAAAATCGCCGAGCCGGGCGCGGATGCTCGCGGTGTCGGCGCGATTCACAATCATGCCGCGGCGCGCCAGCTCGGCCTCGCCGGCGAGATTGATCGCCTCGACATCCTGACGCTGCAATTTCGCGAAATGCTCGGTGTTGCGCTCGACGACCGTCTGGATGTCGCGTGGCAAAGCGTGCCAGGCCGCGCCATGCGCCAACAATGTGAAGCCCGACCACCAATGGCCGGTCAGGCTCAGATAGGTCTGCACCTCGTCGAGCCGCAGCGACTGCACGACGCCGAGCGGGTCGCTCTGCCCGTCGAAGGTCTTCGCCTTCAGCGCCTCGTACATGCCGCTGAACGGCACCATGCCGGGTTCGGCGCCCAAGGTGCGGAAGAAATCGGCGGCAAGCTCGCCGCCCGGGGTGCGGATCTTGAGGCCGGCAAAATCGCCGGCATCGCGAACCGGCCGGTTGCTGGTCGTGATGTGATGGAAGCCGTTCAGCCAGCAATGCCGGAAGGCGTGCAGCCCCGCGGCGTGGAGCTCGCCGCGGATCACATCGCCGAGCGCGCCATCGAGCGCCGCGAAAACCGCCGCGTTATCGGTGAAGGTGAACGGCAGCAGAGGCAAGGCGCTCGACGGCGCGATGCCGCCAAGGGTCGCGCCGGCGAGGTAGAAATCGAGCGCGCCCTGCCGCACATCGGCGAACATCTGCGGGTCGGGGCCGAGCCGGCTCTCCGGGAAGACATCGAGCCGAAAATCGCCGTCGGTGTCGCGGCCGATCGCCTCGGCCATCTCGGCGAGCCGCCGCGCCGTCGGGCTGTGCGCCGGCTGATTGACGCCGAGCCGGTAGTGAAAGCGGGGAGTTTTGCTCGTATCCATCCCGGGAGATTGCTTCGTCGCTGCGCTTCTCGCAATGACCACTCTCATCCGCTGTCATTGCGAGCGAAACGATGCAATCTGGTAGCGCCAGTCCGGGCGTCTTGACAGGGCTCACCGGGCCGGGCTACCAAGCAGCAGTTCGTGGTGATTTGAGCCGACCGGCTTGCGCGCCACGTTAAACAAAGCGCTAAAAGGTCGGGGACTGTTGAAAGAGCCCTGGCCCGCGCGGACCGGGGTTTTTTGTTGTCCCGATCCGGCCGCGGCCCGGCACGAGGAGAGCGCCGATGCCGAAACCGATCCTGCCACCCGAACTGGCCGCCGAGCTCAGCCCCGCCACCCTGCTGGTGCGCGGCGGCACCGAGCGCAGCGCCTATGAGGAAACCTCCGAGGCGCCGTTCATGACCTCGGGCTTTGTCTACGGCAGCGCCGCCGAGGCCGAAGCCGCCTTCAAGCAGGACGGCTCGCGCTACGTCTATTCGCGTTATCGGAACCCGACCGTCACGATGTTCGAGGAGCGGCTGCGGCTCATCGAGGGCGCCGAGGCGTGCCGCGCCACGGCGAGCGGCATGGCGGCGGTGTTCGCCGCGCTGCTGTGCAAATTGCGCGCGGGCCAGCGCGTCGTCGCGAGCCGGGCGCTGTTCGGCTCGTGCCACTATATCGTCGCCGAACTCTTGCCGCGCTGGGGCATCGAGACGGTGCAGGTCGACGGCCGCGATCTGGCGGCCTGGGAGACGGCGCTGGCGCCGGGTGCCGCGCTCACCTTCTGCGAGAGCCCGTCGAACCCGGCGATGGAGATCATCGACATCGCCGAGGTGGCGCGGCTGACGCATCGCGCCGGCGGCATCCTCGTCGTCGACAATGTGTTCGCGACGCCGCTGTTGCAGAAGCCATTGGCGCTCGGCGCCGATGTCGTCGTCTATTCCGCGACCAAGCATATCGACGGCCAGGGCCGCGCTTTGGGCGGCGCGATCCTCGCCAGCGAGAAATACGTCAAGGACGATCTCGGCCTGTTCTACCGACACACCGGTCCGTCGATGTCGCCGTTCAACGCCTGGCTGTTGCTGAAGGGGCTCGAAACGCTGGAATTGCGGGTCGAGCGGCAATGCCGCACCGCCGAGGCGATCGCCCGTTTTCTGGAAAGCCATCCGAAGGTCACGCGTGTCCTCTATCCCGGCCTGCCGAGCCATCCGCAATACGAGCTGGCGCGGCGCCAGATGAGTGCCGGCGGCACCGTCGTCGCCTTCGATATCGCCGGCGACAAGGAGGCCTGCTTCCGTTTTCTCGATACGCTGCGGCTTGTCGACATCTCGAATAATCTCGGGGATTCGAAGAGTCTGATCACCCATCCGGCGACGACGACGCATTCGCGGCTGAAGCCCGAGGAGCGCGAGGCGCTCGGTATCGGCGACGCGCTGGTGCGCCTCTCGGCCGGGCTCGAAGACGAGGCCGATCTGGTGGCCGATATCGGCCGGGCATTAGCGGCGGTTTAGCGGCGGTAAATTCTCCACCGATCGCACCCCCTAATTGGTGTCCCGGCGAAAGCCGGGATCCATTTTTCAGCCGTCTCCGCCGCGGCGGGGTGGGTCCCGGCTTTCGCCGGGACGCCGATTTTACTACCGTACGGGTAATTTAGCGGCTCAAAGAGGTTCGACATGAGCATCACCATCGCGGTCGTGGCGCAGGGCATGATGGGTTCGGGGGTCGGCAAGCGCTTGCACGAGCGCGGCGCCGAGGTGCGCACGCTGCTGTCGGGGCGCAGCGCCGCCAGCGCCGAACGCGCCCGCGCGGCCGGTATGAAGCCCGCCGCCGACGAAAAGGCGCTGCTCGACGGCGCCGCTTTTATCCTGTCGATCCTGCCGCCGGGCGAAGCGGAAAATCTGGCGCGCCAGCTGGCGCCGGCGCTGTCGGGTTTGGCGAAGAAGCCGGTCTACGTCGATTGCAATGCGATCAGCCCGCAAACCGCCCAGCGGGTCGCCGCGATCATCGAGCCGACCGGCGCCAAATTCGTCGATGGCGGCATCATCGGCGGGCCGCCGCGCGACGGCTACAGCGGGCCGGCGATCTACGCCTCAGGCCCGGCTGTCGCCGAGACCAAGGTGCTGCGCGATTGGGGGCTCGACTGGCGCGCGATCGACGGGCCGGTCGGCGCCGCCTCGGGGCTCAAGATGTCTTATGCCGGGATCACCAAGGGCATCACCTCGCTCGGCTCGGCGATGATGCTCGGCGCCGCGCGCTTCGGCTGCGCCGAGGCGCTGGTCGCGGAATTGTCGTCGAGCCAGCCGCAGATCTTCGGCTACCTGAAGAACAGCATCCCGCGGATGTACGACAAGGCCTATCGCTGGGTTGCCGAGATGGAGGAGATCTCCGATTTCCTCGGCGCCAATCCCCCCTCGCGCGACATCTATGCCGCGATCGCCCGCCTCTACGACTTCCTCGCCGCCGCCGAAGCCGAGGAAAACCCCGGCCCCGACAACGCCGTCAAAACGCTCAACAAGGTATTGGGGCGGTAGAGCCAAGCCCCTCTCCCGCACCGCGGGAGAGGGAGGGACCCACGCCGCAGGCGTGGGAGGGTGAGGGTCGGAGCCGCTGAACCACCCTCACCCGCCTTCGGGCTCCGCCCTCAGGCACCCTCTCCCGCAGTGCGGGAGAGGGAAGCTACCCCTTCGCGACCTCGTGGCCGGCGAGGTGCTCGAGGACGCGGACGAGGCCGGAATGGTCCCAGCCCTTGCCGCCGAGCGCGGCGGCGGCGTTGAACAATTCCTGGGTCGTTGCGGTGTTCGGCAAGGACAGGTTGAGGGCGCGAGCGCCCGACAGCGCGAGACCCAGATCCTTCTGGTGCAGTTCGATGCGGAAGCCCGGGTCGAAGGTGCGCTTGATCATGCGCTCGCCGTGGACTTCGAGGATGCGGGAGGACGCGAAGCCGCCCATCAATGCCTGGCGCACCTTGGCCGGATCGGCGCCGGCCTTGGAAGCGAACAAGAGCGCCTCGCCCACCGCCTCGATCGTCAGCGCGACGATGATCTGGTTGGCGACCTTGGTGGTCTGGCCGGCGCCGACATCGCCGACCAGCGTGATGTTCTTGCCCATCAACTCGAACAGCGGCTTGACCCGGTTGAACGCGGCCTCGGAGCCGCCGACCATGATCGTCAGCGAGGCCGCCTTGGCGCCGACCTCGCCGCCCGATACCGGCGCATCGACATAGTCGCAGCCCTTCTGCACGATCTCGGCGGCGAACACCTTGGTCTCGATCGGCGAGATCGAGCTCATATCGACGACCGTCTTGCCCGGCTTCACCCCCGCCGCCACCCCGTCCGGGCTGAACAGCACGTTCTGCACATCGGGGGTGTCGGGCACCATGATGATGATCACTTCAGCCTGCTCGGCGACCGCTTTCAGCGTGTCGCAGACCGTCGCGCCGTCGCGGATCTCCGGCGGTACCGTGCGCTTGCCGTAGACGAACAGCTGGTGCCCGCCCTGCATCAGATTGTGGGCCATCGGCCGGCCCATGATACCGAGCCCGACAAAACCGACTTTCATGACATCTCTCCGATGGGGGTCGCGGTTCCCGGCACAGTGCTACAGTTCTAGCGGCGATCTCAAGCCGGTCCAGCCCCGGCCAATAACCATCACGGGAATTGCCGTCACGGGTGCTAACCTCTCTGCGTCATCGCAGAGGTGATCGATGTTGCGCGCACTTTTGGTTTTTATGCTCGTCCTGTTCGCCGCCCCCGCCATGGCGCAGGAGTATCAGTCGAAGGACCTGACCGAGGCCGGCGTCAATTACCGCCAGGAACTCGTTAGCAACATTCCATCCAACAAGCGACAGCCGTCGCTGATCCCGCGACTTCGGAAGGATGCGGACGAGGAGTACCGGGCGAAGCGGTATCCGCAGGCCATCGAAGACCTGACCCGGGCGATCGCCTATGGCGCCGATGACGGGCTGGTCTGGCTGCGCCTGGCGCAAAACCTGGCAGCGACCGGCGACGACCACACGATGGCCGCCGCCTACAACGCCTATGTCAAATCAGTGGATCCGGTCGAGCGCGCCAACGCGCTGTTCATCATCGGCCGGGATTACGATCGCCACGATCAGCTGAAAGACGCGCTCGCGGTGTTTCAGGCGGGGCTCGCTCTGACGAAAGCGTCGGCCGTCGCCGAACGGGTCGAGCAGTTGAAGCAGCTCGTCGCGTTCCGCGTCACAAAGCTCGACATTCAGGCGGAAGCCGACGCGCCGCGCGTCTGTCTGCGCATGAATGAGAAGATCGCGCCCAAGGCCGACCTGTCCTACGGCGCGTTTGTGCGGACCGAGCCGGCGCTCGACGGCATCGTCACGGCGCGCGGCGACACGCTGTGCCTGGATGGGCTGAAGCACGGCGAGACCTATCGGATCGAGCTGCTCCCCGGATTTCCCGCCGCCAGCGGCGAGACGACGCCGAACCTGTTCAAGGGCCGCATCGTCATTCCCGACCGCAAGCCGGCGATCAGCTTTGCCGGTGCGGGCTATGTGTTGCCCCGCGAGGGCGGCGCCGGGCTGCCGGTCACGACGATCAATCTCGACCGCGTCAAGGTTCGGCTGGTGCGGGTCAATGACCGCAATCTGGTGCCGAGCATCAATGCCGAGAAGCTCTCGATGAGCTTTGGCACCGATGATGTCGACGAGGTCATCAACCAGGCCGGCAGCCTGGTCTGGCAGGGGGAGATGACGATTACCGGGCCGCGCAACCGCCCGGTGGTGACCGCGATCCCGCTCAACGAGATGCTGCGCGACAAAGCGCCCGGCGTCTACCTCGCGGTCGTCGAGCGGGCCGATGCCAAGGAAGGCGACAGCCGCACGCCGGCCACCAACTGGGTGCTGGTCTCCAATCTCGGGCTGACGACCTACACCGGAAGCGACGGAATGGCGGTCGCGGTGCGCTCGCTCGCCGACGCCAAGCCTCTAAAGGGCGTCGCGCTGCGGCTTTACGCGCGCAACAACGGCGAGCTGGCGACCGCGACGACTGACGCCGAGGGGCTCGCCCGCTTTCCGGGCGCGATCTTGCGCGGGCGCGGCGGCGACGAGCCGTTCGCGGTGATGGCGTATGGGGCCGAAGGCGACTTTAATTTCCTCGAAATCGGCCGCGCCGCGTTCGATCTATCCGATCGCGGCGTCAGCGGCCGTGCGCCGCCGGGCCCGGTCGACGCGTATCTGTACACCGACCGCGGCATCTACCGTCCCGGCGAGAGCGTGCACCTGATGACGCTGGTGCGCGATGACAAAGCCAATTCGATCGCCGGCCTGCCGGTGACATTTCGTCTGTTGCGGCCGGACGGCGTCGAAGTCGAGCGACGCCAGCTGACCGGCGACACGCTGGGCGCGTTCGAGGTCACTTATGCGCTGACGCGCGATGCGCGCACCGGCACCTGGCATGCCGAGCTGAAGCTTGATCCGAAAGCGCCGGCCATCGGCAGCATCGAATTCCAGGTCGAGGATTTCGTGCCGCCGCAGCTGAAGGTCGAGGTGTCGGCGGCCGAGCGACCGATCAAGCCCGGCGAGCCGTTCCCGGTCGCGGTCGCCGCCCGCTACTACTACGGCGCACCGGGTGTCGGGCTCGCGGTCGAGGCGCAGGCGACGATCGGGTTCGACGAGGCGCCATTCCCGAACGAGCCCGGTTTCCACTTCGGCCTCGTCGGCGAGGAATTTACCAGCGACCGCAAGGATCTCGATCCTCCCGCAACCGGCGCGGACGGCAGGTCGACGGCGATTCTGACCGTGACCGATCTGCCCGATCTGACGAAACCGTTGGCGGCGACAATTCGGGTCAGCGTGTTCGAGCCGAGCGGGCGCGCCGTCGCCGAAACCGTGACCCGGCCGATCCGTCAGCGGCCGTTGGCGATCGGGCTGCGCTCGCAGAACGGCGAGGATGCCGTTCCGGAGGGCCAGCCGGCGAACCTCGATGTCATTGCGCTGGATACGGATGGCAAGCGGATCGCCAGCACGGGACTGCACTGGGAATTGCTGCGCGAGAACTGGCAATACAGCTGGTATTCGGTCAACGGCAGCTGGCGCCATCGCGTGCAGCGGCGCGATCAGCCGATCGAAACCGGCGCGCTCGATATTGCCGCCGATGCCGCGGCGACATTGTCGCGAAATCTGCCGGCCGGGCGGTATCGCTGGGAAGTCAGCGATCCCGCGAGCGGCGCGCAATCGAGCCTGCGCTTTCATGTCGGCTGGCAGGTCGAGGCCGCGTTGCCGGATGTGCCGGACAAGCTGGAGGTGGCCCTAGACAAGCCGAGCTATCAGCTGGGCGAGACCGCCAAGCTGTTCGTCAAGGCGCCGTTTGCCGGCGAGGCCGAGCTGGCGATCGGATCCAATCAAATTCTGGCATTGCGGTCGTTCAACTTACCGGCGGGCGGTACGACGATCGAATTGCCGGTCGATGTCGGCTGGGGAACCGGCATCTACGCGCTGGTCAGCGCTTACCGTCCGCAAGCCGCGCCCACCCCTGGACCTGGCCCCTCCGCGCCGCGCGGCCCGGGGCGTGCTGTCGGCGTCGTCTGGCTCGGTATCGATGCCAGCCCGCGCACGCTGTCGGTCGCGCTTGCCGCGCCTGATGTCGTACGGCCGCGCGGCGCGGCCGAGATCGGCGTAAAGATCAGCGGGCTCGCCGCCGGCGAAGAGGCGTATGTCACGCTGGCCGCGGTCGATCAGGCGGTGCTGAAGCTGACCGAGTTCGACAGCCCGGCGCCGGAAAAATATTACTTCGGCAAGCGCCGGCTCGGGGTCGAGCTGCGCGATCTTTACGGCCGGCTGATCGACACGCGCGCCAATGGCGTCGGCGTGTTGCGCAGCGGCGGCGACGGGTTCGCCAAGCGCTCGGTCGCCGGTCTGCCGGACAAGAGCAGCCGGATCGTGGCGTTGTTCTCGGGGATCGTTCGGCTCGATGCCGACGGCGCCGCGAAGATCCGCTTCGACGTGCCGGATTTTCAGGGTCAGCTGCGGCTGATGGCGGTCGCCTACTCGGCGACCAAGCTCGGCTCGGCGAGCGGTGCGATGATTGTGCGCGACCCGGTCGTGACGATGGTGTCATTGCCGCGCTTTTTGGCGCCCGGCGACAACGGCCAGATCGGGGTCGTCATCAACAATCTGGAAGGTGGCGCCGGCGAGTATCGCCTGAAGCTCGCGGCGAGCGGCGCCGGCAATTTCGCCGCGCCGGCCGAGCGGACGATCCCGCTCGCCGCCGGTGCAGGGTTCAGCGGCAGTTTCCAGCTGTCGGCGACGACGATCGGCAATGTCGCGCTGCGTCTCGATCTGGACGGCCCTGGCGATCTGCGCATTGCACGCGACTTCACGGTCGGGGTGCGCCCGGCGCAGGCCTATCAGCTGCGCCGCTTTGTCGGGCGGCTCGAACCCGGCCAGAGCGTCACGCTCGACGATGGCGGCGCCGACGAGTTCCTGCCCGGCACCGCCGAGGCGTTGCTGTCGGTCAGCCCGCGCCCAGATTGGGACATGCCCGGTCTGCTGAGAGCGCTCGACCGGTACGCCTATGGCTGTCTCGAACAGACCACCAGCCGGGCTCTGCCGCTGCTTTATGTCGAGGCGGTCGCCGGGTTGTGGCGCACCGATCCGGGGTTTGCGCCGGGCGAGGTGATCGACCGCGCAATCGGCCATGTCGTCGAATTGCAGCGCTCGGACGGCAGCTTTGGGGTGTGGAACGAGACCGACGATACGGTGCCGTGGCTCGACGCCTATGCCACCGATTTTTTGATGCGCGCCAAGGAGCACGGCAGGAACGTGCCGGATTACGCGGTGAAATCGGCGCTCGGCTGGCTGCGCGACTACGTCCGGCAGGATCGCACCGAGGCCAAGGAATTGCCGGCGATCGCCTACGCCCATTATGTGCTGGCGCGGGGCAAAGCCGGCGATCTCGCCGCATTGCGATATTTCAACGACACAAAGATGGCCGATCTGCCGACCCAGCTGGCCAAGGCGCAATTGGCGGCGGCCTTGGCGCAATACGGCGACACCGCACGCGCCGCAGCGGCTTATGATTCGGCGTTCGCGCCACCGCCGAAGCGGCCGAATGGGCTGCGCTATATCGATTACGGCAGCGATCTGCGCGACAGCGCGGCGGTGCTCGCCTTTGCCGCCGGCAACCGCGACGCCGAGCCGCGTTTGACGGCGGTGATGGACCGTATCGCCGAGCTCTTTGCACACGCCGGCCGCACCAGCACGCAGGAGCAGGCCTGGTTGTTGATGGCGGCCGAAGCGGCAGCCCGCACGACCGGCGGCACGATGACCGTCGCCGAGAATAATTCCGCGCCGCAGTCCCGCGGCGAGCCGCTCTATCTGCGGCGGCCGCTCGGCAGCGGCGGCGCACCCGCGACGATCGCCAACCGCGGCACCACCCCGGCATGGCGGACGGTTTCAATCACCGGCGTGCCGAAAAGCGAGCTGCCGGCCGAGAGCAACGGGTATACCGTCAGCCGCACCGTCTACCGGCCCGACGGCTCACCGGCGGATCTGAGGAAGGTGCGGCAGACCGATCTGTTTATCGTCGTTATCAAAGGCAAGCGCACCGATGCCTCACGCGCCGCCCGCACACTCGTCGTCGATCTGCTGCCGGCGGGTTTCGAGATCGAGAATGCCAATGCCGGCGGCCAATCCTCGTGGAATTTCGACTGGCTCAAGGGCCTGACCGAAGCGGCTTATACCGAGCGGCGCGACGACCGCTATATCGCCGCGCTCGACTTGCGCGAAAACGCGGCCGAGTTCACGCTGGCCTATGTGGTGCGCGCGGTGACGCCGGGCGATTTCACCTACCCCGCCCTTGTCGTCGAAGACATGTATGAGCCGGAGACCACCGGCCGCACCGCGATCAGCAAACTGGCGGTCCAGCCGCGGTGACGTTCTTCGGACGGCGGAGAATTCCCTCTCTGCCCTTTAGGGCGGAGAGGGAGGGGCCCGCGCCAAAGGCGCGGGAGGGTGAGGTGGGTACCGGCAAGCGCTCTGGCATCCCCCACCTCACCCCAACCCTCTCCGCCCCCGAGGGCGGAGAGGGAGTCCGCCCTGTCGGGCTTCGGCGCAAAGTCTTCTGGATCGGAGCGGTCACAGGCGCACTTTTCACGTTCGCGCTCGCCTATTTCGCCCTGCCCGGGCCGGCGCTCGATCGCAGCCGCAACGTTTCGACGCTGGTGCTGGCGCGCGACGGCTCGATCCTGCGCGGGTTTCTCAGCGCCGACGGCAAATGGCGCCTGCCGATCGGCCCGGACAATGTCGATCCTTTGTACCGCCGCATGCTGATCGCGACCGAGGACCAGCGCTTTGCGACGCATCCCGGGGTCGATGCGCTCGCCGCTCTGCGGGCATTCGGGCAACTGGCGGCGCACGGCCATATCGTTTCCGGTGCATCGACCTTGACCATGCAGGCGGTGCGGCTGCTCGAACGCCGGCCACGCTCGATGCTTGCCAAAATTACCGAAGCCGCCGAGGCGCTGGCCTTGGAGCGGCGTCTCGGCAAGGACGGCATTCTCGGCCTCTACCTGACACTGGCGCCGTTCGGCGGCAATCTCGAAGGGGTGCAAGCCGCGAGCCTTGCCTATTTCGGCAAGGCGCCGCGGCATCTATCGGCGGCGGACGCGGCGTTGCTCGTGGCATTGCCGCGCATGCCCGAGCGGCTGCGGCCCGACCGCCACCCCGAGGCGGCGCGCCATGCCCGTGACGCAGTGCTCGAACGGATGCGCCAGAGGGGCATCATTACCGAGGAAGCCTTTGTCGAGGCGCGCGCCGAGCCGGTGCCGCAGCGCCGGCTGGCCTTGCCGTTTCACGCCGTTCATCTCGCCCGCGCCTTGCGGCACGACGCGCCGGATATGGCGGTCCAGCAGACCACGATCGATCCGCTGCTGCAGCAACAGATCGAAACCTTGCTGCGCCGCGAGAGCGGCGCGCTCGATCCGCAGGCGACGCTCGCCGCGCTGGTGATCGACAATCGCGAGCGGCGGGTGATCGCCTATGTCGGAAATGCCGCGTTCGACTCGGTCGAGCGGCACGGCACGATCGACATGGCGGGCGCGGTGCGCTCGCCGGGATCGGCGCTGAAGCCGTTCATCTACGCGATGGCGTTCGACCGGCTGATCATTCATCCGGAAACCATCCTCGACGACCGGCCGCGACATTTCGGCGATTATGCGCCGACCGATTTCGACGGCCATTTCCAGGGTGCGGTCAGCGCCGCCGAGGCATTGCAATATTCGCTGAATGTACCGGCGGTCGCGGTGCTCGACCGCCTTGGTCCGAGCCGCTTCACGGCAGCGCTGGAAACCGCCGGGGTTCGGCTGCGCTTGCCGGCCCCGAGCACCGATCCCGGCCTTGCGATTGCGCTGGGCGGCGCTGGGATCTCGCTGACCGAGCTCGCGACGCTGTACGCCGCGCTGGCGCATGATGGAAGGGTCGCGCCGCTGCGGTACCGGCTGGATGATCCGCCCGGCCATGAGACCGCCATCTTCGGCCCGCTCGCCGCCTGGTATGTCGGCGACATCCTGCGGAACGCACCGCCGCCGCCGGGCCTCCCGCCCGCCGAGCTTCGGCAGCGGCGCCGGCTCGCAGTCAAGACCGGCACGTCCTATGGGTTCCGCGATTTCTGGGCGGTCGGTTACGACGCGCAGGTGACAATCGCGGTCTGGGCCGGGCGGCCGGACGGCACCCCGATGCCGGGGCATAGCGGCCGCACGACCGCGGCGCCGGTGCTGTTCAAGATCGCCGATCTGCTCGGTCCGGCTCCGGCGCTATCCGAACCGGAGGCGCCGCCGAATGCGCTGCGGGTCGGCCGCCGCGATTTGCCCACCCATTTGCGCCGCCTCGACGCCGGACCGCTCGACGGCGGCCGCGCCGCCGATCCGGGCGCGCCGAAAATCCTCTACCCGCCGGACGGGGCGACGGTCGCCTGGGACGGCGCCGCCGTGCCGCTCGAAGCATCCGGTGGACATGGACCATTGCGCTGGCTGGTCGACGGCAGACCGCTGGCGCCGGCGGCGCCGCGCCGTGCGCTCTACTGGCGCCCGGACGGGCTTGGTTTCGCGCAGCTGACGGTCATCGACGCGCAAGGCCGCAGCGCGCGGGCGACGGTACGGCTCGCGCCGTAGTCCGTTACCGCGGCGGATTTACGTCGAGAAGGCTGAGATCGTACGGCGGCCGGTGCAGCCCGGCCGGCGAGATCGTGAAAATCTCATACCCGGTGGCCGTCACACCCACGGTGTGCTCGAACTGTGCCGACAGCGAACGGTCCTTGGTCACCGCGGTCCAGCCATCGCTCAGCACTTTGACCTCGTAGCGGCCGGCGTTGATCATCGGCTCAACTGTGAAGAACATGCCTTCCCGCATGACCGGCCCGTCTTCCGGCCGCCCGTAATGCAGGATCGATGGCGCATCATGGAAGATGCGCCCGACCCCGTGGCCGCAGAAATCGCGCACCACCGAATAGCGGTGGCTTTCGGCATAGCGCTGGATCGCATCGCCGATCGCGCCGATATGCACTCCCGGCCGCACCACCGCGATGCCGCGCATCATCGCGTCATAGGTGATATCGACCAGCTTTCGCGCCTTGACCGAGATCCGCTCGCCGACAAAGAACATGCGGCTCGTATCGCCATGCCAGCCGTCGAGGATCACGGTCACATCGATATTCACGATGTCGCCGTCCATCAAGCGGCGATCGCCGGGGATGCCGTGACACACGACGTGATTGATTGAGGTGCAGATCGATTTCGGGAAGCCGCGGTAATTGAGCGGCGCCGGGATCGCGTCGTGGCCGATGATGAATTCATGGCACAGCCGATCGAGCTCGCCGGTCGTGATGCCGGGGCGGACATGCGGCGTGATGAAATCGAGCGTCGCCGCGGCGAGCTGCCCCGCCTGCCGCATGCCTTCAAACGCGTCGGCGCCATGGATCTTGATCTGCTCGCTGCGCGGTCCGCCGCGCCCGAGGCCCAGGCCTGGCATCAGGTCCTGCTGCATGATGATCGCGTACTCTTCATTCTATCGGCGGGGCCGTTTGGCCGCGCGCCGAGGTGATAATCCGATCCGGAGAGGCGGGCAATCCTCGCCATACCGGTCCCGATTGCGAAGGTAGGCAGGGGCCGCCTTCGCTACAATGCCGCTTTGGAAGAGAGCTTGCCGCACGATACCGGCGATTGTATGGCGGCCGGGCTTTCCCTATGAAGGATGGGCAATTCCATTGCCGTTGACTGTCGAGGAACCGGATGAGCCAGGCCGACAACCCGCCGAAAACCGTTACTGCCTGCGTCCTGATCATCGGCAACGAGATCCTGTCGGGCCGCACTCAGGACGCGAATCTCGCCTTTCTTGCCAAAGGGCTGAACGAGGCCGGCATCCGTCTGCGCGAGGCGCGGGTCGTTCCCGACGATGCCGATATTATCGTCAGCACTGTCAACGAGGTGCGCCGGTCCTTCGATTATGTCTTTACCACCGGCGGGATCGGCCCGACCCATGACGACATCACCTCGGCCAGCATCGCCGAGGCGTTTGCGGTGCCGCTGATCGTGCATCCCGAGGCGAAGCGGCTGCTCGAAGGCCATTACCCGCCCGGCGGGCTCAATGAGGCGCGGCTGCGGATGGCGCAGGTGCCGGACGGCGCCGTGTTACTACCGAACCCGATCTCCCGCGCTCCCGGCTTCCGGATCGACAATGTGTTCGTCCTGCCGGGCGTGCCGCAGATCATGCAGGCGATCTTCAGCGAGCTGAAGCACCGGCTGCAGGGCGGCGCGGCCGTGCTGAGCCGCAGCATCAGCTGCACCCTCTCCGAAGGTGCGATCGCGAAGGATCTCGGCGAGCTGCAGGCGCGCTACGCCGATCTCGAGATCGGCTCGTACCCATATTTCCGGCGCAGCGATTTTGGCGTCACGCTGGTTATCCGCGGCACCGACCGGGAGCGGATCGGCGCGGCGGTCGAGGAATTGAAGACGCTGGTCCGCGCCCTCGGCGGCGACCCGCAGGAGGGGCAAGCGGAGGATTAGGCGACCCGCGGACGTGGCGAAACGGTAGACGCAGCGGACTTAAAATCCGCTCCTCGAAAGGGGGTATGGGTTCGACTCCCATCGTCCGCACCATTATTGTTTCAATGAGATAAGCCCCAATAAAGGAGTCGCTCGCGCGAACGGAAAGCAAACAAAGATTGTGGCTTGGACCCAAATTGGACCCAAGCGGATTGCTGACCGCGGCTGCTTGCCGCCTTTTCTGGACAACGGCAGGAGCAAGCTGCTTTGCCGCCGATCAGCAGCCCGGCGCTTTGGCTTTGCCGTAACGGCGCCGCGCGTCTCTTGCGCGAGACTTTGTTTGAGAGCCGCCATCAGGTCTAACACGGGTGCGGGTGGCGCCTCGGGGCCTCCTTTCAGGGGCAGGCCCTTCAGCTTCGCCTCGATCAGCTCTTTGAGCGCCTCCTGATAATGGTCGCGGAAGCTAGAGGGATCGAAGCTACCGATTTTGCGGCTGATGATCATGCCGGCAATCGCCACCGCCTCCCCATCAAGCTCGCCTTCGAAGCCGTCGAACTCCGCGGCCCGAACTTCCTCGGCGGCGCGCAGCGTGATCTACGTAAGGCCCTGCCCCCGTGGTTCGACCAGCACCATGCGTTCGCGGCGGCTGAGCGTGAGCCGGCCCAGCCCCGCCATGCCCGCTTCGGTCATCGCCGCGCTGATCGTGCGATAGGCGTCGGCCGCAACCGCGCCGTCGGGGTATACGTAATAGGGCGTGTTGAAGTACAGCGGATCGACCTCGGCACGCGGGACGAAGGTCGTCAGATCGATTGTGTGCGAACTCTCGACATCCAGCGCCTTCAGCTCCTCCGGCGTGAAGGTGACGAACTGGCCGCGCTCGTATTCATAGCCCTTCCGCACCTCCTCGCGGTCGATCTCTTCGCCGGTCTCCGTGTCATGTGGCCGGAGCGCGACGCGGGTGGCAGGTGCGGCGTATTCCGGCTCCTCTTCTGTGTCGGCGGCCAGATCGGCAGCCCTTTGATTGACTCCGCGCCCGTGACTGATATGGGCCAGCTCCTCGTCTTCTTCGGCTTCGACCGGCCCGGCCGGGTGAGCGGCACCCAGACGTGGTTCAGGCGGATGGATTTGGTTCGCGTCGTGGCAGGGGACAGGTAGACGGGGCAGGAAACCAGCGACAGTCGCAGGAAACCTTTCCAGCTCGCCCGAGGCATTGGTCATCTCCGTGGGGCACGAGACCCCATCTGTTAACCACGAACCGCGCGGATTAAGCATAAATTTCGTCGATATTTTGAGCGGCTTTCCGTTCGTTTCCCGCATGCGCAAGCGGGGCGAGACCGAACTGCCGTCGCTCTTCAGCCGGCGATGGACGGCGGAAGGCCGCCGTAGTGGAAGCGCTGCACCGCGGCGCTCTGACGCTCGACCAAGCCCGCCAGCGCTGTGCCTTGTCTGTCGAGGAAATTCGTGCCTGGGAACGGCAACTCGAACGGCACGGCCTCTACGGCTTGCAAGCGACGCGCGTGCAGATCTATCGCCGAGACGAGGTGCCATAGGCGCCGCTCACAAGCTGGGTAGCCGCCTAGCCTGGCCGACGGCAGGCCAGGCAGATAGAACCGGCGTGCCGGTATCGGCAACACGCCACGGGGGCCATGAGCTTGTGAGCACCGGATTTTGATTTCTATCGCGCCCGTCCCAGCAAGTGCCGGGTAGCCCCAGAAAGTGACAAGATTTTCTGGGCCCTTTGGCCCTTCTCGTCACCCCCGGTTCCTTCTGATCCCAGCCCGCGCTACCGAGTTCGGTAGCAATTTCGGTAGCAAAGTTCGGCAAGCCGCGAGCAGGCCCTAGGGCTTCACGGCTGGTTCGCCGTTTTCAGTCGGTTTCTTGACCACCGTGGTCGGCGCAACAGCTCTCTTATGTGCGTGACGCGGGCGATGCGCTGTGCGCTTACCGTGTTTCAAAAGGATGCACGCGTGGGCCATCCCCGCTACCTTCTCGCCGGGTGGGACCGCGATATAGCGAAGTCGGCGCGGTGCTGTGGTTTCGGCCGATCGTTTGCCTTGGGCCGGCGGCGCCGCAGTCACTTGGCTTATCGGAAGGGTAAATTCGGGCGCGGGTTCTGGCGGCGCTGGTGAGCAAGCAACAACCAGCACGCCACAAGCCAAGGTGACGACGGCGCCACAGAGGCTGGACCAGCCGCTTGAGCATTTCATATCTGCCCCCCTTCCGGCGCAACGATGCGTTTTCTCGCACCTGTGCTGCCCTCAGCTTTATAGCGCCTGGGCCGCAATAGATTGAAGGCTCGCTTGCGTGGGAAGCGCCGACACTCGGCCGACCCACCCGGTTCTAAAGCCGGCAGGCTAACCTGAACTTTTGCTGGCGGTCGAGCGAGGCCGCCGCCCGGGTCAGAAACTATCTTCGATTTGCCGCAAAGCCTTGCACACTCGAGGTTAACGGGCCCGCGATACCCCTTCCGGCCTCCGCTAGAGCCCCGTTCCGCCGCTTGGACGCGAGCGGAGACGGCCGGTGAACCTCAGCTTAACTACTACATGTCCAGGCTGCCGCCGCGCTTTCGGAAGGGGACGCGATGAGCACAACCCGTACCATCAAGGCAGAGAAGGCAGCCGACGTTCTGTACCGCTATATGCGCCCCCGGCATCGCTTCAAGGAAAGGGTTGAGCGACCCTTGCCGGCGCACGAGCTGGCCACGCTCATCGCCGATGGCAAACGGGAATTCGACGAGATCTATGTGGAACTGGAATCCAGACCGCCGATCGTGCTGGACGGGTAGGCGGATGACGTATACGCCGCGCTTATCAAAAAGAAATACCACGCGATCCCGGTTTGGGACCCGCAGCTCGTCGCGGCCTGGAGCCATCACGTCATCAGCAACGGGCCGTTGCCCCTTAGACCAGGACCTCGCCGCTCGATGCAGCGGGTTGGTCCGCCCGAGGCTGCTTAGTCCTTACGGACGGCTCCCAGTTGGCTTCCGCCGTCCCAGTTTTGGATGGCGTGGGCCTGCGGCGGACCCGAACTCGCTTGCGGTCAATGCATGGCGCGCATCATGCTGACGGGCATGGTTCCCGACATCTGGGTCTACCGCACCGCCGACCGGCTCATAACGAAGCACGGCAAGAGAGCGCTGAACACGACTGATCGGCTTATCGGCGCAGCGTTGGACCGGCACGACGCCGACCGCGTGCTGTTGATGCTCCGCGTGCGGCTGGCGGTCGAGATCCTTTAAACGGCATCGAGCCGCCTGTTGCACTAGGGCCCAGACTCATACCCATTAGCATAGGGTAGCGGTGAGGCAGACGGCGGCGAGAAAGTTACGAGCGAGGCGGTCGTAGCGGGTTGCGATCCGGCGAAAGTCCTTGAGCCGTCCGAACATGCGCTCGATCGCGTTACGGTGACGATAGAGCCACGGTGAGAAGCAGTTCTTCCACCGTCGATTGGCTTTGGGCGGTATGTTGGGGGCCGCTCCCTTGTTCTCGATCTTCCGGCGGACGG
>Ga0209474_10001176_pt1 | contig 26404 bp, 21 predicted proteins | sample GraSoiAngelo_145_FD_185902 | JGI IMG/M metagenome (GOLD analysis project Ga0209474, IMG submission 185902) | Grasslands soil microbial communities from the Angelo Coastal Reserve, California, USA - 14_1009_05_20cm (SPAdes) (version 2) | ecosystem: Environmental > Terrestrial > Soil > Grasslands...
ATTCCCGCTTCAGACAACCGCCGCTGGGCCCTCATCGGCCCGCTCACACTTGCCCTCTGGATCGTCGGGATCATCCTCATAAATCACAACGGCCCGGCCGACCACGCATCGGGGAGCGAGATCCTCGCCTGGTACAAGTCCGACACGGACACGATCGTGCTCGGCGGCTGGCTCTTCATGCTCGGCTGCCTCGGCTTCGTGACCTTCGTCGCCGGGCTCCGCCAGCGCCTTGCGGCCGCTGTCGGAACCGGTTCCCAGCTGCCGGGGCTCGCCCTCGCGGGCGCCGCAATGGCCGGCGTCTTCGGGATGCTGACGGCCGCGGTCGACCTCGCCGGCGGGATCGACAAGAGCGACATCGGCCCGGCGACCGCCTCGGCGTTCCACCACTCCGTGGACATCTTCTTCGTCTCTGCGGAGCTGGCGGTGATTCTGCCGATCGCGGTGGTTGCCCTCGTCGCGTGGCGTACGCGCGTCCTGCCGCGCTGGTGGGCCGCCTTCAGCGGGCTTGTCGCAGTCGTGCTCATCATCGGCCCGATCGGGTGGATCGGTCTGATCTTCGGCCTGCCGATCTGGACGCTCGGCACGAGCCTCTTCGTGCTGCTCCGGCGCTCTCGCACACGGGTGGAAACAGCCGCTGCGGCCGCCTGAGGACGGGGGAGGGCGGAGGTGCGCTTCGGGGTCGGCGCGCCTCCGTACCTCTACGCGACGCGGCTGGCCACGCGCGATGCGCCCTCGTGCGCCGGCAGGTAGAGCCGCTCGACGTACTCCGCGACCATCCGCGCCGTCCCGAAGCGCGGGCCCAGTTCGGCGATCGACTCGCGCATCAGCTCGATCCACCGCTGCGGCAGCCCCGCCTCGTCCCGCTCGTAGTAGGCCGGCAGCACCTGGTCCTCCAGCACCTCGTAGAGCGCCTCGACGTCCGCCTCATCCTGCGCCGCGTCGCTCGTCGGGCCCTCGCTGTCGCCGATCGCGAACCCGCACGCGGGCGAGTACGCCTCGGCCCACCAGCCGTCGAGAATCGAGCAGTTCAGCACGCCGTTCAGCGCCGCCTTCATCCCCGAGGTGCCTGACGCCTCGAGCGGCCGCCGCGGCGTGTTGAGCCAGACGTCGACTCCCTGCACGAGCCGCCGCGCGAGCGTCATCTCGTAATCCTCGAGGAAGACGACCCGCCCCGCCGCGGCGGGCTCGCGCGCGAAGTCCACGACGAGCTGGATCACGTCCTTGCCGCCTTCGTCCGCCGGGTGCGCCTTGCCGGCCATGAGCACCTGGATCGGCCGCTCGGGATCCGCGAGGAGCTTGGCGAGCCGGTCGGGCCGGCTGAAGAGAAGGCTCGCGCGCTTGTACGTCGCGAACCGCCGCGCGAAGCCGATCGTCAGCACGTCGGGGTCGAGCTCCCGCGCGTGGCGGGTCGTGACGACGTACTCGAGCAACCGCTTCTTCGCGCTGCGGTGCGCAGCCCACAGGTCCTTAGCCGCCAACTCACGCGCCCGCTCGAACTGCGGGTCGGTGTCGCCGAGCAGGCCCTCGAGCTCGCCGGAGATCCATGTCCTCTGGTGGACGCCGTTCGTGACCGAAGTGATTGGAACCTGATCGACGCGCCTCTCCGGCCACAAGCCGTGCCAGATCTCGCGCGAGACGGCGCCATGGAGCTCCGAGACGGCGTTTGCGTACTGCGACGTGCGCAGCGCGAACGGCGTGAGGCCGAAGCCCGTTTCGGCCGGGTCGACCTTCCCGAGCGCCGCGAACTCCTCCCACGCGAGGCCGCAGCGCTCGACGACACCGCCGAGGTTGCGCCGCACGAGCTCCGGGTCGAAGACCTCGTTCCCCGCCGGCACCGGCGTGTGCGTCGTGAAGACCGTCGACGCGCGCAGCCGCTCGAGTGCCTCGTCGGCCGACAGCCCCTGCCCCTCGACGAGCTCGCGCATCCGCTCGAGCTGGAGGAAGGCGGAATGCCCCTCGTTCATGTGGAAGACCGCCGGATCGAGTCCGAGCCGGCGCAACACCCGCACCCCGCCGACGCCGAGCACGAGCTCCTGCCGCAGTCGGTTCTCGCGGTCGCCGCCGTAGAGAATGTCGGTGACGTCGCGAGCCCACTGCGGATTGCCCTCGATCTTCGTGTCCAGGAGGTAGAGAGAGACACGCCCGACCGGCACGCGCCAGACGCCGATCCGCACGGGCACGAGGTTGCCGCTGTCGTCCGCGAGCTCGACGAGCGGAGCCATCGGTACGAGCTCCAGCGGCAGGCGGCTCGGGTCGTTCCGTGGATAGCGCTCGACCTGCCGGTCGTTCTCGTCGAGCTGTTGCCGGAAGTAGCCGCGGCGGTAGAAGAGGCCGATCGCCACGAGCGGGACTCCGAGCTCCGATGCGGCCTTGAGATTGTCGCCGGCGAGCACGCCGAGGCCGCCCGAATAGACGGGAAGGCTTTCGTCGAGGCCGAACTCCGCGGAGAAGTAGGCGACGAGGAGGTCGGAGGGTCCGCTTCGCTCCCGCCACCAGGTCTGCTCGCCGCGATCGCGCGCAAGGCGCGCTTCGACGCGCGAGAGGCGCTCCAGATAGTTCGGCGTGAGCGCTCGCGCGAGATCCTCGTCCGTCAGCTCGGAGAGGAGCGCGGTCGGGTTGTGGTGCAGCTCGGCGAAGCGGCGCGGCTCCAGGTCGGCGAAGAGGAGTCGCGCCTCGGCGATCCACGTGAAGGAGAAGTCGCTCGCGATGGCGAGCAGCGACTCACGCAGCGTCGCGCCGTCGTGCACCTCGGTCACGAAGCGGCACCCTAACGTCCGCGTCGGGCCGCACGCGCCGGGTGCCGCGCGGCCCGGCTGCTAGCGTTGCGGATACACCGGAGAGCTTTGACAGGCAGCTTGGCGACCGGGTCAACAAACGCCTAAAGCGCCCGAGAGCACCGCTCCCGGGCCTCTGTAAGGAGACCAAGCGTGCACGACACACGGGAACGGCTCGAATCCATCCTCCGGCAGCGCATCGCCGTCCTCGACGGCTCCTGGGGCGTGCTCCTCCAGCGAGAGGTGCGCGGGGAGGAGGGCTACCGCGGCGAGTGGTTCCGCGACCACAGCCACGACCTGGCCGGCGACCCCGATCTGCTCAACCTCACGCAGCCGGAGCTGATCTCGCGCATCCACGGCGAGTACTTCGCGGCCGGCGCCGACATCGCGACCACGAACACGTTCACCGCGACGACGATCGGCCAGGCGGACTACGGCCTCGATGCCGACGTCGTGGAGCAGATGAACCTCGCCGGCGCGCGGCTCGCGCGCGCGGCCGCCGACGAGTGGGAAGCAAAGACCGGCAGCCCGCGCTTCGTCGCAGGCTCGGTCGGGCCGCTCAACGTCTCGCTCTCGCTGTCGCCGCGGGTGGACGACCCCGCCTACCGCGCGGCGACCTTCGACGAGGTGGCGGAGGCCTACGCGCACCAGATGCAGGCGCTGCGCGACGGTGGGGTCGACCTTCTCCTGATCGAGACCGTCTTCGACACCCTGAACGCGAAGGCCGCGATCGTCGCCGCGCGGGACGTCGCGCCGGAGCTGCCGCTCTGGCTCTCCTTCACCGCCGTCGACAAGAGCGGGCGCAACCTCTCCGGCCAGACCGTCGAGGCGTTCTGGCTCTCGGTCGAGCATGCCGAGCCGCTCGTCGTGGGCGTCAACTGCTCGCTCGGCGCGGCCGAGATGCGCCCCTTCGTCGAGGACCTCGCCGAGACCGCGCCGACCTGGGTCGCCTGCTATCCGAACGCGGGCCTGCCGAACGAGCTCGGCCTGCACGACGAGCAGCCGGAGGACACGAGCCGCTATCTCGGGGAGTTCGCGCGGGACGGGCTGATCAACATCGTCGGCGGCTGTTGCGGGACGACGCCGGAGCACGTCCGGCAGATCGCCGCCGCCGTCGAGGGCGTTGCGCCGCGTGGTGTGCCCGAGCGGCGCCCCGGGACGCGCTTCAGCGGCCTCGAGCCACTCGAGCTGCGCCCGGATTCGAACTTCACGATGATCGGCGAGCGGACGAACATCACCGGCTCGGCGCGTTTCCGCAGGCTCGTCGAGGGGGGCGACTTCCAGGCAGCGGTCGACGTTGCACTCGAGCAGGTGCGCGGCGGCGCAAACCTCCTCGACGTGAACATGGACGCCGACCTGCTCGACGGCGAGCGGGCGATGACGACCTTCCTGAATCTCATCGCGACCGAGCCCGAGGTCGCTCGGATCCCGATCGTGATCGACAGCTCGCGCTGGTCGGTGCTCGAGGCGGGGCTCAAGTGCGTCCAGGGGAAGGGGGTCGTCAACTCGCTCTCACTGAAAGAAGGGGAGGAGCCGTTCCTCGAGCAGGCGCGTCGAGTTCGCGCGTACGGCGCGGGCGTCGTCGTGATGGCGTTCGACGAGAAGGGGCAGGCCGAGACCGTCGAGCGCAAGGTCGACATCTCCGAGCGCGCCTACCGGTTGCTCGTCGAGCAGGTGGGCTTCCCGCCGGAGGATCTGATCTTCGATCCGAACATCCTGGCCGTCGCCACGGGCATCGAGGAGCATCGCGGCTTTGCGAAGGCGTTCCTCGACGCGCTCCCGCTGATCAAGGAACGCTGCCCGGGCGCCAGGACGAGCGGCGGGATCTCCAATCTCAGCTTCGCTTTCCGCGGCAACGACGCCGTGCGCGAGGCGATGCACTCGGTCTTCCTCTACCACGCGATCCGCGCCGGCCTGGACATGGGCATCGTCAACGCCGGCCAGCTCGTCGTCTACGAGGACATCGAGCCGGAGCTGTTCGAGCTCGTCGAAGACGTCATCTTCGACCGGCGTCCAGAGGCGACCGAGCGGCTCGTCGAGTACGCCGGCCGCGTGCGCGGCGAGGCGACGCGGCGGGAGGTGGACCTCTCGTGGCGCGAGGCGCCCGTCGAGAAGCGGCTCGAGCACGCACTCGTGCACGGCATTGTCGACTTCATCGAGGAGGACACCGAGGAGGCGCGGCAGCGTGCCGACCGGCCGCTCGACGTGATCGAAGGGCCGCTGATGTCGGGCATGCAGGTCGTCGGCGACCTCTTCGGCGCGGGGAAGATGTTCCTGCCGCAGGTCGTGAAGAGTGCGCGCGCGATGAAGCGCGCCGTCGCGTATCTCGAGCCCTACATGGAGGCGGAGCAGGCCGCCTCCGGAGGGGCTCCCCGGGCGCGCGGCAAGGCCGTCCTCGCGACCGTCAAGGGCGACGTCCACGACATCGGCAAGAACATCGTCGGCGTCGTCCTCGGCTGCAACGACTACGACGTCGTCGACCTCGGCGTCATGGTCCCGGCCGAGCGTGTCCTCGACACCGCCGTCGAGGAGGGCGCGGACGTCGTCGGCCTGTCAGGGCTGATCACGCCGTCGCTCGACCAGATGGTCGACGTCGCGCGGGAGATGGAGCGCCGCGGGATGGAGCTGCCGCTGCTGATCGGCGGCGCCACGACGTCACGCCAGCACACGGCGGTGCGGATCGCGCCCGCCTACTCGCAGCCGGTCGTGCACGTCCTCGACGCCTCGCGCGTCGTGGGCGTCGTCTCCGACCTGCTCGATCCGGTGCGGCGCGAGCGGCTCGACGGCGAGAACCGCGCCGAGCAGGAGCGCCTCCGCGATCTCCACGCGGAGAAGGAGCGGAAGCCGCTGCTGCCGCTCGCGCGGGCGCGCGAGAACCGGCTTCGGGTCGCGTTCGACGATCTGCCCGTGCCGGAGTTCACCGGTCGCCGCCTCGTCGAGCCGGACCTCGCGACGCTGCGGGAGTACATCGACTGGCAGTTCTTCTTCCACGCGTGGGAGCTGAAGGGGAAGTTCCCTGCCATCCTCGAGCAGCCGGCGGCGCGCGAGCTGTTCGACGACGCCGAGCGCCTGCTCGGCCGGATCGTCGACGAGCGGCTCCTCGTCGCCCGCGGCGTCTTCGGCTTCTGGCCGGCGTCGTCCGACGGCGACGATATCGTTGTCGATCATGACAACGAAGACGGTACTACGCGCTTCTGTCTTCTCCGCCAGCAGACCGACTACGGCGACTCCCGCCCGAATCGCTCCCTCGCGGACTTTCTGGCTCCCGAAGGCGACCACCTGGGGGCGTTCGCGGTCACCGCCGGCCTCGGCGCCGAGGAGCTCGCCGCCGGCTTCGCCGCCGAGCACGACGACTACAGCGCGATCATGGTCAAGGCGCTCGCCGACCGCCTCGCCGAGGCCTTCGCGGAGTACCTGCACGAGGTCGCCCGCCGCGCCTGGTACGAGACCGGCCCGAAGCTTCCGACCGAACAACTGATCGCCGAACGCTTCCGCGGCATTCGGCCGGCGTTCGGGTATCCCGCCTGCCCGGACCACAGCGAAAAGCCGAAGCTGTTCGAGCTGCTCGGGGCCGAGGAGACCGGGCTCGCGCTGACGGAGACGTTCGCCATGACGCCGGCAGCGAGCGTGAGCGGCATCTATCTCGCGCATCCGGACGCCCGCTACTTCTCGGTCGGCCGCCTCGCTCGCGACCAGGTCGAGGACTACGCGGCGCGGAAGGGCGTCTCGCCGGCCGAAGCAGAACGCTGGCTACGACCGAATCTCGGCTACGAACCGGATTCGGGCGAGGAGCCGGCGGCGCAGGTGGTTACGGCCTCTTCCGGCAACTGAGCTATCCTCGGCTGCGGCGCCTGGGTGGCGCCGATCTCGTATGCGGACCACTCTGAAGCGCGGAATCGGGCAGGCTGCCGGGCCCAACGGCAACGGGCATTCGGCCGCGCCGCCCCTTTTCGGCCCGATCACCCGGTACCGGCAGCCCGACCCGCCGCGCGGGTCGCTGATCGGCCTCCTCCTGCGCGGCTTCGGCTGGCTCGTGCTCGCCGTAGCCGTGCTCGGCGCCGGCGCGGCGGGCGGGCTCTACCTCTACACCCATGAGTCGGTGGCCGCGCTCAAGGCGAAGGACAAGCCCACGGTCGAGGCCGGGAGCAAACTGCAGGTGCTCAAGTCCCCATCTCAACCTGCAATCGCCCTGATCGCCGGCTACGACCACCGCGCCGGCACCGGGACGAAGTCTCTCGTCGGCTCCAACTCCGACACCCTGATGCTCGTCCGCGCGGACCCGACGAACCACACGCTGTCGCTGCTCTCGTTCCCGCGCGACCTCTACGTGAACATCTACTGCCACGGCGATGTCGTCTACACGCAGAGCAGGATCAACTCCGCGTGGTCGATCTGTCCCGGCAACAACGGCCCGTCCGCGACGCTCAACACCGTCGAGCACCTGACGCACCTGCCCATCAACTACCTGATCACGCTCGACTTCCATGCCTTCAAGCAGCTCGTCAACCAGCTGCACGGCGTGTACCTGAACGTTGACCGCCGCTACTTCATCGCCCCGCACACCGGCACGTCGGCGATCAACCTCCACCCGGGCTACCAGAAGCTCGACGGCGGTCAGGCACTGTCGTATGTCCGCTTCAGGCACTTCGACAGCGACATCTACCGGACGGGACGGCAGCAGCTGTTCATCGAGGCACTCAAGTCCCGGCTGCGGACGCAGCTCTCGCTCTCGAAGCTCCCTCTCGAGCTGCCCAAGCTCATCCACGTCCTGAAGAACAACCTCGAGTACGTCAAGGCGGGCGGCGGGCAGGTGTCGCTCAGCGAGTTGGAGTCCTATCTCGGCATCGCCTACCACCTACCGCCCGGCCACCTCTTCCGGAACCAGATTCCGATTCAGGATTTCCACTACTTCGTCACGGCGGGTGGCGCTGACGTGGAATCTGCTCCGGCGGGTGCGATCGCCGCCGCAGTCCACAACTTCCTCAAGCCGGACATCACCGAGCCGAAGCGCCTCAGCGCCCAGCTCCTCGGGCACCGGAAGAAGCCCAGCACGAAGAAGAAGCACCCGTTGCCGAAGTCGCACGTCTCGGTCCTCGTCCTCAACGCCGGCCATGTTGCCGGCGAGGCGTCGAACACCACGTATCTGTTGACCCAACGCGGTTATGTGACGAAGACGCTGCCCCCGACCGTGGCGGCCAACGCGCCCACCGTCGAGCGCGACACGACCGTGTACTACGACCCGGTCCAGCCGAACGCGAAACAGGCGGCGCAGCAGCTCCGTCCGCTGTTCGGCCCGCACAGCCACGTTGCGCAGATGACCACCGCAATCGCCGCCTACGCGAAGGAGGCCGGCAACCCGTTGACGATCGTCACCGTCGGCTCGAGCTTCGGCGGCAAGCTCGTCGTCCCGCACCGGGTGAAGCTGCCGCCGCCTACCCCGGCGCAGGTAAGCCCCGGGCTCTCGGCGACCGCGCCCAGGCTCCGCGGCCTCGCGCACAGGGTGCACTTCCCGGTCTATGCACCGCACCGGATCGCCCAGTATTCGCAGCTCTCAAGCCAGGAAGGCGTTCGCGTCTTCAAGCCGGTCAAGCACAGACACGAGGTCGTGCTGAGCTTCGTCCTGCCGAGCGGGAACCAGTACTGGCAGATCGAGGAGACGGACTGGACCTCGGCGCCGATCCTCGCGAACCCCACCGACCAGTTCGTCTACCACCACCGGAAGTTCTTGCTGTACACGACTGGAGGCGCGATCCAGATGGTCGTCCTGCGCACGCCGAAGGCGAGCTACTGGGTCGTGAACACGATCCTCAACCAGCTCTCGAACTCGTCGATGCTCGCCATTGCGAAGAGCCTCGCGCCGCTGGGCCGCTGACCAGCGAAGTACCCTAGGGCCGTGGCGAGGATCGGGATCTTCGGGGCCGGCTACGTCGGTCTCGTCACCGGCGCGTGCTTCGCGGATCTCGGCCACGAGGTCGTCGTCCGCGACGTCCTGCCCGAGCGCATCGAGCGGCTGCAGGCCGGTGAGGTGCCGATCCACGAGCCCGGGCTCGACGAGGTGCTCGAGCGGTGTCGCGACCGGATCTCGTTCACGCTCGACGTTCGCGAGGCGGTCGCCGGCGCCGACTTCCTCTACGTCGCCGTCGGGACGCCGCCGACGTACTCCGGCGACGCCGACCTCTCCGCCGTGTGGACGGTCGTGGACGAAATCCCGGAGGACGTACCGGGCCGGCCGCTCCTCGTGATGAAGAGCACCGTCCCGGTCGGGACGGGCGAGCACGTTCGCGCGCGGCTCGATGCGCGCGGCCTCGAGAACGTCGGCTACGTCTCGAACCCGGAGTTCACCGCCGAGGGAACAGCGGTCAGGGACTTCATGCACCCCGACCGCGTCGTGGTCGGAGCCGCCAAGTCCGCCGACGCCGAGCGCGTCGTCGATCTTCACCACGGGATCGAGACGGAGTTCCTCCACATGGACGTCGCCTCGGCCGAGCTCGTGAAACTGGCCTCCAACGCGTTCCTCTCGACGCGCATCAGCTTCATCAATGAGATCGCGAACGTCTGCGAGCTGGTCGGCGCCGACGTCGTCGAGGTCGCGCGCGGCGTCGGCCTCGACCACCGGCTCGGGCCGCACTTCTTCCGGGCCGGGATTGGATTCGGCGGTTCCTGTTTCCCGAAAGATGTGACCGCGCTGAAGCAGCTGGCCGGCAACTCGGGTTATCCGTTCCTGCTCCTGCAGGCGGTGTGGGAGGTGAACGAGCTCCAGAAGCGGCGGGTGGTGCAGAAGCTCCAGCAGCGGCTTGGCGGCTTGCGCGGGTGCACCGTAGCGCTGCTCGGGTTGGCGTTCAAGCCGAACACGGACGACATGCGCGAGGCGCCGAGCCGGGTCATCGCCTATCGGCTGCTCGCGGAGGGCGCCGAGGTGCGGGCTTGGGATCCGGTGGCGCGGCCGGCCGACCTGCAGGGAGTCGAGATCTGCGCTTCCGTCCTCGAGGCCGTGCGCGACGCCGACGCTGCGGTGATCGTGACGGAGTGGCCGGAGCTGCGGGACATCGTGAGCGCCGAGGTGCGGGAGGCGATGGCCAGGCCTCTGATCGTCGACGGCCGGAACCTCCTCGATCCCGCGGCGGCAGCGGCCGCCGGCTTCGAGTACGAGGCGATCGGACGCCCCACCCACGCGACGCCCGGCGGAGTGAACGGCAGCCCGCAGCCGTCGCGCGACCGCGAGCTGAACGCCTGATGGAGGCATTGGTGCTCGGCGGCGGCAGGGCCGAGCGGCTGGGCGACGCGGCGCAGGGGCTGCCGAAGCCGCTCGTGCCGGTCGCGGGCTTCCCGCTCGCTGGGTATGGGGTCTCGCGCCTCGTCGAGTGCGGGGTGACGCGCGTCATCGTCGCGTGCCGCGCCGGGGACGAGGAAGCGTTCCTCCAGGCGCTCTCCGGGCTGGGCGCCGAGGTCGAGGCAGTGGGGGAGGACGAGCCGCTCGGTCGCGGCGGCGGCCTCCGTCTCGCGGCGACGCGGCGCCAGGAGGAGGGGCCGGTGCTGGCGCTCAACGGCGACGAGCTCCTCGACGTCGACTTCCGCGCTCTCCTCAGCGAGCACGAAGGGAGCGGCGCGGCTGCGACGCTCGTCGTCGCCCAGGTGCGCTCCCCGTTCGGCGTCGTCGAGGTCGAGGATGACGGCACGATCACCGGCTTCCGCGAGGCGCCGCTGCTCGAGCACTGGGTCAACTCGGGCGTCTACGTCTTCGGCGAAGAGGCGCTCGCGCTTCTGCCCGAGAAGGGCGACCACGAGCAGTCGACGTTTCCGCAGCTCGCGCGCGAGCGGAGGCTGCATGCGCACCGCCACGACGGTGTCTGGCTCACAGTGAACACACCGAAGGACCTTCGCCGCGCCGGCGACTTCATGGAGGCGCATCCCGAGTGGCGGCCGCAGAAGCAGCTGGCGTGATGCTGGACAGTCCGAACTACGGCTCCCTCGACCGCTTCGCCTTCGAGTCGCGGCGGGTCGAGAAGCCCTGGGGCTGGGAGCTGATCTGGGCTCACGCCGACGCGTACGTAGGGAAGATGCTCTTCGTGCGGGCGGGCGAGTCGCTCTCGCTCCAGTTTCACCGGGAGAAAGACGAGAGCTGGTACGTCCAGAGCGGCCGCGCGCGCGTGGAGCTTGGCGAGGCGGGCCAGGAGGCGCTCGACGAGGAGGTCGTCACCGCCGGCGCGTGCTTCCGCTTCCGGCCCGGAACCGTCCATCGCGTCACCGCGCTGGAGGACACGACGATCCTCGAGGTCTCGACGCCCCATCTCGACGACGTCGTCCGGCTCGAGGACCGGTATGGACGTGAAGGCACCAGCGAGGCCTGACCGGATCCTCCGCTGGGACGGGTGCGTCAACGTCCGCGATCTCGGCGGGCTGCCGCTCGCCGACGGTGGCGAGACCGCGTACCGCGTCGTCGTCCGGGCCGACTGGCTGCCGGGACTGAGCGAGACCGGGCGCCGTGCGCTCGTCGACTACGGCGTCTCGCTGATCGTCGATCTGCGGCCCGAGCGCGAGGACAGCGAGGACGAGTTCGAGCCGCTGCCGGTTCCGGTGGTGCGCCAGGCGATGGATCCGCGTCCCGTGCGTGCTGCATGGGAGTGGCCATCGATGCGTGAGGCGTACCTCGCGCTCGCCGACTCCTACCGCCGTTCGCTCGCCCGGGCGCTCACGGCGCTTGGCGACGCAGAGCCGCCGGCTGCGATCCACTGCGCCGGGGGGCGCGACCGCACCGGCATCGCCTGTGGGATGGCGCTCTGGCTCGCAGGCGTCGAACCGGACGTGATCGCCGCGGACCACGCACTGAGCGACGAGAGCTGGGCGCCGCACAACGACGAGTGGCTCGCGGAGGCGCCCGACGAGCGAGAGCGCGAGCGGCGGCGTCGGATCCTGCAGCCGGCCGGGCGAACCCTCGCGGAGGTGCTCGAGGAGATCGAGCGGAGCGACGGGATCCGGGCGTTTCTCCTCGGCGCGGGCGCCGACGAGCGCGCGCTCGACCGGCTCGTCGCGCGCCTGCGGGGCGAGGCGTGAGCCTCGAGGAGCAGTACCGCACCGACGCGAACCTCCAGGCGCGGATCGGCCTGCACGCGCGCTTCTCCACGAATCCCGGCTGGGGCAGGTGGCTCTTCGAGCGCGAGGCGCCAGGCCCCGGGGCGCGGATTCTCGAGGTCGGTTGCGGGCCGGCGACCACGCTCTGGGGCGCGAACCTCGAGCGGATCGATCCGAGCTGGCAACTGACCCTCGCGGACTTCTCCCCGGGGATGATCGAGGCGGCGCGTGCCGTGCTTGGCGACCGCGCGGAGTATTTCGTCGCGGACGTGCAGGAGTTGCCGTTCGCCGACGAGTCGTTCGACGTCGTGCTCGCCAACCACATGCTGTACCACGTCCCCGACCGGTCGAAGGCGTTTGCCGAGATCCGGCGCGTCCTCGTCCCGGGGGGCACCTTGCACGCGGCGACGAACGGACGCGGGCACTTCGCGGAGTTGCAGGCGCTCGTCGGGGCCAACTGGCGCTTCTGGCGGCACAACGAGGCGTTCGGCCTCGAGACCGGCCCGCCGCAGCTCGAGGCGTTCTTCGCCGACGTCCGGGTCGAGCGGTTCGAGACCGGGCTCGTCGTGACCGAGGTCGAGCCGGTGCTCGCGTACGTCAGGTCGAGCGAGTCGTACCGCGGCGGCGACCTTTCGGAGGTCGCGGAGATAGTCGAAGCCGCCATCACGCGTGACGGCGCGTTCCGGATCCGCACGACCCCAGGCTTGATCAGCTGCTGCAAGCCTTGACACGACTGTGTTAAGGTCTTGGCGATGGATCTGCTCCACGTCGGTCACGCCGCCGCCCGCACCGGCTGGTCCGCCCGGATGCTCCGCTATCTCGAGCGGGCCGGGCTCGTCGTCCCGTCGCGCACGCCGGCCGGGTATCGGCTCTACGGCCTGCGCGAGCTGAACCAGCTTCGCTCGCTCGCCGAGCTGCGGAGGCGCTTCGGCCTCGGGATCGGCGACATCGCCTTCGCGGCGCGGCTGCGCCGGGAGCCGGAGCTCCGGACCGCAATCGACGGCTGGCTCGCCGAGGTCGAGGATCAGCTCGGCTGGGTCGAGTGGGAACAACGCAAGCACGAGCGGCTACTGGCCGCATAGAGAAAGGACTTCATGGCAGCAACGCAGCGCTACGACGTGAAAGACCTCGCCCTCGCGGAGGAGGGCAAGCGGCGGATCGAGTGGGCCGATCGGCAGATGCCGGTGCTCGCGGCGATCCGGGAGCGGTTCGAGAGCGAGCAGCCGCTGGCCGGCCATCGCATCTCCGCCTGCCTCCACGTCACGACCGAGACGGCGAATCTCATGCGGACGCTCCAGGCGGGCGGCGCGGATGTCGTCCTCTGCGCCTCGAACCCGCTCTCGACGCAGGACGATGCCGCAGCGGCGCTCGTGGCCGAATACGACGTGTCTGTCTTCGCGATCAAGGGCGAGGACAACGACACGTACTACGCGCATATCGAGGCGGCCGTCGACCACAAGCCGCACTTCACGATGGACGACGGCGCAGATGTGATCGGCGTTCTCCACTCGGCGCGGCGGGAGCAGCTCGGCGAGATCATCGCCGGCACCGAGGAGACGACGACCGGCGTGATCCGGCTCAAGGCGCTCGAGGCGGAGGGGAAGCTCGGATTCCCGATCATCGCGGTCAACGAAGCGCAGACGAAGCACATGTTCGACAACCGCTACGGCACGGGCCAGTCCACGATCGACGGGATCATCAGGGCGACGAACGTCCTCCTCGCCGGCAAGCGGTTCGTCATCTGCGGTTACGGCTGGGTCGGGCGCGGCGTCGCGTCGCGAGCCCGCGGGATGGGCGCCCACGTGATCGTCACCGAGGTCGACCCGCTGAAGGCGCTCGAGGCGTCGATGGACGGGTTCGAGGTGCTATCGCTCGAGCGGGCGGCAGAGGTCGGCGACATATTCTGCACCGCGACCGGCGACAAGCACGTGATCGCCCGCCAGCACATGGAGCGGATGAAGGACGGCGCGATCCTCGCCAACACGGGCCACTTCAACGTCGAGATCGAGATCCCCGCGCTGCGCGAGATGGCCGTCGAGACCCGGAAGGCACGCGAGTTCGTGGAGGAGTTCACCCTCGCCGATGGGCGGCGCCTGTACCTCGTCGCCGACGGACGGCTCGTCAACCTCTCGGCGGCCGAAGGGCATCCGGCGCTCGTGATGGACATGTCCTTCGCCAACCAGGCGCTCTCGCTCGAGTACGCCGCGCGCCACGCGAGCGAGCTCGACCGGAAGGTCTACCCGGTGCCGCCGGAGATCGACCACGAGATCGCACGCCTCAAGCTCGAGACGATGGGCGTCGAGATCGACCGACTCACGGAGGAGCAGGCGCACTACCTCGCCTCCTGGGACGAGGGCACCTAACCCCTCGGGACACGTCCGGGTAACTGATACCGAGACAGGTCCGGATTGGCCGGTACTTGGCGGACGCAGGGGCTCCTGTGCCGCGCTTTTGAGCCAGCCGTGTCCACTTCCGACCTGTCTTGGTATCTGATACCGAAACATGGCTTCTTCGGGCATGGCTGAGCTTGCGCCCGAGCAGATCGTTCGGCTCGAGGAGGACGGCCCCGCGGTCGTCCTCCTCGACCAGCGCCGGCTGCCGGACGAAGTCGTCGAGGTGCGCTGCGCCTCGGCGGCGGAGGTCGCGGATGCGATCCGGACGATGGTGGTGCGCGGGGCGCCGGCGATCGGCATCGCCGCCGCCTACGGGCTCGCGCTCGCAGCGCTGTGCGGGGACGACCTCGCCGAGGCGGAGCGAGTCCTCGCAGCCTCGCGCCCGACCGCGGTCAACCTGCCGTGGGCGATCGCCCGGATGCGGGACGAGCCGACCGCGGAGCGGGCTCGCGCTCTCCACGAGGAGGAGGTCGAGCGCTGCCGGAGGATGGCCGCGCACGCTGCGGAGCTCTTCCGGCCCGGCACCCGCGCGCTGACCCACTGCAACGCCGGCGGCCTCGCGACCGGCGGTTACGGCTCCGCGGTTGGCGCCCTGCGCGCAGCAGCCGAGCGCGGGCTGCTCGAACGCGTCCTCGTCGACGAGACACGCCCGCTCCTCCAGGGCTCCCGGCTCACAGCCTGGGAGCTCGAGCAGGCCGGCATCCCGCACGCGGTCATCGCCGACTCCGCCGCCGGCTCGCTCATGGCGCGCGGGGAGGTCGACCTCGTCGTCACCGGCGCCGACCGGATCGCCGCGAACGGGGACACGGCGAACAAGATCGGGACATACTCGCTCGCCGTGCTCGCCTCGCACCATGGGATCCCGTTCTACGTCGTCGCGCCGAGCTCGACGCTCGACCGCGAGACGCCCGACGGCTCGGGGATCCCGATCGAGGAGCGCGACCCGGCCGAGTTGACCACCCGCTTCCCCGCCCGTAACCCCGCCTTCGACATCACCCCGGCCGCGCTGATCGCGGCGATCGTGACCGAGAACGGCGTGCACGAAGCGCCCTACGAGGACTCCCTCGCGTGAAGGCCGTCATCCTCGCGGCCGGCTACGCCACCCGTCTCCGGCCGCTGACCGACAACCTGCCGAAGCATCTGCTCCCGGTCGGCGACCGGCCAATGCTCGACCGGGTACTCGACCGCGTCCGCGAGGTGGAGGAACTCGACGGGATCCACCTTGTCACGAACAGCCGCTTCGCTCCCGCCTTCGCACGCTGGGCCGAGCCGCACGGCGTCTCGGTGCACGACGACGGGACGACCTCGAACGAGGACCGGCTCGGCGCGGTCGGCGACCTCCGCCTCGTGATCGAGGCGGCGGGGCTCGAGGACGACGAGCTGCTCGTCCTCGCCGGCGACAACCTGTTCGAGTTCTCGCTGCCTCGCTTCGTCGAGTGGTGGCGTGCCAAGCCGCAGCCGGCGAGCGCAGTGCCGCTCCACGACGTCGGCGACCTCGAGCTCGCGACGCATTACGGGATCGCGGACACCGCCGCCGACGACCGCATCGTGCGCTTCGTCGAGAAGCCGAGCGACCCGCCGTCGACGCTCGCCTCGACGCTGATCTACCTCGTGCCGCCGCAGCACGTGAGGCTCGTCCGGACGTACCTCGAGGAGGGCCAGAGCCCGGACAACGCCGGCAGTTTCCTCGGCTGGCTCGCGGAGCGCGAGCGCGTGTACGGCTACCGCTTCGACGGCAGCTGGCACGACATCGGGAACCACGAGCAGCTGCTCGAGGCGGACAACCGGCTGCGGCGGCTCGCCGGGCTGCCGGAGCGCAAGTCGTACAGCCTCGACTGAGCCGACACGATTGCGGCACACCTCGCGCCGTAGCGTGACGATGTGCTCGACCTGCTCCTGCCGCAGCGCTGCGTCGTCTGCGGCTGCGGCGGGAGGCAGCTCTGCGCGGGGTGTCGGGAGGAGCTGCCGCGGATCGAGCCGCCGCTGTGCGCGCGCTGCGGCGCTCCGACGGCCTGGCCGGTCGAGCGGTGCCGCGAGTGCGCAGGACGCCGTCTCGGTTTCGCGTCGGCGCGGGCGGCGGTCGGGTACGACGAGGCGGCTCGCCGCTTCGTCCACGCGTGGAAGGAGCGCGGTCTGCGGCGTCTCGCCACCGAGGCCGCCCAGCTCGTCGCGGAGCAACTGCCTCCACCGGCCGTCGACGCGCTCGTCTTCGTTCCCGCAGACCGCGCGCGGCGACTCGAGCGTGGGCACAACCCGGCGGAGCGGCTCGCGCTCGAGCTGGCCGCGCTCTGGGAGCTTCCCTGCCTGCCGCTGCTCGAGCGCACGCGCGGCGGTCGTCAGCGCGGCAGCTCGGCCGAGCGGCGGCGGACGGTGCGCGGCGCCTTCCGGGCGACCGGCACCGCGCCCCGCCACGTCGCCGTGGTGGACGACGTCTACACGACCGGCGCCACCGCCGCAGCCGCCGCGACCGCCCTGCGTGCTGCAGGCGCCCGCCGGGTCGAGGCGATCGCCTTCGCCCGTGCGCTGCGTCGCTCCTAGACACCGGTCCGTTTAGGCGCCGCCCGAGTAGGGTTAGACCACCGCACAGGCAGCGACAGGGGAGGCGCCCATGCAGCTTCACGTCAAGGGCAAGAACCTCGAGGTGAACGACTCCATCCGGAGCTATGTCGAGCGGAAGCTCCAAAAGCTCGACCGGCGTGTCCACGAGCTGACCCGCGTCGAGATCGAGCTCACGGTCGAGAAGAACCCGTCGATCGCGGAGTCGCAGGTTGCGGAGGCGACCGTGCATCTCAAGGGGCGCACGCTCCGGGCCCGCGAGACCGCCCGCGACATGAAGGCCGCGATCGACGAGCTCGCCGACAAGCTCGTCCGCCAGGTCAGGGACATCCACGACAAGCGCGTCGACGGCCGCAAGCATTTCGACGAGCCCGAGCTCGAGAACCCGGTCGAAGCCGAGATCACCGAAAGCTAGTGGGGTTCTTCCGGCGCCGGCGCGAGACGCTGAACGAGCAGCTCCTGCGCGAGGCGGGGCTCGATCCGGCTCAGGTGCTCGGCGATACGCCGCCACCGCAGCCCGAGGCGCCGCGGTCGGTGTTGGCGACGGTCGGCGTCCCCGACGGCTCCGGCGTGAGTCCGAAGGAATGGGACGCGGCAGTCGCGGTCGCGGTGCCCGCTCTGGTGGGCAACCGCGTCGAGTTCACGACGATCCCGAACGGCGACGTGATCGTCAGCGACGAAGCAGGCGACGCCGATCTCTCGCCGCTCGCCGATGCGGTCGAGCGTCACGTGAGCCCGCCGTACCACGCGGTCGGCACGCGGCAGGACGGCGACCTCTGGGCCGTCGGCGCGAAGCGGATCGCGGTGGCGCAGATCCCGTTCCCGCAAGGCGAGAAGCTCGCGCTCTCGCAGCACGGCGACGACCGCGAGCTGCGCGTCGACGGCGAGCCGAGCGACGCGCCGGTCCCGCGCGAGCTCGAGCGACTCGGCGAGGGCGCCGGCGACAGCTTCTACGTCGAGGCGTCGCGCATCGACGGCGACCTGTGGGAGGTCAAGGTCACCGCCTTCTAGCCCGCTACCCTTGCCCCTGTGAGGAGCGACTAGTGGAGATCGGCAACCTCGAGAAGGTCCTCCGTGTCGGCGAGGGCCGCCGCCAGAAGCGCCTGCAGGAGCAGGCCGCCTACATCACCTCGCTCGAGCCCGAGTTCGAGCAGATGTCCGCCGTCGAACTACAGGGCAAGACGGCCGAGTTCCGGCAGCGGCTCGAGAACGGCGAGAGCCTCGACGAGCTCGTCTTCGAGGCGTTTGCCGCCGTCCGCGAGGCCCGCAAGCGCGCGTCGAACCAGCGGATGTTCGACGTGCAGCTCATGGGCGGGATCGTCCTCCACGAAGGTGACATCGCCGAGATGAAGACCGGCGAGGGCAAGACGTTCGTCGCGAGCCTCGCGCTCTACCTCAACGGCCTCGCGGGCCGGGGTACGCACCTCGTCACGGTCAACGACTACCTAGCCCAGCGCGATGCCGAGTGGAACAGGCCTGTCTTCGAGTCGCTCGGGATGAGCGTCGCCTACATCGAGACGATGATGCCGTTCGACGCGCGCAAGGCCGCCTACGCGGCGGACGTCACGTACGGGACGAACTCCGAGTTCGGCTTCGACTACCTGCGCGACAACATGGCGGTCTCGCTCGACGGCCTCGTCCAGCGCGGACATGCCTACGGGATCGTGGACGAGGTCGACTCGATCCTCATCGACGAGGCGCGGACGCCGCTCATCATCTCGGGCGAGCCGGAGACGGCCGCCCAGCTCTACTACGACTTCGCGCGCGTCGTGACGCAGCTCATTCCGTTCCGCGCCTCGGTCGGCGATCCGAAGGGAGCGGCCGAGACCGCGGGCGCCGACTACGAGTTCGACGAGAAGCACAAGACGGTCGGCGTGACGCCGCAAGGCGTGGCGAAGGTCGAGCGCGCGATCCGGATCGACAACCTCTACGCGCCGGAGAACACGCAGCTCGTCAACCACCTCTACCAGGCACTCAAGGCGCAGTCGCTCTACCAGCTCGACGTCGACTACGTGATCCAGGACGGCGAGGTGAAGATCGTCGACGAGTTCACCGGCCGGATCATGGAGGGGCGCCGCTGGAGCGAAGGCCTTCACCAGGCGATCGAGGCGAAAGAGGGCGTCAAGATCCAGGAGGAGCACCAGACTCTCGCCACGATCACGCTCCAGAACTACTTCCGCCTCTACGAGAAGCTCGCCGGCATGACCGGCACTGCGAAGACCGAGGAGAAGGAGTTCGTCGAGATCTACGACCTCGACGTCGTCGAGATTCCGACGAACGTCGCGGTCGCCCGCGCCGACGAGAACGACCTCGTCTTCAAGACGAAGGAGGGGAAGTTCGCCGCCGTCGTGCGCGACATCGAGGAACGGACGCGCGAGGGCCAGCCCGTCCTCGTCGGCACCATCGCCGTCGAGACGTCCGAGTACCTCTCGCAACTCCTGACGCGCAAGGGGATCAAGCACAACGTTCTCAACGCGAAGGAGCACGCGCGCGAGGCCGAGATCATCAAGGACGCCGGCCAGCGCAGCGCGGTCACGATCGCGACGAACATGGCCGGTCGCGGCGTCGACATCCAGCTCGGCGACGGCGTGGTCGAGGCCGGCGGCCTCTACGTCCTCGGCACCGAGCGGCACGAGGCGCGCCGGATCGACAACCAGCTCCGGGGTCGCTCCGGCCGCCAAGGGGACCCGGGCGAGACGCGCTTCTACCTCTCCGGCGAGGACGACCTCGTCCGCCTCTTCGCCGGCGACCGGATCTCGGGGATCATGGAGCGCTTCAAGATCCCAGAGGACCAGCCGATGGAGGCGAAGATCCTCTCCCGCCAGATCGAGGGCGCGCAGAAGAAGGTCGAGGAGCAGAACTTCGTCATCCGCAAGAACACGCTCAAGTACGACGACGTCCTCAACCGGCACCGCCAGCGGATCTACGAGCAGCGGCGGCAGGTGCTCGAGGGCGAGGATCTCTCCGACCAGATCAAGCTCTGGATCGAAGAGGTCGTCGAAGACACGGTGCACGTCTTCACCGAGGAGGAGTACGCGGAGGAGTGGGACCTCGAGGCGCTCACGAATGCGATGGCGGGGCTCTACCAGACCGAGATCACAGCAGCCGAGCTGCAGCAGGATCTTGGCGAGATCTCCCGCGAGACGCTGGTCGAGGAGTTCCAGGCCGACGCGCGCGACGAGTACGAGGCGAAGGAGGAGGAGTTCGGCGCGGAGCTGATGCGCGAGCTCGAGCGCTTCGTCGTCCTCCAGGTCGTCGACATGCGCTGGCGCGAGCACCTCGAGAACATGGAGGCGCTGCGCGAGGGCGTCCACCTGCGGGCGATGGCGCAGAAGGACCCGCTCGTCGAGTACACGGCCGAGGGCGAGCGGATGTTCACCGAGCTCGGTCGCGTGATCCGCAGCGAGGTCGTGCTCCACCTGTTCCACGCCGAGCTCGCGCCGGAGGAGGCGCAGCAGCAGCTCGCACAGCAGTCACAGACGACGAACGGGAGCATCCACTACGAGCACGAGACGTCGGCCGGCGCCGCGGCGATCGCGGCCGCCGGCGGGGGAGAGGCGATTGCGGCGGGCGGCCCATCGGCGGCGGGCGTCGCCGCCCAGACCGTGCACGCGAGCCCGAACGAGAAGCTCGGCCGCAACGACCCGTGCTGGTGCGGCTCGGGCAAGAAGTTCAAGAAGTGCCACGGCGCGTAGCGCCGCTGTTGTTGCTGGCAGGCTGCGCTCTGCTCTTCCCGGTATACGCGGCGAAGACGTCTCCCATCGTCGAGCCACAGCTTCGCTCGCGGTACATCGCGCTCGCCGGGGACACGACCGTGAGCACGACCACCGCGCTGCTCTCGACGACGATCCGGCTTGCACATCGGGACAGTGTCTTCGTGGAAGCGACCGGGACCGTCGCTCCGGTGGCGCCTGCAAGCGCCGGGAGCATCGTCGCGACCTTCGACGGCAAGCCGGTCACCAGCATGAGCACAATCGACTGGCGCGAGAGCTTCGACCCGGTTCGTCATACGTTCGACGTCGTGGGGGCCACGCGGGCCTCCGCAGGGCAGCACACGGTGAAGCTCGTCGCGGAGCCCACCTCCGGCTCGTTGGCCATCTCTGCGACATCGAACCTGAGCGTCTTCGTCCATCCCGCTCGCACAGTCGTTGCTCGTGCGCTTCACCGAGCGGCGGGGCCCTTCGCGTTTCGCACCTACGGAACGAGCGGGCCGGACACTCCGCACACGGGACTGCTCCGAGCGACCGTCGACGGGAGGCTGAAGACAGTGGCGCTCGGCTCGGCTTCCGCGATCCGCGCCGGGCACGACGGGGACGCGATGATCGGGATCTACCGCAACGGCGTCCATCCCAACAACGCCACGTCTCTCTGGTCGGTCAACGACATCTGTACGTGCGCCGAGACCGAAGCGCCGCTGTTCACGCAGGCGACCTTCGGAGGCAGTGGCCGGAAACGCAGAGTCGTCTCGCTGGACGCGTCCGAGTTTCCGTGGTCGACAGCACAGGGGGAGAACCCCGCGTCGTACGCCGTGGACCGCGGCGCGCGGCTCGTCGTGCTCAACGGAGTGCACGTCGCCGGCCATGCGCGGACGCTCGGGAACAGCTTCCCAGGGGCGAGCGGGACCGCGACGGATTACTTGTGCCTGGCCAGCGACGTGGGCTGGCCGGGTTGCGCGCCCGTCGGGACCGATGTGCTGGTCGCGCAAGGCAGTGTGCGCATTCCTCCAGGCGCCTCGGGAGTCGTCCTGTTCACGGCCAAATCACGGGTGCAGGCCGATAATGCGGATGCGGGCGGGACCGTCAGCACGTGGCTGACCATCGACGGCGTGCGCGAGGGGGCAACCGGCGTGCAGGAGCTCCGCAGCCCTTCGTCGGTGAGCGAGCGGACGATCGCCACGAGCTACCTGTCTGCCGGCAGCGCACGCCTGCAGCCCGGTCCTCATGTCGTCCGTCTCTACGCCCGCGCTGACGGCAGCTTCATTCACGTCTCCCTCGTGCGGGACCTTCCAGTCGTGTGGTTCGACTGACAGTGAGCGTTACCATCGGCGCGGTGACCGACGAAACGCCGCAGCAGCCGCTCGACGAGCAGCTCGAGGAGATCGGGGCCCAGCTCGACTGGGTCCGTGGTTACCTTTGACCCCGCCGCGCTGAAGGCCCGCCTCGACGAGCTCGAGCAGGAGCTCGCCCAACCCGACTTCTGGAACGACCAGCAGCGCGCCGCGCGCCTCTCCGGCGAGCACCAGCGGACGCAACAGAAGCTCCAACGCTACGACGAGCTCGTCTCGAACATCGAGTTCCTGCGCGAGGGCGCGGGCACCTTTCCGGACGAGGAGCTCGAGCCGGTGCTGCGGGAGGTGCGCGGCGAGCTCGCGCGGCTCCAGGAGGACGCGCTCTTCTCCGGCGAGTACGACGCGGGCGACGCCGTCGTCACGATCCAGGCCGACGCGGGCGGCACCGACGCGCAGGACTGGGCCGAGATCCTGCTCCGCATGTACCTCCGCTGGGCCGAGCAGCGGGGGCTCAAGACGGAGGTGATCGAGTCGAGCCCGGGCGAGGAGTACGGGATCAAGTCGGCGACGTTCACGGTGCGGGGCGAGAACGCGTACGGGATCCTCAAGGCCGAGCGCGGCAAGCACCGGCTCGTCCGCCTGAGCCCGTTCGACCAGGCCCACCGCCGTCACACGAGCTTTGCGCAGGTGATTGTCGCACCGCTGCTCGAGGAGGCCGGCAACATCGAGATCGAGGACGACGACATCCGCATCGACACCTACCGCTCGTCCGGCGCCGGCGGCCAGCACGTGAACAAGACCGACTCCGCCGTCCGGATCACGCACATGCCGAGCGGCATCGTTGTCGCCGTCCAGAACGAGCGGAGCCAGTCGGCGAACAAGGACACGGCGCTGAAGATCCTCCGCTCGCGGCTCGCCGAGAAGGCCGAGGAGGAGCGGGAAGCCGAGCTGGCGCGCGAGCGCGGCGGCGTGTCGATGGGGTTCGGCGGCAACGCGATCCGAAGCTACGTCCTCCACCCGTACCAGCAGGTCAAGGATGCGCGGACGGGGTACGAGGTCGGCAACACGCAGGGCGTCCTCGACGGCGATCTCGATGGCTTCATCCGCGCGTATCTGCTGCAAACTGCAGGAGAGACTTCGTAGCACGCCGAAAGCTGCGCTAGAGTTGAGGGCGCTCCACAAGCACTCCACCGGCGCCGGGCACCCGCCCGCCCCCAACTCGAACCGGTAGACGTGACTGACGTACAGATAGAACAGCCCAGCCAGGCCGTGGCACAGCCTTCAGCAAACGGGCAGGCCAAGCCGGAGCAGGGCCAGCCCTCCGCCGGCTCGATGATTCTGTTCGAGAACGTGACCAAGGTCTACGACCCGGACGTCACGGCGCTCGACGCGGTCAGCTTCGGGATCGACAAGGGCGAGTTCGTCTTCGTCGTCGGCGCGTCGGGCTCCGGCAAGACCACGCTCGTGCGGCTGCTGCTGAAGGAGCTCGAGCCGTCGGACGGGCGCATCATCCTCAGCGGCCGCGACCTAGGCCGGCTGCGCCGCTCGACGGTGCCGCGGCTGCGCCGCAACATCGGGTGCGTCTTCCAGGACTTCAAGCTCCTGCCGAGCCGGACGGCGGCGGAGAACGTCGCCTACGCCCTCAAGGTGCAGGGCGAGAGCCGCGCGTCGATCCGGCGCAAGGTGCCCGAGGTGATGACGATGGTCGGGCTGGCGAACAAGATGAACTCGCTCCCCGACGAGCTCTCCGGCGGCGAGCAGCAGCGCGTCTCGATCGCGCGCGCCGTCGTCAACCACCCGCCGCTCCTCGTCTGCGACGAGCCGACCGGGAACCTCGACCCCGACACGAGCGTCGGGATCATGCAGCTCCTGTACCGCATCAACCGCGCCGGCACGACGATCCTCATGGTCACGCACGACCGCGAGATGGTGGACAAGATGCGCAAGCGCGTGATCGCGCTCGAGGGCGGGCGGCTCGCCCGCGACGAGCGGCGCGGGGGCTACACCTCCGAATGAGTCGCGTCCGGTTGCTGTTCTCCGAGGCGTGGTCCTCGATCCGGATGAACCTCTCGACGACCTTCGCGGCGACGATGACCGTGCTGATCGGGATGTGCCTGCTCGGGCTGTTCATCGGGCTCGGCACGTGGGTGCTCTCGTGGAGCAACCACATCCAGAAAGAGCTCCAGGTGCACGTCTACTTCGCGAGTGACGCAACCCAGGCGCAGGAGCAATCGGTCGGGGCAAGGCTCCGGCATGACTCCCGCGCCAAGCAAGTCGTGTTCGTCTCGAAGGAGCAGGCTCTCGTCAAGATGAAGCACGATTTCCCGAGGCTCTTCACGACCGGGCTGCCGAGCAACCCGCTGCCCGACTCGTACACCGTCGTGCCGAAGAAGGCCTCGTATACGCCGCTGATCGGCAAGGACGTGCGGACGTCGAACTGGGTCGGAGTGGACAAGGTGAGCTGGGGGAGCACGACGGCGAAGCGCGTGCTCACGATCGCGAAGGTCATCTCGCTCGTCTTCCTGATCGCGGTCGTCCTGCTCGTGATCGCGTCCACGCTGCTGATCGCGAACACGATCCGGCTCTCGATCTTCGCGAGGCGACGCGAGATCGAGGTGATGAAGCTCGTCGGGGCGACGAACTGGTTCATCCGCGGGCCGTTCATGCTCGAAGGGCTCGTCTGCGGGCTCTTCGGCTCGGCCTTCGCCGTGATCCTGCTCGTGGTCGGGAAGGCGGTCGCGCTGCCGTCGATCCTGCCGCACATCGGCGGCACCAGCTCCGACGTGCACGCGCTGCCCTTCACGCTCAACGCGTTCGCGCTGCTCGGCACGGGTCTGTTGCTCGGCGCCACGGGTTCGCTCGTCACGCTCCGCCGCTTCCTGCAGGTCTAACGGCTACCGTCGCCTCGTGGGACGAGGCAGGCACCAGAGGCAGAAGCGCCCCAGTCGGAGCGAGCGCCACCAGCGGCGGCAGACGGCCCGGAGACCTGTCTCTGAGCTGACCGTCCGGCTGCCCGAGCGCAGCGTCGAGCCGGAGACGGTGATCGCGCACCTCGGCCCGACGAACTCCGGCAAGACGCACGACGCGCTCCGCTTCCTCGTCGAGACCGGCAAGGGCGTCTACGCCGCGCCGCTGCGCATGCTCGCGCAGGAGGCGCACCGGCGCCTCTCGGCAGAGCTCGGCGAGGGGCGGGTCGGTCTCGTCACCGGCGAGGAGCGCGTCAATCCCGACGCGCCGATCGTCTGCTGCACCGCCGAGATGGCCCCGCTCTCGGGCGAGACGCTCGTGCTCGACGAGGTGCAGTGGGCTGAGGACGAGGAGCGCGGCTCGGCGTGGACGCGGCTCCTGCTCGGCGGCGAGTACCGGCACGTCCTCCTGCTCGGCGCGGTCGAGGCGCTGCCGCTCGTCCGCCACGCCTTCCCGCAGGCCGAGCTCCGCTTCTTCGAGCGGAAGGCGCCGCTCGACTGGGTCGGCCGCCGCGGAATCGCGGGCCTCGGGCCGGGCACGGTCGTCGTCGCCTTCAGCCGCCGTGCCGTGATCGGGCTTGCCGGCGAGCTGAACCAGCTTCATCCCGGCCGCGTCGCCTGTCTCTACGGTGCCATGCCGCTCGGGTCGCGGCGCGAGGAGATCGACCGCTTCGCCGACGGCCGCGCGGAGGTCTGCGCGGCGACCGACGTCCTCGGCCACGGCGTGAACCTCCCGTGCGAGACGCTCCTCTTCGCCGAGACGACGAAGTTCGACGGGCGCGAGCGGCGCGACCTCGAGCCGTGGGAGATCGCCCAGATCGCGGGCCGCGCCGGGCGCTTCGGCTTCCACGAGCGCGGCCACGTGGGCGTCCTCACCGGAGTGCCGTGGGCGGATCCGGACCCGGACCTCGTTCGGGCGGCCCTCGTCCCGCACGTCCCGATCGAGGACGGCCATCTTGGCTACCGCGTCGTCGACAGCGGTCGCCTCCGCCCGCAACTCTCGGACCTCAACGTCACGCGTGTCGACGAGCTTGAGCCGGCGCTGCACGCCTGGCGCCATGCGGCGTTGCGCTACTGGAGCGTCGACGGCTGGCTCGAGGTCGAGTCGATCCAGCCGCTCCTCGTCCGGCTCGACGCGGTGCGGGACTCGCTCCACCACGCGCGCCGCACGCTCGGGCTCGCCGACATCTGGAAGCTTGTGCAAGCGCCTGTCGACGAGGACGGCGCGCCGCTCCTCGGCACGCTCGCGGCCGCGGTCGCCGGCGACAAGCCACAGCAGACGGTGCTCGGCTGGATCCTCGACCCGCGCCGCCTCGATTCGGCCGGGCTGGAGGAGGCGGAGCAGGCGGCGCGGGAGGCATCGATCCTCCGCTGGTTCGCGCTCCAGTATCCCGGCGTCGGCGGCGTCACGATCGAGCGTGCAGCGGCGCTCGAGGAGGCGGCCGCAGCCCGCGTCGTGCGCGAGCTGCGGGCCGAGATCGAGGATCCGACGATCGGCCGCTGCCGTGTCTGCGGCGCGCGCACCGCGCCGTGGGCGACCCTCTGCGATCGCTGCTTCATGGCGCGGGGGTACCGCGCCGGACGCCGCTAGGCGACGGCCTTCGCGACGCCCGTTGCCGCGTCCTTCGCGACCCTCGC
>Ga0209474_10001177_pt1 | contig 26404 bp, 22 predicted proteins | sample GraSoiAngelo_145_FD_185902 | JGI IMG/M metagenome (GOLD analysis project Ga0209474, IMG submission 185902) | Grasslands soil microbial communities from the Angelo Coastal Reserve, California, USA - 14_1009_05_20cm (SPAdes) (version 2) | ecosystem: Environmental > Terrestrial > Soil > Grasslands...
CGGCGTCTACCGCGCGATTTCGGCGCTGCTCCTCTGCGCGCCCGAGACGCCGCTGCTCTTCATGGGCCAGGAATGGGTCGCGACCTCGCCGTTCCTCTTCTTCACCGATCACGTCGAGGAGATCGGACGGCTCGTCACGGAAGGCCGGCGCAGCGAGTTCTCCGGGTTCTCGGCGTTCGCGGACGAAGGCGCTCGCAGCCGGATTCCCGATCCGCAGGATCCCGCGACGTTCGAGGCGAGCCGCCTGGCGTGGGACGAGATGTCGTCGCCGGCGCACGCCGGCGTGCTGCGTCTGTATCGCGCGCTGATCGCGCTCCGCCGCGAGCGGCTGGATCGCGCGGACCGAGACGTGCTCGCCGTTGAAGCGCTCGACGAGCACACGATCGGTCTGCTGCGCGGCACGTTCGCGATTGTCGTGCGCGTCGCCGGCGCCGGCCGCGTGCCGCTCGATCCGCTCCTCGACGGCGCCCGTCCGTCGAACTACGGCGTCGTCCTCACCACCGAGGATCAGGCATTTGCCGCGGACGGCCGCACGCCGCGCGTGATCCGTCCGGCGTCCGGCTCGATCGAGATCGAGTTCGACGCGCCCGCAGCAATCGTGCTCGATCTCAGCTGATCGCGCGATGCCGCGCTCAGACTCACATCTCCCTAAGCGCTAAGGAGCCATTTCGTTCAACACGCGCAGCGCCGCATCCGCGCCCGCGGTCGTCGAGCGCGCGCGCGGACGATCGCACCCGGCTCGCGACGAGCGTATCATCGGCACAAATGGAACAACGATTCACCGTTGCGGTGGTGCAGGCGTCGCCGGTTGTGTTCGATCGCGAGCGGACGCTCGACAAGGTCCACGCGCTCGCGGGGGACGCAGCGCGCCGCGGCGCGCGCATCGTGCTCTTTCCGGAAGCCTTCGTCTCGGCGTACCCGCGCGGCCTCGACTTCGGCGCCTACGTCGGCGGCCGCACCGACGAAGGCCGCGAGGATTTCCGCCGCTATTGGGAGAGCAGCGTCGACGTCCCCGGGCCCGCCGTCGATCGCCTCGCGCGCACCGCGCGCAGCCACGACATCTATCTCGTCGTCGGCGTCGTCGAGCGCGACGGCGGCACGCTGTACTGCTCCGTCCTCTTCTTCGCGCCCGACGGACGATATCTCGGCAAGCACCGCAAGGTGATGCCGACGGCATCCGAGCGGCTCGGGTGGGGCTTCGGCGACGGATCGACGATGCCGGTGTACGACACGCCGTACGGCCGGCTCGGCGCGGTGATCTGCTGGGAGAACTACCTGCCGCTGATGCGGGCGGCGATGTATGCGAAGGGCGTGGAGCTGTACTGCGCGCCGACGGCCGACCAGCGCGACTCCTGGATCGCGTCGATGCGCCACGTCGCGGTCGAAGGGCGCTGCTTCGTGCTGTCGTGCAACCAGTTCAACCGGCGCCGCGATTTTCCGACGAACTACCGGACGCCGTTCGGCGACGATCCCGAGACCGTCGTCTGCCGCGGCGGCAGCTGCATCGTCGATCCGTTCGGCAATTTCCTGGCGGGTCCGGACACCGACGGCGAGGCGATCCTCGTCGCCGAGATCGATCGCGCGCAGATCGTCCGCGGCAAGTACGACCTCGACGTCGTCGGCCACTACGCGCGGCCGGATATCTTCCAGCTGCACGTGGACGAGCGGCCGAAGCGTCCGGTGACGATCACGGAGGACGCCGTCGAAGGCCGGGCCGCTCCTGAAGGTTCGGCGCGGCCTGAAGAGCGTTCCCGGCGGTCGAACGAGCCGCACGCGAACGAGCTCGCCGGTCGCTCATAGGCGACGGGCTTCAGCACGTCCCGCAATCAGCTTCGCTTTCGCGCGCGAATCGTGACCTTGTAGCTGTTCTCCGCGTTCAGGTTGATCAACGCGACGAACGCGCGACCGCCGTACGTGCCGATCGTTGCCGACTGCGACACCGCGGACACGTCCCAGCCGGCGGGCAGCAGCACGGTGTTGCGCAGGCCGCGCACCGTCCGCTCGAACGCGAGCTCGCCGTTCGGCGCCGAGTAGCTGCCGTCGGCGAGCGTGCCGGTGATCTTCAGGTGCGCGCTCTGCTTGTCATCCACGATCGCGACGTCGAGCTTCGCGGCCGCAGCATTTCCCTCCTTCGATACGGGCAGCGCTCTGCCGGTGTCGAGATCGATCACCTTCACGTCGCGGAGCGGCATGTAGGCCAGCGCGTCGAGCTTCGCCGTGCTGCCCTTCCTGTAGTCACTGTAGATCTGCTCCATCCGCACGCGGCCGCTCTCCGGCGCATCGAGGTCGTACAACGTCTTCACGTCGTCGAAGAACATGTCGGGATCGCTGCGCGGCGGAAACGCGGCCGTCGTCCGGCGCGCGTGAATCGTGACGGGATTGCTCTGGCCGCTCGGGTTCGCGAAGGCGAGCTTCAGCCTGCCGTCGGACGCCGTCGTCAGCTGCGCCGCGACGTTCGACGAGATGAACGCGAAGCCTTTCGGCAGCAGCACGCCGAGGCGATAGCCGCTCAAGCTCCGCACCCAGACGATGTCGTCGCCGTGCATCGTGTAGGTACGCGCGTCGGTGTAGGTCTTGTAGATCAGCACGCGGCCGACGCCGCCTGCCGGCACGGGCATCGGCAGCCGCGCATGGATCACGTGCGTGTCGGCGCCCTCTTCCGCGTAGGTGAACTTCACCGGCTTGCCGGTGCGCGGATCGTAGACTTCGATGTCCGATCCTTCGCTGCCGCCGCGCGTCGCGTTGACGAGCTCGGTCGCGCCGGCGCGCGATTCCTCGGGGAGAAAGCGAATCCTGAACGCGCCGCTCCCCGGCGCGAGGATCGCGTATTCCGTGTACGCGTCCTGCGTGAAGAGCCGATCGAGCGGCGCCGTCGGACGCAGCGAGCCGTCGGGATTGGTACCGCCGGGAAACGGGTTGTCGCCGCGCCCGCGCTGCGCCGCGAGCCAGACAGGAATCGCCGCCAGAAGGACGACGGCTATCGTCGTCGGACGCACGCGTCTGTTCAGCATGCGCCGAGTTTACGCCGTTTTTTTATTCCACCCGCAGCGCGAGCATCGGATCGACGCGCGTCGCGCGCCACGCGGGCCCGAGGCACGCGCACGCGCCCGCAATCGAGAACGCCGCGACGACGGCGGCGAAGGTCCATGGATCGGTGGGCGTCGTGTCGAACAGATACGCGGCGAGCACGCGCGCCGCCGCGACCGACAGCAGCGCGCCGATCGCGAGGCCGGCGGCGACGAGCGCGAGCCCCTCGCCAACCACCATGCCGAGGACCGCGCGACGGTTGGCGCCGAGCGCCATGCGGACGCCGAATTCCTGCGTGCGCTGCGACACCGAGGTCGCGATCACGCCGGTGATCCCCGCGGTCGTGACCAGGAGCGCGAGCGCCGCGAAGATCGTCAGAAGCATCGCCGTCAGCCTCGGCCCCGCGAGATACCGCTCGCGGATGTCCTCGAGCGTCCGCACGTTCTGCACAGGCATGTTCGGATCGATCGCCCACGCCGCGTCGCGAATCGTCGCCGCCGCCGACGCGGGATCGGCGTTCGTCCGCACGATGGCGAGGCCGCCGAGCCCCTGCGTCGTCTGCCGCAGCGGCGTGTACACCTGCGCGACCGCCGGCCGATCGAGCCCGAACTGCTTCACGTCGCCGACGATGCCGACCACCGTCGCCCACGTCGCGCCGCTGTCGAGCGAGACGCGCGATCCGATCGGATCGCTCTTCTCCCAGTAGCGCATCATCGCCTTGTTGATCACGACAACGCGCGGCGCTTCGCGCGTGTCGGATTCGGTGAACGTCCGGCCGGCGACGAGCGGCACGCCGAGCGTCTTGAAGAAACCGGGGCTCACGATGCGCGCGTCGGCCGTGGGCCGGCGGTTCGGATCGTCGACGGCGCGCCCTTCGATCTGAAACGCCGCCGCACCCGGCTGCGAGGCGCGCAGCGGCACGGCATTGGTCACCGCCGCCGACACGACGCCCGGCTGCGCCTCGAGCCGCTCGACGAGCGGCAGGTAGAAGCGCAGCTGCGAGTCGACGTTCGGATACTTCGAGAAGTTCGTGAAGAGTTCCGCCGACATCACGCGATCCGCGCGATAGCCCGCGTCCACGCGCTGCAGGCGGTAGAAGCTCGCGAGCAGCAGGCCGGCGCCCACGAGCAGCACGACGGAGACGGCCACCTGCGCGACGATCAACGCGCGCTGCGCACGGCGGCGGCCGGCGCCGGTGCCGCCGCGGCCGCCCTGCTTCATCGCGGCCGCCAGATCGACGCGCGACGCCAGGGCCGGCAGCGTGCCGAATACGAGGCCCGTCACGATCGAGACGGCCGCCGTGAAGAGCAGCACGCGCGCGTCGATCGCAATCTCGCCGGTCCGCGAGGTGAAGCGCTCGACGAACGCCTTCAGGAGGCCGACGGTCCACGCCGCGAAGATCAGGCCGAACGCGCCGCCGGCGCAGGCCAGCAGCGTGCTCTCGGTGAGCAGCTGCCGCACGAGCCGCCCGCGGCCCGCGCCGAGCGCCGACCGCACGGCGAGCTCGCGATCGCGCCGCAGCAGACGCGCGAGCGTGAGGTTCGCGACGTTCGCGCACGCGATGAGCAGCACGAGCTCCGTCGTCCCGAGCAGAATCAGCAGCATCGGGCGCGCATTGCGCGTCAGCTCGTCGCGCACGTCGACCGTCGTCGACGTGAATCCGGATCCGGGACGATACGCCGTCTTGTCGTCCGCGGTGAACCGCCGCGAGATCGTCGCGACGTCCGTGGACGCGCGCTCGCGCGCGACGCCCGGCTTCAGCTTGCCGAACACGTTGAGCGCGGCGAACGCGCGCGGATTCTGATCGATGCGCTTCTCCGCCGCCGCGCGGAACGGGCACGCGGAGGTCGGCATGTAGACGTCGTTCTCCTGCGGGTAGAGCGGCACGTTCGGCAGCACGCCGATCACGGTGTGCGGCCGATCGTTCATCTGGAACACCTGCCCGACGATGCCGCGGTCGCCGCCGAATTTCTTCTGCCAGTACGAATGGCTGACGACGAGCACCGCCGGCGCGCCCGGCGCGTCGTCGTCGGCCACGAAGGCGCGGCCGAGAATCGGCGCGATGCCGAGCACGTTGAAGAAGTTCGGCGACACGACGCCGACGGCGACGCGATCGGGTTCGCCGCGCTTCAGCAGATCGAAGTTCATCTGATGGAACTCGACGAGGCCCTCGAAGTCCGCGGACTGCCGGCGGTACGTGTAGTACTCCTTGATCGACACGCCGACGTCGTCGCGGCCGAGGAGCGGCGCCGACTGGCGCACGAGCACGAGGCGTTCGCTGTCGGCGTAGGGGAGCGGCTTGAGCAGCACGCCGTGAATCACGCTGAAGATCGCCGTGTTCGCGCCGATGCCGAGGCCGAGCGTCAGGACCGCGAGCAGCGCGAACCCGCGGCTGCGCAGCATCGTGCGCACGCCGAAGCGAACGTCGTTCAGCAGTTGATCGAGCATTTGGGATGCCCTCTGATGGCGTCCGCGAGGACAGCAAGGGGTATGCCGCGGCCGCCCGCCGATTTCGCGCGCGCGGGCGGGATCCAGTCGTCGCGCGCCGTTCGATTCCGGCCACCGCATGTGCGGGGCCGGACAGCGCGTGACGTCGGATGGCGGTGTATCGGGCGAATGGAGCCGCGCGGCGCGGCATGATGTTCAGGCCGAGCGAGTCGTAATTGTCGGCGCCTTCACCTTGCAGGCTCGGGATCTGCGTAGCGGTCGTGATCTAACCAATCCCCAATCCCCAATCCCCAATCCCCGACGGGCGCGCTCGAAGGACGCGCGCGCTCACAAGGCGTCGGCCGTCGCGAGCATCTCGACGAGCTCTCCGAGCGAGCGCACGCGCAGGCAGTCGGCGTCGGCGTACAGATCGGCGACGTCGAACAGCACCGGCGTGATTCCGGCGGCGCGCGCGCCGACGACATCGACGTGATAAAGATCGCCGACGTGAATCGTCGCCGACGGCAGGGCGCCCGCGCGCGCGAGCGCCACCGAGAAGTACCGCGGATCAGGTTTCTCGACGCCCTCCCAATGCGAATCGAAGACATAGTCGAAGGCGTCCAACATGCCGAGGCGTTCGAAGAGGTGATGCAGCCGGCCGTTCGCGTTGGACACGACGACCAGCCGCGCGCCGTGCCCGCGCAGCGCCGCCAGCGAGCCAGCGACGTCCTCGCCAACCAGCTCCCAGAGATTCGATTGCTGATGGTAGGCGTGCAGATCGGCCAGCGCGTCGGCGGTCGCCGGGCTGAGCGGCACGCCAGCCTCGGCGAGGACCAGATTGAAGTACGTCCATCCGCGCTGCCGATCGTTGGTCGCGCGAATCGTCTCGCCTGTATCGAGGCGCTTCTTCGCGAACGGTTCCGCCGCGGCCAGCGTCGCCGCGGCGACCGGCACGCCGTAGCGCGCCAGCGTCTCGCTGATGCGCGTCCAGTTCGGCCACACGAGCACGCCGCCGGCGTCGAGGAAGACGGTTTGAATCGGCACGGCTTCAGCTTACACTTGTCCGAGGGGCAAGATTGAAAGGGTTCTGCATTTCATGACGCCGCGCCGCGCGCTCATCCTCATGCTCGCCGTCGGCGCCTTCGTCGTCACCTGGGCCGTGTCGCGCTACGCGATCGAAGGCTCCGGCAGCAGGCCGGCGAACGAGCGAGCGGCCGCGCCCGCCGCCGACGACACGGCCGCCGACGCCGAAAAAATCACGCTGCGCTTCTTCCGCAACCCGGCCCCGGCGCCGACCTTTACCGCGCGGGACCTCGAGGGGCGCCAGATCTCGACCGCGGCGTTCAAAGGCAAGGTCGTGCTGATCAATTTCTGGGCGACGTGGTGCCCGCCGTGCCGCGCCGAGATTCCCGACCTCGTCGCTTTGCAGGACAAGTACCGCGACCAGCTGCAGATCATCGGCGTCTCCGAGGACGAAGGCCCGATCGAGGGCGTCCGGCGCTTCGCGGCCGATCACCACGTCAATTATCCGGTCGTGATGATGTCGCCCGAGATTGACAAGATGTTCCCAGGCATCGGCGCGCTGCCCACGTCGTTCGTCATCGACCGCGACGCGCGGATCGTGCAGAAGCACGTCGGCATGCTCACCACGCGCGTCACCGAATACGAGACGCGCCATCTCGCCGGCCTGCCCGTCAACGCGTCGATCGAAGAAGTCGAGCAGACCCAGGGGTTGAAGCTCGAGAACGGCGCGCAGCTGATGACGATCCCCGGCGTCGATCTCGCGAAGCTGTCGCCAGCCAAGCGCGCCGAGGCGCTGCAGAAGCTCAACTCGCAGCCCTGCACCTGCGGCTGCGATCTCACCGTCGCCAAGTGCCGCGTCGACGATCCCAGCTGCGGCGTGAGCCTTCCGCTCGCGCGGCGGCTCGTCGCGCAGCTTGCCGGCTCGCAGTGAGCCCAGTCCGCACCGCGCTCGTTTCCACGTTCGTCGTCTTCGCCGCGCTCGGCGCGTGGGCGCAGGCGCAGCCGCCGGCGGCCGCTGCGTACGTCGGATCCGCCGCGTGCCGCAACTGCCACGCGCCGATCTATCAGCGCTGGACGCGGACGCGCATGGCCAACGTCGTCCGCGATCCGAAAACGCATCCCGACGCCATCATCCCCGACCTGTCGAAGCCCGACCCGCTCATCGAGCAGACGATCGCCGACGTCAACGTGCGCAGCCACACGTTCTGCGTCATCCCGCCGTCGGCGACCGACAGGCTGAAAGTGCCGAGCGGCTGACTATTCTTTCTTGGGAGATCGGCTGCGGGCGAGTTCGTCGAGCTCGGCGGAAATCGTGGCGTAGCAGCTCGGACAGATGCCGTGGCTGAACTGCGCGTCCGAGTGCTCGGCGATGTAGCCCTCGACCTGCTGCCAGTACTGATCGTCGCCGCGAATCCGCTTGCAGTAGCTGCAGATCGGTAGGAGTCCGCGCAGCTGCTTCACGCTCGAGAGCGCCGCCTGCAGCTCGGCGACCCGCTCGGCGAGCTTCTGCTGCAGGCCGAGCACGCGCGCGCCAACGCCGACGCGCGCCCGCAGCTCCTCCGGATCGAACGGCTTGATCACGTAGTCGTCCGCGCCCGCGTCGAGGCCCGCGACGACGTCGCCGCGGCTCTCGCGGGCGGTGACGAGGAGCAGGTACATGTTCGCGAGCGGCAGCTCCTCCCGCACGCGCCGGCACACCTCGGGCCCATCCATGCCGGGCATCATCCAGTCGAGGATCGCGAGCGTCGGCTCGCTTGCGACGCGCAACCGCTCCCACGCCTCCGCGCCGTCGCCGACGAGCGTCGTCGCGTAGTTCCAGCGTTGCAGCGTCCGCGCGAGGATCTCGCCGGTGACACGATCATCTTCCGCGATGACGACCTGCACGACGCGCTGAGTATACAATGGGCCGCAGGCCGGGCTTCAGCCCTATGCCACACTGATGCCACGACTTTCCGCGCGGCGTCTTCTCATCGCCGTCGTCTGCGGTGCGCTCGGCTACGTTCTCAATCGCTGGCGGATCGGCACGGCCGCCCCGGTGCTGCTCGGCCGCGTCGCGACGCTGCCCGTCGCGATCCTCTTCGGGCCGTGGTACGGCGCCGGCTCGGGGCTCATCGCCGCGCTCTCCGCCACACGGCCGTTCACCGCGGCGCTCGTCCTCATTCCCATCGAAGCGATCGTCGTCGGCGCGTTCGCGCGGCGCGGCCGATCGCCGCTGCTCGCCGGCGTCGTGGTGTGGACGACCATCGCCGCCACGATCGTCGCCGTGCCCGGCCTCTACGGCATCGGCTACCTGCGGCAGAGCATCCTGCCGGTCGCGATGCAGGTGGTGCTGAGCGGGCTGGTCGCGGTCGTGGTCGCCGATCTGATCGCAACCGGCGCGTCGGCGCAGCGGCTGGTCGAGCAGGATGCGCCGCCGGCGCAGCGCCGTCTGCGCAGCTACGCGTTCCACTCGTTCATCCTCGTCGCCACGCTGCCGGTGCTGCTGCTCGCCGCCGTCGACGGCCAGCTCACGGCCGTCAAGCAGGAGGACGACGGCGCGGCACGCCTGCGTGAAGCGGTCACCTCGCTGCGGCAGCACATCGGCGAGTACGTCGCCGATCACGAACACGCCATCCGATCGCTGGCGAGCGCGATGAGCGAGCCGAGCATCTCCGACGCCGACCTCCAGCGGCTGATCAGCGCATATCACGACATCTACCCCGGCTTCATCACGATCTTCGCCGCGGACCGCACCGGCGCCGTCAGGCACATCTATCCGCCGCGCACCGACACGCCGTCGGTCACCGACCGCGAGTACTTCGTCGACGCGGTGAAGACGCGGACGATGGCGGTGTCCGATGTCATCCTCGGGCGCTTGTCGCATGTACCAATCGTCACCATCGCGGTGCCGATCGCGCGTGCCGGCGGAGAGCCGACCGGCGTCGCCGGCGGTTCGCTGGATCTGTCGCTCTTCGAGCGCTTCGCCGCCGACTTCAGCACGCTGCGCGACGCGCGCGTGATGGTCCTCGATCAACACGACCGCGTGATCTACGCCAGCCGCGAGGCGGGGTTCACCGCGCTGCAGTCGCTCGCGCAGGACGAGCTCGTCACGGCGCGCGCGAGCGCGCGCGACGGCGTGTACCGGTATCAGCACGCGAACAGTGGCCCCCCGCAGCTGGCGGCGATCTCGCTGATCGATCCCCTCGGATGGAAGGTAATCGTCGAGCAGCCGCTGCTCACGCTGCGGCTGCAGTCGACGCGCTACTACGCGTTCACGCTCACGCTGATGCTGCTCGCGCTCGGCGGCGCCGTCTTCGGCGCGCGCGCCTTCGCGAGCGTCGTCACCGCGCCGCTCGAGGAAGTCGTCACCGTCGTGCGCAACATCTCGGCGCACGGCGACCAGGCGCAGGTGCAGCTCTCGACGACGCCGCCGGCCGAGATCGCCGCCCTTCTCGAGGACGTGAACGGCATGCAGGCGCGGCTGGCCGATTCGTACCAGCAGCTCGAGCAGGCGCTGATCCAGCGCGAGCGGCTGAACCGCGAGCTGCGCACGCTCACCGAGGATCTCGATCGCAAGGTGCGCGAGCGCACCGCGGAGCTCGCCGGCGCCACGCGCGCGGCCGAGGAAGCCAACGCCGCCAAGAGCGAGTTCCTCGCGAACATGAGCCACGAGATCCGCACGCCGCTCAACGGCATCATCGGCATGACGGAGCTCGCGCTCGACACGCCGCTCTCGGCCGAGCAGCGCGAGTATCTGACGATGGTGAAGAGCTCCGCCGATGCGCTGCTCGGCATCCTCAACGACATCCTCGATTTCTCGAAAATCGAGATGCGCAAGCTGGAGCTCGAGTCGATTCCCTTCTCGGTCCGCGATCATCTCGCGGAGCTGCTCAAGCCGCTCGCGCTGCGCGCCGAGCAGAAGGATCTCGAGGTGATCAGCCACGTCCTGCCGGACGTGCCGAACGCCGCCGTCGGCGATCCCGGCCGGCTGCGGCAGGTGCTGGTCAACCTCGTGGGGAACGCGATCAAGTTCACCGAGCGCGGGCAGATCCTCGTGCAGGTGGAAACCTCGTCGACGACGGCCGGCCAGACCGTGCTCCACTATTTCGTCAGCGACAGCGGCATCGGCATTCCCGCCGAGAAGCAGCGCGCGATCTTCGAGCCGTTCAAGCAGGCCGACGGCTCGACGACGCGGCGTTTCGGCGGCACGGGGCTCGGGCTGACGATCTCGTCGACGCTCGTCGAGCTGATGGGCGGACGCATCTGGGTCGAGAGCGCGCCGCACGAGGGCAGCACATTCCACTTCACCGTGGCGCTCGGCGTCACCGACGCGACGCCGGAGCCGCCGGTTGTCGACCTCACCGATCTGCCGGTGCTCGTCGTGGACGACAACGAGGTGAACCGGCGCGTGCTCCACGATCTGCTCGTGCGGTGGAAGATGCGTCCGACGATGGCCGAGAGCGGCGCCGCCGCGCTGCAGGCGCTCGACGCCGCACGCGCGCAGGGGCGGCCGTTCGCGCTCGTGGTGCTCGACGCCCACATGCCCGGCATGGACGGCTTCGAGGTGGCGCGCCGCATCCGGAGCGACGCGCGGCTGGGCGGCGCGACGATCATGATGCTCAGCTCCTCGGGTCAGTTCGACGAGGGCAACAAGGCGCGCGAGATCGGCATCGCGACGCACCTCACCAAGCCGGTCGATCAGCGCGAGCTCCTCGCGGCGATCGGGCGCGCGCTCACGCGCGAGACGGGCCGCCGCGCCGCGGTGCCGTCGTCAATGCTGCCGGCGGAGCTGCCCGCGCGGCGCCTCGACGTCCTGCTCGCCGAAGACAACATCGTCAACCAGCGCCTCGCCGCGAGCCTGCTCGAGCGCCGCGGCCACGCCGTGACGATTGCCGCAAACGGGCGCGAAGCGATCGCCGCGGTGAGGGCGCACGCGTTCGACGTCGTGCTGATGGACGTCCAGATGCCGGAGATGGGCGGCTTCGAGGCGACCGGCGCGATTCGCGCGCTCGGCGGCGACGCGGCGCGCGTGCCGATCGTCGCGATGACGGCGCACGCGATGAAAGGCGATCGCGAGCGCTGCCTCGCCGCCGGCATGAACGAGTACCTCACCAAGCCGCTCGACCCGCGGCAGCTGTGCCTCGTCGTCGAGCAGATCGCCGAGGGGCGCCGGCCGGCGGGCGACGAACCACGCGCCGGCCGGCCCGGGGTGCCCGACGTCTCCACGCAGGTGCTCGCCCGCGTCGGCGGCGACCGCCAGCTGCTCGCCGAGATCAGCCGACTGTTCGTCGACGATGCGCCGCGGCATCTCGATCGGATCCGCCGCGCGCTCGACGCGCGCGACGGCGAGGCGCTGCGCCGCGCGGCCCACGGGCTGAAAGGCGCGGCGGCGAACTTCGACGCCGACGGCGTGGTGAACGCTGCGCGCACGCTCGAAGAGATCGGCCGCACCGGCGACTTCGACCATTCCGACGCCGCATGGCGCACGCTCGCGATCGAAACCGATCAGCTGATAAGCATGCTCCGCGCGGTCAGCGCCTGACCCGCCGACGACGTACAACGCCGTTCACGATCGCGTGCGCTCTACGGCCGTCCTGAAGGGCTGCCTCACCGTGATGCGCGGCAGCCCTGAAGGGCTGCGCTACCGTGAACTGTGTGCGCCGCGCACATACCGCTGAGTACGACCTGTACGCTGCTCGTCCGTATTCCGAGGCACGACTCCTGCAGTTCTTCTCAGGACAATCTGGGAGGCAACGAATGTGGAACAAGGATGAAGTGCGCGGGAAGGTCGATCAGGCGAAGGGCAGCGTCAAGGAGTCCGTCGGAAAGGCGAGGAACGACGAGGACCTCCGCAATGAGGGCGAAGCGGATCGGATCGCCGGCAACATCGAGGAAGGGTTCGGCAAAGGCCGCCGCAAGGTCGGCGAGGCCATCAAGGATCTCGGCGACAAACTCGGCAAATAACGAGGAGGACTGCACGTGATGAAACGCACCGCGACCGCACTCTGTTTCGCCGCCGCGTTCGGGTTCGCGACGCTCGGCGCGCAGACGACCACGACGCCGCAGCGCACGACGAACGAAAAGTCCACGCATGACGTGACGATCACCGGCTGTCTCGCGAAAGACGCGAGCGGCAGCTTCGTGCTGAACAACGCGCACGTGGACACCGACATGTCGAGCAGCACGACTGGCGCTGGCGCCACGACGACGGCCGGAACGACGGGCGCGACGACGACCGGCTCGCCGACGAGCACCAATCCGAGCGGCTCGAACATGAGCAACACGCCGGCGATGACGTGGATGCTGATGGGCGGCGATCTCGACAAGCACGTCGGCCACAAGGTTCAGGTCACCGGCAAGACCGCGTGGGAGGGCACGCCGTCCACGGCGTCGGCCGCGGGCGCGGGCACGACGGCCGTCACGGCCCCTCCGACGACGACCACGGCGGGTGCCGCCGGCACGACGGGGACGACCGGCACGCTCGAAGAAGAGCAGCGTTACAAGAAGGATCGGGATCGCGGAACCATGGAGCATCCGCACCTCGACGTTCAATCGGTGAAGATGATCTCGACCAGCTGTTCGTAGAGCACGTCCGACCAACGGATGGGGTGGCGTCTTCCACCCCATCGCTTTTCGCGCGCCTCAAAAGTGGAAGTTGCACGGCCCTAGTCCCGCGTCCGCCGCATCGCTGCTAGCAAACCCGGCCGGTATCCACCTGAAGCGGATCTGGACACCCGGGCACGCCATTTGTAAAGTCAGTCCTGAGCCAGGATATGGCTGAGCGCCTCGTACAAGGTCAGTTCACTCGTGCCGGTAAAGGGCCGGGCAGCGATGCCGTCCCGCAAACCCGCAACGAGCTGCAGGTGTGGGTGCACGAGCACTTGAAGCTGCCGGCGCCGATCGAGACAGCGCTGCTCGCCGCGATCGATGCGGTGTTCACACGGCACGAGCGCCTGTGGCAGGAGTCGAAGCAGGAGGCGATTCAGGCGCTGTCGGCGGGATTCGCCGACAAGATGGCGCGCGTGCAGACCGAGCTCTCCGCGAAGGATGCCACCGTCAACAGCATCTCGCGCTACTTCGAGGCGCTCGTCGCCGATCTCACCGACAAGTCGCACCGCGATCCGAAGACGAAGCTGATGAACTTCGGCCGCTTCACCGAGCAGCTCGAGTCGTTTCTCGCGCTCGAGCAGCGCGGCCGCTGGTGCGCGGTCGGCCTCGTCGACATCACCGGCTTCAAGTGGTACAACGACGCGCTCGGCCATACGGTCGGCGATCGAATCATCGAGCGCGTGGCGATGCTGCTGCGCGAGCAGGTGCGCAGCGACGACCTGCTGGCGCAGGAGCGCGGCGCGCACTTCGCGCAGGATCGCGGGCCGCGATCGAAGGATCTCCACGCGCGCTTCGGCGGCGACGAATTCTGCTTCCTCATCCCCGACCTCGCCGAGTGCCACGAAGCGCACTCGATCGGCGAACGATTTCGCGAAGCGGTCGAGCGCTACGACTGGACGCAGGAAGACGTGCGCCTCGCGGTGCAGCCGGTGCGCGTCGACGTCGGAGTCGTGTGTCTATGGCTCGGGCGCGTGGCCGAGCGCCGCTTCGTCGCGCGGCGCCTCGCCGCGGATCTGATTCAGCGCGCCGACAAGCTGATGTACGAAGCGAAGGGCGAGCGATCGAGCCACATTCATCTCGTGCGCGCGCAGCTCGCCGAAGGCGAGGTCATCGACATGCTCGACGAAGACGCCCCCGCGGTGGAAGACCCCCAGGGTTAGTGCTACAGTTACAGGATCTCCCTGTGGTGGGCGTAGTTCAGTGGCAGAACGCCTGACTGTGGCTCAGGAGGTCGCGGGTTCGATACCCGTCGCCCACCCCATCCTCCTCACTGCGCGATCGACAGCTGATCGACGACGCGCGTGACGCCCGCGGTCTCGCGCGCGAGGCGGATCGCCCGATCGTGCTCGGCCACCGATCGCACCGTGCCGCTGACGGTTACCGTCGTTCCGTTGGTCGTCACGTCGATCGATCGCGCCTTCACGTCGTCGTCCAGCACCATCTTCGCCTTGATCTTCGACGTCAGCGCCGCCTCCGCCGCCGTCTCTTTGACCTTCTCGGCGGCGACGGCGACTTTTTCGCCGACCGCGGCGCCGCGCTCGCGGGCGGCGTTCACGTCGATAGTCCCCGTCGTGCCGACGGCGCTCCGATCGCGCGACCGCGCGCGCCACGAATCGCCGGAGAAGTAGCTGAACGCCACGAGCGCCAGCACAATGATGAGCGCCGTCGCCAGCAACGCGCGGATCGTTCTCATGTGAGTCCCTCCGCGCGTGGAATGTTCAATAGCGCTGCCAGTTCACAGTGCGGCTTGCGGATTGCGGATGAGCTCGCGACCGGGCACACGCGTTGCGACGAAAATCCGTGGAGGTGAGCATGCTCGCTGTCGAGCTGTTGCTGGCGTGGCAGTACCCGAGCATTACGACCGCCGTCATCCTCGCGGTCGTGTTGATGGCGGCGCTGTGGATTCCGTATTTCTGGAAGGAGATCCGGCGCGGCAAGGCCACGCTCGGTCCCGAACTGCCCGACGGAACCGGCGAGCCGCATCCAGGACGGCGCGGCGATCCGGCGCCGGGCCATCCCGAGGCGCAGGCCGACCCGTACGATCCGCGCGCCTCACGCTGATGCGGCTGTAATGTGGATTGCGGAGGATTGCGGCCCGCAGTCGGCAATCCGCAATCCCTCAATTCCGCAATAAAGCCGCAGTCCGCATTCCGCAATCCGCAATGGCTCTGGCCGGCACGTACGCGGCCGCCGCCGACGCGGCGAGGAGCAGCGCCGCAAGCGCGGCATACGTCGCCGGATCAGCCGGCGAGACGCGAACAGCAGTCCGCCGGCGAGCCGCGCCGCGGCGACCGCGAGGATCGGGATCCACCGCGGTGACGCGCGCGAAGCTGCGCGTCAGCAGCCCAGCCCCGGCGAGGACGACGAACGCCATCGCGAGCTCCGCGGCGGCGATCAGGCGGCCGGCGCCGCGCCCGGTGCCGCCTCGCGTCTCTTCGTTCAGCGCGACGCCGACGCGCGCACGACGACCAGCCGCTCCGGCTCGCCGCGGCCGGTCAGGTTCTGGTTCGAGGTGAAGAACGCCGCGGCATCGGCGAACACATCGGCGGCGGCGCGAAGATCGAAGTAGCCGGGCATCGACACCGCGGCGCGCGGCGTGCCGGGCGGATACGAGTGCCACACGACGCGACGCGATCGACGTCGCGAAACGGCAGCGGCGCGAGGAGGACGCTGCGGACAACGGAGAAGATCGCCGTGTTGGCGCCGATGCCGAGCGCGAGCGTCAGCACGGCGACGATCGTGAACGCCGGCGCGCGCACGAGCAGCCGCAGCGCGTAGCGAGCGTCGGGCTACATGCCGCGGTTAGATGCGCGGGCGGCTGCGAGGGTTGTCTGCGGGCGCCGGCGAGCCCGCGTCGAGGGCGTCTGCCGGCGGCGGAATCGGCTCGAGCGGCACGGGCTTCAGCAGCATCGGGCCGCCCGGCGGCGCCGGCACGTGCTCCCACTGCACGAGCGTACGGCCGACGGCGTCGCGAAACACCCAGAGCGCCGCCGCGCCGCCGGCGAGCGTGAGCGCGACGAGGACGACGCCGGCGGCCGCGACACGCGCCGCTGACGGCCCGGCGACGATCGACGCGCCGATCGCTTCGTGTCCCGCCGCCGCCGCGCTCACGATCCGGTCGTCGATCGTCGCCGCGGATCGCGCGAACCCGAGCCGCAGCGCGCGATCGCAGATCGCGTTCACGAGGGCGGGAACGCCGCGAGACAGATCGAACACCCGCCCGATCGCGGCATCCGAGAACTCGACGCGCGCGCTCGGACCGGCGACGTCGATGCGGCGCGACACGTAGCCGGCAATTTCGTCCTCCCGCAGCGGGCCGAGCTCGACGCGCACCGCGACGGCGGCATCCAGCGCGCCGAGCGCCGCGTCGTCCTTCAAGCGCGACGCGAGCGCGCGCGTGCCGGCGAGCACGACCTGCAGCGAGGCCGACGTCCCGTCCGCGAAGCGCCCGATCGCCGCGAGGACCTCCGCCGCCTGATCCTCGGCATCGTCGACGACGACGACGGCGCTTGCGTGAAGCGGCGCGATCGATTCGAGAAACGAATCGAGCGTCGCCGCGAGGCTGTCGCGCGCGACGCGCGGCCCGCGCGCGAGGTCGTCGTGCGAGACGACGCCGAAATCGACGAGCATCGTCCGCAGCAGATCGTCGATCGATGTCGCGCGCCGGCTGACGAGCGACGACATCGTCCGGCGATCGAGCTGCTGCAGCACCGAGCGGCAGACGATCGTCTTTCCGATCCCGTGGTCGGCGACGAGCAGCGTCGCCGGCTGGCGCTCGCCGATCGCGGTCAGCAGGTCGACGACGGCGCGCTCGTGCCCGGCGCTCGGAAAGAAGAACCTCGGATCGGTCGACGCGCCGAAGGGCTCCTCGCGAAGACCGTAGAACGTTTCATAGCCTTCAGGCTCGCGCCGCGGCGCGGGCGCCGGCGGAGGGCGGCGCGGCGGTTCCGCAGGCGGCGGCGGGACGCGCGGCTCGGCACCCGCGCCGGCGACGGCCGCGGGCGCGCGGTCGGTGTCGAGCGGCGTGGGCGGAAACAGATCGAGGAGCGGCCGGCGCCGCGGCGCGCGCGCGGCATCCGGGGAAGCCGCCGTCGACGGCGGCGGAGCCAGCGGCGGCGCGACCGATGGCGGCACGGCCGCCGGTACGCTTCGAGGCGGCGGCACCGAGGCTCGCCCGCGCGCCGATGTCGGGACGCTTGCGGGAGGTGCCGGTGACGCGGGTCCATCGGGCGGCGGCGGCGCCCGGCGAGGCCGCCGGCGACGCTCGACCGCGGGTGGGGCCTCGAATTCCAGGCCGCGGTCGAGATCGTCGAGGCTGGCGAGGAAATTGGGATCCTCGGCGAGCGACGGCTTCTCAACTTCGTCAGCCACTGCCCGACATTTATACCCGCTTCGCTGGTGCGGCGCGCATGCGTACACTCAGTGTGCTCGAATACGGCACACCGTGGTTCGGTTCGGCACAGTCGCGGGTTAAGTGTCTGAAAATGAACGACCTAACTCTGCCATAATTGGTCGTGAATTGACCTTAATGTCATATATACGCACATTCGTCGTCGTGCTTGAGCGTCGGGGAAACGCCTTAAGATACTGAATCTTAAGCCGTTAGTTATACGCGAGCCTTTGGCGTCCTCGTTGCTAATGGACGTCCGCAGGCGGACGTGTGAGTCCGCCACACCGAATCAGCACATGTCTGGGAATCCCACCGCGAATGCCGCCTGGCGCGCCGAGTTGCCGTCGCTCGTCGGCCGAACTGTGCTCCTGCGCGAGGTGGCCTCGAGCGACCTCGGCGCGATCGTGGATCTCCTGTCGGTGTGCGATTCGACGCATTTCGGCATCGACGAGCCGATCTCGGACGTGGCGGTCCAGGACCTGATCGAGCGCGCCGCGCGGGAGCGCGCCGCCGGCCTCTCATTTACCTACGTGATCACACTGGCCGCCGCGCGGATCGTGATCGGTCTCGTGCAGGTGCGTCAACTCGATCCGATGTTCGAGGCGGCCGAGTGGGAATGCACGATCGCGCCGTCGGCGCGCGGCAGCGGCATCTTTCTCGAGACGGCGCGGCTCGTCGGCTCGTTCGCCTTCGGCACGATCGGCACGCATCGGCTCGAGGCGCGCGTGCTCCTGCTGAACGGGCGCGCGAACGGCGCGCTTCGAAAGCTTGGCGCGGTGCAGGAAGGGGTGCTGCGCCGCGCGGTGCGGCGCCACGGCGAGTATCTCGATCAAGTGTTGTGGTCCCTGCTGAAAGAAGATTGGGGCAACCACTGGGTGTCGACGGCGCCCCGAGTCCACTGATGCAGGAACTCCCGCGTCCCGCGCGGCTTTACGTGTCGGCGATCATCATCGTCGGCCTGACGCTGCTCGTGGTGCGGCTGCCCGACGCGACCTTCGCGCAGCCGTTGCTCTTCATCGCGCTGCTCGTCCTGTCGTCGATGTCGGCGGCGCTGAAGGTGTATCTCCCGCTCACGACCAACCGCTCGACGATGTCGGTCTCCTACGCGGTGGACTTCGCGTCGCTGCTGCTGCTCGGCCCGCACGAGACGATGCTCGTCGCGGCGGGGAGCGCGTTCAGCCAGTGCCATTTGAACAGCAAGGATCGCAATCCGCCGCACCGGACGCTGTTCAGCGTCGCCTCGCTCGTGATCACGGTGCAGGCGGCGGGCCTCGCGTTTCACGCGCTCGGCGGCGCGCGCTCGTCGATGCCGCTCATGCAGCTCGCGCGGCCGCTCGTCGGCGCGGCGACGGTCTATTTCCTGCTGAACACGGGACTCATCGCGACGGCGATCGCGCTCTCGACGCGCGCGAAGATCATCACCACCTGGAACAACAACTTCCTGTGGAGCGCGCCGAGCTACTTCGTCGGGGCCGGCAGCGCGGCGCTCGCCGCGTCGTTCGTCTCGCACGCGGGCTACTGGGTCGCGCCGCTCACCTTCGCGCCGCTGTACCTCACCTACCGGACCTACAAGGTCTACATGGGCCGCATCGACGACGAGCAGCGGCACGTGCAGCAGACCTCGGATCTGCATCTCGCGACGATCGAAGCGCTCGCGCGCGCGATCGACGCGAAGGATCAGACGACGCAGATGCACATCCGGCGCGTGCAGGTGTACGCCGCGGGCCTCGCGCGCGCGGCGGGATTGACCGAAGCGGAGATCCAGGGGGTCAAGACGGCGGCGCTGCTCCACGACATCGGCAAGCTCGCGGTCCCCGAGCACATCCTGTCGAAGCCGGGCCCGCTGACGCAGGAGGAGTTCCAGAAAATCCGCATTCACCCGCAGGTGGGCGCGGAGATCATCGCGGCGGTGCCGTTTCCGTATCCGGTGGCGCCGCTGATCCTCAGCCATCACGAGCGGTGGGACGGCAAGGGCTATCCGCAGGGGCTGTGCGGCGATGAGATCCCGGTCGGCGCGCGCATCCTCACGATTGTCGATTATTACGACGCGGTGACGACCGAGCGCCCGTACCACAAGGCGCTCACGAGCGAGAGCGCGATCGGCCTGCTGAAGCACGAAGCCGGACGCGCGCTCGATCCGAAGCTCGTGCCGCTCTTCGTCGAGCTGCTGCCGTCGCTCGTCGCCGAGCTCGCGGCGACCGCCGAGCACCACGAGCAGATCGAGCCGGCGCAGACGCTGCCCGGATCGACGGCGGTCGGCCTCGTGCCGGCCGGCGCGACGAGCGCGTTCGAGAACATCGCGCTCGCGCACCGCGAGATCTACGCGCTCTACGAGATCGCGCAGTCGATGGGCACGAGCCTCGGCGTCTCGGACACGATGGCGCTGATCTCGTCGAAGCTGTCGAAGATCGTGTCGTGGTCGGGCTGCGCGCTGTTCCTCCACAATCCGGAGTCGGACACGCTGAAGTGCCGCTTCGCCGCGGGCGTCGACGCGCCCAAGCTGCTCGACGCGACGCTGAAGATCGGGCACGGGCTGTCAGGGTGGGTCGCGCGCAACCGGCGCACGCTCATCAACGGCGATCCGCGCGTGACGTTCGAGGCGGCGGGCGTCACCGGGGAGCTGGCGTTGAATTCGGCCATCGTCTGCCCGCTGCAGTACAACGACACGTTCATCGGATGCCTCGGGCTGTACCACGTCGAGCCGAACCACTACAACGAGGATCACCGGCGTCTGCTCGAACGAATCGCGGAGCAGGCCGGCGCGGTGATTCACAATTCGATCGTGTTCGAGCAGACGCAGGAGGATTCGCTCACCGATCCGCTCACGGGCCTGCCGAACCGGCGGTCGATGTTCGTCCACCTGTCGCGCGAGCTCGCGCGGGCGGAGCGCCTCAAGAGCGAGGTGGCGATCATCGTGATGGACGTGGACGGGTTCAAGACGATCAACGACACCTACGGGCACAACGTCGGCGACTACGCGCTGCGCGAGGTGGCGGGCGCGCTGCAGGGCGCGCTGCGGCCCTACGATCTCTGCGTCCGCTATGCGGGCGACGAGTTCATCGTCGTCATCGCCGACTGCTCGCGCGAGGCGGTGGAGCTGAAGCGGCGCGAGCTGCAGGCGCGCATCGCGGACATCCAGGTCGAGGTCCGCGCGGGCAAGCGGTTGCGCCTCGGCGCGAGCGCCGGCGCGGCCGTGTTCCCGCAGGACGGGACCACGTACGAGCAGCTGCTCGCGGCGGCGGATCACCTGATGTACCGCGACAAGGCGACGCGGCGAGGGCACATGCGCCTGCCCGCGCACGCCGAGTTCGTCGCGGCCGATCTGCTCGAGCGGACCGCGGTCCGTCAGCCCGTCACGCTGCCAAGCCTCGCCTCCTAGCTCAGGCGCCCAGACAATTGATCCTGGATCCGATCCAGGATCGGATCCTGGATGTGATCCTGGATCGGATCCAGGATCCCTCCGACGCGCCGGAGTCGCGCGATCTAACGCTGCGAGACGTCGCTCGGCGGCAGATCGAGATCGTCTTTGGGCGTTGACGAGCCGATCGCGTCCGGGCCCAGCCGTCCGCTCGCCGCGTCGTCCGGCTTCACCCGCGGAATGTCGGGCGGCTGCGGCCGTTCGGTCGGGCCGCCGGTGTCGCGCCCACCTCCGCCGATCGTTCCACTGGTGCTGCCGTCGAGCGGGCCGTCTTTGCGTTGATGTGTCATGCGGCGCGCGGCTCGCAAGGCACGTACCGCGATTCCACCTTACAATCGCAGAGGTGAGCAAGGACGACCTCGTCGAGCGGCGGCGGAAATTCATCCAGCGGCAGATTCAGCTCGACAAGAGCGCCGTCAACGTCGACTTCGCCGGCCGAGCGCCGCAGGGCGGCGGACCGCGCAACCGTGACGGCATGCCGAAGCTGCCCGTCGGGCAGCACGAGGTGAAGAACTGGCCGGTGCTCGACCTCGGCGAGCAGCCGCGCGTTCCGCTCGACGCGTGGACGCTCGATATCGGCGGCCTCGTCGAGAATCCTATGACGCTGTCCTGGGACGCCTTCATGGCGCTCCCGCAGGTCGACGATGTCAGCGATTTTCACTGCGTGACGACGTGGAGCCGCTACGACAATCGCTGGCGCGGCGTCCGGTTCAGCACGATCGCCGAGCTCGCGGTCCCCAAAGACGAGGCGCGCTTCGTCCTCTGCACCGGCTACGACTTCATGCCGGGCACGTTCATCCCGTACACGACGAACGTGCCGCTCCACCGGGCGCTCGACGACGACGTGCTGCTCGTCCACACGTGGGAGGGAAAACCGCTGCCGCCCGAACACGGCGGTCCCGTGCGGATGATCACGCCGAAGCTCTATGCGTGGAAAGGCGCGAAGTGGATCCGCAAGATCGAGTTCCTCGCCGCCGATCGCAAGGGGTTCTGGGAAGTCCGCGGCTACTCGAACTCGGCGGAGCCGTGGTTCAACGACCGATACGCCACAGACTGATGCTCTCTCGCGACAGCGATCACGGCTTCGGTTCGAAGCGATACACCAGATATACGATCGCCGGCCCATCGAGCTCGCTGAAGCGATGCGGCATGCCCGCGGGAATGATGATCACGTCCTTCACACCGACGTGCTTCGACTCGCCGCCCTTGTGCGTCCCCGTGTGGCTCGGGCCCGCGTTGAGGCGCGTGAGATCCGTCGCGGTCGCGTTCTCGAGCGATCCGCCCGTGACGATCGTCCCCGAGCCTTCGGTGATCTGATAGATCTCCGTCACGCGATCGTGGATCAGCGCCGTCGTCTCCGGCTTCGTGCGTCGGAGCAGCGCGAGCGACGCTTTGTGGCCGCCCGGCACGTCGGCCGCCTTCACCGGCTGATCCACGACGTTGTTCGCGACCGACTGCTTCAGCGTCGACGCGATTTCCTCCGCCGTGATCACCGTCCCCGACGCCGCCTGCTGTTCGGCAGCAAGAGCCATCGCGAGCGCAAGCAGTGTCAGCATGGGCGCGATTATAGGCGCGCCGTGGCACAAAACGTGAACCTCGACTATCCCGTGCGAGTATGGCCCGGCGATCCCTATCCTCTTGGCGCAACCTGGACCGGCCTCGGCGTGAACTTCGCGCTCTTCTCCGCGCACGCGACGAAGGTGGAGTTATGCCTGTTCGACTCGCCTGACGCGACGCTGGAGAGCGAGCGCATCGCGCTGAACGAGCATACCGACATGGTGTGGCACGGGTTCCTGCCCGATGTGCGGCCGAACCAACTCTACGGTTACCGCGTGTACGGCCCATACGACCCGGCCGTGGGGCAACGTTTCAACCCCAACAAGGTTGTCATGGATCCATACGCGAAATCGGTCGCGCGTACGATTCGCTGGGCCGACCAGATGTTTGGCTATCGCGTCGGCGATCCGGACGCCGACCGCTCCTTCGACGACCGCGACAACGCCCCCTACGCGCCGCTCGCCGCCGTCGTCGATCCGGCGTTCACCTGGGGAGAGGATCGGCCGCCGCGCACACCGTGGCACAACACGGTGATCTACGAGATGCACGTGCGCGGCTTCTCGAAGCTCCATCCGTCGATTCCGGAGCATCTGCGCGGAACCTACGAGGCGCTCACGACCGAGCCGGCGCTGGAGCACCTGCGCAAGCTCGGCGTCACCGCGGTGGAGCTGATGCCCGTGCATCATCACTCGCGCGATCGCCATCTCGAGGAGAAAGGGCTCACCCAGTACTGGGGCTACAACAGCTTCGGCTACTTTGCGCCGGAGCGGCGGCTCGCCGCGTCGCGAACGCCAGCGGGCGCCGTGCGCGAGTTCAAGCGCATGGTGCGCGCGCTGCACGGCGCCGGCCTCGAGGTGATCCTCGACGTCGTCTACAACCACACGGCCGAGGGCAATCAGATGGGCCCGACGCTGTCGCTCAAGGGGATCGACAACGTCTCGTACTATCGCCTGGTTGCCGACGACATGCGGTACTACACGGACTTCACCGGCTGCGGCAACACGCTCAACATGCAGTGCCCGCAGGTGCTGCAGCTGATCATGGACAGCCTGCGCTACTGGGTGCTCGAAATGCACGTCGACGGCTTCCGCTTCGACCTCGCGAGCGCGCTCGCGCGCGAGCTGTACGACGTGGATCGGCTGGGCGCGTTCTTCGATATCATCCATCAGGATCCGGTGCTGTCGCAGGTGAAGCTGATCGCCGAGCCGTGGGATCTCGGGCAGGGCGGCTACCAGGTCGGCAACTTCCCCGTCCTCTGGACCGAGTGGAACGGCAAGTATCGCGACTCGGTGCGCCAGTTCTGGCGCGGCGAAGGCGCGAGCGTGTCCGAGCTCGCGACGAGGCTCGCCGGCAGCAACGATCTCTACGCGCAGAGCGGCCGCCAGCCGTACGCGAGCATCAACTTCGTCACCGCGCACGACGGCTTCACGCTCCACGACCTCGTGGCCTACAACGAGAAGCACAACGAGAACAACCGCGAGGACAATAACGACGGCGAGAACAACAACCTGAGCTGGAACTGCGGCGCCGAGGGACCGACCGACGATCCCGAGATCCGCGCGCTGCGCGAACGGCAGAAGCGGAACCTGCTGGCAACGATGCTGCTCTCGCAGGGCGTGCCGATGATCAGCCACGGCGACGAGCTCGGGCGCACGCAGCGCGGCAACAACAACGCGTACTGCCAGGACAACGAGATCTCCTGGATCGACTGGAACCTCGACGCCGACAGGCGCACGCTGTTCGAGTTCGTCTGCAAGCTGGTGCGTTTCCGCCGCGCGCAGCCGGCGCTGCGCCGGCGCAAATATTTCCACGGCCGGAGCATTCGCGGCGCGAAGGACGTCGCATGGCTCGCGCCCGACGGCCGTGAGATGGACGATGCGGCGTGGCAGGCGGGATTCGTGCGCACGCTCGGGATGCAGCTGTCGGGCAGCGCGATCGAGGAAGTGAACGAGCGCGGGGAGCCGATCACCGGCGATACGCTGCTCGTCCTGCTCAACGGCCACACCGACAAGGTCCCGTTCACGCTGCCGCCGCTCGAGCCCGAGCAGCAGTGGCAACGCGTCGTCGACACGTTCGATCCGCACACCGCCGACCGCACGTTCAAGGCGGGCGCGCGCTATCCGCTGCAGGCGCGATCGGTGGCCTTCTTCAAGATCCTCTCGCCGCTGCGCGAGCGCCGCCGCGTCTCCGACGTCGAGCGGGCCGCCGAGGCGTCGGCCGTGGAGATGTGATCGTGGCGCGCGAGCAGTCGACGATCGACGCAGCGCGAGCATCGCGCCGCACTGCGCCGATCGACATTCCGGAGGCGCTGGCGCGCCGCGTCGTCGTCGAGCACATCGAGCCGGAGATTGACGGCGGCCGCTTCGCGATCAAGCGCGCGATTGGGGAGACAGTCGACGTCACGGCGACGATCTTCGGGGACGGTCACGACGTGCTCGTGGCGACGCTTCGCGATCGCCACGAGCACGTCGGGGGATTGGGGATTGGGGATTGGGGATTGGGCGCAGAGGACGCAAAGGATCCAATCCCCAATCCCCAATCCCCAACCCCCTCACGCGTCACCTCCTGGCGAGAGACGCCGATGACGATGGCAGCGACGGGGACGGATCGATGGGCGGCGCGGTTCGACGTGGCGGCGATCGGATGGCACGAGTACGAGATCGTCGCCTGGGTCGATCGGTTCCTCACGTGGCGGCGCGACGTGCGCGTGAAATCGGCGGCCGGGCAGGACGTCTCGGTCGAACTGCTCGAGGGCGCGCTGCTCGTGCGCGACGCCGCGGCGCGCGCCGCCGACTCCGACGCCGCGTGGCTGCTCGAGCAGGCGGATGCGCTGAGCGACTCGACTCCGCCCGCCGACCGGCTCGCGACCGCGCTCGGCGAAGAGCTCGCGGCGCTGATGGCCACCTACGCCGACAGATCGCGTGCGACGGCGTCACCGCGGCGCCGCGTGTGGGTGGACCGCATCCGCGCGCGCTTCGGCGCGTGGTACGAGATGTTCCCGCGATCGGCCGGGCCCGATCCGACGCGCAGCGGCACGCTCGCCGAAGCGGCCGCGCTCCTGCCCCGCATCGCCGACCTCGGCTTCGACATCGTCTATCTGCCGCCGATCCATCCGATCGGGACGAGCTTCCGCAAGGGACGCAACAACGCGCTCGTCGCGGGGCCGACCGATCCCGGCAGCCCGTGGGCGATCGGATCGCCGGAGGGCGGGCACACCGCCGTCGATCCCGGCCTCGGCACGCTCGACGACTTCGTCGCCTTCGTGCGCGAAGCGGAGCGGCTGCGCCTCGAGGTCGCGATCGATCTCGCGTGGCAATGCTCGCCCGATCATCCGTGGGTCGCCGAGCACCCGGAATGGTTCCGCCACCGGCCCGACGGCACGATCAAATACGCGGAGAACCCGCCGAAGAAATACCAGGACATCTACCCGTTCGACTTCGAGTGCGAGGACTGGCCGGCGCTCTGGCGCGCGCTCCTCGACGTGACGCGGTTCTGGATCGATCGCGGCGTGAAGATCTTCCGCGTCGACAACCCGCACACCAAGACGTTCGGCTTCTGGGAATGGATGATCGGCGAGGTGCGCGCCGAGCATCCGGACGTGCTGTTGCTCTCCGAGGCGTTCACGCGCCCCGCGCCGATGCGCTATCTCGCGAAGGCGGGCTTCACGCAGTCTTACACGTACTTCACCTGGCGGAACACGAAGGCGGAGCTCACCGAGTACTTCACCGAGCTGACGGCGACCGACGTGCGCGAGTACCTGCGTCCGAACCTGTTCGCGAACACGCCGGACATCCTGCACCCGTACCTGCAGCACGGCGGCCGGCCGGCCTTCGAGGCGCGCCTGCTGCTGGCGGCGACGCTCGGCGCCGCCTACGGGATATACAGCGGCTTCGAGCTCGCCGAAGGCCAGGCGGTGCCAGGCACGGAGGAGTACGCCGACTCGGAGAAGTACCAGTATCGCAAGTGGGACTGGA
>Ga0209474_10001178_pt1 | contig 26395 bp, 29 predicted proteins | sample GraSoiAngelo_145_FD_185902 | JGI IMG/M metagenome (GOLD analysis project Ga0209474, IMG submission 185902) | Grasslands soil microbial communities from the Angelo Coastal Reserve, California, USA - 14_1009_05_20cm (SPAdes) (version 2) | ecosystem: Environmental > Terrestrial > Soil > Grasslands...
ACCGCGATCACCCGCGTGGCACGGTCGAGCTGGATGCCCTTCGTGCGCTCCGTGACCGAGCCGCGCAGGCGGGCGGTCAGAGCCGAGCGCTCCTCGGGCGTCATCACGTCGAACTCGAGGCCGACCCGCTGGACGCCGTCGACGGGCGCGAGCGCCTTCGCCACCTGCTCCTCGAAGCTCGAGCGAAGCGGGCAGCCGGCGACCGTCAGCGCGATTCCGACGGTGACGTCGCCCCCGTCGATGCGCACGTCGCGAACCATGTCGAGCTCGACCACGCTGCGCTTCAGCTCGGGGTCGATGACCTGCTCGAGCGCCTTGAGGATCTCCTCGCGCGAGGCTTCCATTGCTGCGTGAGCCTAGCGGAGACGCTTCTTCAGCCAGAGCGCGTTGCGGACGGCGTAGCCGCTGCGGTCGTTGTTGAAGTACGCGTAGACGTCACCCTGGCGCGCCCACCGCTCGATCCGTTCGGCCCACTCCTCGAGCTCGCGCTCGGAGTAGTTCGAGTTGCGCCCGCGCGTGCCGTGATGGAAGCGGATGAACGTCCAGTCCGCGGTCAGCTCGTGTGTCTGGAAGGGCCGCTCCGGAGCGTCGCCGATCACGAGCGCCACGCCGTGCCGTCGCAGCCGCTCGTAGACGTCGTCCACGAACCAGCTCTCGTGCCGGAACTCGAAGCAGTGACGCCCGGGCGGCAAGAGCTCGAGCGCCCCGGCGAGACGCTCGTCGTCACGGCGAAAGGTCGGTGGCAACTGCCAGAGCACCGGGCCGAGCTTCGGCGACTCGGCGAGCGGCCGGATGCGCGAGTAGAAGAGCTCGAGGCTCGGCGGCAGGTCGCGCAACCGCTTGATGTGGGTCACGTAGCGGCTCATCTTCACGGTGAAGAGGAAGCCGGGCGGGCTCTCTCGCTCCCAGGCCGCGGCGGCGCTCTCGCGCGGCAGCCGGTAGAAGGTCGCGTTGACCTCGACCGTGTCGAAGTGCCGCGCGTAGAACTCGAGCCAGCGACGCGGAGGCAGGCGCGGCGGATAGAAGACCCCGTTGCGCCAGTGGTCGTAGTTCCAGCCCGAGCAGCCGATCCGGATCACCGCGAGAGCGCCGCGAAGAGCTCGGCGGCGACCTCGGGAGTCGCGGCGGCGACGACACGAGAGCGCCCCTTGATGTCGAGCGGGGCGGCGCCGAAGGGCGGCGCCTCGGGCAGGTCGATCGCGATACCGCGCTCCCGCACGAGCAGCTGCGCCGCCGCGATGTCCACCGAGCGGGCGGCCTTGAGCGAGCAGACGGCGTCGACGCGGCCGGCGGCCAGGTGGCAGAGCGAGAGCGCGAGCGAGCCCATGATCCGCAGGCGATAGGCGAGGCCGATCATCTGGGCGGCCTTCTCCGCGACGCTCGAGGTGAGCGTGGCCTCGAACGAGAGGATCTCGATCTCCTCCCGCGGCATCGTCGAGTCGAGCTCCTCGTCGTTCAGCCGGGCGCCGCCGCCGCGCTCGGCCACCCACTCCTCGCCGGTGCCGAAGTCGTAGACGTAGCCGAAGAGGATGTCGTCCATCGTCTCACCGTCGGCGACGGCAATCGAGAGCGAGAAGAACGGGATGCCGCGCTTGGCGTTCAGGGAACCGTCGATCGGGTCGACCACGATCCGCAAGACGCCGTCACCCTGAAGCTCGCCGACCTCCTCGGAGACGATCGTGGCGCCGTCGATCGCCCGCAGGCGCTCGATGATCACCCGCTCGGCGGCCGCGTCGATTGCCGTCGTCTCGTCACCGCCCTCGCCGGCGCCGACCACGGGCTCGCGCTCCTCGCGCGTGGGCAGCTCGACGAGCACGCCGCGCACGTCCTCGACCGCCGCGCGGCAGACGGAGAGCCAGTCGTCAGTCAAGCGAGAGGAACAGCAGGCCGGAGACGAGCTTCGGATAGAAGTAGGTGCTCTTCTGCGGCATCGTCTCGCCCCGCTCGGCGACGGCGAACACGTCCTCGATCCGCGTCGGGCGCATCAGCACCGCCACGGCGGCCTCGCCGGAGTCGACCGCCCTCACCGCCTCGTGCCAGTCGGGCGTGTAGCTGATCCCGTCGTGCCCGAGCCGGTCGACGAGGCTGACGTCGAGCTCGTCGCCGTTCACGGCCAGCTCGGCGCCCCCGGTCCGGTAGAGCACTGCGGCGGCGCGGCCGGGCGGCACTCCCTCGAGCGCCTGGAGAGCGGCAGCAGGATCGCGCAGCCGGTCCTCGGTGGGGAGCTCCTCGTGTGGCTCGCGCTCGAACACGCGATGGGTGGGGAAGATCATCAGGCCGGGGTCGTCCAGGCTGACGAGCACAGCGAGCACGTAGGCGCTCTCGGGTCTGCCGACCTCCTGGTGGTACGCGAGCGCCGTCTCGTAGCGGTGGTGGCCGTCGGCGATCAGGAGCTGCCGGTCCGCGAAGGCGCCTTCGATCCCATTCTCGGGAAGCCGCCACAGGCGCGCGCCGTCGACCTCAAGGTCCGGGTCGCGCTCCGGGCGGGCGGCGGGCGGCGGGCCCTCGTAGAGGAAAAACAGCGGCTCGAGCTGGGCGCGGGTCTCGCGTAGCAGGCGCAGGCGCCCCTCCTTCGGGCCGCGGTGGGTGCGCTCGTGCGGAAGGACGACGCGGTTCTCGTAAGGCTCTGCTCGCAGCGCGGCCACCAGGCCTTCGCGCGTCCGCGCGACGCCGTCGGGGCCGACGTAGTCCTGCGAGAGCCACCAGTAGCCGGGCTCGGGCTCGTCCGAGAGCACGCCGTCGTCGCGCCACTCGCGCCAGAGCCGGCCCGCGGCGGCCTCGTCCTCAGGGAGCGTCAGGTGGACGACGTTATGCGGGCTCCGCGCCGCGAACTGCTCGCGCTGCTCCGCCGAGATGACGTCGTACGGCGGTGCGACAAGCGCCTCGAGCTGCCCGGCGTGCTCGCCGTAGCGGACGGCGCGAAACGGCTTGACCACGGCCATCGCGGCCGAGCCTAGCATCCGCCTTCGAGCCTAGACTCGGGCCGTGAGCGCGATTGCATCCCTCGCCGAGGACCGGGTTGTCGAGGGCGTCTACGCGGTCGCGCGCAAGGAGCGCCGTCGAACGCGAGCGGGCGCGTCGTACCTCGCGCTCGAGCTCGTCGATCCGAGCGGCAGGATCGAGGCGCGCGTCTGGTCGGATGTCGAGCTGCTGGACGGCCGCTTCGGCGAAGGCGACGCGGTTCGAGTGCTCGGCCGGGTCGAGCGCTTCCGCGACCGGCTCCAGCTCGACGTACGCTCACTGGAGGCGGCTGCCGACGACCCGGCGTCGCTGGCGCCCGCGCTTCGGCGGGACGCTGCGGAGCTCGACGGCTTCCTCGAGTTCCTCGCGGGCGAGATCTCGCACCGGGGGCTGCGCGACCTCGTCGACCGCTTCGTCGCCGACGACCTCATTCGCGGGGCGATGCGCGGGCTGCCGGCGGCCGAGAGCCACCACGCCTACGCTGGCGGGCTGCTCGAGCACACCGTCGGCGTCGCGACGCTGTGCCGGGAGGCCGCTCAGCTTCATCCGCGACTCCGCTCCGATCTCGTCCTGGCGGCGGCCCTGCTGCACGACCTCGGCCGGACGCTGGAGCTCGAGCGCGGGCCGACCTTCCGGCAGACCGACGAGGGCCGCCTGCTAGGTCATGTACACCTCGGCCTGCGCCTGGTCGAAGAGCGCGCCGGCGGGCTCGAGGCCGACGCGCGCGCCGAGCTGCTGCACGCCGTCGCGTCCCACCACGACGCGCGGAACGCCCGCACCGCCGAAGCGTCGGTCCTCTACCACGCGAACCAGCTCGACGCGACCGCGGCCACGCGCCCGGTCGACTAGCGCCCGGTCAATCCCTCGCGGGCCGCCGCCAAGACGGCACACATTCGGCACAGAGGCGTCACAGACACGTGACCGTTTCCCGGCTAATCTCAAAAACGGGGGCTAAGGGCCGAAGGCCCCCGGGGGATAGAAGGTCAGAGCCCGGCGACTAGGCGGCCGGCGCTCACCAGGCCACCGTCCGCTCTGCGGTCGCGAGCACGCCTTCGGGCGTCGGCGCGCCGCCGAGCGCAAAGGCGAGCTGCTCGACCGCCTCGGGCACGAGGCGGTAGAAGACCCACGTCCCGCGCTTGCGCGAAACCTCGATCAGGCCCGCCTCGCGCAGCACGCGCAAGTGGTGCGAGACGGTCGGCTGCGAGAGCTGCAACCGCAGCGTGAAGTCGCAGACGCAGACCTCGTCCGCTCCGGCCAGCCGGTTGACGATCGCCACCCGGGTCGGGTCCGACAGCGCCTTGAACCGCCGCGCCAGCCCCTCGGCGATCTCAGGCCGCAGGGGCGGCGCGCCCGGCGCGCAACACGGCTGCTCCAGCACTTTCAGTCGTTTCGTTTGCATCGACATTTATCAATGTATCAGGTACGGTGGCACGACCCGAAGAAAGGAGAACCATGAGCTGCTGTGATTGCGGCTGCGACTGCGACTGCTGCCGCTAAACGCTGAAGCGGACGTTCAGGACGTCGCCGTCCTCGACGACGTACGTCTTCCCTTCGACGCGTTGCTGCCCGCGGCGGGCGGCCTCGGCGTGCGAGCCGGCCTCGACCAGCTCGTTCCAGCGAATCACCTCGCAGCGGATGAAGCCGCGGGCGAGGTCGGTGTGCACCGACGCCGCCGCATCCAGCGCTGTCCCGCCGCGGCGCAGCGTCCAGGCCCGCGTCTCATTCTCGCCCGCGGTGAAGAACGTGATCAGGTCGGCGGCCTCGAACAGGCTCCGCAGGACGGAGTCGAGCGCGCTCGGCCCTTCCCTCAGCTCGGCAGCCTCCGCCTCGTCGAGGTCCCGCAGCTCGGCCTCGAGCTTGAGATCGCTGCCGCCGGCCCCGTTCACGACGACCACCAGCGGCTTGGTCGTCAGGGGCTCGAGCTCGGGAGGCAGCGGCTCCGCGAACTCGGAGAGCGGCCGGCCCGCCTCGAGATGCGCGAGCCCGCGCTCCAGCGCCGCAACCTCCTCCCGCAGCCGCGGGTCACCCGACTTCGCCTGCGAGCGGACGCGTTCCAGCCGCCGCTCGACGTGATCGCGGTCGGCGACCAGCAGCTCGAGCTCGAGCGACTCGCGGTCGGCTTCCGGGTCGCCCGTCCCCGAGAAGCCGTCGACGACCCCGAGCAAGGCGTCCATCTTGCGGAGGTTTCCGAGCATCGCCGGCCCCGTCCCGGCGACCTCGACGAGCTGAAGCGTCGCAGGCGTGACCTTCGCCGCGCCGACCGCGCGCGCTACCGGCTCCAGGCGCTCGTCGGGGATCGGGACCATCCCCACGGTCCCGTGCCCGCCGGTGAGCGCCGCGAACAGCGTCGTCTTCCCCGAGCCCGGGAGCCCCACGATCCCCGCCTGCAACATGGAGCTAGCTTGACGAGATTCGCTTCTGCAGGGAGGCGAGGGCGCGATGCTGGAGCGACTTCACGGCGCCCTCGCTCTTGTCGAGGATCGTTGCCGCCTCGCCGTTCGAGAAGTTGAAGACGAACTTGAGCGTCAGCACCTGCTGCTGCTCGTGCGAGAGGTCTTCGATCAGCCGGAGCATGCTCTTGCGCCCGATCGACTGGAACGCCTCCTCCTCCGCCGAGCTCTCGTGCGTGTCGTCGGGCTCCGGCACCTCCTCCTCGGGCTGCCAGCGCTTGCTCGCCCGGAAGTGGTCCATCGCCAGGTTGTGCGCGATCCGGAAGAGCCAGGCCGAGAACGGCGCCGAGCGCCAGCGGAAGCGGCCGATCGCCTCCAGCATTTTCAGGAAGGTCTGCGTCGTCAGGTCCTCGGCGTCGTGCCGGTTCCCGACGCTCAGGTGGAGATAGCTGTAGATCCGGTCGAAATGAAGCAGGTAGAGAGCCTCGAGGGCCTCACGATCTCCGTCCTGCGCGAGGCCGACGAGCCTGCGCAGGTCTGTGGCCTGCGAGGGCGCGCTCAGCGCGTTACCCATCTCTCGGGAACCATGCCCCGCCTATCCGAACCCGTAACTAGGCGGCCGTGAAGCCGACTCGCCCCTCGCGCATGAACCGCTTGACGTAGACGACGCGGCGCAGCGAGACCGTGTAGCGGCCGTCGTCCGCTTCCAGCGGGAAGGCCCCGTCGCCCGATTGCGCAAGCGCGCGCTCGAGGTCGTCCGCCTCCGAGACGGGGACAAAGGCGGCCAGCACCTGCCCTCCGTCGAAGGCCACTTCGATTCGTACGCGGTCATCAGCCACCACTCACCACCTCCGCTAGGACTCCGTGCACGGACTCCGGATGCACGAACGCGACTTCGAGCCCGAAGAGGCCACGCCGCGGTCGCTCGTCGATCAGCTCGGCGCCTTGCGCGGCGAGCTCGTCCAGTGCCTCGCCGACGTCGTCGACCTCGTAGGCCACGTGGTGCATGCCCGGGCCGCGCTTGGCCAGGAACTTGCCGACCGGCGTGTCCTCGCCCAGTGAGGCCAGCAGCTCGACCCTGTCCGAGCCGACACGGAGCGAGGCAGCCTCGACTCCCTGCTCCTGCACGGTCTCGCGATGCACGAGCTCGGCGCCGAAGAGCCGTTCGTAGGTCGCCACCGCCTCGTCGAGGTCCTCGACCGCGACGCCGAGATGATGAATTCCGCGCGGCTCCACGCGGCCGATGCTATCTGGCCGGCTTCAGTCCGCAGCGACGGCGCGAACCGTGCCGACGGTCTCGGACGAGTGCGACTCGGCCTCGACGCCTTCGAGCAGCGCGCCCAGCTCGTCCTTGTCGAGGGTTTCCTTCTCGAGCAGCGCCTGCGCGACCCGGTCGAGCAGAGAGCGGTGCTTCCGAAGCAACCGCTGCGCCTCAGCGAAAGCCTCGTCGGTGAGGCGTGCCTGCTCGTGGTCGCGCATGGCCTTGGTCTCCTCGGAGAGCGCATAGTTGTCGGCGCGCATCGTCCGCGAGGCCGACGCCTCGGACATGCCGTAGTCGAAGACCATCGCCCGCGCCACCTCGGTCGCCTTCTCCAGGTCGTTGGCTGCGCCGTTCGTGACCCTTCCGAAGACGATCTGCTCGGCCGCCCGGCCGGCGAGGTAGACCTTGAGCAGGTCCTCGAACTCCTCGGCCGTGTGCAGGTAGCGCTCCTCGTTGGGCATGTTGAGCGTGTAGCCGAGCGCCTGCCCGCGCGAGACGATCGTCACCTTGTGTACCGGCAGCAGGTCGCCGGTCAGGTGCGACATGACCGCGTGGCCCGCCTCGTGGTAGGCGAGGATCCGGCGCTCTTTCTCCGTCACCACCTTGCGCTGTTGCAGGCCGGCGACGACCCGCTCCATCGCGTCGTCGAAGTCCACCTGGCGCAGCTGCTGCTGCCCCGCTCTCCCCGCGAAGATCGCCGCCTCGTTGGCGATGTTCTCTAGCTCCGCGCCCGTGAGGCCGGCCGTCTGGCGCGCGATCGCCTTCAGGTCGACGTCGTCGCCGAGCGGCTTGCCGCGTGTGTGCACGCCCAGGATCTCTTCCCGCCCGGCGAGGTCGGGAGGACCGACGAGCACCTGCCGGTCGAAGCGGCCCGGCCGCAGGAGCGCCGCATCCAGGTCCTGGAGCCGGTTGGAGGCACCCATCACGATCACCTGGTCGCGCGACTCGAAGCCGTCGAGCTCGACGAGGAGCTGGTTCAGTGTCTGGTCCTGCTCGCGCGTAAAGCCGTGCCCGCTGCGATGCCCGCCCGCCGCGTCCAGCTCGTCGATGAAGACGATCGAGGGCGCGTTCTTGCGCGCCTCCTCGAACAGCTTGCGGATCCGCGCCGCGCCGAGGCCGGCGAACATCTCGACGAAGGCCGACGCGCTCTGAGCGTAGAACTTGGCCCCTGCCTCGCTGGCGATCGCCTTGGCGAGCAGGGTCTTGCCCGTTCCCGGCGGACCGTAGAGCAGGATCCCCTTCGGCACCCGCGCGCCGAGACGGCCGAACCGCTCGGGCTCGCGCAGGAAATCGACCACCTCGTGCAGCTCCTCCTTCGCCTCGTCGAGACCGGCGACGTCGTCCCAGGAGACGCTCGAGTCGGCGGTGATCGTCTTCGCCGCGGTCACTCTCGGCATTACCTGCAGGGTGCGCCAGAGGATGTAGACCATCAGGACGAGCAGGATCGCGAAGAACAGCGGTAGCCACGCCGCGACTCCGTCGCGAAAGAAAACCAGCCAATCCATCCCATCTCGTTATGTGCTGGTTTGGCCACCGAGTCAACCGTTGCGCGTGCCGAGGATCACCGACGTCTCCGGCGTGGTGAGCAGCTCGAGCGCCGTGATTTCGGGGTGGTTGAGCCAGAACTGGCGCACGACGTCGTGGCCCGAGCGACCCGGCGTGAGGTCGTTCATGACGATCGTCGCGCCGGGAGCAAGCAGGTCGACGACCTCCTCGCCGTCCTGGTCGGCGCGTTGCTTGCCGCCGCCGTCGTAGAAGAGGAGGTCGAACGGCGCCTCGGATGGCATCAGCTCGTGCCAGTCCCCGTGGAGCACGCGGACGTTCTCGTCCGCCTCGAACAGCCCGGCCGAGGCGCCGGCCAGCGTCTCGTCGAGCTCGACCGTGACGAACGGAACCGCCGGCGGCAGAGCCGAGACGATCCAGGCCGCACCGACCCCGCAGCCGGTGCCGAGCTCCCCGACGCGGGCGCGGCCGCGTTGCGCCGCGAGCAGATGCAGCAGCTGCCCGACCTCCGGGGTGGACGAGTGCGTGAAACCCAGCTCGTGCTCGAGCTCGCGGGCGCGCGAGACGAGCGGCGGCTCACGCAAAGGCGGCGACGGCCTCGTCGGCGGTGGTGAGCTCGACCCCGCCCTCACGCCACGCGGCCAGGCAGGCGGCAACCCGGTCGTCGTCGAGCCCTCGGGCGGCGTCTTCGACGAAGCGCACCCGCCGGCCGCGGCGGAGGAAGCCGCGGATCGCCGCGTCGTCGCAGACGTCGGTCGCAACGCCGAAGAGCAGGATTTCATCCGGGTCGAGCGCGTCGAGCAAGGCCTCCGTGTTCGGGTTCGTGAACACGTCGAAGGTCTTCTTCAGGAGCAACAGCTCGCGGCGGCCTTCGATCAGCCCGGGCACGAGGCCCGGCGGAAACGGCACGAGCGAGAGCGGCAGCGGGTCGGACTGTTTCGTCTCGGGCACCTTCTCCGCCCCCGGCGTGCCGCGCAGGCAGTGCGGTGGGTAGGTGTTGCGGTAGTCCGGGTCGTCCGAGATCTCCGGGTCGGTCAGCTCGTGGTCGTCGGCGGATGCGACGTGCACGATCCCGGCCTCGCGCGCCGCTGCGACCAGCCGCGCCATCGCGGCCGCCGTCTCTTCGGCACCGGGGACGTAGAGCTTCCCCTCGGGCAGCATGAAATCGACCTGCGTGTCGACGTCCCAGAGGATCATGCGCCCATTCTCGCGACTCAGAGAGCCAGGCGGACGACCGCGCGGTGCTTCTGCTCGCGAAACACGCGAAAGCCGCGCTCGAGGTACAGGTCGAGCCCTCCCATGTAGTCGTCGGCCTTGACGCGGTGCGGGTACGCCTCGAGCGCCGAAGCCGTCCGCTTGCGCGCGTGCGCGACGGCGCCGTCGAGCAGCGCGGCCGCGATCCCCTCGCCCTGGCGCGGCCGGTCGACGACGAAGCAGACGATCGACCAGACGCGCTCGTCCTCGTCCTGCGGGCGGTACTGCGGCGAGCGGAGGAGGGAGCCGTAGGTCTCGCGCGGTGCAACCGAGATCCAGCCGACCGACTCTGCCCCGTCATAGGCGAGCAATCCGGGCTCCTTGCCTGCGCGGACGAGCGAGCCCAGCGCGCTCTTCTTCGGCGTGCCGTGACCGAGCGAGCGATCGCGCCACCACATGCACCAGCAGCCGTAGCCCGGCGTGTTGCGGTGCCCGCCGCGCGGTCCCTTCCGCTCGAACAGGTCGACGAGGTCCGGCCAGCGCGCGGCCGTCGCGGGCACAACCCGGAGGCGGCTCACTCCACGCGTTCGAGCCGCGGGTTCTCGCGGTAGCGGCGGCCGGCCTTGGCGGCCGGGCGGCCGTCCGTCATCACGATGTCGGCGGTGTAGTCGTTCTCGCCGCGGATCAGCGCCGAGCCGACGCCGTACGAGTCGACGGGCACGCCGCGCTCCTCGAACTCGCGGATCCGCTCGACCGTGAAGCCGCCGGAGGCGACGATCCTCACGTGCTCGAAGCCGTCGCGGTCGAGCGCGTCCCGCACCTTGCGGACGAGCCGCTCGTTGACGCCGCGCGGCTCGAAGTCGCCGAGCTCACCCCAGAGCGAGCGGTCGACGAGCTGGCCCGAGGTATCGAGCCGGACTCCCCAGAGCCGCGAGCCGAGCGCACGAGCCACCTCCAAGGCCGTCTTGACCGAGTCGTTCTCGAAGTCGACGAGGACGGTGATGTTGATGTCCGGGTCGGCGTTCTCTGCGAACTTCGTCGCGGCGAGCACGGTGTTGCCGCCGTACGAGGCGATCAGCGCATGCGGGACGGTGCCCACGCCGCGGCCGCCCCACCACGAGGCCTGCGCGTCGGAGGTGACGCCGATCTCGGCGCCGACGACCTGGCCCGCGACGTAGGCCGCGTAGCCGTCGCCCGTCTGCACGCGGTGGTGATCGTGCCGCGCCGGCATGAAGATGATCGGCTTGCCGTTCGCAGCCTCGAGCACGCGGGCGACGTTGCTCGTGATCAGCGTCCGGCGGGCGAGCACGCCCAGGTAGACGGTCTCGAGGTGCGCGAAGCCCGTGTAGTCGCCCTCGAAGGTCAGGACCGGTTCGAACGGCCCGATCCGGTCGCCGTCGTAGAGCGCGTGGACCGTCAGGTCGTCCCAGTCGTCCGCACAAAGCTTGAGCACGGCGATCGCCTCGTCGATCCCACCGAGGTAGGCGTCGTGCTTCTGGAAGACCTGCATCACGACCCGCGGGTGCCGGCCGTCTCGGAGCAGCACCTCGCGCGTGTGCACGAAGTAGGCGTCGGTGTAGTAGCCCTCCCGCATCTTCTCGACCGGGAGCTCGAAGATCTCGGGCGGGAGCCGCTTAGTTCTTGTTCGCTCCATCGGCTGCACGCTCGAGCTCGAGGCAGCGGGCGAGCGCAGCCTCGGCGACCTCGAGCTGATCGGGCGTCGGCTCGGCAGTGGCGAGGCGGTGCTGAAGCTCGTGGCCCGGCCGGGCGAGTGCCTGGGCGACCGGGTTCTCGGGGTTTCGGACCATCCAGCTGAAGATCTCTGTCGCCGCGGCCAGCGCGCCGAGCTGGGCCGCCGCACGCGCGGGGCCGCGCAGCTGCGGCGGGGCCTTCGTGGCGAGGGCACCGCCGACTGCGGAGGTGGCGATCAGCGGGCCGAGCATGTGCGAGCCGCAGCGCTCGTGCTCGCGCTCGCGTGGAGCGCCGTGCTCGTAGCTTCCGATCGAGATGTGCTCGGCGCCGTGGTAGGCGGCGAGGTCCGAGCCGCGAAGTGCGAGCGCCGCCGGGAGGGCCGAGAGCAGCCCGCTGATCAGCTCGCGGGCGAATGGCGTCAGGCTGCGCGAGCTCTTGACGAGCTTCACCGTCAAGGCCGTCGCGAGCATCGAGCCGATCACGACCGGCCGCTGAAACGGGAGCCGCGCCTCCGGCAACCGCCCGCGAATCGCCGGCAGGAGCGCGAAGACCTCGGCGATGCGGGCCGGGCCGCGCAAGAGGGGCGACCGGACCTGGCTCGAGCGGAGGCGCTTGATCTCGCCCGCGACCTTGAGCTCGCCGTCCTCCCCGCGGATGGCGCAGGCCCAGGCATTCGGCCCGTGCACGAGCACTCCGTTCAGGAGAGCCATTCCTCCGAGGCGGACCTTCTCGGCCATCGACGAGAGCCTAGCCGCCGCAGACGGTGCGGGCGACGTGCCGGAAGCAGTCGACCCCGAGCTCGAGATCGGCGACCGGGACCCGCTCGTCGGCCGAGTGGATCAGGCGCGCAGCGACCTGCATGTCCATGAACCGCGAGGGGAAGAACCCGTAGGCCACCGTTCCGAACGCGTCGCGCAGCCAGTGGCTGTCAGTGAAGCCCGCGCAGGCGATCGGGACCGCGGCCGCGCCTGGCTCCATCTCCTGGACGAACCCGGAAACCGCCTCCCAGAGCGGCGTGCCGAGCGGCGAGCGCGTGCCACCGCGGCCCTCGACCCACTCGAGGTCGTAGTCGCCGTTGCCGAGCACCGCCCGCAGCTCCGGCTCGACTTGGGCCTGCGTCTGTCCCGGCAGCAGCCGGCAGTCGACGATCACCTCGCAGGTGGACGGGATCACATTGCGCCGCTCGGACGCCGAGATCATCGTCGGCGAGATGGTCAGCGACAGCAGCGGCTCGAGCAGCTCGGCGGCGAACGGATCGAGCCCGCGCGCGACCTCGAGCGCCTCGCCGGCCTCGACCTCGCGCCCGGCGAAGGCCTCGATCAGCGCCTTCGCCTCCGCTTCGAGCCGAGGCTCCGGCCGGTACGCAGCCAGCCGCTCGATCAGCGGCGCCGCCTTCGTGAGCGCGTTGTCGGCGATCCCCGGCATCGACGCATGGCCGGCGCGCCCGTGCACGAGTAGGCGGAACGGCGAGCTCATCTTCTCGGCGGTCGCGCAGAGGTAGAAGACCTTGCCGCCGATCTCGATCCGGTCGCCAGAGCCCTCGTTGAGCGCGTAGTCGGCGCGGATGGCGTCAGGATGGTTCTCGCAGAGCCAGGGCAGGCCGAACGGCCCCTCGCCGATCTCCTCGTCGGCGGCGGCCACGAAGATCAGGTCGCCTGCGGGCTCGAAGCCCTCCCGCTTGAGCGACGCGAGTGTGACCGCGCTCGCCGCGACCTCGCCCTTCATGTCGAGCGCCCCGCGGCCCCAGACCTCGCCGTCACGAAGCTCGCCCGACCACGGATCGACCTGCCACTCGGACGGGTCGGCGACGACGGTGTCGGTGTGCGAGAGCAGCAGCAGGCTCGGCCCGTCGCCGCGGCCCGGGATCCGGGCGACGAGGTTCGCGCGCTCGGGTGTCTTCGCGTAGAGCTCGCTCTCGACGCCGTTCTCCGCGAGGTAGTCACCGAGGAGCTCCGCCGCCCGCGTCTCGTTGCCGGGCGGGTTGACGGTGTCGAGCCGGATCAGCTCCTGCAGGAGCCGGGTCACCTCGTCGGCGAGCGTCATTCCTCCTCGTTCGAGAGCTCGGTGAGGCGGTTCCGGGCCTGCCAGAGCTCCGGGTAGAACCGTTGCTTGATCAGCCCGCCGAGCAGCTCGACCGGCGTGCCCTGGGTGCCGACAACCTGGTCGCCGATCACGCGGGCGACGACGAGGTAGTGGCGCATCCGCCAGAGCGAGATGTGCTCGTCCCAGCCGATCAGCAGCTCGGCCAGCTGGTAGAGGTCTTCGTGCTCGCGGCCGTGGACGTAGAGCTCGACCACCGTCAGGCCACGCTCGCGTAGGAGCGCGGTGAACGCCTGGCCGAGCTGCGGCGTCACGCGGCGGATCTCGCGGAAGCCCGGCGAGTCGAAGCCGCTGCCATGGCCGAGCACCTTGCGGATCGTCTGGTACTCCCACGGCGACTGGCGCTCGAGCATGTCGAGCTGATCGATCACGTACTGCAGCGCCTGGATCGAGCGGCGCAGCAGACGCTCGGCGCCGGCCAGGTCGCCGGCCTCGAGCAGCCGGGTCGCCTCTTCGGCCTCGTTCCACGCGAGCTTGAGCCAGAGCTCGGAGGCCTGGTGCACGGTCTGGAAGAGCAGCTCGTCCCGGTGCGCCTGCTCCTCGGGGGTCTTCTGCAGGCTCAGCAGCTCGTCGGTGCGCAGATAGCGCTCGTAGTCGCTGGCGCCCTCGCCGCCGAGGATGGGCTCGCTGAAGTCCTCGACCTCGCCGGTAGCCACGGCAGGAGCATACTTTCCGGCGTGAGCGACCTCTTCGCAGACTCGGCCCGCGCGCAGATCGAGGAATCGGCTCCGCTGGCGCTGCGCCTGCGCCCGCGCAGCCTCGACCAGTTCGTCGGGCAGCAGCAGGTGCTCGGCGAGGGCTCTGCGCTGCGGCTGGCGATCGGCGAGGACCGCGTCGGCTCGTCGATCCTCTATGGGCCGCCGGGAACGGGCAAGACGACGCTGGCGCGGATCGTCGCCCAGACCACGGGCGCCGCCTTCGAGGAGCTCTCCGCGGTATCGGCAACCGTGAAGGACGTGCGGGAGGTCCTGGCGCGAGCGCGCGACCGGCTCGGCTCGACGGGCCAACGAACGATTCTCTTCCTGGACGAGATCCACCGCTTCAACAAGGCGCAGCAGGACGCGCTGCTGCCGGCAGTGGAGGAAGGTGTCGTCACGCTGATCGGCGCGACCACCGAGAACCCGTACTTCGAGGTCAACTCGGCGCTCCTCTCGCGCTGCCAGATCTACGAGCTGCAGCCGCTGTCGGAGGAGGAGCTCGCCGTGGTCGTCCGGCGCGGCGCCGAGACGCTTGGTACCGAGGTTCCGGACGAGCTGGTCGCGCTCGTGGCCCGCAGGGCCGGCGGGGATGCGCGGAATGCGTTGAACATCCTCGAGCTCGCGGCGCAGACTGCGCGGGCCGAGAAAGGCCCGCTGCGCGAGGAGCACATCGAGGATGCCGCGCGCAAGCGGCCGCTCGTCTACGACAAGGGCGGCGATGCGCACTACGACTTCATCTCGGCGTTCATCAAGTCGATGCGGGGGTCAGACCCCGATGCCTCCGTGTACTACCTCGCGGCGATGCTCGAGGGCGGCGAGGATCCCCGCTTCATCGCGCGGCGGATGATCGTGCTCGCCTCCGAGGACATCGGCAACGCCGATCCTCGCGCGCTGCTCGTCGCGGTCGCGGCAGCTCAGGCGGTCGAGCACGTCGGCCTGCCGGAGGCGCGGCTGAACCTGGCGCAGGCTGCGATCTACCTGGCGCGGGCGCCGAAGTCGAACGCGTCCTACGCCGCGCTCAAGGAGGCGGCCGCCGACGTGCGCGAGCTCGGGCAGACGCGGCCGCCCGACGAGCTACGCGATGCCCACTACCGTGGCGCGAAGAAGCTCGGCCGTGGCGAGGGCTACGTCTACCCGCACTCGGACCCGAGCGGCTTCGAGGTCGATTACCTCCCCGAGCCGCTCAAGGGCAAGCAGTACTATCGCCCGTCCGGTTCAGGCGAAGAAGGGAGCGAGGATGGCAACTGAGAAGACAGCGACCGCGACCTGGGAAGGCTCGCTCGCGGCCGGACACGGGGCGGTTGACCTCGGCAGCGGCGCGGCACGCGGTCTTCAGGTCACGTGGAAGGACCGCGCCGAGGGCGGCGAGGGCACCAGCCCCGAGGAGCTGATCGCGGCGGCCCACGCGAGCTGCATCCTGATGGCGCTCGCCGCCGGTCTCGCCCGCGCGGACACCCCGCCGACCAGGCTCGAGTCGGAGGCGCGAACGACCTTCGACAAGGTTGGAGAGGGCTTCGCGATCACGAAGATCGCGCTGCAGATCAGCGGCGAGGTCGAGGGCATCGACGGGGTCGCCTTCCTCGAGGCCGCCGAGGCCGCGAAGGAGAACTGCCCGGTCTCGCAGGCGCTCAAGGGCAACGTCGAGATCACGCTCGACGCTTCCTTGAGCTAGTCGGAGCCCCGCTCGATCCGCTTCGCGGCCATCTCGCCGAAGCCGCCGCCGAGCGCGCGGTAGCCCGCTGCCGCTTTCTCGACGTCGTACTCGGTGCGGCGGAACTCGAAGTCGCCGTCCCAGGTCGCCCAGGCCGAGCGCACGTCGCCGTCGAGCGGCATGCCGACGCTGCCCGGGTTGAGCAAGTGCGTGCCGTTCGGGCCGGGCCTGTGGAACTGGAGGTGGCTGTGGCCGAAGACGACGGTTCTGCCGCGCACGCCGTCGAGCAGCCTCTCGTCGTCCTCCTGCGGATCGGCGTGGAAGCTCTCCACGTCGGAGCGCGGAGAGCCGTGCACGAAGAGGATCCCGTCGAGCTCGGCCTGCGCCGGCAGCGCGTAGAGCCAGTCCACGAGCTCCTCCGGGTACGAGCCGGCGAAGATCTTGTAGGACTCCATCACCTCGGGCCGGTCGAGCGGCGGCTCCCGGAGCCAGCGCTCGCCGTTGCCACGGATCCAGGTCGCGTCCGGCAGCTCGCGCAGCCGCGCGATCGTCTCCTCGGGCCACGGGCTCGGCGTTCCGTAGTCACCGCCGAGCAGCCAGCGATCGACACCGAGCGCGGCCGCCTCGTCGAGCACGCGCCCGAGCGCCGGGATGTTGCCGTGGATGTCGTAGAGGATTCCCAGCACCGCCAAGTAGTCTCACCGACGTGAAGATCGTCTGCCTCCTCAAACAGGTTCCGCGCGGCGACGCGATCCGCTTCGACGAGGAGACCAAGTCGCTCGTGCGCGAAGGCGTGCCGCTCGAGCTGAACCGGTTCGATGCCTACGCAATCGCCCACGCCGTCCGTCTCGGAGACGAGATCGTCGCGATGACGATGGGGCCGCCGCAGGCGGACGAGGCGCTGCGGGCCGCGCTCGCGCTCGGCGCGCACCGCGCGATCCATCTCTCGGACCGAGCGTTCGCGCTCGCCGACACACTGGGCACGTCGCGGGCCATCGCGCACGCGATCCGCGACGAGGGCGCCGACCTCGTCCTCTGCGGGCGCAAGACGACCGACTCGGAGACCTGGCAGGTGCCGGCCGAGGTGGCGGCGTTCCTTCAGCTGCCGCAGGTCACGAACGCCGTCGAGCTCGAGTCGGCAGGAGACAAGCTCCAGGTCCGCCGGCTCGGCGACGACGGCGAGGAGCTCTACGAGCTGGAGCTGCCCGCGCTCTGCTCCCTCGCGCTTCCCCCTGAGGGTGCCGACGTCGATGTCGAGCCGCTGCCGGTCCCGGAGGCGATCGAGCGGATCGCAGTCTGGACCGCGGAGGACCTCGGCGGCGACGCGACGCAGTTCGGCCAGCGCGGCTCGCCCACCCGTGTCCTGGCCGTCCGCGACGTCACCCCGGAGCGCGCACAGGAGCTCTTCACCGACCCGGGCGAGGCGGCGGCCCGCGTACGCGAGCTGCTCGCGGAGCGGCCGCGGCCCGAGGTCGCGTGGGAGAAGCCGGAGCGGCTCGGCGAGAGGCCGGGCGCCTCGTACGACTGCTGGTCGGTGGTCGAGCTCGTCGAGGGGCGGCCGGCGCGGATCTCGCTCGAGCTGCTCGCCAAGGGGCGCGAGCTGGCCGGCAAGCTCGGTGGCCGCAACGTCGGGCTCCTGCTCGGTCACGATCTCGACACGGCGGCGCGTCAGGCGGTCCGCTACGGCGCCGAGGCCGTCGTCATGGTCGACGACCCGCAGCTCGCCTCCTATGAGCCCGAGCTCTGGGCCGGCGCGCTCGCGCAGGTGTTGGAGCGGGAGCAGCCGCACGCGCTCCTGATCCCGGCGACAAGCCGCGGGCGTGACTACGGGCCGCGCGCCGCCGGCGCGCTCGAACTTGGCATGACCGGCGATTGCGTCGACCTGGGGATCGACAAAGCCGGGCGACTGATCCAGTTCAAGCCGGCATACGGCGGCAACATCGTCTCCGTGATCATGGGCGCAACGACGCCCCAGCTTGCAACGGTGCGGGCGCGGATGTTCGAGCCGCTCGAGCCGGACGACTCCGCCAACGGCGAGCTGCGCCGTTTCGAGCTCGGACCGCTTCCTTCGTCGCGCACGCGACTGCTGGGCAAAAACGCGAGCGAGCGAGCCTTCGACCTCGACGAGGCGGAGGTTGTCGTCGCGGCCGGCGCGGGCCTGGGCGATGCGGACGCCGTCGAGGAGCTCCGCGGGCTCGCCCCGCCCGGTGCGGCGCTGGGAGGCGACCGCGGCGCCTGCGAGGCCGGGCTCATACCCCGCAGCCGCCAGCTCGGGCTGCTCGGCCGCTCGGTAGCCCCGCGGCTGTACGTCGCGGTCGAGACCGAGGGCGATTTCGAGCACGCCGTCGCGTCGGTGAAGGCGAGCGTGATCGTCGTCTTCAAGCAGTCGGAAACGCCGGTCGAGGGAACCGCCGACGTGGCCGTCGCCGGCGACTGGCGCACCACGTTCCCGCCGTTCGCGGCGGCGCTCTCAGGCGATTAAAGGATCCGCGCCCCGAGGGCGCTCGCGACCAGCTCGACGGCCAGCTTGGCGGTCTCGTTCTCACGGTCGAGGATCGGGTTCACCTCTACCACCTCGAGCGAGTTGACGGCCCCCGCCTCGGCGAGGAGCTCCATCGCGAGGTGCGCCTCGCGGTACGAGAGCCCTCCGCGCACCGGCGTGCCAACGCCCGGCGCGACCTCGGGATCGAGCACGTCCATGTCGAGGCTGACGTGTGTGAACCCGCCGCCCGAGACTCGCTCGAGCGCCTCGCGCATCACCGTCTCGATCCCGAGCTTGTCGACCTCGCTCATCGTGTAGACGAGAGCGTCGAGCTCGGCCAGCAGCTCCCGCTCCTCGTCGTCGAGCGCCCGCACGCCGACGAGCGCGATGCGCGTGGGATCGACCGCGGGTAGGCGGAAGGCAGGGCTGTCGAACTCCGGCCCGGCGAGACCGAGCGCAGCGGCGAGCGGCATCCCGTGCACGTTGCCGGTCGGCGAGGTCTCGGGCCGGTTGAGGTCGCCGTGGGCGTCGAGCCACAGCACGCCGCCGGGGCCGCTCGCCCGGGCCAGGCCGCCGAGCGTGCCGAGCGCGACGGAATGGTCGCCGCCCAGCACGAGCGGCAGATAACCGCCCTCGACCGCACGGACGACCTGGTCGGCGATCCGCTCGCACGTCTCCTTGATCGCCGCGAGGAAACGCATGCGCTCGTCCCCGACCGCGCTCGCTTCCGCGACGGGCGCCACGACGTTGCCCCAGTCCTCGCAGGGCCGGCCGAGCCCCGAGATGCGCGGCTCGAGCCCCGCGTAGCGGATCGCGGACGGCCCCATGTCGACGCCGCGCCGGCCTGCGCCGAGATCGAGCGCCGCGCCGATGATCGCGACCGGTTGCCCGGTTTCTTGAATTGCCACGCAGGCAAGGCTAGCTTTGCCCCCGATGACGAGTACAGCCACGGAAGCGACCGCCGCCCGGATCCGCGTCCTGATCGCCGACGACGACGGCTCCTTCCGGTCAGCCTTGCAGAAGCTGATCGACCGTCAGCCCGAGCTCGCCGTCGTCGCAGCTGCCAGCAACGGCCTCGAGGCGATCGAGCTCGCCGAGAACCTCTCGCCGGACGCAGTCGTCATCGACCTGCACATGCCGCTACTCGACGGCGTGACCGCGGCCGCGCGGCTTCGCCACGATCATCCAAACGTCTGCCTGATCGCCCTGACCGGCGATGATGCCCCGGCGCTCCATCGCGCCGCGCGAGACGCGGGCGCCGACGACGTGCTGCTCAAGGGCGAGCTGCTCGAGGCCCTGCTCGAACGGCTCACCTCGGCTCGGCCCTCCAGCCGCTGACCGCGTTTAGGGCGTAGGCATTGACGTGGTGGTCTCGAGCGCGGCAGCGGCGGCGATGTTCCCTTTCTGTTCATACAGTCGAATCGCCTCTTGGACGGCGGCCGCGGACTCCTCCGACCGGCCCGCCAGGCGCAGCACCTCGGCGAGGTCGGCAACCGCGCGGGCGTGAAGATCGAGAAAGTCGGTGCGCGCCGTACGAGCCGTCGCCTCGCGGGCGAGTCGCTCGGCGGCCTCGAAGTCGCCCCGGCGAGCCAGGAGCTTCGCGCGCACGCGCAGCCAGCCGACCTGCGCGTCGACGTCCTCCGGGACAGTGAGGCGCTTGGGGTCCCATCGCTCGGTCACTAGGAATGCCTCATCGTCACGTCCCTGCAGGTAGAGCGCGTCGGCGAGTGGCGGCGCGGCGCTCGAGAGGTAGCCCAGCTCGCCGATTCGCTCGAGCGTCTCGCAGGCGGGGCGCAGCTCACGCTCGGCGGCCTCCGGGTCTCCTGCGAGCAGCTCGATTTCCCCTACGCCGGTGGTTACCTGCGCGGCGAGGGTGGCCTCGAGCCCGAGTTCCTCGGCCAACGCCCTCGCCCGTCCGATGAGGTCGCGCGCCGCATCGAAGTGACCCAGCATCGCCTCGAGCACGGCATGAGACGCCAGCGCAGAGCGCTCGAGTCGGCGGTTCGTGCCCGCACGTGACTCGATCTCCGCGACCCGCTCGAGAGCCTCCTCGACCGGGGTGGAGCCGCGATACAAGGCTGTGAGCACGTACTGGAGGGTCTCCGCCTCCTGCGCCTCGTCGCCCACCGCGCCCGAGTACTTGACCGCGAGCTCCAGGTCCTCGATCGCAGCGGTGGAATCGCCTGCCCAAAAGCTGACCTTTCCGCGGAAACAAAGAGCTCGTCCTAGTCCGGCCTCGTCCCCGAGCTCCTCGAAGACCTGGACCGCCGCCGCGAGCTCGCGCAGGACGTCCTCTCGCCCGACGCCCGTATGTGCCGGCCTGTGGAAGCGGAGGTCTGTGAGCGAGACCGCCGCGTCGGCGGCGACCAACCGCATGCCAGCTGCCCGCCCACGCTCAACGGCCTCCGTCAACACGCCCTCTGCGCGCTCCATCTCGCCTCCTTCCCTGAGCGCGCGACCAAGGGAAGGAAGCAGGCTCAAGCGGCGCGGGTCGTCTGGCGGAAGCAGTGACGAGGCTCGCTCGAGCAGGTCCGCCGCCGCGAGTGGCTCACCACGGGCATTTGCCCGCAGTCCTGATGCGGCGAGCCGGTCGGCGGCCCGCCGGGCGAGCAACCGCGAGCGCTCGCCGGCCGGCCCGAGCGCGACGACGGAACGATAGGCCTGCTCGAGGTGGTAGCCGACGATCTCGTCGAACTCCTCGCCCCTGCCATCGAGCCACCCTGCAAAGCGTTCGTGCAGGTCGGCGCGAAGATCCTTCGAGATGGATTGGTAGGCAGCGTCGCGGATCAGAATGTGCCGAAACTGAAACGTGTCCTCGATCACGTCGTGCGACCGGATGAGCTCTTTGCGAACAAGCGCCGCGAGCTCCGTGCCGGCGGGCCGGCGCCGCTCGCGATCGAGCTCTGCGAGCGCCGCCCACTCGAACTCGAGCCCGATGACGGCGGCGCGCTCGAGCACGTCGCGCTCTGCCTCGGGGAGTGCGTCGAGACGAGCTTCCAGCAGCGCCTGGATCGTCGGCGGTATCCGATCGAGCGCACCCCCTTCGGCCACGACAGCGATGAGCTGCTCCACAAAGAGCGGATTCCCCTCGGCTGCCTTCCGGATCCGCTCGCGAGTAGGTTCGTCGAGCGGAGAGGCGGGGATGAGGCCTCCGATCAGCTCGTCGGACTCGGCTTCGGAAAGCGGGTCGAGTGAGAAGCACTCCCCGGGCCACCCCGGGCGCTCGTCGAGCAGCTCCGGCCGCGAGAGGCATAGGAGCAAGAGCGGTGCGTCACGGGTCCACTCCGCAAGATGCTCGATCAGGTCGAGGAGCGTCGGCTCGGCCCAGTGGATGTCCTCGACGAGAAGCACGAGCGGTTGCTCCCGAGCGCGTCGCTCGAGGGCCTTGCGGACCTCCCAGAAGATTTCCTCGGGCGCGCCTTGGCCAAGCGCAGTCTCGAGCTCCTCCTCGGCGTCGGCAGAGGCGAAGATCTCGCGCAGCGGCCAATACGTAATCCCTTCGCCGTAAGGGAGGCAGCGCCCGACGAAGACGGCTGCCTTGCCGCGCAACGCGCCCGCGATCTCGCGTGCCAGTCGGGACTTGCCGATCCCGGGCGCTCCGAGCACGGTGACAAGGCGGCATCGTCGTTCCGACACTGTCGCTTCGAATGCAGCACGCACTCGCGCGAGCTCCTCTCGGCGTCCGACCAGCGCAGCATCGAGCCGCCGGTCGAAAGCAGGCGCGTCTTCAACGACCCGCAAGAGCCGGTAGGCAGGAAGAGGCTCCGCTTTCCCCTTCAGCTCGAGCGCCTCGACCGGCTCGACCTCGATTGCATCCCGCGCGAGCCGCACTGTCGGCTCACCGACAAGAATGTCGCCCGGCTGCGCCGCCTGCTCGAGCCGGGCCGCGACGTTGACGGGGTCGCCCGTCGCCAGGCGCTCCTCGGTGCCGGTGACAACTTCGCCCGTGTTGACGCCGGTACGTAGCTGCAGCGCCACGCCGTAGTCGCGCTCGAGCTCGTCGTTCAGGGAAGCGAGCGAGTCCCGCAGGTCGGCGGCGGCGCGCAGCGCACGCAGGGCGTCGTCCTCGTGCACGATTGGAACGCCGAAGACAGCCATGACAGCGTCGCCGATGAACTTCTCAACCGTGCCGCCTTGGCGCTCGAGGCATGTTCTTGCAACGTCGAAGTAGCGCGCCATCACACGGCGGAGCGACTCTGGGTCGAGCTGCTCGCCGAGCGCCGTCGAGCCGGTCACATCGGCGAACAAGACAGTCACCGTCTTACGCACCTCGCGGCCCGGCGCGGCCGTGAGCCTGGCGCCGCACGCCGCGCAGAAGCGCGCCCCTTCAGCATTCTCCTCGCCGCAGCGTAGGCACGTCAGCATGCGCAAAAGCGTACGACAGTCGGGGTGAAGAAGCCGACGCGCGGATTCCACGCGGCCCTCGCCGCGCCCAAGTACGTTGTTCGGTGGGGCGTAGGTCAAGCCACGCAGAAGGCGCGACCGCCCCGATTACGTTCGCAGTGTGTCAGTTACTCTGGAACCCGCATCACTACGCGGCGAGGTAGCTCAGTTGGTAAGAGCACACGGCTGAAAACCGTGGTGTCGCCGGTTCGATTCCGGCCCTCGCCATCGTCGCCGCGACCGACGTGGCGGCTCGGGTGAACGTCGCCGCCGCGACCGACATGGCGGGCGCGGCCAACTACCGTCGGCCGCTAGGAGAGCGCGAGCCGGTACGGCTCGCTGCCAGAGCGAGCGGAAAGCGAAGCGGGCGACGCGGGAAAGAAAGGACGTCCGGGCCGGTGCTACCGCGCCGCGAACGTCCTTGTGCACGGCAGCCTAATTGCCGTCGCCCTTGCGGGCAAGCAGCGCGGTGCCGACCCCCGCCTCGAAGCCCGCAAAGTCCGAGAATCCCCGGCTCTCCAGCTCCTTGCGCAGCCGCTCCGGCGGCACCCAGATCGGCGTCTCCGGTCCGGCCGAGAACATGAAGACGACGTGCCCGCCCGGCGACACGACTCGCTCGAGCTCGTCGAAGAACGGGATCATGTTGGCCAGCACGACGAGCTCGAACGCCCCCTCCTCGAAGGGCAGCTGGGCGGCGTCGGCGGCCTGGAACCGCACACGGCCGGCGAGCTCGGCCGGCGTGTCCGCCTGCGCCTGAGCGACCATCGCCTCGGAGAGGTCGGCACCGACGACCTCGGCGTCGGGGAAGTGCCGGGCGACGGCGAAAGCCGCGAGCCCCGTACCGGTGCCGAGGTCGAGAGCCCGGCCCGGCGGTTGCGGCAGCGAGTCGAGCGCCGCTTCCAGGGACGCGAAGGCATCCGCGCTGCGCATCGCGGTCCACCTGGGCGCCATTCGATCGAACTGCAGGCGTGTCAAGGGCCGGAACAGGCGCCAGAGCCATGGCCGGCGGACGACGGCGTCGGTCGCCAACCTGGCGAACCGCCGCCCGAGGTTGAGCTCGATCTGGCTCACGGCGTCCGCAAGTGGATCCGCACCTCTTGCCCCGGGCCGGCGCCGAACGTCTCCGCCGCGTTGCCGCCGTTGATCGCGATCGCGACGTTCCCGTAGGCGTCCTCGTAGAGGATCACGTCGCCGGCGCGCGCGTCCGCGAAAGTCCTGGCGGCAGTGGCGTAGTAGCGCTCGAGCGCCAGCTCCAGCTCGACGGTCACGCCCGGCTCGACGTCCCCATTCTCGAGGTGCTCGCGTTTCAGGTTGAGCTGGATGTTCCCGAAGTGATCAACGTAGAGCGCGGTCGCGCGTATCCGGTTCCGGCCGACCTCCGGCTCGGGCAGCTCCAGCCGGACGAGCGCGAGCGGGTCGACCGGCGGGCCGAGCTCCTCGAGCGCCACGCCGCGAGAGAGGTGGGCTGCCGCCGGCGAGAACAGGTCGCGGCCGTGGAAGGTTCGGGAGACGGTCTCGAGCGCGTAGTCGGGATTCGCCAGCTCGTGAGCAGCCTCGACGCCGCCGAGCCCGTCGGCAGCGGGCAGCAGCAATCCGTTGTCGGGGCCGACGAGCAGGCGGCCCTCACCGGTGCGCAGGGCGAGCGCCCGCCGGTGCCCGCCGACGCCGGGGTCGACGACGGCGAGATGAACGCCCTCGGGCATGTACGGGAGCGTGTTGCAGAGCACGAGCGCGCCCTGGAGGACGTGCTGGGGCGGGATGCCATGGGTGATGTCGATGATCTCCGCCTCGGGCGCGATCCGCTTGATCACACCGTGGCAGGTTCCGACGAAGTCGTCCTGCAGGCCGAAATCCGAGAGGAACGTGATGACCACGCGCGGGAGCCTAAATGCGGGCGGCTGCGATCGCGGCGACGAGGCCGTCGAGATCGTGCGTCTCGGCCTCGCCGACCACCTCGATCCCCTGGGCCCGCGCTTCGCGGGTGGTCTCGGGGCCGATCGAGACCGCCGGCAGGCCGAGCCCGAGGTCGGCGTACGCCCGCGCCGCTGAGGCCGAGGCCAGCACGACGAGATCGCCCTCCGGGAGCGTGCCCGGCCGCAGCGCCCGGGTGCGGTAGAGGACGACCGTGTCGGCGCCGAGCTCGTCGGCGAGGTAAGGCCGGGCGTCGTCGGCGCCCGCGAAGAGGACCCGCCCGGGCGGCCGCGGGAGCTCCGCGACGAGGCCTTCCTGCGTCGAGACGCTGGGGACGAGCGCAGGTTCGATCCCGTGCTCGCGAAGGGCCGCGGCCGTGCCGGGCCCGATCGCGGCGACCGCCGGGAGCTCGCCGCCGCGCCGGCCGGCCAGCTCGCGCGCGCCGCGCGGGCTGGTGACGACGACCCAGTCGTAGCCGGAGGTGTCGACGGCCTCCGGGCCGACCGGCTCGATCTCGATCAGCGGGCAGAGCACGGCCGCGTGCCCGAGCGCCTCGATCCGCCGCGCGAGCTCCCCTGCCTGCTCGGCCGGCCGCGTGACAACGACGCGCAGGCGCCGGGAAGCGGGTCCCATCCCTAACCCCCACCCACCCGGGGATAAATCACGGTAGCGCGCGAGGGCGCGCTTGGCTGTGACGGATGTGTGGCGGGTTTGTGACGGTTTCTCAACAGCCGCCGCGCGCTCAGGAGGCGACGAGATTCGCCAGCTCGGCTGCGAGCGAGGCCGGATCGGAGCCGCTGCGCCGCTCGACCCAGGTCCCGTCCTCGGCGGCGATCAGCGCCGTCAGCGTCTCGCCGTCGTGATGGGCCGCCACCGGCGCTAGACAGCCGCCGCCGAGGGCGAACACGCACTCCCGCTCCGCCTCGACGCGGCGCCGCGTCTCCGCGTCGTCGGCCTCGGCAACCAGGCCCTCCTCCCCGGCGCGCACCTGCAGCGCCAGCGCGCCCTGGCCCGCCTCCGGCAGCATCTCCTCCGGCGGCAAGCGCCTCCCGATCTCCGCGCCGAGCCCGAGCCGGTCGAGCCCACACGCCGCGAGAACGACAGCGTCCAGCCCTCGCTCGCCGCGCTTGCGCAACCGCGTGTCGATGTTCCCGCGCAGAGGCTCGATCGACAGCGACGGCTCGAGCGCGAGCAGCTCCGCCCGCCGTCTCACAGACGCCGTCCCCACACGCATGCCAGGCCGCAGCTCGTCCACCCCGCACAGCGCGTCGCGCGGATCCTCACGCGCGAGGTAGGCGCCGACCGCCAGCCCGTCCGTGTCCGACGAGGTCATGTCCTTCGCCGAGTGCACGGCCACGTCGATCCGCCCGGCCAGCAGCGCATCCTCGATCTCCTTGACGAAGACGCCGCGCGCGCCGATCTCGCCGAACGGCTTCGTCCGGTCGCGGTCGCCCGCGGTCGTGATCGGCACCAGCGCGATCTCGACCCCCGGCCGACGCAATAGCTCGCCCGCCTGCGCGGCCTGCGTCAGCGCGAGCCGCGAGCCGCGCGAGCCGACCCGAACGAGCGTCAGACGGAGACCTCTTCGCGCTCCGGCTCGCGCTCGACCCGCCGCCGCGCCAGCTCGGCCAGCTCGTCCACATCGCGCTCGAGCCGCGCCAGCTTGGCCGCGATGATCGCGACCCAGACGAGCAGCGCCACGAACAGCACCAGGTAGGCGGCCGCGACGTACTTCTCGGACGCGCTCAAGCCAGGAGCTCCCGGAGCTCGCGCAGCCGCGCGTCGAGCCGCTTGCCCGCCAGCTCGATCCGGTACATCGTCGCCGCCAGCGCCAGTAACCCGGCCCACGAGACGCAGAACGCCAAGAACATCGAGCCGGACATCTGCGGTCCGTGCGTCGTGAAGACCGTCGGGTGGATGTAGTCGTTTGCGATCCGGATCGAGAGCCAGCTGATCGGGATCAACACGACGCCGAAGAGCGCGTAGACCGCCGACATGTTCGCGCGGGCCGGCCCCGGCTCGACCGAGTACCGCAGCATGAAGTAGGCCGAGTAGAACAGGAACAGGATCAGGAAGGTGACGAGCTGGTTCGAGCTCCACGTCCACCAGCGGCCCCACGAGATCCGCGCCCAGATCGACCCGGTCAGCAGGGTCAGCGCGCCGAAGATC
>Ga0209474_10001179_pt1 | contig 26395 bp, 15 predicted proteins | sample GraSoiAngelo_145_FD_185902 | JGI IMG/M metagenome (GOLD analysis project Ga0209474, IMG submission 185902) | Grasslands soil microbial communities from the Angelo Coastal Reserve, California, USA - 14_1009_05_20cm (SPAdes) (version 2) | ecosystem: Environmental > Terrestrial > Soil > Grasslands...
GGAATGATCGGGGAGAACATCGAGAAGAACCTCCCCGCGAAATTTCTCTTCAGTCCGACCAACAGCGGCGGCATCCGGCTCCACAGCAACGAGACCGAAAAGTACCGCGACTTCAACGTGAACGTCGGCGGGCCCATCACGAAAGACAAAGTGTGGTGGTACTTCTCGTACCGCAACCAGAAGACGTCGGTCGGCCAGCCGAATTTCATCGGACAGATTTCCGGGTCGCTCTTCGATACGAAACTATGGAACCCCTCGGGCAAGACGACCTACCAGATCAACCAGAACAACAAGTTGATCGGCTACTACCAATGGGGTCAGAAGGAACAGCCGAACCGTCTCCCCTCGAGCACGAACAGCTACACGGACCTCGGGTCGACGCTGGCGCAGCTGTCGGGCAGCTGGATCTACAAGGGCGAGTGGAACAGCACGCTGAGCAACAAGCTGTACGCCGAAGTGCGCTACGGCGTCTTCGGATATTACTTTCCGCTGCTCGCGAACACCGACAGCACTGCGCATCAGGTGGTGAACGCGCAGCTCGCACAGTATTTCAACGCAGACCAGAAAGAGCAGCTCGATCGGCAGCGGCGTCAAGCGACGGGATCGTTGACGTACTTCAAGGACGGGTTACTCGGCGGATCGCACAACTTCAAGATTGGCGGCGAGGTCATGCTGGAAACCGGCTGGACCGGGTATCAGCAAGCCTATGGCGGCAATGTCCGCGAGAACATCGGCAGCAATGGACTGCCGACGAGCGTCATCATGGCGGCGCCAACGGCTACGCACGTCGGCTCGCTCGGCGACGGCCCCAACGGCAATCTACTGTCGGTCGCGAAGGTCAACACAGTCGACGCGTTTGTGACCGATCAGTACACGCTCGGACGCCTGACGCTGAATCTCGGCGTGCGTTGGGATCATTACGACGTGTTCACGCCCGACCAGCGGCAGCTTGCGTTCACGTTCCCGAGCGGCCTCAGCATTCCGGACGCGACGTTCCCCGAGCAGCACTACACGAAATGGAACGGCGTGGTCCCGCGCCTTGGCCTCAGCTACGATGTGGCGGGCGACGGCAAAACCGTGATCAAGGCAAACTGGGGGATCTACAAGTTCAATCCCGGCGTCGGCGTCGCCCAGGACGCGAATGCGAACCAGGCTTTGAAAACGATCACGTATCAGTGGTTGGACAACAAGGTGTGTCCCGGCTGCATTCCCGGGGACAGGATCTATCAGCCGGGTGAAGAAGGCAGCGTCACCGCGACGGCGCTCGCCGGCGCGATCACCGTCGATCCGAATCTCGAACAGCCGTCGTCGGTTCAAGCGACGGCGTACGTCGAACGGCAGATCACCGAAGGGGTGGGAGCTCGGGTTGGGTTCGTTTATCTCGGTGTGTCCAACCAGACCGGGACGTTTCAGCCGCTTCGTCCGGCCAGCGCGTATACGATTCCGTTCTCAGTCAACGACGTCGGTGACGATGGCGTCGCCGGGACGGGTGACGACCAACCGAGGACCTTCTTTGGGATTCCGAACAGCTCGATTACCAGTTGCGCGGGCGTCACCTCGCCGACTGCGAGCTGTCTGTACCCGACGAACCAGGTGGTCCAGAACGCCCCGAACGACGGCAAGTACAAGACAGTAGAGTTCGCGCTGAACAAGCGGCAAAGCCACAACTATTCGCTCGCAGCGGGCTTGGGCTACACATGGCAACACGACTTCCCGCGCGGCTTTCCGAACACGCCGAACGCGCCGGTCGACTACGACTTCCGGTCGTTCAGCTTCAAGGCGAACGGCACCTACAACGCGCCGCTCGGCATCCTGATCAGCCCGGTCTACCGCTTCCAGGCGGGCGCAAATTACGCGCGGCAGCTGACGCCTTCGGCGCCGGCCAGCTGCGCGTGCACGTACAGCGCGGCCAACGGCGGCCCGGCTAGCGGCCCAACGGGATCGAGCCTGACGTCGAACGTCGCGTATGTGACGAATTACAACGCGTACGCACAGGACAACATCTCAGTGTTCGACTTGCGCGTCGAAAAGACGCTCTCGTTCAACGCCGCCGTGAGGGCGCGGCTGTTCCTCGACATCTTCAACATCGCGAATGCGTATGCAGCCGAGACGATCAGCTTCAGCACTGGCGCCGCGTTCCAGCAGCCCACGGCGATTCTCGGTCCGCGGACCGCGCGCATCGGCTTCCGCTTCATCTGGTAGGACGCAGGGCTGGCGGGCCAGGCAGGTCTGGCAGGTCACAAAGGAAAGAGGGCCGAGCGGGAAAACCGCTCGGCCCTTTCTCTTTTGCGCAGCCTTTGCGACCCGCCCGACCCGCCCGGCCTGCGCGACCCGCCAGGCCTGCCCGACCTGCCCGGCCTATCGGGGTGCCACGCCCAGGCCGCGGACGTGCGCGCCCACGAGCCGCACGCCGAGCTTCACGTCGTTCGGCTTCGATCCGACCGGCACCAGGTACTCGATCAGCAGCTCCGTCGTCAGCCGATCGGCGAGGCGATCGAGCGCCGACTGAAACGACGCGCCCGAATAGATCGCGGTGTACTCGCCGCGCGACTGCTCCGTGAGCGCGCGGATTGCGGCACCGGTTCGAAAGCCGGATCCTCCCGCCTGCGACGCGCGGTTCGCGATCACGTGCAGAATCGCGCCGCTGTCGATGATCGACGCGATCATCGCGTCGGGCGACGCCTGGCTGCTGTCGCGCGGCGCCGACGACAGCATCACGAGCGCCGCGAACAGCGCGCCGGTGCGCCTGATCGCGCCGGCCGCCACCGACGCTCCCTCCATCAGTTCGCTCTTCTCGTTGCCGCCCGGCTCGAGATCGCGCAGCCGGGCGAGCGCCGTCTCGCGATCGTCGTCGAAGCCGACGATCATCTTCGGCGCGCCGCCGAAGGTGCCGATCGCGAGCGGCCGCGGGCCGATGCGCTCGATGAAATGCTCAGCCGCTCTCTTCATCATCCCGAAGTCGACGCGCGCGTCGATGCCGGTGTCGATCATCACGACGACCGGGTAGTCGGCCGGGCGCACCGAGAGGACTTCGCGGGCGACGCCGGCTTCCTGAATCACGAAGTCGTCGGCGCCGACGTCGACGACCGGCCGGTTTCGCGGGTCGAGCACCGACGCGAGCGCGAAGCGGCTGGCGCCCGTGGTCGGGTCCGCGGGCGGCTGTTGAACGGCGGCCGAGGCGAGCAACGCGAGCAGGGCGAGCACGGCAGTCATCACACGATGGCGCAATTACGCAATTATAGTGACCGCGAAAACGGCGAATAAGCGGCGAAATTTCGTTCAAAATCTTGAATTCGCACACCGTCCACTCGTCACATTTATGCAACCCGGCGGCTCTTTTTGACACCCGCCACGGTATGATCGCCAGGATCTGAACAGACGTTCAAATCGCTTGATGTCTTGTCCGCAGGGAGGACTACGCATGAGGAAGTTATTGAGGAAAGCGGCGCGCGCTGCGCTCGGCTGCCTCGCGATTGTCGCCGTGCTCGCATCCGCCGCGCCGGCGTTCGCGCAAACGACCGGCCGCCTGGTCGGCACGATCGTCGACGCGCAGGGCGCCGTGCTGCCCGGCGTCACCGTGACCGTCACGAGCCCGCAGCTGCAGGGCGCGAATACGACGGTCACCGACGCCACCGGCCAGTTCCGGTTCCCGTCGCTGCCGCCCGGCGTTTATCACGTGAAAGCCGAGCTCTCCAGCTTCAAATCGGTCGACCAGAGCGACGTGCGCCTCGGCATCGATCAGACAGTGACGCTGCCGATCAAGATGCAGCTCGCCGGCGTGACCGAAGTCGTCAACGTCACCGGCACCACGCCCGTCGTCGACACGACGTCGTCGGTGGGCGGCGTGAGCGTCGGGCAGGAGCTGATGGAACAGCTCGCCGTGCGCCGCGACATCTACGCGGTCACGCGCTTCGCCCCCGGCGTGACGCAGGACACCTTCGGCCCGTCGTTCTACGGATCGACCAGCGCCGAGAACAGCTACATCATCGAAGGCCTCAACACGACCGGCGTCAACACCGGCACGGAAGGCAAGGCGCTGAACGCCGACTTCATCCAGGAAGTCCAGGTGCAGACCGGCGGCTTGAACGCGGAGTACGGCCGGCTCACCGGCGGCAACCTGAACGTCATCACGAAGTCGGGCGGCAACACGTTCCACACCGACGTCTTCGGCTTCGGCGAGGGCGGCGGCCTGCAGGCGGCGAACACGACGGGCGCGCTTCGGCCGCAAACGACGACGACGACCGTGAACACGGCGAAGCTCGGCGACTTCGGCGCCGATCTCGGCGGCTTCCTCGTGAAGGACAAAGTGTGGTTCTTCGGCGCGTACGATCGCGTCGCGCGCCGCGACGAGGGAACCGTGATCCGGCCGTTGACCGCGCCGGGCGCGCCGAGCCTCGGCAGCGTGATTCCAGCCGACATCACGCAGAATCTCTTCGCCGCCAAGCTCACGTTGAAGCCGTCGCAGAACCACACGATCACGGGCACCGTGATGGGCGATCCGACGACGCGCGACGGCGCGGTCTTCTCGACGCAGAACGGCCAGGCCTTCACGATCGCGGGCCCGCCGAGCACGTTCCAGGGCGCGCTCGATTCGGGCGGCGTCGACTCGGTCGGCCGCTACGAAGGGGTCTTCGGGAGCAACTTCCTGGTCAGCGTGATGGGCGGCCAGCATCGTGAGAAGCAGCAGTACGGCGGCGCGGGAACCACGACGCCGCAGATCCTCGACCAGACCGTCAACCCGAATGCGCGCTCCGGCGGATTCAGCGGGTTCGACAACCAGAATTTCACGCGCAACGTCTTCGGCGGCAACGTCACCAAGTACACCGGCGGCCACACGATCAAAGCGGGTGGCGACATCGAGCAGGTCAACACCACGGTCGATCGCTTCCAGGGCGGCGCAGGTCAGTTGATCTACGTGCTGCCGAACGCCGCCGTGCCGGGCGGCGTCTACTATCGCCACCGCTACTACGTGAACGATCAGGCCTCGGGCTTCGATCGCAACATTCCCGCGACGTGGAGCATCGCGCTGCCGCTCGTGGCGACGCCCAAGTCGAAGAACGCATCGATCTTCGCGCAGGACAGCTACAAGGTGATGTCGAACCTGACGATCAACGCGGGCGTCCGCTGGGAGCGCCAGAACGTCATCAACCGCGACGGCGACTCGGCCTTCGCCCTCAGCAAGGAATGGGCGCCGCGCGTCGGCTTCGTCTGGGATCCGACCAACGCCGGCAAGGCGAAGATCTTCGTGAACTACGGCCGCTTCTACGAGAACATCCCGCAGGACATCAACATCCGGGCGTTCGGCGGGGAGGTGACCGCGTTCAGCTACAACCTGTCGCGCGATCCGGCGAACTTCCTGCCCAACCCGGCATCGCTGCGCCGCTCGACGCTGCTTGGCGGCGCGGAGCCGGTCGATCCCGATCTGAAAGGCCAGTACATCGACGAAGCGATCGGCGGCTTCGAATACGAGGTGGCGCCGAACACGACGGCCGGCGTCCGTTTCGTGCACCGCAGTCTGGGACGGGTCATCGAGGACTTCCTGGTGCCGTCGAGCGGCGAGTACTTCATCGCTAACCCGGCCGAGGGCACGCTGGGCCAGTCGCTCGCGTTCTACGACGGCACGCACACCGCGCCGGCGCCGCTCGCGCAGCGCAAGAACAACAGCGTCGAGCTGAGCGTCCGGAAGCGGTACAGCGACAACTGGCAGTTCCTCGCGAGCTACGTCTTCTCGAAGCTCGAAGGCAACTACGACGGCACATTCCAGAACTCGACCGGCCAGCTCGATCCGAACATCAACTCGGCGTTCGACTACGCCGACTTCCTCGTCAACGCCCAGGGCGAGCTGACCAACGAGCACAAGCACCAGATCAAGCTCGATGGCAGCTACGCGGTGCCGAACGGCGCGCTGAAGGATCTGAACTTCGGCGCATCGATGCGCTGGCTCTCCGGCCTGCCTCTGACCGCGTACGGCTATTCGCTCGCGTACGCGAACTGGGAGTACTACCTGACGCCGCGGGGCTCGGTCGGCTACGGCCCGGCGGACTACGAGATGGACGTCCACGTCGGCTATCCGATCCGGCTCGGGTCGAGCGGCGCCAAGGCGAACATCCTGCTCGACGTGTTCAACCTGTTCAACCGGCAGGCGATCACGGTTCTCGATCAGCGGTACAACCTCGTGTCCGACGGCGCGTGCGCCGGCATTCCCGGCGCGCTGTGCAACGGCGACGGCGGGCTGGCCACGACGGGCAACAATCTGACGCCGGCCGGAGCGATCGCGAACCCTGCGGCCACGGCGACCAACCCCGACTTCCTCAAGGCAGGCACGCAGTTCACGCTGCCGCGCAGCGCGCGCATCGGCGTCCGCTTCACCTTCTAACAGGCTCCACGACCGGGTAGGATCACAGGGCCTCGCTTCGGCGAGGCCCTTCTCTTTTACGGTCGATTTTGAAACGCGCTCGAGAGCCGCGTCCAACGACAGGACCGATGATGACCCGGTTGCGGATCGCCGGCGGAATGCTGCTCGCGGCGGCGCTCGTCGGCTGCCGCGCGCATCCGTCGCCGCCGGCCAGCCGTCCCGTGATCTTCCTCGGCCTCGACGCCGCCGACTGGTCGCTGCTCGATCAGTACACGGCGCGCGGCGCTATGCCGGCGCTCGCGAGGCTCGCCGCCGAAGGCACAGGCGGACGCCTGAAGACGATCTCGCCGCCGCTCTCGCCGCTCGTCTGGACGACGATGATGACGGGCACGAGCCCGCTCGAGCATCGCATCCTCGACTTCGTGCAGTTCGATCCCTCGACGGGCGTGAAGGAGCCGATCACGAGCAGCGAGCGCCGCATGCCGGCGGTGTGGAACATGGCGGCGGCCGGCGGCAAGCGCTCGGCCGTCTTCGGCTTGTGGGCGACGTATCCGGCGGAAACAATCGACGGCCTCATCGTCTCCGATCGACTGTTCACCTTTCTCTACAAGGAGAGCGCGCCGCCGGGCGGCGTCGTGTTTCCTTCGGACCGCGAAGCGTGGGCGCGCGACGGCCTCGCCCGCGCGAAGCAGGAAGTCGGCTACGACGCCGTGCGCGCGTATCTTCCGTGGCTGACGCCGGCCGAATATCAGAAGGTCGCCGACTCCGACGATCCGTACGCGCAGCCGATCAGCGCGCTGCGCCGGATGCTGATCGAGACGACCGTATACGGCGATCTCTCGCTGCAGTGGATCCGCGAGCAGCGTCCCGATCTCACCGTCGTCTACTTTCAGAGCACCGACACCGTCGGGCACGTGTTCGCGCCGTACGCGCCGCCGCGGCAGCCGGGGATCACGCTGGAGGACTACGAGCGCTACAGCACGGTGCCCGAGAAGTTCTTTCGCGCGCTCGACGACCGCATCGCGCAGTACCGCGACGCCGCGGCGGCAGTGGGCGGCGTTCTGATGCTCGCCTCGGATCACGGATTCCTGTGGGGCGAGGGACGGCCGTCCCGGCTGTCGAGCGTCGCGACCGCGAGCGCGGCAAAGTGGCACGCGCAACACGGCATGTATCTCGTCTGGGGCGCCGGTGTGGCGGCGAAACCGGGGCATGCCGCCGACGGCGACGTCCAGCAGGTGGCGGCGACGCTGCTTGCGCTTGCGGGGCTGCCGCCTGGGCGCGACGTGAACGGCGAGCCGCTCGACGGCGCCGCGCCGGTGAACGCGCCGCGCTTCGACTATGCGGCCCGCTATCGGCCGGCGGGTGCCGCCGCCGCCGGCGCGTCGACGACGGCCGCGGACCGCGACGCGGTCGCGAACCTGCGCTCGCTTGGTTACATCGGCGCCGGCGAGGCGGACACGGCGCCGCCCGGCAGCCGCGGCTCGACGCGCACCGCCGGCTCCTACAACAACGAAGGCGTCATCCTGAAAGAGCGCGGCAAGCTGCCGCAGGCGATCGAGGCGTTCGAGAAGGCGCTCGCCGTGGACGAGCATCTCGCGTCGGCGCAGTGGAACCTGAGCGACGTCCTCTACGCGATGGGGCAGAACCTCGATCGCTCCGACGGCTTGCTGATTCGCGCCTTCGCTGGCGGCATGCCCGACGGCGGCAAGTTCGTCGTCGGCCGCGCGATGGCGTATCAGCGAAGCGGCAACGCGGCGCGCAGCCTGACGCTGATGGACGCGGCGGTGGCCGCCAACGCGCGCGATCCGGAGCTGTGGCTCTTTCGCGGGCGCTACCGCATCGACACCGGCGACTGCCGCGCCGCCGCCGCCGATTTCGATCGCGCGATCGCCCTCGCGCCCGACAGCGCCCCGGCGCACGCGGCGCGCGGCGTCGCCCGCCTCTGCATGGGCGACCGCGCGGGCGCGCGGACGGCCTTCGCGCGATCGCTGCGACTCGATCCGTCGCAGCCGAAGATCGGAGAGTATCTGAAGAGCCTGGACCGATGACACGTCGGTCGCCGGAGGGAACATGCGCGCTCTCTTGACGACGATTGCGATCGCATCGACGCTCGCCGCGCCCGCCGCGGCGCAGCCAACCGTCAAGGATCACATCGACGCGATGAGACACCTGCGCTTGGGACAGGAGAACCTGCGCGCGGAGAAATGGGATCTGGCCGAACGCGAGTTCCGGGCGGCGGTGGAGCTCGAGCCGCCGCTCGAGATGGCGCATTACGGCCTCGGCCAGGTCTACATGGCGACCAAGCGCTACCCCGCGGCGGTGCAGGCCTACACCGGCTGCCGCGCCGCGTACCTCAGGAACATGGCGCGCGACATCCACAACGATCTGCTGGCGCAGCGCCGGCTCGAGGATCAGATCCAGGCGCTCGAGGACGAGCGGACCGCGATCACGACCGGCCGCGTCACGCCGATGCTGTCGAGCGGCCTCATGGAGCTCGATCGCCGCATCCACGATCTGCGCACGCAGCGCTTCCACGACGAGAGAACCGCAGTCGAGGTGCCGACGTGGATTTCGCTCGCGCTTGGCAGCGCCTACTTCCGGGCGGGCGCCATGGCCGACGCCGAGCGCGAGTACCGCGCGGCGATCGGCGTCGATCCGAAGCTCGGCGAAGCGCACAACAACCTCGCCGTCGTCTTCATGCTCACGGGACGCTTCGCCGACGCGGAGCAGGAGATCAAGGCCGCGGAGAAGAGCGGCTTCAGGGTGAATCCGCAGCTCAAGGAAGACCTGAAGAAGGTCGCCGCGCGCCGCTGATATGATCACCATGACCGATCGAACGTAGGGCGGCCCTTTCAGGGCCGCCAAGGCGGGGCTGAAAGCCCCGCCCTACACAAACGCGTTGAGGAGCGGTGTGCTGACAAACCGTACGATGCTGGCGGCGGCGGGGCTCTGCGTGGCGGCGCTCGCGTTCGCGGCGCCGGCGCGCGCGCAGATCTTTACGGGCCGCATCGACGTCACCGTCGAGGATCAAGCGGGCGCACCGCGGCCCGGCGTCGCCGTCGAGCTCGGCGGCGCGGAGACGCGCGCGCAAACGACCGATGCGACCGGCCGGGCGCACTTCGTGGATCTGCCGAGCGGCACGTATTCGGTGAAGCTGACGCTCGCCGGCTTCGCGCCCCATACATCCAGCCGCGTGGAGGTCGAGGGCGGCGCGAGCACCGCGCTCGACATCCGGCTGCAGCCGACCGGCGCAGCCGAAGCGGCCGACGCCGAGATCGTGTCACCCATGGTCGACGCGCGCCGATCGACGACGACGACGAACATCTCGCTGGCCGAGCTCCAGGAGCTGCCGCTTCCGCGCGACGTCTGGGCTGCGCTGCCGATGGCGCCGACGGTCTACGTCGATCGCGTCAACGTCGGCGGGTCCGAATCCGGGCATCAGCTGAACTTCAACGCGAAAGGCGCGCTGAGCACCGACAACGCGTGGACGGTCGACGGCGTGCCGGTCACCGACGTCGGCGAGGCCGTCGAGCCGCGGCCCGAGCTCTCGACCGGCGCGTCGCCGTTCTACTACGACGTCGATACGGTGCGCGAGCTTGCCGTGCGGACCGGCGGCGCCGACGTGCGAAGCCCCGCGAGTGGCGCCGTCGTGAACGTCGTCCTCCGCCGGGGCGAGAACCTGCCCCACGCGAGCACGCGCTTCTTCTACGCGGACCAGCGGCTGCAGACGACCAACATCTCGAGCGATCTCCAGGCGACGCTCGGGGCCGGGAGCGCCGCGGGCAACCGCACGGACAAGTACCAGGAGTACGGCTTCGATCTCGGCGGTCCGCTGCTGAAGGACAGCGTCTGGATCTGGGGATCGATGGCGAAGACGACGATCAATCTGCTGACGCTCGGCGGCGCGGCGGACGACACGTCGCTCTCGAATCTCGCGCTGAAGGTCGAAGGCCGCTGGAAGCCGGGCGTCAGCGGCGCCTTCACGTTCTACGATTCGGACAAGACCGAAGACGGCCGCGGCGCGGGGCCGGCCCGCCCCGCCGAGACGACGTGGCACCAGACCGGCCCGAGCACGCTTTACAAGGGCGCGGGCAATTTCGCACGCACGCGGCTGTTCGCGACGGTCCGCGGCGCGTTCGTGGACGCCGGAATCCAGCTCGTGCCGGTCGGCGGCGCCGCGCGCGACTACTACATCGACGACGCCGGCGTCGCGCACGGCACGTACTTCCAGTATCAGACGACGAGGCCGCAGCACTATTACGCCGGCGACGCGAGCTACTTCGCCGGCCCGCACGAGGTGAGCTTCGGCGGCGCATGGCGATCGATGTCGGCCGAGACGCTGCAGACGTGGCCGGCAAGCCACCTCGTCGCGTCGTGGGCCGGCTATCCGGCGCTGCTGGTGCAGGTCTCGCGCGATTACCACGCCGTCACGTCCGCGCGGTACCTCGACGCGTACGTCGCGGACACGCTCTCGTTCGGCCGGATCACGCTGACGGCCGGCCTCCGCGTCGATCGGCAGTCGTCGTCGCTCGGAGCGGCGTCGGTTCCCGGCGTCGCGAATTTCGAGAGCGTGCTGCCGGCCGTCAGCGCGGCGCCGATCGACGACGTGTTCACGTGGACGAACCTGACGCCGCGCGTCTCGGCGACCTACGCGCTCGACGCCTCGCGCAAGACGATCGTCCGCGGCAGCTACGCGGTGTTCGCGTCGCAGATGCCGGGATCGCTGGCGGAGTTCGCTTCGCCGATTCAGTACGCGTTCGCGTACTACAACGCCGTCGATCGCAACGGCGACGGCTCCGCGCAGGCGAACGAAGTGCAGATCGCGCAGGGGCTGCAGGGCTTCACCGGCTTCGATCCGAAAAACCCGTCGCGCGCGACGTCGGTGAACCAGACGGATCCGTCGGCGGCCGCGCCGATCACGCACGAGATTGCCGTCGGCGCCGATCGCGAGATCGCGCTCGGGTTCGGCGTGAGCGCGACGTTCACGTACCGCCGGATGCAGGATCTCCTGTGGACGCCGCTCGTCGGCGTCACGCGCGCCGACTATCAGCAGACCTCGACGCTGACGGGCACGGCCGCCGAGGTCGGGGCGTTCAGCGTGCCGCTCTACGCGCTCAGACCGGCGGCGGTGCCGGCCGGCGCCGGCAAAGTCGCGACCAATCGCCCCGGCTATCACCAGCAGTACGTCGGCTTCGAGGCGAGCGCGACCAGGCGGCTCGCCTCGCGGTGGATGGCGCGGGTCGGCTTCTCGACGAACAACTGGCGCGAGCACTTCGACGATCCGGCGGCGTCGATCCTCGATCCGACGCCGGCGCCTGCAGCGTCGACCGCGTGGCCGTTTGCGGGCCCCCAGGTGAGCGGCGGCCCCGTCGTTCGCCTCACGGGCGACGGCGCGCCGCCGGCGACGTTCATGACGGCGCCGGGGTACCAGTTCGCCGCGAGCGGCCTCTATCAGGCGCGGTGGGGCATCGACGTCGCCGCCAGCCTCGTGTCGCGCGAGGGCTACGCCGAGCCGTTCTTCGAGAGCGACGTGCAGACGGGCGATCCCCTGGGGCGCAAGAGCGTCCTGATCGCGAAGCACGCCGACGATTTCCGCCTGCCGGCCGTGACGACGTTCGATCTGCGCCTCGGCAAGACCTTCACGTTCGCCATCACGAAGCTCGCCGTCGACTTCGACGTCTTCAACCTGTTCAACAGCGCAACCGTGCTCGCGCGGCAGCTCGATGCGCGGCTCACGGGGCCGACCGGGTTCGATCAGGTGCTCGAGGTGATGAATCCGCGGATTGCGCGGATAGGAGTGCGCTTCGCGTTCTGACGCTGCGCTCCGCGGCCGTAATTAAGAATTAAGAATTCGGAAGTAAGAATTCGTCGTCACGCTGTCTCGACCGTGATTACGAATTCTTACTTCTTAATTCCTAATTCTTAATTTCGCGCGCGCGTCGTCCCGCGGCGCGCATCGCGTCAGCCTGGCGGCGATCGCCGAGCGCCAGGTACATCCGCGCCGCGAGCGCGTAGCTCTCCGGCGTCGGCGTGATGCGCGTCAGGTCCTGCAGCGCGCGCTCCGCTTCGTCCGCCTGCCCGCAGGCCTGATACGCCGTCGCCAGGGCGGCGCGCGCGCGCGTGTTCTGCGGGAATTGCCGCAGCTCCTCGAGAAGCTCCACCTGCGCCTCGTCGTAGCGCTCCAGGCGGACGAGCGCCTCGCCCGCGTAGAAATGCAGATCGGCGATCCGCGGGCTGCCGGGTTTCTTCAGCGCTGCGATGGCATCCGCGAACGCCGTCGTCGCGTCCTCGTAGCGCCCCCGGTCGTACAAGAGGCGTCCCTCGATGTACGACGGGAATGGCAACAGCGGATCCGCGTCGCGCGCGAGGCTGGCTTCCGCCCGCGCGGCGTCGTCGTCGCGCCGCGCGAGCGCGATCCGCGCGAGCATCTCGTGCGCCGATGCCCGCGCGTGGCGATCGGACGGGGCGGCGACGTCGGCGGCCAGGTGCGCGTGGTCGCGCGCCTCGTCGAGGCGGCGCAGCTTCAGCAGGCTCGCCGCGGCGCCGAGGTACGCCGACCAGTCATCGGCCTCTGCGGCAGTCACGTGCCCGTATGCCTCCACCGCGACGTCGTGCCGTTCGATCCGCGACGCCGCCGCGGCCAGCTGCCGCCAGGCGCTCGTCAGCTCCGGATCGTCCTTCACGATCTGGTGCAGCAGCGCAATCGCGGATGCCCAGCGACGCTCCGACGCAAGGTCGATCGCCGCGCGGTAGCGCTCGACCACGTCACGCTTCTCCTTCGGATCGGTCCCGATCGTCGCCGCCGGCGTCTGCGGTGGTTGAATCGCAGCGCCCGCCGTGAGGCGATCGAGGGCGGTCCGCAGCGTCTGCCGCGCCTGCGGCCGCGCGGCGGCCAGGTTCGCGCGCTCGCGCGCGTCCTGCTGCAGGTCGTACAGCTCTTCGTGCGGCGCGTGGATGTAGCGGTAACGCTCGCCGGTGATCGCGGTCAGCTCGCTCCAGCCGAATTGGTGCCGCGCGTAAAACGCCTCGGAGTAGACTGCCGCGGCCGGCAGCCGGCGCGTGCCGTCGAGCAGCCCCTTCAGCGATCGGCCGCGCAGGCCGCCGGGCACCGGCGCCTTCACGAGATCGAGGATCGTCGGGACGAGGTCGATGTGCTGCACGAGGTCGGCCACCCGGCGTCCGGCGCCGGCGTTGCTCTCCTGCTTGATCACGAGCGGCACGTGGATCGCTTCGTCGTAGACGAACAGACCGTGCTCCTGCTCGCCGTGATCGCCGAGGCCTTCGCCGTGATCCGACACGAGCACCACGGTCGATCGATCGTAGAGCTGGTGCGACTTCAGGTAGCGCACGAGGCGGCCGACGATCTCGTCGGCGTACGCGATCTCGCCGTCGTACGGATCGTAATCGGCGAAGCGCGCCGGCGGCGCGTACGGCTTGTGCGGCTCGTTCAGGTGCAGAAACAGAAACGCGCGCGACGTGCCGATTGACTGCAGCCACTGCTCGGCAATCGCCTCCGATTCGGCGCCGTCGCGCTGCAGTTCGGAGGTCGCCGGCTCGGCGGCCTCCATCGGCATCTCGGCGTCGAACAAGTCGAATCCCTGCCCGATGCCCGTCTCCTTGCGGAGGAGGTCCGACGAGACGATGCCGGCGGTCGTGAAGCCGCGATCGCGCAGCATCTGCGGCAGCAGCCGCTCGCCCGGCCTCAGCGCGAAGCCGGTATCGTCGCGGACGCCGGTCTCGAACGGCAGCTGCCCCGAGAGCAGCGCCGCGTGGGCGGGCAGCGTCAGCGGCGCGTGCGAGTACGCGCGGTCGAAGACGACGCCGTCGGCGGCGAGCGCGTCGATCGCGGGCGTCTTCACGTTGCGGTAACCGTAGGCCGGGAGGTGATCGGCGCGCAGCGTGTCGATCGAGATGAGGATGATCGGTCCGCTGACCGGCGCGGACGCGCGCGCGTAGCGCCAGCCGCCGACCGCGGCCAGCGTCGTGCTGAGCGCCGCGAGAAAGACGATGAAGGTGAAACGGACTCGGCGCGACACAGGGCCAGCCATCAGCCTTCAGCCATGACGGATTACTTCTTCAGTTGCTCGATGACCGCTTTGGCCTGCACCGCTTCCTGCGAGGTCGGATCGGCGGCGATCACTTTCTCGAGCGCCTTCACCGTCGCGTCCTTGTCGCCCTTGTTCAACTGCACGAGCGCGAGTTTGAACAGCGGCTTGCCCCACGACGGATCCAGGTCCGCGGCCTTCTGGTACCAGCTCGCGGCTTCATCGGTGGCGCCCTTCGCGAATTTGACCTCGCCGAGGTTGTAGAAGACCTCGCGCGTCGGCTTCGGCCCCTGCGCCGCTTTGGTGAGCGTCTCCTCCGCGGCCTTGAGATCGCCTTTCTCGAGGTTCGTCATCCCGATGCCGATGATCGCCTTGTCGTTGTTCGGATCGGTCTTGAGGAGATCGTTGTACGCCGCAATCGCGCCGTCGTAATCCTTCTTGTTGCGGTACGCCGCCGCGATCTGCAGGTTGATGACGCTGAGCGACGGCGCCTTCGTCATGATCGCGCGGTACGCCGCCACTGCTTCGTCCCACTTCTGCTGGTTGAAGAGCGCGTCGGCGCCGGCGAGCTCCGCCTGCAGATCCTTCGCCGCGAGGCCGCCGAGCGCGCCGGTGGGCGCGGGGCCGCCGCCCTTGCGCAGCGTGAAGGTGAGCGGCGGGTTCGGCGATCCGATCGTCTGCACCGCGAGCCGCCCCTGCTCGGGCGCGTAGCCCGGCGCCTGCGCCGTGAACGTCCACTGACCCGATTTCAACCCGATGATCGAGAAACGGCCCTTGTCGTCGGTCGTCGCCGTGAAGCTGCTCGGCGACGCGTTCGGATTCTCGGCTGTGATCGTGGCGCCTTTGATCGACTGACCCGCCTCGTCTTTCACCGTGCCGCCCACGCGCCCCGTCTGAGCAGCGGCCGAGGCGGCGAACGCGGCGACGAAGAGCGCGGCGAGCACGCCTCGACACGGATGAAGACGCTGACGCATGCGCGAATCCCCCTGTAAAGTCCTCAGTATATATTGAATCCCGTGAAACGCCCTGCCGCGGCGGCGCTCGTCGTCGCGCTCGCGCTCGTCGGACGATCGCGCGCGCAGACGCCGCCGTCGGCCGAATCGCCCGCCGGCTTCGCGCCGATCGCAACGCTCGTCGAGGCGGCGGTCGCGCGCGGCGAGCTGCCGGGCGCCGTCGTGCTCGTCGGCCGCGGCGACGCGGTTCTCTACCATCGTGCGATCGGCCGGCGCGCGGTCGCGCCGGCGCCCGAGCCGATGACCGAGGACACGATCTTCGATCTCGCCTCGCTCACCAAGGTCGTCGCGACGACGACGAGCGTGATGAAGCTCGTCGAGGAGGGACGGATCCGGCTGAACGATCCGGTGTCGCAGTTCGAGCCCGGCTTCGGCAAGTACGGAAAGAACGGCATCACGATCCGTCATCTGCTGACGCACACCTCGGGCCTGCGCCCCGACCTCGAGCTCGAGATCGAGTTCCACGGCGCGGACGAAGCGATCCGGCGTGCGATCGAGGAAGTTCCGACCGCGCCGCCGGGCGAGCGCTTCGTCTACAGCGACATCAATTTCTTCCTCCTCGGCGACATCGTCGGCCGCGTGAGCGAAGAGCGCCTCGATCGCTACGCGCGCGCGCACGTCTTCGAGCCGCTCGGCATGCGCGAGACGTCGTTTCTGCCGCCCGACTCGTGGCGGCCGCGCATCGCGCCGACCGAAGCCTGTGAAGCGCGCGCGTGGCCGTGTGGAACGCCGGGCGCCGCGTTCCTGCGCGGCGTCGTGCACGATCCGACGGCGCGGCGCATGGACGGCGTCGCCGGCCACGCGGGCCTGTTCAGCACGGCCGCGGACCTGTCGCGCTTCTGCCGGATGCTGCTCGGCGGCGGCCGCCTTGGCGGCGCGCGGATTCTCGCGCCCGCGACGGTGGCGCGCATGACGTCTCCGTCGACGCCGCCGGATCTTCGTGCCGTGCGCGGCCTCGGGTGGGACATCGATTCGTCGTACTCGTCGAATCGCGGCGAGCTGTTTCCGATCGGGTCGTACGGGCACACCGGCTTCACGGGGACGTCGCTGTGGCTCGATCCGTCGACGAGCAGCTACGTCGTCTTTCTCTCGAACCGGGTGCACCCCGACGGCAAGGGCGACGTGACGGCGCTGCGCGGCCGCGTCGCGACGGTCGCCGCCGCGGCGCTCATGTCGCCCGACGACGTCGCGCGGAATCGCGCGGCCGAGCGGCTGACGTTCCGTTCGCAGGCGCCGGAGCCGGCCGCGCGTCCGATGGATCGATCCGCGCGTCGTCAGCCGACGCTCGTGGGCATCGACGTCCTCGCGGCGGAGCAGTTCGCGCGGCTGCGCGGCAAGCGCGTCGGCCTGCTGACGAACCAGACGGGCCGATCGAGCACCGCCGAGAGCACGATCGATCTGCTCGCCCATGCGCCCGGCGTGACGCTCGCCGCGCTCTTCAGCCCGGAGCACGGGATCCGTGGCGAGCTGGACGAGAAAGTCGATTCGTCGCGCGACGAGAAGACCGGTCTGCCGATCTACTCGCTCTACGGCGCGACCCTGCGTCCGACGGATACGATGCTCGCGGGACTCGACGCGATCGTCGTCGACCTGCAGGACATCGGCGCGCGCTTCTACACCTATCCGGCGACCGTGGCGTACGTGCTCGAGGAAGCGGCGCGCCGCAGGCTGTCGGTGATCGTGCTCGATCGGCCGAACCCGATCGACGGCTTCGACGTCGAAGGGCCGAACCAGGATGCGGCGGCGATCGGGTTCAACGGGTATCTGCCGATGCCGATCCGCCACGGGCTGACGCTCGGCGAGCTCGCGCGGCTGTTCAACGGCGAGAAGCGGATCGGCGCGGATCTCACCGTCGTGCCGCTGCGAGACTGGCGCCGCGACGACTGGTTCGACGACACCGGCCTCGCGTGGGAGAACCCGTCGCCGAACATGCGCAGCCTCACGGCGGCGACGATCTATCCGGGCGTCGGCGCGATCGAGGGGACGAACCTCTCGGTCGGCCGCGGCACCGATACGCCGTTCGAGCGCATCGGCGCGCCGTGGATCGACGGGCGCGCGCTCGCGGCGGCGCTGAATGCCCGCGCCGTGCCGGGCGTCCACTTCTATCCGATCTCGTTCACGCCCGCGAAAGGCGCGAAGCTCGGCGGCCAACTGTGCCACGGTGTCGCGATCGTCGTCACCGATCGCGATCGCGTGCGGCCGGTGCGCGTCGGCGTCGAGATCGCGTCGGCGCTCGCGCGACTCAACGGATCGTCGTTTGCGCTCGACGACGCGGCGCGGCTGCTCGGATCGCGGGCGACGATCGGGAAGATACGCGCCGGCGAGGATCCGGCGGCGATTGCCGCGTCGTGGGCCGCCGACGAAGCGGCGTGGCGCGCGACGCGGGCGCCGTATCTGCTGTACTAGCCGCCCGCGAACTAGCCGTATCCTGCGATCCTGGATCTGATCCTGGATCTGATCCTGGATCCGATCCTGGATCCGATCCAGGATCTCACAACTTCAGCGGGTAGACGTAGAAGAGCACGACGAAGAGCAGGACGCCGAGACGACGAACAGCGTGATCGCGAACGCCGCGTCGCTGAAGCCTTCGACGCGCGACACCTCGCGGCGGCGCACGGTCACAGCAGCCACGTCGGCTGGTAGAGCAGCACGTACACGAGCACGCCCGTCACCGACACGTAGAGCCAGATCGGAAACGTCCACCGCGCGATGCGGCGGTGCTGCGCGTAGCGCGCGGCGAGGCCCCGCGAGAGCGTCACGATCGACAGCGGCAACACGGCGGCGGCGAGCGAGACGTGCGTGATCAGGATCGTGAAGTAGAGCGGCCGCACCAGTCCCTGCCGCGTGAAGCGCACCGATCCGACCTGGGCGTGATACACGACGTAGCTCACGAGGAAGAGCGACGAGGTGACGAAGGCGGCGATCATCACCTTGCGATGCTGCTCGATGCGCCGTGCCCGGATGAGCGCGTAGGCGATGACGAGGAGGACGCCGGAGGTCGCGTTGAGCGCCGCGTTCAACGCCGGCAGATCGTGGATGGACATCGCGATACGGCGACCCTGAAAGGGTCGCCCTACATTCGCGGCGACCCCTGAAAGGGTCGCCCTACACTCGGTGGCGACCCTGAAAAGGTCGCCCTACATTCGGCGCCCTACACCTTGTCCGCGACGAGCACGATCCAGAGCAACGGGAGGTACGCGATCGATCCGAGGAACAACGCACGGGCCGATGCGTCGGTGCGCGCCGCCGCGAACCGCGCCGCGAGCACGATCATCGCCGCGCCGAGCACGAGCGCTGCCCCCAGATAGACGCCGCCCGCGAGGCCGACGAGCGCGGGCACGAGCGTCGTCGGCAAAAGCGCCGCCGCGTAGAGGACCGCCTGACGGCCAGCCCGCGCGCCCTCGGGATCGATCACCGGCAGCATCGGGAAGCCCGCCTTGCCGTAGTCGTCGCGGTAGAGCCATGCGATCGCCATGAAATGCGGCACCTGCCAGAAGAAGACGATTCCGAACAGCGCCGCGCCGCCGGCGGCGACCGTGCCATGCGACGCCGTCCAGCCGATCAGCGCCGGCAGCGCGCCCGGCACCGCGCCCACGAGCGTGGCCGCCGGCGTCCGGCGCTTCATCGGGGTGTAGACCAGCAGATAGACGAGCAGCGTGGTGAGGGCCAGTGCCGCGGTCAGCGCGCTGGCTCGCGCGGCGAGCAGTGCGAGGCCGGCCGCCGACAGGGTGATGCCGAAGAGCCGCGCATCCGCCGGCGTGACGCGTCCCGCCGGCAGTGGACGCAGCCGCGTGCGGCGCATGAGCGCATCGGTGTCGCGCTCGTACAGCTGGTTCAGCACCGCCGCGCCCCCGGCGACGAGCGCCGTGCCCGCCACCGCGGCGGCCATGGCCGCCGGATCGATCGGCGCGCGCGCGCCCAGGTAGTACCCGGCGGCGCTCGTCGCGACGACGAGGAGATTCAGGCGCGGCTTGGTCAACGCGACGAAATCGCCGACGACAGCGTTCGATCGGCGCGCTGAGGAGATCGGGATCGCCGTCGTCGCCACGTTGACGGGGACGTCTTTCACGCGCGCACTCCGAGGGGGGCAGGAGTCTTTTGCAGGTTGTGCATCGGCTGCAGATTCTGCAAACGACTCCCGACCGCGCGCCAGGTGCGCAGTGTCAGCACCAGCGACGTCGTCAGCACCATCGCGCCGCAGACGACGTGGACGCTGTTGATCCAGGGATCGCGACGGCTGAGCACCGTCAGCGCGCCGAGCGTCACCTGAATCGCGGCGAGCGCGACGAGCAGTAGCGCCGGCCGGACGAGCTCGGCGCGATCGCGCGCGCGTGAGCGGATCAGCGCAGCTGTTGCGAGGATCGCGCACGCGACGACGAGCGCGCCGACGCGGTGCGCGAAGTGCACGGCGATTTTCGGATCCCAGTGATCGGGGACGAGGCCGCCGAACATCAGCGGGAAGTCGGGAATTGCCAGCCCCGCGCCGGTATGGCGCATCGTCGCGCCGACGAGGATCTGCGAGTAGATCAGCACGGTCGTCAGCGTCGCGGCGCGGCGCAGCTGCGCGTCCACGTCGACCGAGCGCGGACGCGACGCGCCGCTCGACGCGTATCCGTCAATCCAGCCAGGCGACGTGAACAGCGCGACCGCGACCGTCAGGCAGAAAAAAATTTCCGCGAGCCCCGCGTGCGCCGTCGAGACGGCGGGCGGGAGGAAGAACAGAACGGTCAGCCCGCCGAGAATGCCCTGCGCGATCACCGCGGCGAGCGCCGTCGCCCCGATCCAGCGCACCCACCGGCGCGGCTCCGCGATCCACAACCAGACGACGAGAACGATCGCGAGGACGCCGACGGTGCTCGCGATCAACCGATGGCCGTGCTCGTAGAGGATGTTCGCGACCCACATCGACGGTGGGAAGGTGAACATGTTCCAGCCGTACGACGTCGGCCAGTCGGGCACCGAAAGCCCGGCGTCGTGGCTCGTCACGAGGCTGCCGGCCAGGATCAGGATGACAGTGCAACCGACGAGGAGCTGTGAAAATCTGTGGAGCATCATGGCTGATGGCTGATGGCTGATGGCAAAGGATCGACGGTTACATGGACATTGCCCTCAGCCCTCAGCCATGTCGCGTTTTTAATCCGTTGCCGTCGGTCCCGCCGGCTTGAACGAGAACGTGATCTCCTTGGTTTCCTTCTGGCCGAGCGTGACGCTCTGCGTCGTCGCCCCGAGCTTCTCGTGCCACGCTTCGACCGTGTAGGTGCCCGGCGGCAGATTCCCGAGCTCGAACTTCCCGTCGTCCTTCGTCACGGCGAAGTAGGGATGCGGCAGCACGCCGACGTAGGCGTTCATCCAGCCGTGCACGTCGCACTTGAACGGCACCATCACCTCCGGCTTGTCGAAGGTGTGCGTCATCTTCATGCCCTGAATCGGCTGGCCGTTGTTGAATTCGGAGTTGGCCTTCGGCAGCGCGTGGATGTTGTGCAGCGTCGGATCGCTGTTGAGGATCTCGAGCGGCTGGCCGACGCGCATGCCGAACACGTGCGGATGATAGCGGCACTCCTTCTGATCGATGCGCGCCGGCTCGGTCGGCGTGTCGAAGACGTACTGGCCGAGGCCGTCTTTCACATAGACGAACACATTGGCGAGCGACTTGCCGTCGCTGCCGACCGTGTAGGTTTCCTGGAACTGCGGCGTCTTGTTCTCGCGCACGCAGACCGGGTCGGCGTTCATCTTGATCCCTTCGTTCTTCGGCGCCGTGCCGTCGAGCGTCACCATGCCCTTCACGCTGCCGGCGGTCGCGGTGTCGACGCGCTGGCCCGACGGCGTCGCCGCGGGCGACGATGGCTCCGCCGATTTGTTCGAACTCCCTCCGCCGCCACACGCGACGAGCGTCGTCGCGAGCGTCATTCCAAGCACACCGACCAGAGCCTTTCGTAGACGCATTGAGCACTCCTCACACAAAAGGACGCCGTCGAATAAACAACTGCCTATCATACCTTGTCTATTGCGCGTGCTTCGTCTACTGCGATTCCTTCAGCTTGCGCTCGACGCGATCGGCGATCCAATGCGAGTCCCACCACTCGACCGGATTCACCATGCGCCCGCCGACGAGCATCGTGAAGTGAAGATGATCGCCGCCGGCGAGGCCGGTGGAGTCGCTGCGGCCGACGATCTGTCCGCGCGTGATGCGATCGCCGACCTTCACGTCGAACGACATCAGGTGCGCGTACAGCGACTGCACGCCCATCCCGTGGTCGAGGATCACGCAGTTGCCGTAAATGCCGAGCCAGCTCGCGTTCAGCACCGTGCCGGCGTTCGCCGCGGCGACCGGCACGTGCGCGGTGACCGCGAGATCGAATCCGAGGTGCGTCTGCTGATCGATTTCCTTTCCCTTGTAGATGTACGTGCGGCGATCCGCGAAGCTCGCCTCGACCTGTGAATTGCCGAGCTGTACGAACGGCCCCTCCCACATCCGCGTCGGCGACGTCTTCGCCTCCAGTGCCGCGATCTGGTCGGCGTTGACCTTCCGCAGCTCGCCGTTCACGCGCAGAAACGCCGCGACCATGTCGGGGCTGTCCTGCGGCGGCGGCGCCATCTTCAGCTCCGGCGAGTGCTCGACGATGTCGGGCACCGTTTTGTTCATGAACTTATCGTCGATCTCGATGCGGCTCTTCTTGAACGGCTTCTCGAAGACGTTGTCGACGAAGCTCGCCTTCACCTGGTTGCCGGCCTCGTCGCGGGCGAACGCGACGATCGGCGCGTTCAGCGGCTGGTCGTAGAGCAGCGCGAAGAACGCGACCTTGAGCGATGGATCGGCGTTCGCGACGCCGGCGCCCGAAGCCGGGAAGCCGCGATACTCGACCTCGCCGACGCGCACGCCCGACGCGACGTCGGGCGGCGTCGCCTTGTAGACGACCATTTCCGATCCGCCGTGGTTCACGTAGTGGTGCGTCGACACGACCGAGATCCGCGGCGGCTCGAGCCGCACCTGGAAGTCTTTCGTCGCGGTGCTCGTGAGCTGCCGCAGCTTCAGGAACGACGGCCGCGTCGCGGTGACGACGATGCGCGCCGCGCCGGACTGCAGCTGAGGGATGCTCTGTTTGCCGAGCGGCCGCGTGATGTGCAGATGGTTCGGGTCCGTCTGCTGCACCGTCACTGGCGCCGGTGCGCCCGGCGCGATCTCGCCGCGCGACGACGCCTGCAGATCGACAAGCGGAATGCGCGCGCCGTTCTGTTCGAGCGCGATGGCGATCGCGGTGAAGCGTCCGTTGGGCGTCTCGGCCCTGACGTCGAGCGTGCCCGTCTGCCCGACGACGCGCTCGGGCTTGTCGATCGCGATGCCGGGCGGTGCGCCGCTGCCCGCGATGTAGTACGCGCAGCCCACTGCGATGAGGAGGACAACGATCAGTCCAAGCAGCCAGCGCATGGACTGACTCTAACAAAGTTTGGTAAAATCCGAAGTTCTGGCGGCGAGTGGCGGTATCGTCTAGGGGTCAGGACACGTGGTTCTCAACCACGGAACCGGGGTTCGAATCCCCGTACCGCTACCAAATCCCAACCAACAACCTGTCAGCTAGCTTGCCTCTTTCCAATCGCTCGACAACTGCCTGAAGAGCTTCGAGCTTTTTGATTGTCGTACCGTTCTGTCGTGAGAATTTGACGCGTGGCCCAGCAGCTCGGAGCATCATCTGGTGAAGCCCATCGATCTCGGTCAACTTGCGGAGATTATCAAGGACAGCAAGCGCCGCAACGGTTGACGATGGTCGCCGCACACGGCGGTCGCCGGCATGCGCGTCAACGCCGGCGCTACCGCGCCGACGTACACTGGCGCGCATGGATGCGCCCGATCATGGCGGTCACCTCCGCCGCGCGGTGATCGCCGGCGCGGTCGGCACCTCCATCGAGTGGTACGACTTCTTCCTCTACAGCACCGTGACGGGGCTGGTGTTCGCGCGCCTGTATTTTCCTCGCGCCGATCCGCTGGTCGGCACGCTCGAGGCCTTCGGCGTGTACGCCGTGGGATTTCTCGCGCGCCCGGTCGGTGCCGCGATCTTCGGCCACTACGGCGATCGCCTTGGCCGCAAGGCCGCGCTCATCGCGACGCTCCTGTTGATGGGCGTGGCGACGTTCCTCGTCGCGCTCGTGCCCACGTATGAGCGGATCGGCATCTGGGGCGCGGTGTTGCTCACGATCCTGCGCTTCGTGCAGGGCGTGGGCGTGGGCGGCGAATGGGGCGGGTCGGTGCTTCTGGCGATGGAGTGGGCGCAATCGAATCGCCATCGCGGGTTCATCGCCTCGTGGCCGCAGTTCGGCGTGCCGGTCGGGTTGTTCCTGGCGAATCTCGCCGTGCTCGCCGCCAGCGCCGTGTCGGGCGATCGCTTTCTGACGTGGGGCTGGCGCCTGCCGTTCGTCTTCAGCCTCGCGCTGGTGGGCGTCGGCCTGTGGATCCGGCTCGGCATTCTCGAGACGCCGGTGTTCGCGCGCCTCACGGCCGAGCGGAAGATCGAGCGCCGGCCCGTGCTCGAGGTTGTGCGGCGGCATCCGAGGGAGCTCGTGCTCACGGCGTTGTGCCGCATGGCGGAGCAGGCGCCCTTCTATCTGTTCACCGCGTTCGTGTTCGCGTACGGCGTCGGCACGCTCGGGCTGAACCGTAACATGCTCCTCGGCGCCGTCATGGCCGCGTCGGCCGTCTCGTTCGTCTCCATCCCGCTCTTCGGCCACCTGTCGGACCGCGTCGGACGGAAGCGCGTCTACATGCTCGGCGCCGTGGTGACCGGGGTCTACGGCTTCGTGTACTTCGCGCTCCTCGACACGCGAGTGCCAGTCCTCGTCGTCGCCGCGATCGTGCTCTCGCTGATCCCGCACGACATGTTGTACGGTCCGCAGGCCGCGCTGATTGCCGAATCGTTTCCAGCCCGCCTGCGCTACAGCGGCGCATCGCTCGGCTATCAGCTGTCGTCGGTGATCGCCGGCGGCCCCGCGCCGCTCATCGCGACGTGGCTGTACAGCGCCTATCATTCGGGAATGGTCATCGCCGGCTTCATCGCCGCATGCGCGGCAGTGACGCTCGTCGCGACGGCGTTTCTGAGCGACTATACGAACAAGGACATCGCGCTCGGATGAGCGATCTGCTGGTCGTTCTCGTTCCGAGTGGTCGGTGAAGTGCGACGCGCTCTCGGGACTGTCTAGCGAACCGGTCCGAGCAGCCGCTCGAGGTCGTCGAGCTTTGCATTGAGATCGACCCACCGCGACTGCTCCACCGCGAGCAGCTGGGTGGCTTCGCTCTCGCGATTTCTCAGCTGATCGTCGAGCGCAGCTTGTTGACGCAGCTTGCGCTTCAATCCCTCCTCTTCGAACTCGAGACCTCTCCGCTGTGAAGCGTCGATCGTCGTCTGGAGCGTTTTCTGCACGTCCTCCAGCTCGCTCGCCATCTTTTTGGCCTCGAGGCTCGATCTGGTCTGTTCCTGACGAACCTGATCGAGTTGTGCGCTGAGCGCCCCGGTCCGCTGCTCTTGAATGTTGAGGCGCGCGAGCGTCAGCTGGACGCGCGGCGCCACCGCCGCCGATCGTTCCATCGCGAGGCGCAGCTCGTGGACTTCTCCGAGAAGCGCTGCGGTGGTGTCAGTTGGAGAGGTCTGAGCTGTCGCGCGGATCGTCGCCGACGCGATTGCAAGAGCGAGACAGGCGAGCGCGATGACCAACGCGGGTCGTTGAATGGACATGGAGCATCCTTTCGAATGCGCAACCTGCGTCATTCCAGAGGCAGGATTATCCCACGTCCGTGGTGGTGATCGATTCGACGTGTCGCCGTCAGCGCACGACGATCGGCGACTCGGCCTCCCGCAGGAACACGTGCGGCGCCTCGTTGCCGTCCACCGCGGCGATCCAGACGTCGCGCACCGCGCTCTGGCTCGATCGCGCAGCGGCGTACAGCACGTGCCCGTTGTCGACCCACTCGAGCTGATCGTCGAGCGAGCGCGCGTCGGCGAGCGGATGCTCCGTCATCGACGCGACGTCGAGGATGTAGAAACGCCACGGCGCCATGTCGCCGCCGACGCGCTTCTTGTAGCCGATGAGTCGATTGTCCGGCGAGAGCGAGGGGCACTCGACGTTCTCGCGCAGCACCGTGAGCTTGCGCAGCCCGAGGTCGCCTTTGACCAGGTAGGTCTGGCCGCTCGTCTTCAACGTCGCGTAGAACTGATTGCTGTCGTGCGCGAAGGTGACGCCCCAGAAGTTGAAGTCGGCGTTGTGGAACCGCGCGCCGTTGCGCCATGTGGTGAACGACTCGAGATCGCCGAGCTCGTCGCCGCTGGCCATGTCCACGAGCGTCGTCTTGGTCGAGAACGCCGCGCTCGCGTAGCCGTGCGCCTTGCCCGTCATGAACACCGTGATCGTGCCGACGCGCCCGTCGGGCGACACGCGCGTGCGGCTCGGCTGCCCGTCGAGCGCGAAGGTGCGCACCGGCTGGAACGCCCCATCGAACACGATCGCCTTGTACGACGTGAGCACGCCGCGATCCGCGTGGAGACAGATGCCGCGGCTGACGCCGAACGAGATCCGATCGCACTCCAGCTGCGCCGCGGCGCGTCCGGTCTCGGGCGACGCAAGCGGCGCGACGTGCAGCTTGCCGTACTCGGCGTCGACGCCCGTGCGGCGGAACAGCACGTGCGGATTCGCTGAGAGACGCACCGCAGCCTCGAGGCCGCCGCCGGCGCCCGCCGCCGGCGCAGCGGCCGCGGCCGGCGCGGCGACGAGGCCGCCCGACGCCGGCACCTCGCGGTTCGGCACGCTCGCGACGACGCCCATCACCAGGACGCCGACAAGGGCGACCGCCGCGGCGCCGGCCATCGCGCGCACCTGGCCCGCCGCGCGCCGGCGCGCGCCCGCGAACGCGAGCGCGACGACGCCGCCGAGCGGCGTCAGCAGCGCGGCCAACGCGGGCACGATCGCCAGCGCGCCGCTGACGTACTTCCCGTACATCC
>Ga0209474_10001180_pt1 | contig 26390 bp, 22 predicted proteins | sample GraSoiAngelo_145_FD_185902 | JGI IMG/M metagenome (GOLD analysis project Ga0209474, IMG submission 185902) | Grasslands soil microbial communities from the Angelo Coastal Reserve, California, USA - 14_1009_05_20cm (SPAdes) (version 2) | ecosystem: Environmental > Terrestrial > Soil > Grasslands...
TTTTCTCATTGCTGAAGCCCAGCGCCATGAATCACGGGACGTGGATCGCGTTGCCGCCACGGGAGGCCCCCGATGAGATCAATGAGGTACGGATACTGGCTGCCTGTTTTCGGCGGGTGGCTGCGCAACGTCGAAAACGAAAACATGCAAGCGGCGTGGTCGTATGCGAAACGGCTCGCGCAGCGCAGCGAACAAATCGGCTTCGACCTGACGCTGATCGCCGAACTGAACCTCAACGACATCAAAGGTGTGGAAGCGGATTCGCTGGATGCTTGGTCGACGGCTGCGGCGCTGGCCGCAGTCACGGAGCGAATCGAACTGATGGTCGCTGTCCGTCCCACCTTTCATCTGCCTGCGCTGCTGGCCAAACATGCAGCCAACATCGATCACATCAGCAACGGGCGCCTCACGCTTAACGTCGTGTCTTCATGGTGGGCCGACGAAGCGCGCAAATACGGCGTGGCGTTCGAACAGCACGACGACCGCTACGCGCGCACCAGCGAATGGCTCGATGTTCTCGATGGTGTTTGGAAGCAAGATCATTTTTCGTATTCCGGAATGTACTACCGCGTGGAAGATAACGTGCTCGAACCCAAGCCGGTGGCCAAGCCACGCCCTACACTCTATGCGGGAGGCGAATCTCCCGCCGCAAAAGAACTGATAGCCGAAAAGTGCGACGCCTACTTGATGCATGGGGATCCGCCGGAACGGGTGCGGGAGAAGATCGCTGACCTCCGCGAACGTCGCGCCAAGCACAAACTCCCGCCGCTGAAATTCGGCGTCGCCGGCTATGCCATCGTCCGCGAAACCGAGCGCGAGGCGCAGGACGAGGTCCGGCGCATAACGGACGTGCAACAATCGGCCGCTGGCTACGCGAATTACCAGCAGTGGCTCGCCGGCACGCAATTGGAGCAGCGTGTTTCCCTCGAAGACTATTCCGTTTCAAACCGCGGCTTGCGCTCTGGCCTCGTGGGAACACCTGAACAAGTTGCGGAGCGTCTCGCGCAATTCGAAGCGGCAGGCGTGGATCTGGTCCTGCTGCAATTCAGCCCGCAACTTGAAGAAATGGAACGGTTTGCGGAAACCGTGATTCGCCGCAACTCGTCCGTGGCCGCCTCAACGTAGCTGTCTCATCTGAGGACGAAAGCCCGCCTTAGAGAGTTGCCCGCGGTTCAAATTGACTAGGTTTTTTCTTCCGTTTTCTCTATAATTGGAGTTTGTCTCTCTAGAGTTGGCCCCGCCTGAGTGGGTCTAAAAGGAAGCAAGAACATGAACCCGGCAATCCGTAAATTGCATGAAGCGCAGCTGCGCAAAGACCTTCCCGAGTTCCGCGCGGGTGATACTATTCGCGTGAACGTCCGCCTGAAGGAAGGCGAGGGTGAGAAAGAAAAGGAACGCCTCCAGGCTTTTGAAGGCGTGGTGATCTCGAAGAAAGGCCGGGCCTCCAGCGCCACTTTCACCGTCCGCCGCGTCAGCTTTGGTGTAGGCATTGAGCGCATCTTTCCCCTGCATTCGCCGATGATTAGCTCCATCGAAGTGGTCGGTAAAGGCAAGGTCCGCCGCGCCCGCCTGTATTACCTGCGCGAATTGCGGGGCAAGGCTGCCCGCATCAAGCGCGCTGGTCGAGAGGAAGAGGAAGCCACGCCCGTTGCAGCCACGGCCGCCGCAGGCACGGAAGCAAAAGTCTGAGCGGTTCTTCCTCAAAAGCTTGTTGATATTCAAAAAGCCCCAGCCGAGCTTTTCATTTTGCTCCATTTATGACTGGATGCGCTTGTTGATAATGGCCTCTGCGCGTCGCGAGTCACGCGTCGCAATTTACGAGTCACTCGTCACGGCTGGACGTTGGTGATTCCCTCGGCCCCCGGCTTCGGGAAATGTTTCTCGTACCACGCAATGCAGCGGTTCATGGAATCGATGTTGTGCCCGGTCTCCGAAAGGCCGTGCCCTTCGCGCGGATAGCGTACGAAAATCGACTCTGTGCCCACATCCTTCAGTGCGATAAAAAACTGCTCCGCCTCCGCAATCGGCACGTCGTTGTCGTTTTCTCCGTGCATGAGCATCGTCGGCGTATGCGCCGCAGCCACGTGTTTTAGCGCCGAGCGCTCCCACGCCACGTCCATTAAATTGCCCTGATGCAGGAACTGCCCGAACTCCATCTCTTCATACTGGTTGTAATACGTCATGTAGTTGTAGCTCACCAGATTGGAGATTCCCGCGATGGGCACGGCTGCCTTGAATTCGTTGGTCTGCGTGATCAGCCAGTCCGTCAATTGCCCGCCGTAGCTGACGCCTTCGATGCCCAGGCGCTCGCGGTCAATCCAGGGATTGCGCCGCACCGCCGCGCTGACGCCGTACAAAACGTCCTGCCCTTCGTTTCCGTTCTGATCGCCAAACACCCCGTCGGCAAATTTTTGTCCGTAGCCCGTTGAGCCACGATAATTCACGTTCAGCGTGGCCCAGCCGTGCGCCGCGTACACCTGGTTTTTGAAGTTGAACGCCGGGCCGTTCTGCCCGTGCGGGCCGCCGTGAATGTTTACGATCATCGGATGCTTGGACGTGGCCGTCATTCCCAGCGGCTTGGTAAGAAACGCTTCAACTTCATATTTATTGTCGTTGCTGACAAAAGTGAAGGACTCCACTTCCGCAATTTGTTTTCCTGAGAGAACTCGCGCGTTCAAATCCGTCAACTTACGTGGCGCGTCGCTCCCGCTCTTCACATAAAGTTCCGCCAAGTCTCGCGGCGACGCGTAACTGTAAAAAACGGCACCGTCTTTCGCGACCGAGAAAGCACCGACAAAACCCGGCTCCTTCACGACATATTCAGGTTTTCCTCCCGAAACCGGCAGCCGCATTAAATAGTTGCTACCTCGCTCCTGCACCGTGAAATACACCGAGTTTCCGTCCGGACCCCAATGCGGCGAGCCTTGTCGGTTGTCAACCGCCGCGCCGATTTCGCGCCGGTCGCTTCCATCGGCGTTCATCACCCACACATGCGTGTCTTCCATCGTGGTTTCGCGGTCGGTCAGTCCGCGGCGCGTTCCGCGAAAAAGGATTTTCTTGCCATTGGGTGACCAGATCGGGTCATATTCGTTGAATTCGGTCGCGGTAATCCTGCGAACGCTGCCGTCCGCCACCTTCAAGGCAAAGACGTCATAATTGAAGAACTCGTCCTGATTCGGCTCTGGATTCGTCAAATACAAAATCTCTTTGCCATCCGGCGACCAGTCGATCGAATGCTCATCCGTATCGCCCTTGGTGAGCTGCCGCGTCTGCTTTGTGGCCACGTCCACAACGAAAATGTGCAATCGCTGATTGTCATTGAACCGCGTCATGCCTTCGCCCGCGTCCGGCTTGTAGAGATACCGCGTGATCACCATCGGATCGCCGCTGGCTTCTGCCGCCCGGCTGTCGGGCGTTGACGAAATGTAGGCAATCTGCTTTCCGTCGGGCGACCACGCGACCTCATTGCCGGCGCCCGGCAGCGGGCTGTTCGTGCCTTCAGGCGATGCCAATACAGTGACATCTGAGCCGTCAGGCTTCGCTATCATCAAGCCGTGTTTATCTCCCAGCCTGCCGAAAAACGCGATCCACTTTCCGTCCGGCGACCACACTGGCCCGCCGCTCCGGTCCTTGTCGCCGCCGAAGCGAATCGATTTCTGCATCGCCACGTCCATCACCCAGAGCTGCCCGTAAGGACGCCCTGGCTCATCGCGCATGGCCACCGAATATGCTAGATGACGCCCATCCGGCGAAAGCGCTACCCCTCCGACGGAACGTAGTTTCGATAGGTCGCTGCTGATTAAACCCTGTGCGCCGCCCGCCGGATTCATCGCCATCAAGCACAGGGCAAAAACTAAGAGGAGCACTGCGCGGCAAAAAAGGATTCGTGGGCAACCAAGCATTGGAGTACTCCCTTCCGGTCTATCGTGGGTTAAAGCTGAAGCACCCGGCGCAGTATCCTGTCACGCAGCCATTACTCCGTCAAGAAAAGTGCACGTCAAGAAAAGTGCGCTCAACGCCGCCGTCGCATCGTGCTAAAATCCCACTCGATGAGCCGGCTCTGCTCTTCCCGTTTCGAGCGAGCGGCGCGCAAATTGGGCTGGACGCGCATCGCCGGCATCGACGAGGCCGGACGGGGCGCATTGTTTGGTCCGGTCGTCGCGGCCGCCGTGATTCTCAATCCCAAGCGCCGCATTGTCGGCCTCGACGACTCCAAAAAACTCACCGCCGAACGCCGCACCGAGCTTCGCGAACGCGTTTGTGAACACGCGCTCGCCTGGGCCGTCGCCGAAATCGACGCGCAACGCATCGACGCCTGGAATATTTATCAGGCTTCGCGCCAAGCCATGACGGCGGCCCTCGAGCGGCTCTCCATCTCGCCGGACTATCTCCTCATAGACGCCATGGAGCTCGACGTGCTGATTGAGCAGAAGTCCTTGATCAAAGGCGATGCACGCAGCATTTCCATCGCCGCCGCGTCCATCCTAGCGAAGACGCACCGCGACGCCCGCATGCAGGAATGGGACGCTGTTTATCCGCAATACGGACTGGCACGCCACAAGGGATACGCCACTCCGGACCATCTCGAAGCTTTGCGCCTTCACGGGCCCACGCCGCTCCATCGCTATTCGTTCGCGCCCGTCCGCGATTCCGGCTGCTGGGCCGCAGGTGCCACGCAAACTCCGCTGCCAATTTTTTAACGTTCCGCGACCAAACTCATTGGGTGGGGAGAGAGCAATGCCGCGAACCGCATTCGTCACATTCTTGCTCGTTGCTGCGATGACCTTCATAACTCGACCGGCTTCGTCCCAAGAACCTCCTGAACTTGCCGCAACTCCTCCCATGGGTTGGAACAGTTGGGATGCCTATGCCGAAACCGTCAGCGAATCCGACATTCGCGCGAACGCCAAGTGGATGGCGGAACACCTCAAGAAATTTAGCTGGCAATACGTGGTCGTCGATTCCGGCTGGTACGTGACGAATCACTCTGCGGGCACCAACGCGGCGAATGCGGAATTCAGTCTGGACCGCTTCGGCCGCTACACTCCTGCTGTGAACACTATTCCTTCTGCTGCGCAAGGCGCCGGCTTCAAGCCGCTCGCCGATTTTGTCCATTCCCTCGGCCTGAAATTCGGTTTGCACATTCTGCGGGGAATTCCAAAGGAAGCCGTACGCAAGAATCTCCCGATTGTGGGCGGCTCTTTTCATGCCGTCGATGCGGCGGATACATCCGACACTTGCCCTTGGAATCCCTTCAATTATGGACTCGACGCTGCCAAGCCCGCCGCTCAGGCTTATTACGATTCCATCGCCCAGCTCTACGCAAGCTGGGGCGTGGACTTCCTGAAAGTGGACTGCATCTCCGATCATCCTTACAAGGGCGATGAGATTAAGCTCATCAGCCAGGCTCTTCGCACGACGGGGCGTCCCATCGTGCTCAGTCTTTCGCCCGGTCCCACCGCGCTGGATAAGGCTGATGAAGTAAGCAAGTACGCACAAATGTGGCGCATCTCAGACGACGTCTGGGATCTCTGGCACAGCGACACGCAATTTCCGTCGGGCATTCAGAACCAGTTCGCGCGTGCTGCAAAGTGGGCTCCTTTTTCCGGCCCCGGGCACTGGCCTGATGCGGACATGCTCCCCATCGGACACCTCGAGCCGGCTGCCGGCTGGGGCAAACCGCGCGCCACGCGCCTGACCCGCGACGAGCAGCGCACGCAGTTCACGCTCTGGTCCATCTTTCGCTCGCCTCTCATCATGGGTGGCAATCTCACGCTGTGCGATGAATGGACCGAGTTGCTGCTCACCAACCCTGAAGTCATCGCCGTGGACCAGCGCTCCGTTGGCAATCATGCCGTGCTGACCACAGACAAGGCGGCTGTCTGGCTCGCGCGGCCCGCAGACGGTGAAGGATATTACCTGGCCATTTTCAATCTTGATGCGGCCCCCCAAGAATTCCGCTACTCTTGGAAAGACCTCGAGTTGCCCGCCGCAAAATACAATCTCCGCGACCTCTGGGACCATAAAGACCTGGGCTCATTCGAGTCTTTCACCATCACTTTGCAGCCCCACGCTGCGTCATTGTACAAAGCCTTGCTTTCTCGCTAGACATTGGCTCCCTCTTTTCGCCGTATATTCGCCTTAGAAGTTCCTAAGTAACACGGGGATAACTGCCTGTTCACAACAAACTATGGGTTCGTTGACTTGCCTTTTTCCCCCCTGTTAGCGTTACCAGAGTAGCTCCGAGAGCGGTTTTCTGCCCCCGGCCAACCGGGGGAGTGTGTTTGGGAACTGCTCCCTGGGGAGATTTGTCTCTTTTTCGAGAATGGCTTATAACAAAAGCAAATACGTCGAAGCCGCACAAAAGCTGCTGAACCAGGGCAAAGTCGCCCAGGCCATCGCCGAATACCAGAACATTTTGAAGTATGAGCCTCGCGACCAGGTCACCCTGATGACCATCGGCGAGCTCTACATCCGTCAGGGCGAAACCTTCCAGGCCATCGATTACTTCGAGCGCCTTGCTCAAATTTTCGTCGGTGACGGCTTCCTGACCAAAGCCATCGCCGTCTACAAGCGCATTGCCAAGCTCGCTCCCGAAGAAATCCGTCCGCTCGAAAAACTTGCCGACCTCTACGTCCAGCAGGGTGTGATGAGCGAGGCCCGGCCTCTTTTCCTGCAATTAGCTGAAATTCATTTGAAGCAAAATCGCCAGGCCGAGGCGGTCGGTCTGCTCAAAAAGCTCTTGCAGGCCGAGCCCGATAATCTGCGCATCCAGATTCGCCTCGCCGATTTGTATCAGGCCATGGGCCAGAAGAGCGATGCCATTGAAGCCTACGTCTCTGCCGCCCAGCGCGCGCTTGCCCGTGGTGACCAGGCGGAAAGCGAAAAGCTGGCTGACAAGGCCCTGAAGCTGGAGCCCAACAACGCCGCCGCGCTCATCATCCGCGCGCGTTCTTATTCCTTGCAGGGCGACACGGCCAAGGCCGCACACCTCCTCCAGCAAGTGCCCGACCTTGAAAAGGGCGGCGAGCAAACCGAACTTTTGCTGGACTTCCATCTTAAGAATTCCAGTTGGGATCAAGCCGTCACCTTGGCAGTCCAGGTCTTCGAAGCTGACGCGAAGAACTACGGCCCGATGCAAAAGGTCGTCGAGGCTCTGCTCGAAGCCGGGCAAACTCAAAAGGCGAAGGGGATTCTGGAACAATCGCGCATCCCCTTGATCGATGCCGGCGAGCATGAGGCCGTGGGAAAAATGCTCAATGCCCTGGCAGACAGAACGCCGGGTAAGGTTGAGCCGCTCGAGTGGCTCGTCGAACTTTACGGGCGCACCAGCGACTCATTCCACATGCCGGATGCCTTGGCACGGTTGGGCGATGCGCTCGTGGAAAACGAGCAACTCGACCGCGCGAAGGAAATTTTCGAGCAGCTTGTCGAGCGCCAGCCCGACAGCGATTCGGCCAAGCGCAAACTCAATAACCTTCTCCGCCAAATGGGCATGCCGCCGGCTCATGCCGTTGAAGAGGTTGCCGAAGCTCCCAAGATTCCTGACGACCATTTGCGGGCGGAAATACTGAAAGCTCCCACTCCCAAGTTGCGCTCCGATGTGAGCGGCTTCGGTCCAGAAGTCTCCGAAAAATCGCAGGCGACCGCTCCCGATCCTCAATTGGACGACGAGACCCAAAAATTCATCACTCAGTCGCTCACGGACGTGGATCTGTTCGCCAGTTACGGCCTCACGCAGAAAGCCATTGGCCTCCTTGAGGCGATTCTGCGTCGCGCGCCACGTCATACGCCCACGCTCGAAAAACTGCTCGACTTTGTCCTCGGCGCCGGGGACGACCGCCGCACCGCGGAGCTAGCTGCGCAGTTGGAAAAAATTCACACGGAAACGGGCGACAAACGCAGCGCCGAGCGCTTTGCCGAATTGCGCCGCCGTTTCCAGCGCGCTGCAGGCATGTCCGATGAAGAATTGGCCAGTGTGGTGGGCGCAGCCGAACCTGCTGCCACGAAACCAGCGCCCGAAGAACCGGCCGAAATGGCTATTCCGGAAATCACAGCTGTGCCCGCAGCGCCGGAGCCTGCTCCTACCCCCGTGAATTCCGCGCCCGCTCCTCCAGCTGCGGAACCGCAGCCCCAGCCGGTCGCAGCTGCCGCGGCTGAGGAAGAAGAAGTGCACGAAGTCGACCTGTCCGACGAGTGGGCCAACCTTCTCGAAGAAACTCACGAGCCAGCCGCCGCTGCGCCGCCATCGCCTCCACCCGTGAAAACTCCTCCTCCTGCGGCGAAGACGCCTTCTCCGGCAACGAAGCCACCCGCCGCCAGGCCGGGGCACGTCGAAGAATTTCAGATCGCTGAAGAACCGGCCCCCGTCGCAACGGACCAGACGCCTGCCGCAGCGGCTCCGCCGATTCCGCTGGAAAAACCTGCTGCCAAAGCTCCTGCTGCCAAGCCTAAGGAAAAGCCCACAGCAAAAGCTCCGCAGAAACCGCCGAAGCCAGCTGAGCCCGAACTCGAATTGGACCAAGAGTACGAACTCGTGCTCGACCAGGAACAATTGGTTCCCGCATACGATCAGAGACCTCCTCAGCCGCCGGTCGCCCCACCGCCAGCGCAGCGCCCGGTTGCGCAGAATAAAGCCGCGGCTCCTCCTGCCCATGGTTACGAATCCGACCAATTCCTGGCGGACCTCGCCGCGGAAATCGATCAGTTGGGCATGGATTCCCTCGCTCCCTCTTTCTCGAACTCGAAACCGGGCGCTACGGCGCCGCCCGCTGCAAAACCAAAGGCTCCGGTTCCGCCACCGCCTTCCGCGGAGTCCGGCCCGCTCAAGGAAGTCTTTGAAGAGTTTCGCGCCGAACTCGGCGAAATGGGGGCCGAGGAAGAAGATCTCGAGACCCACTACAATCTCGGAATTGCTTTCCGCGAGATGGGCCTTCTAGAAGAAGCCATCAGCGAATTTCAGAAAGTCGCCAAAGCCAGCGATAGTGGCCGGCCTTTCCGCTATACCATGCAATGCTGCACGCTGCTGGGGCTCGCATTTATGGAAAAGGGCCAGCCGGCCATCGCCGCAATCTGGTACGAGCGCGCCTTGCGCACTCCCGATATGGACCCGGAAAGTATCCTCGCCTTGCGGTATGATTTGGGTGTTGCACAGGAATCGGCGGGCGAGCCGGAAGCGGCGCTAAAGAGTTTCTCTCAGGTCTACGCGATGAATATCGACTACCGCGATGTAGCCGAACGGATCGCAGCTCTTCAAAAGCCCATCCGCTGACCCGGGATGCATCCAGGCGGGACGGATTTCCACACATCAATGAACCGGATTTATCGCGCACTTCTGGTGGTACTCGCGTTCGAAATGGGCGCTTTGCTGCTCTATCTGCCGTGGTCCATCTATTGGGAGAATAACTATTTTCTCGGCCACTACCCTTGGCTCATGCACGTGGTCCTTCATCCCTTCTTCCGCGGCGCGGTCAGTGGCATTGGCATACTGGACATCCTCCTGGCCATCGGATGGATTGGCTCGCGCCAGGATCCAGACCGTGTCCCCCCTCAGTAAATCGGAGCGCGTTCCGCTGCTTTGCTGCGTAACGGACCGGCGAAGCCTCGGTTCCACGAGAACCTCCGAAGCGCGTCAACCTTTTCATGCGCACAAGCTTCTCATGGAGAAAATCGCGGCCGCCGCCGCGGCGGGAGTCGACTGGATCCAAATCCGGGAGAAGGATCTCTCCGGGAAAGAATGCTGCTCGCTCACCTGTCAAGCTATGCTACTCGCCGCAATATCTTCGTCAGGCGGTACTGCGAAAGTTTCAGCTCCGCCGACATCCAAAGGGACACGTGAGCTAGTTTCCGCGCGCATTCTCGTAAACGACCGGCTCGACATCGCTTTGGCCACGCAAGCAGGCGGCGTGCATCTCGGCGACAAAAGCCTGCCGCCGGAAGACGCGCGACGACTTGTGAAATCTCTTCACCGCGAGAAGGATTTCTGGATCGGAGTTTCCTGCCATTCGCTTGAAACGGTGAAAGCGGCAGAGCGCGGCGGCGCGGACTATGTATTTTTTGGCCCCGTGTTCGCCACACCGTCCAAGGCCGCCTACGGCACGCCGCGCGGGCTCGATCGCCTCGCCGAAGTTTGCAACGCTGTCGCGGTTCCCGTGCTGGCGATCGGCGGAATCACACTGGAAAACGCCGCAGATTGCCTTTCAGCCGGAGCGTCGGGCATCGCCGCCATTCGCCTTTTTCAGGACGCCCCGGACATGGCTGCCGTAGTTCGCGCTTTCCGAAAGCTTTCTGCGTAAGGGCATCCGGCTTTTCTGCGGTCTTCTATTTCGTGATCCCTGGTCTCGAATCGCTAATCTCTGAGCCGCCTTCTGTTTCCGCCACGCTCTCCGTTCTCCGTTTTCCGTTTTCTTCCTCAGCGTTCCTGCAAACGCCGCAGGAGGCGAATCTGCCCCGCATGATAAACGTCGTGAAACGCCACGCCATAAACGTGGCGCAAAAACTTGTCGCCGCGCGTCGTGCGCAGGACTTTCGCCACTGCCGTGCGCAGGGCGCGGTGTTCCCGTTCCAGTAACTTCCTGTCGGCGGCCCAGGCTTCTTCCGTTGCGTTGCCTTTTTCCGGACGCGGGAAAAAATTGCTGCCCTTCAGCATAAACGAGCCCCGCTTTCCGCCTTCGATCTTGCGACGCGCCACATATTTCCAATAGGCAGCGTGCAGCGCCAGTTCCCAGATGTTGTGGCGCCCCGCTCCCGGACGCCACGCCGCTTGCACCACGGAAACGCCTTTTAGGGACTGTTTCAGGTTTGGCCCGTGCCACGTTTTTCTCTCGTAAGCCTCATCCAGCAGAGCGAGAACCAATTGTGCCGTTTGCGCTTTCGTGGGACTCACGCCACCCTCCTCGAGGCAAGCAGTATACCGGTCTCCGTTGTAAGTTATTCGTTGCGGAAAAGCCTGGCCGCCCCATGGGAGCGTGCCGCCTAGGTTAAAGTACTCTCGGAGACCCTTGCGAATGAAATCTGTTGGGAAACAAATTAGGCTGAGCGCCACGGACCTTAGCAACCACCTGGCATGCCGACACCTGACGAACCTGGATTTACAGGTGGCGCGGGGCGAGAGAACGGCTCCCGACTTTGCCGCGCCGGATTTGAAAGTCATCCAGGAACTTGGGCTGCGGCACGAGAAAAGGTATCTTGCACACCTTTCAGCGAAGGGACTGACCGTCGAGAACCTAGGTCATATTCCTCACAAGGAAGAAGAGCGGCTGCTGGAGGAAACACTGGCACTCATGGAGCGCGGCGCACAGGTGATTGCGCAAGGGGCGCTAGGCGTTAAGAAATGGTTTGGACGGCCGGACGTGTTGCGGCGGGTTGAGCGGCCCAGCAAGCGATGGCCGTGGTCGTACGAAGTGGAAGACACAAAGCTGGCGCAAGAAACGAAGGCGGCGACGATTCTGCAGCTCTCGTTGTACTCAGACTTGCTCGCGAAAATCCAGGGCGCAACTCCGGAATTTTTCTACGTGGTTCCCCCCAGCCCGGATTTTGCCAGGGAAGAATACCGTGTGTCCGAATACGCGGCGTACTACCGGCACGTAAAGGACAGGCTTGCTGATGCCGTCGGAGAAAGCTCGCCTTCCAAGGAAACGGACACACGGAAAACGGCTACAGTTTCAGCGGGCGGCAGGCAGTTTGAGCTGGCATTCGAGAAGGGAAACAACGCCGCGAAGCCGCCAACGTATCCGGAACCTGTGGAGCATTGCAACGTGTGCCGGTGGTTCCGGGAGTGCGACCAGCAGCGGCGTGGGGACGATCATCTGTCGCTCGTGGCGGGAGTCCGGCGGCAGCAGCGAAAGCAATTGGAAGAGTGGAACACCGAGACCATGGTGAAACTGGCCGAACTGCCGATACCTCTGAAAGAGAGGCCGAAGAGAGGTTCGCGCGAAGCCATCGAACACGTGCGGGAGCAAGCGCGCTTGCAGGTCGCGGGACGCAACGGGAACAAGCTCGTACATGAGTTATTGCCAGTAGTGGAGGCAACTGGTTTTTGCAGATTGCCGGAGCCTTCTCGAGGCGATGTTTTCCTGGATCTGGAGGGTGATCCGTTCGCGGGTGAACAGGGATTGCAATATCTGTTCGGGTTTGCTGTGTGGAATGCAGACGGCGAATTGAGTTACGAGAAGCAATGGGCTCTGAATAGAGATGAGGAGAAAAAAGGCTTTGAATGGCTGGTGGACGAAATCACGCGGCGGCGCGAGGCCGATTCGAAGATGCATGTGTATCACTTCGGGGCGTACGAGCCGGGAACGCTGAAGCGGTTGATGGGAATGCATGCGACGCGCGAAGACGAGACCGACCGGATGCTGCGCGCCGGAGTGCTGGTGGATTTGCATCAGGCGTTCAAGCAGGGCGTGCGGGCGAGCGTGGAAGAATACTCGCTGAAAAAAATAGAAGCGTTTTACGGATTCGAGAGAAAGACGCCGCTGGAGAAGTCGCGGAGCGCGATGAGGTACGTCGAGCACCGGCTGGAGTTGGGCTGGGGCGACGAGGTGTTGCCGGAAGAAATTCGCGAGGTGATGGAGGGCTACAACCGCGAGGATTGTGTTTCCACGGCGAAGCTGCGAGATTGGCTGGAGGAAGAACGGCTAAAGCTGGTGAGCCTCGGTGTGGCCGTGGCGCGGCCGCCAGAAAAAAGCGGGGATCCTTCAGAGAAGCTTCAGGAAAAGCTGAACCGAGCGGAGGCGCTGACCGCACAGCTTTGCGAAGGAATTCCTACGGATCCGGAAGCGAGGTCGGAAGAGCAATCCGCGCAATGGCTGCTGGCGCAGCTTTTGAGCTGGCACCGGCGCGAAGACAAGAGTGCCTGGCAAGAGGGCTACAGGCTTGCAGAGATGAACGATGAAGACTTGCTCGACGAGCGATTAGGTCTGACGAAGTTGCGTTTTGTGAAGAGAGTCGACTCTGGGTGGCAAGTGCCGACGGACCGCTATTCGTTCGATCCACAAAAGAGCAACGTGCGTGTTGGTAAGAGCGTGTACTTCGGCGATGAGAAGTTCGGCGAAGTCATCGCCATCGACCATGTGAAAGGAATTGCGGACATCAAGAAAACGAAAAAAACCGCCGACGCCCACGCTCCAACCGTCTACATGTGGGACGCCCCGCTGCCGACAGATGCCCAAGCCGGCTCGCTCTATCGAATTGGCGCGTGGGTTGCGGAGAACGGCGTTGATGCGCCGGGACACTATCGTGCAGGACGCGATTTGCTGCTCCGCAAGCCGCCGCGCCTTCTGGATAGGGAGAAGCTCGATCCCCTGGCCTCGGAGCGGCCTGAAAACACGGCGAGTAGAATTGCGCTCGCCCTGCAAGACTCCGTCTTTGCCATTCAGGGCCCACCGGGTTCGGGAAAAACGTACACGGGCGCGCGCATGATTTGCGAGCTTGTAAAACGGGGCAAAACAATTGGCGCGACTGCATTGAGTCATAAGGTGATCCGGAAACTTCTCGACGATGTGGTTGAAGCAGCGCGGGGAAAAGGTACAGCCGGCGTGCGATGCATGCATCGGGAAAAAGATGGTGAGGAGAGCGACGGAGTCGCGGTGGCGAAGAAAGACAATGAGGAGGCGTTTGCGGCGCTGCGCTCGAACAAGATTAATGTTCTCGGGGGAACATCGTGGCTGTGGGCGCCCGAAGCTGCGTTCGAATGCGTGGACGTGCTCTTTATTGATGAAGCCGGCCAGATGTCGCTGGCGGATGTGCTTGCTGTGTCCCAGGCGGCAAAGAGACTGGTCCTGCTTGGAGACCCACAACAACTGGAGCGACCGACGAAGGGGAGTCATCCGAACGGTGCGGAAAAGTCTGCGCTGGAACATTTGCTGAATGGGCGAAAGACGATTGCGGAAGACATGGGGTTTTTCCTGCCGCAGAGCTGGAGATTGCATCCGGATGTTTGCAAGTTTACTTCGGAAGTGTTTTATGAAGGCAAGCTGAGTTCGCATGCGATTGCAAGGAGCAGAGTTTTAGAAGGGCACGCTTCGCTGAAGGGAGCCGGATTATGGTTTGTTCCGGTGGAGCATGAGGGTAACCGCAACGCAAGCGCCGAAGAGGTGGAAGTGGTGGCGCGGATTGTGAAGGGTTTGCTCCAGCCGGAGGTGAAATGGTTTTACGGGGCGGGAAACAGCAGGAGATTGAAGGAAGGAGATATTTTGATAGTTGCGCCCTATAACGCGCAGGTGGCGGATTTGTCGGCGAGGCTGCCGAACATGCGGATTGGAACGGTGGACAAGTTTCAGGGGCAGGAGGCACCAGTGGTCATTTATTCGCTGACCACGTCGTCGCCAGAGGATGCGCCTCGCGGAATGGAGTTTTTGTACAGCTTGAACCGGCTGAATGTAGCAACGTCGCGCGCGATGTCGGCAGTTATCTTGGTGGGGAGTCCTCGGCTGTTTGAGCCTGAATGCCGGACGCCACGGCAGATGCAACTGGCGAACGCCTTGTGCGCCTACCGGGAAATGGCGACACAAGTGGATGCTGACGAGATTTAGCCGGGAACGCCATTCTCCTGAATGGCGCTTTAAGTTCCTCCAAAAGGCAGGTTTGCATGCCTTGGATTGGCTGGCGAACAGGAGACGTCAATCAGAGACTGGCGTTCCCGGCGAAGCTCATTTCTGGCCGAACTGCTGCAAAGTGACGTTGACAAGGAACGGGTTGTCGAAGTCGGTGGTTTCGCCCCAGCCCTTGCCAACAACCGGTAGAAGCCTTGCGGAGAGCGGCTTGTGCCACTTCACTGAGAGGCTAGCCATGTCCGCAATGATCAGCGAAAGCTGCTCGGCCGTGGTGTCACCCGGTAGAGGGATCGTGTCCAAGCCGGTGCCGCACACGGCGGAGTACGCGAGCAGCGCATCCACGGAAATGCGGCCTTCGCTCCAGCGCTGCGCCAGACGCGCATCTTCAAGGACCGGCAGCATCAGCCCGCCGTAGCCGGTCTGCTTCACTTTCACATCTTTGATGGCCGCGGTGATTGTCCCCGCGGCGGTCATCGTTCCGCTCATGCCAAACGGCTGTTTGGTCAGGTTCTCAATGGCGACGCCGATCGAGGTGTTTGGCGCAGGCGACGGAGCGGGCGAAAGGTCAATGCCCATGTACGTCCAGCCGGTCTCGGAGTCCACGCGCCCGGCATGGTGCTCGACGTCGAAAGCCACATTGGCAAGCGCGTCAGTGAGCCGCTGGCGGGCCGAGGGCAAATCTGGCGCGTCTTTGAACGCGGCGGCGACGACGGGAGCCGACTCGAGCGCGATGGCGAACTGATGGCCAAAACCAGTGAGATACGCGGCGGGGAAGAACGGCGATAGCGGCGGCACATTGGCGACGGCGGCAAAGCGGAAGTTGCCCTGACTGTGCTCGGTGGAGTTTTCGAGCTTTTTCATAACGCGCGCCGCTGCCGCGATGGCGCCCCAGCGAACGCCCTCTTCGCCCGCCACAACCACCGTGCCGTTCAGATTTTTCGTGCTGGCGAGGATTTCCCCGAGCAAATCGGCCTGCGAAGCAGGGTCGTTGGTGTTCAGCATCGCCGGGCCGATGGACATTGCAAACTTCTGCTGCTCCGCAAGAGCGTCCAGCAGTTTGAAGAAGTTGACGGCCTGTTGCGTGTTCATTCCCTGGATGTATTCCGGGAAGGGTTGCGTGGCTATGCGGATGGTTTGCACCTGGTAGCCGCGGGATTCGAAAGTGACCTGCGCGCGGTGCAGCATATTGAGCGCGTCGGCAATTTCGCGTTGGTAATCGCGCCAGTCCAGATTGACGAACGCGGTGATGGCGCGAATCTTTGGATTGGCGGGATTGACGGTGTTCGCGGCAGGCTGCGGCGCGGGTGCGTGTTTCGTTTGCGCTTGTGGCGTGCGCGCTGATGCTGTTACAGCGAAACCTACGAGTGCAATGAACGCAAAAAAACGAAATCCACGATGAGCTTGCATACGAAATCCCCCGGAAGGCACGATACATCGCGGAGAATTCGCTTACAAGATTCGACCTAAGCCTTGTTGCTGAAACTCAATGTGGCGTGTTTGGCGGTGAGCTCGCTGGTTTCGTCTGGCCTTCCTCGCAAGGGGCCCACCAGGAGTGACTGTGGCGTTCTATTTGGCTGTAATGAGAATACTCACAGGAGTTCCCATTTCGTCGTCCAGTCCACTGCGCTTCTTGCCCATCAATCGGGCAGACATTCTTGCTGTTTGATCTATTGGAACACCCAAAAAGTGTTAGAGAAAAGAATGCGACGGCGATGATGGTTTTGCCGCGCATTTGATTTTGCGATTTCACACGAAAGCGGAGATGCCGGTGACGCGCTCTCCGATCACCAGCTTGTGAATGTCGTTGGTGCCTTCGTAAGTGTAAACGCTTTCGAGATTGTTCATGTGCCGCATGATGCAGTAATCGTCCACAATGCCGTTGGCGCCCAGAATGTCGCGGGCTTTGCGCGCGGTCTCGAGCGCGATGGCGACGTTATTCATTTTCAGCATGGAGATGTGCGAGGGATCCGCTTTGTTTTGATCCTTCAGACGCCCGACATGCAGCGCCAGCAATTGCCCTTTCACAATTTCGGTGATCATCCAGGCGAGCTTTTCCTGCACGAGCTGATGCGATGCAATGGGCTTGTTGGCAAATTGCTTGCGCGTCTTCGCATATTGCAGCGCGGTGTCGTAGCACGCCATCGCGGCGCCGAGCGCGCCCCATCCGATGCCATAGCGCGCCTGATTCAGGCAACTTAGAGGACCTTTCAGCCCCACGACACCGGGGAGCAGATTTTCTTCGGGGATTTCGCAGTCGCCAAACGATAAACCCGAGGTCACCGAGGCGCGCAGCGACCATTTGCCATGAACGTCCCAGGACTTGAAGCCGGGCGTGCCTTTTTCCACGAGGAAGCCGCGGACTTTGTCGTCTTTGCCCTTGGCCCACACCACGGCGACGTCCGCGATGGAGCCACTGGTGATCCACATTTTTTCGCCGTTCAGGACGTACTTGCCGCCTTTTTTCACGGCCCGGGTGAGCATGCCGCCGGGATTCGAGCCGAATTGCGGCTCTGTGAGGCCGAAACAGCCGATGGCTTTGCCCTGTTGCAGGAGCGGCAGCCATTTATTTTTCTGCGCGTCGCTGCCGTAGGAATAAATCGGATACATCACCAGCGCGCCTTGCACGGAAACAAAACTGCGGAGGCCGGAGTCGCCGCGCTCGAGTTCCTGGGTCATCAGGCCGTAGGCGACGTTGGACATGCCGGCGCAGCCGTAGCCATGGAGGTTGGCGCCGAAAAATCCAAGTTCGCCCAGTTGCGGGATCAGATGCTTCGGAAAAGTGGCTTCGCGGCTGTGTTTTTCGATGATGGGAATGACTTCGTTTTCGACGAATTCGCGCGCGGTCTGGCGGACGAGCTTTTCCTCGTCATTCAATTGCGAATCGAATTCGATGAAATCCACTCCGCCAAATTTGGCCATGCGTTGGTTCCTTTCGAGCGTTCCTAGAGTGTAGCAACGCGCCGGATTTAGCAGCAACTTTGGCCCTTTCACAGCGAGGCCTGCTTGACGCAACGCCGCGCAGCGGCGAAACTTTTTATTTGCCGTTTGAATGAGGAAATGTGTCGAAAAAACTCTCCTTAGCCAGGAAGCGAGCCGGGCGACGCAGCAGGGCGCTTCCAACGCGGCCAAAAATCCTGATTTTTGATGTGGATGGCGTACTGGTGGACGTGCGCGGAACGTATTGGCGGTCGGCGCTGGAAACGGTGCGCTACCTTACCGGCAAGCGAGTCACCTATGCGGAGTTGCACAAATGGAAGAGCAAGCCGGGGTTCAATGACGACTGGAGCATGGTGGCGGCGTGGGTGACCGCCTTGGGCAAACCGCTTTCTTATGACGAGGCGCGAGTTGCTTTCGAAAGGTTTTACTGGGGCAACGATGGGAAGCCGGGAAACGTTCGCAACGAGAAGATTTTGGTGACTCCGCGGCAGATCGAAAAGTGGGCGCTGCGCTTCGAACTGAATCTGTTCACGGGACGCACGCGCCAGGAATTTTCCTTCACGTTTGATCGTTGGCCGGGCACAAGGTTTTTCAGGACGATCATCACCATGGACGACGCCCGCAAGAAGCCCCATCCCGACGGTTTGCATATGATTCTCGACGGAAGGGATCCGGCAACCGCTCTATACCTGGGCGACAACATTGACGATGCGCTGGCTGCGCGAGATGCAGGTGTGCCGTTCCTGGCGATCATTGCGCGAGACGAACATCGCTTCCGCGAACGCGCCGCGCGCTTCCGCGAATTGGGGGCGCTGGCGCTGCTTCCCCGCGCAACGGAATTGAATCGCATACTGCCCCAATGAGGGACGGCATCCCCGCCAGCGCTAGCCACAGTTGCAACGCAAAAGTGGCTCCAACCCTTTCCCCGATCTGATAGAGTGCGTCGAGCAAAATTGTTGGACGGGGGAATGCCGATGAAACGACGCACCTTTTTGAACGTCACTGCGGGCGCGGCGACCGCTTTGGCATGCAAACCAATTGCCCTGGCCGCGGAGCAAGACCGAAAAACACCAGTTGTCTATCCTGATCCCGCTGTGGAAGTTGTCGATCCGCGCTTCGCTAAATATGCTGTCGCGAATGCCGCAGTCGAGCGCCTGTACACGGGCGCGCGCTGGGCCGAAGGGCCGGTTTGGTTTGGAGACGGGCGATATCTCCTGTTCAGCGACATCCCCAACAATCGCATCCTGCGATGGCTGGAAGATACGGGCGAGGTCAGCGTTTTCCGCAGCCCTTCTAACTACAGCAACGGCAATTTCCGCGACCGGCAGGGCAGGCTGCTGACTTGCGAGCATGACACGCGCCGCCTGACGCGCACCGAACACGATGGCGCGATCACTGTCCTTATGGACCAGTTTCAAGGCAAAAAGCTGAACGCTCCCAATGATCTTGCGGTGCATTCCGACGGCGCCATCTGGTTCACCGATCCCGGCTACGGCATCATGTCCAATTACGAAGGCCACAAAGCGGCGTTCGAGCTGCCGGCCAGCGTTTATCGGTTCGATCCGAACACGCGCCAGGCGAGCGTAGTTGCCAGCGATCTGGACAAGCCCAACGGGATTTGCTTCTCTCCAGACGAGAAAAAGCTATACATCGTGGACACGGGTGTTCCTAAGTACGCCGGCGATCCGCACCCCATTCGCGTGTACGACGTCGAGGATGGCGTGCGCCTAAAGAATGGCCGCCTGTTTGCGAACATGGCGCCGGGGTCTTCCGACGGCATCCGGTGCGACGTGGATGGCAACGTGTGGTCGGCCGCGGGATGGGCGGGAGAAGGCTACAACGGCGTGCACGTTTTCGCTCCCGACGGCACGCTCATCGGCAAGATTCATCTTCCAGAAACGTGCGCGAATCTTTGTTTCGGCGGAAGCAAGAAGAACCGCCTATTCATGGCGGCAAGCCAATCTCTTTATGCGCTCTACGTTGGCACACAAGGTGCGCAAGTACCTTGAGCTGCCTAGCGCGGCTGGCATTCTGGCTTTCGCCTCTTGCGGGCCCGCAAAAAAGCACCCCCAACTATTAGGAGAACAGCGAATGGCGCCAGGAGCCATCGGTAGCGGCTGGACAAAACGAAAGGAAGCATTAGGGCTGCAAGTTGGAGAGCAAGGAACAGGCAAAGACCGGCTGCGACGATCGCGCCAACCAGAACGACAGGACGACTTGAGGAAGACATGGCCTTACCGCAGACCAATCCCGGACGAGTATAGCACTTAGGGACCTGCGTTGACGCCCGGCCCGACGGATGCTATAAAGTACACTTCAAAGCGGCGGCTTAAAGCCCACCGTACGCTCTTACGGGGTGGAGCGAGGCGTGGCTGCCAACCTATCTGCCCCGCGTGGATCTGGGTCAGAGGCGACGGAAATTTAGGCACAACAATTCGATGCCTTCCATCGGTCACCAACTTGGCGAACTGTTCCTTGGGGCTGCGCCCACAGTCCTGATTATCCTCATTTTTTACTTCATCTTACGGACGCTTTTCTTCCAGCCGCTCCTGGAGGTGATGGCGGAACGCGACGCGCGCACGGTGGGTGCGCAAAAGGCTGCGGAAGCGGCCCAAGCCGCGGCAGCCGAGAAGGTCAAGCAATATCAGGAAGCTCTAAAGCAGGCGCGCGGCAAAGTATACGCGGAGCAAGAAACGGCGCGAAAGAAACTGCTCGACGAGCGGGCGGCGCAGTTGAAGGACGCGCGAACCAAAGCTTCCGGGGAAGTCACACAAGCCAAGGAACGGGTGGCCAAGGAGTTGGGGGCCGCTCGGCGCGAAGTGGAGGCATCGGTGGCTCAACTTGCCGCTGAAATCGCACGGCGTATTCTGCAAGCGCCGCCGCGTCCAAGCGCCCCTGCGAGAGAGGCTCGATGAAGGCAAAGCGCTACATCTTGGCCTCCGCCAGCGCCGTCATTGCGGCGCTTTTCTTAACTCTGACGGCGCACGCCGCGGAAGAAGGCGGCGCGGCCGGGGCGGAAACGGCCACGGAAATCTTCAAGTGGATTAACTTTGCCATCGTGGTCGGAGCGCTTTTGTGGGTGTGCTTGAAAAAGGCGCCAGGATTTTTTCGCGGGCGCGCGGAATCCATCAGCTCCGCGATCACTAAAGCCGGGAGTACGAAAGCAGCCGCTGACGCGCAACTGCGCGAAGCGGAAATGAAACTCGCGCATTTGGAAAAAGAAGTCGCGGAACTGCGGGCGTTTGCCGAGCGTGAAGCCGCCGCGGAGGTCGGGCGGATTCGAACGGCAACGCGTTCGGACCTGGAAAAAATCGGTGTGGCAGCGAAAGCGGAAATCGAAGCGGCGGAACGCGCGGCGCGGCTGGAGTTGAAAGCGTTGGCCGCGATGCTGGCGGTGGACGGCGCGGAAGCGCTCCTCGTGAAGCAGTTAAACGCACGCGCGCAGGCAGGGCTGATCAGCAATTTCGTCAAGACCTTGGAAGGGATGCCGAATTGAAATCCGCGAGCCTCCAATACGCGAATGCGCTGGCGGACATCGCGCTGGAGCAGGGCGCCTCTGAGCCCGCCGCCAAGCAACTGGAAAGTTTTGCCGCCGCGTATGAGGAATCGGCCGAATTGCGCACTTTTCTGGCAAGCCCCGCCGTCAGCGTGGAAGCGAAACACGAGGTGCTCGAGAAGATCTCCAATCGCCTTGGCGCGAGCAAGATTATACGCAATTTCCTGTTCGTGATTGCCGATCACCGGCGAACGCAACTGATTCCGGAAATTGTTGCCACGTTTCAGCAGGTGTTGCGGCAGCGCCAGGGCATGGCCGAAGCGGAGATTTCCTCCGCGGTGGAATTGACGTCGGCGCAGAAAAAAGAGCTGGCGGCAACGCTGGCGCGAGTAACGGGAAAGAAAATCGAGCCGAAATATTCGCTCGATCCGGCGCTGCTTGGCGGCGCGGTGGTGCGCATCGGGGACACGATTTACGATGGTTCGCTGCGGAGCCGTTTGAATGAAATGCGCGCGCGGCTGGCGTCAGAATAAAGAAGTTTAGATATTGCGCTTTTGGCGACGGTGTGACGAGGCAGCTTTCGGGGAAGTGACGGAGCACGCATGGCAAACATCAAGGCAGACGAAATCAGCAAGATTCTGCGTGAGCAGATTGAGAATTACGAGCAAACCGTTGCCGTCGATGAAGTCGGCGCGATCATTAGCGTCGGCGACGGCATTGCGCGCGTGCACGGGCTGGAGAAAGTGATGGCCGGCGAGATGCTGGCTTTTCCGCACGACATTTACGGCATCGCCCTCAACCTGGAAGAAGAAGAAGTCGGCGTGGTGCTTCTCGGTGAAACGACGGAGCTGAAGGAAGGCGACGTCGTGAAGCGCACGAACACGATCATGTCCGTGCCCGTGGGCGACGCACTGGTGGGACGCGTCGTGAATCCGCTGGGACAGCCGCTGGACGGCAAAGGCCCGATTGCCACGAAGCAGCGCAATGCCCTCGAACGCATTGCGCCGGGCGTTCTGGACCGCCAGCCGGTGCGCGAGCCGCTGCAAACGGGCATAAAGGCGATTGACAGCATGATTCCCATCGGGCGCGGCCAGCGCGAATTGATCATTGGCGACCGCCAGACCGGCAAGACCGCGGTGATTCTCGACACCATCATCAATCAAAAGGGCGGCGATGTTATTTGCATCTATTGCGGCATTGGCCAAAAGCGCTCGACGATCGCGCAGGTGGTGAAGACGCTGACGGACGCGGGCGCGATGGACTACACGATTGTTGTCGCTTCCTCGGCAGCGGAGCCGGCTTCGCTGCAATACATTGCGCCTTACGCCGCGTGTGCCATGGGCGAATACTTCCGCGACAATAAGCGGCATGCCGTGGCGTTTTATGACGACCTTTCGAAACACGCGCAGGCGTACCGCGAAATTTCCTTGTTGTTGCGGCGTCCCCCGGGCCGCGAAGCTTTTCCCGGCGACGTGTTTTATCTGCATTCGCGCTTGCTGGAGCGTGCCGCGAAACTGAATGACAAACTGGGCGCGGGCTCGTTGACCGCCTTGCCGGTCATTGAAACGCAAGCCGGCGACGTTTCCGCGTACATTCCCACCAACGTGATTTCGATTACCGACGGACAGATTTACCTGGAAGCGGACCTTTTCAACGCCGGCATTCGTCCCGCCATCAACGTGGGCATCAGCGTGAGCCGCGTCGGCGGCAACGCGCAGATTAAAGCCATGCGCCAGGTGGCGGGTTCGCTGCGGCTGGACATGGCGCAGTACCGCGAGCTGGCAGCGTTCGCGCAATTCGGCGCGGATCAGCTCGACAAGGTGACGCAAGGCCAGCTTGCCCGAGGGCAGCGGCTGACGGAGATTTTGAAGCAGGATCAGTACGTGCCTTTGCCGGCGGAAAAACAGGTATTGATGATTCAAGTGGGCACGAGCGGGGCTCTCGATACTGTGCCGGTGAGTGAGGTGCAGCGTTTCGAGCGCGAGTTCCTGCAGTTCATCGAAACGAATTATCCATCCCTGCTGAAGAACATTGCGGCGAAGAAAGCGCTCGACGACGGCATCAAGACGGAAATCAAGGCGGCCATGGATGCGTTCAAGGAACGCTTCACGGTAGCTTCCGCTGCTGCGAATTAGGAATTCAGACGGACTGACGAAAGACCATGCCCACACTTCTCGATTTCCGGCGCCGCATCCGCTCGGTGAAAAACACCCAGCAGATTACCCGCGCCATGAAGTTTGTGGCGGCAGCCCGGTTACGTCGCGCGCAGGAAGCTGCGCTGGCAGCGCGGCCGTATTCGAAAGAACTGGTGCGCGTGTTGCGCTCGACGATTAGCCGTATTGCGGAGCCGCAGCATCCCCTGCTGGCGCGACGCCCGGAGGAAAAAGTTCTCGCGCTGGTCTTGACCGGTGAGCGAGGTCTGGCGGGCGCGTTCAACACCAATATCTTGCGCAAGGCGAATGAATTCTTCCGCGCCAACAAAGGCCGCAAACTTTCGGTGATTCCGGTCGGCAAAAAGGGCCGGGACGCTCTGCGGAAGGCCGGGTTCAACCTGATCGCGGAATACATTAATGTCCTGGCGCGCGTAGAATTCGGCGCGGTGCGGGAAATTTCGAACCTGGTCACGGATTTGTACGCCAAAGGCGAGATCGATTCCGTTTACATCATCTTCAGCGAATTCAAGACGGTGATGTCGGCAAACCTGGCCGTGGAGAAGCTTTTGCCGGTCGACGCCGCGCAAGTACGGGAAAGCAGCAAAGGCGCGGCGGAGAGCGCTCACGTAGATTACATTTACGAGCAGCCGGAAGAGCAGCTTCTCGATCGGCTTTTGCCTCGCTACGTCGAATCGCAGGTGCAGCGCGCGATGCTGGAGTCATCTGCCGCAGAACACGCCGCGCGCATGACGGCCATGGAATCGGCCACGAAAAACGCCGGTGACGTCATCGAAGCGCTGACCCTGCACATGAACAAAGTGCGCCAGGCAGCCATCACCAAGGAGATTATTGAGATTGTGAGCGGAGCCACGAGCACCGCTTAAGTGACTTGTGATTGGTGACGTCACTGCCGAAGTGAGGGAGAAAATCATGTCAGAGAAGCATGCCGCCGTGGGACACATCGTGCAGATCATCGGGCCGGTGCTCGACGTGCAGTTCGAAGGCGGGCATCTGCCTGCGATCTACAACGCGGTTCGCATCACTAGCGATGGCTATAACGTTCCCGAACCCATTGACGTGACGGCTGAAGTGCAGCAGCACTTGGGCGAAGGACGCGTGCGCGCGGTGGCCATGGAGCCCACCGAGGGTTTGGTTCGCGGCATGCAGGCTCAAGATTTAGGCGAGGGCATCAGCGTGCCCGTTGGCCGCACGACGCTGGGCCGCGTGATGAACGTACTCGGCAAGCCCGTAGATCAGCTTGGCCCTCTGACCAGCAAGACGAGATACCAAATCCACCGGCCCGCGCCGCTCCTGGATCAACAATCCACCACACTGGAGATGTTCGAAACGGGCATCAAGGTTGTGGACCTGATACAGCCGTTCTTGAAGGGCGGAAAAATTGGCCTGTTCGGCGGCGCGGGCGTCGGCAAAACCGTTCTCATTCAGGAACTAATTCACAACGTCGCCATGCAGCACGGCGGCGTCTCGGTCTTCTCGGGCGTGGGCGAGCGCACGCGCGAAGGAAACGACCTGTGGCTGGAGTTCCAGGAATCCGGCGTGGTCGTGCCGGGCAATTCGGAGAAGTCGCGCGCCGCGTTGATTTACGGCCAGATGACCGAGCCGCCGGGAGCGCGTCTGCGCGTTGGTTTGACGGGTTTGACTGTGGCCGAATACTTCCGCGACCAGGAACATCTCGACGTGCTGCTGTTCATTGACAACATTTTCCGCTTTGTGCAGGCCGGTTCGGAAGTCTCCGCGCTCCTCGGACGGATGCCGTCGGCCGTCGGTTATCAGCCCAACCTCAACACCGAAATCGGGGAATTGCAGGAGCGCATTACGTCCACCAAGACCGGCTCGATCACTTCGGTGCAGGCAATTTACGTGCCCGCCGACGACTACACGGACCCGGCGCCGGCGGCAACCTTTACGCACTTGGATGCGTCCACAAACCTAAGCCGGCAAATCGTCGAGCGCGGAATTTATCCCGCGGTCGACCCTCTGGCCAGCTTCTCGCGCATTTTGGATCCGCGCATTGTGGGCCAGGAGCATTACACCGTGGCGCGTGCCGTAAAATCGATTCTGCAGCGCTACAAAGACTTGCAGGACATCATCGCCATTCTCGGCATTGAAGAACTCTCCGACGAAGACAAGCGCACCGTGGCGCGCGCGCGCAAGATTGAAAAGTTCCTGTCGCAGCCCATGTTCGTGGCCGCGCAGTTCACCGGCCTCGAAGGCAAATACGTCAAGATCGAAGACACCGTGCGCAGCTTCAAAGAAATCGTCGAAGGCAAGTATGACGACATCCCGGAGCAGGCGTTTTACATGGTGGGTACCATCGACGAGGCTTTGCAAAAAGCGGAAAAGATGAAGGCGGCCGTTTAAGAAAAATGCTTCCCGAAGCCATGGAACTGGTGATCGTCACGCCCACGCGGCAATTGGTGCGCGCGCGCACGAGCGAAGTCACGCTGCCGGGCGCGAACGGTTACCTCGGAATTCTTCCGGGCCACGCGCCGTTGATGACCGAATTGGGCATCGGCGAATTGACGTTTCAGGGCGCAGCGCAAGGGGCGGCGCCTCTTGCTATCGTTCGCGGCTTCGCGGAGGTCCTGCCGGATCGCGTGACCGTCCTTGCGGAAACTGCCGAGTTGGCCGCTGAAATTGACCTTGAGCGCGCGGAAGCTGCGAAGGCCCGCGCAGAGAAGCGGCTTGCCGCCGGAGCACCCGACATTGACTGGGACCGTGCCAGCGTCGCGCTCCAGCGCTCCCTCATCCGCATTCAAGTTGCGCGCAAGTTCCGCGGCGTGCCTGCCAATTCCCGCTGACGCTTTCCATTCACAGCGCCCCGGCAGATTTTGTGACGCGAAATCCCCGCAATTCATCTAATCTAATTGTGGACGAGTGTATGGAGCCCATTACGATTTACACCACGGCTTGGTGCCCGGATTGCCGCTACACGAAGGCCTTCCTGCGGGAACGAGGCGTGGCCTATCGCGAAGTAAACATCGAAGAAGATGAAGCCGCGGAAGAAATCGTCCTCAAAGCTAATAATGGCTTGCGCAAAGTGCCCACGCTGGAAGTGGCCGGGCGCTACTTTGCTTGCAGCCCGTTCGACCCTGAAGAGCTTGCTGAGGAACTCAATATCCCGCTGAATCCGTAACTCGTATAGAAAGCGCGAACTTCGTCTAATGGATCGGCAGCCCGCGCGCCCACACATCGGTCACGCGCAGAGATTGATCTACGAGCAAGACATCC
>Ga0209474_10001181_pt1 | contig 26388 bp, 26 predicted proteins | sample GraSoiAngelo_145_FD_185902 | JGI IMG/M metagenome (GOLD analysis project Ga0209474, IMG submission 185902) | Grasslands soil microbial communities from the Angelo Coastal Reserve, California, USA - 14_1009_05_20cm (SPAdes) (version 2) | ecosystem: Environmental > Terrestrial > Soil > Grasslands...
CATGACCAGGTCGCAGGCGCCCCGCTTCAGCGCCAGCGCCATCTCCTGGGTCGACCGGAAGTTCTCGCCGATCTGGATCGGCGTGTTGATCGCGGCGGTCACGGTGGCCGCACCCTCGAAGTCGTCGCAACGGACGGGCTCCTCGATCCAGGCCACGCCCTCGCCGTCGAGGGCGCGGCAGCGGCGGAGCGCCTCGGCCACGTCGAGCGACTGGTTGTAGTCCACCATCAGCTCCACCGAGTCGGGCAGCACCTCGCGGGCCGCGCGAACCACCGCCACGTCCTGCCCGCGCGCTGGCCACCCGACCTTGATCTTGACCGCCCGGAACCCCTTCTCAAGGGAGCGCGGGAGGCGCTCGGCGATCTGCTCGACGGTGAGCATGCCCAGGGAGTCGTACGCGGGCAGCGGCTGCGGTCGGGAGCCCAGCAGCGCGGCCAGCGGCCCGCCCGCGGCCACGGCCAGCGCGTCCCAGACCGCGATGTCTAGCGCCGAGACGGCCATGCCGGCCAGGCTCACCGCGCCGCCCAGGAGCACAAAGCGCGAGCGCAGCGTCTGCTGCACCTCGGCCGGCACCAACGGCTGCCCGATCAAAGGCTCGGCGAGCCCGGCGATCAGGTCGCGCAGCGGCCGCAGCATCAGAGGCTGATACGCGAACACGTAGCTGCGGCCCGTGACGTCCTCCTCGGTTGTGAGGTCGATCAGGAGGAGAGGCACGGCCGGCATCACGCCGGAGGCGGTGGTGAGGGGGACTTCGAGCGGGACCGAGACCGGCGTCGCCCGCACCGAGCGGAGCGTCAGGCGGGCGTGGGTGAGGCTCTCAGTCTCGATAGCGGTAGACGATGCGGCCCCGGCTGAGGTCGTAGGGCGAGAGCTCCACGCGGATGCGGTCGCCGGGGGTGATCCGGATGAAATAGCGGCGCATGCGGCCGGCCGCGTACGCGATCAGCTTGTGGTTGTTCTCGAGCTCGACCTCGAACATGGCGTTGGGCAGGGCCTGGGAGACCACGGCGTCCATGACGACGGCCTGCTCCTTCTGCTGCTCCGGCGCCGGGTTCTTGCGCTGGCGCGGCTGCCGGGGCCCGCGTCGGGGCGTGCTCGATCTTGCCAAACCGCACCCAGTCTAGCCGAGCTTGCTTTCCATCTCCGAGACGAGCTCGAGCGGGATGCGGCCGGCCGCGGCCAGGCGACGCAGCGCCTCGGACCATCGCGGCTCCTCGTCGACAGCGCTGCGCAGCAGCGGCAGCGCCTCCTCCCACTCCCCCGCGCGCGCATGCATCATGCCGGCCGAAATCCGGACCTGCGCCTGCTCGGGCGCCAGCCGCAGCGCGGCCAGAGTGCGCTCCCTGAAGTCCGGATCGTCGGGGAACACCCGCAGGGCCAGGTACGCGGTGCGCAGCCGGACCAGCCGCGCCAGCTCCTCCACTGGATCTTCGTGGTCCTCGACCCGGAGGTCCATGAGACGGTCCTCCCAAACGCGCCCGGTTGGCCGGCCGCTGACCAGGAGCAGGGCCGCGGACTGGCGCCCGCGGATGTCGCCGCCCTCGCCCTCGGCTGCCCGCAGCGCCTCGATCAAGCGCTCGGCCAGCGGCCGGCCCGAGGCGTTCTCGTACGCCGCGGCCATGGCGTCCCAGACCGTGTCCCGCTCCATCAGGTTGGCCTGGCAGCTGTAGCCGTCACCGGTCCGGTGGCCGGCCGCGGCGGTGGCGCGAGGACCCGTGTAGGCCGCCACCCGCCCCGCCGCGTCCACCATGGCGCATTGCCGGCCCTCGGGCTCGGCGTCGCCCGCCAGCACCGCCGCCAGCGCCTGCTCGGCGCTGAGGCCGCCGCGCATCAGCTCCAGTCCCAGCGGGCCGAAGGCGATGTTCACCACGGACTGGGTGGCGACCGCGCCCACGCCGGCCTCGGCCCAGGGCACGACCGGGCCGACGTGGAAGTACATCGACTGCACGGCGACCCCCAGCTCGCCGGTGTCGCGATCGCGAGCGACGATCGAATAGGTCAATCCGGCCTCTTTGGGGTCCCCGCGAAATCGCCAGATTTCGTGGGGTAAATCGAGTAGGTCACCCGGTCAGTTTGGCGAGAACCCGACCGGCGGCACGTTCTGGAGATGGCCCAGCCGGCGGATGCGCTCGATCTCGGCTTCCAGCAGTTCCTCCGCGAACGCCGGATCGCCGCTCTCCAGGAGCGCCTGGCGCTTGGGCGCCTCGGCCTGCAGGACGGCGCCGGCCAGCCAGACGGCCCGCTTGCCGAGCGCCGTCGATAGCTGCGGCGCCACCGCCAGCCCGTGCAGCTGGAGGTATTCGTCCAGCAGCGCGACCAACCGCGGTCCCGCCTCGGGCGGCGGATCCTCGAGCACCTCCGCTTCGCCCAGCAGGTAGGGCGCCGGCTCGGCCGTCGAGAGCAGCCGGAACCGGTGCAGGCCGCGCGCCACGATGTTGTAGCGGCCATCGGGCAGCGCCTCGACCTCCTGCAGCGTGGCCACCGTACCAACCTCGTGGACCTGGGGCACCGAGCCGACTTCGCGCCCCTCGCGGATCAGGACCACCCCGAAGTCGCGGCCCTCGCGCACAAGCTGGCGATAGCGCTCCTCGAAAATGTGCAGCGGCAGCACCGCGCCCGGGAACAGGACGGTGTGCAGCGGGAAGAGCGGGAGGACCAGGGCTACCTCGGCCGCTTGGCGGTGGCTCTCCACTTGTCGATCCAGCTGCCGGCAACAGCCGCCTCCTCGCTGCCGGCGCCCAGCTGGCGGACGGCGTTCTCCACCCGGGTGGTGAAGGCCCGCGAGGTTTCGCCGCGGCGCACCTCCAGCGGCTTGCCGATCCGGATCGTGACCGGGGCCGGGAGCGGGAAGCGCTGACCCCTGGGCATGACCCGGTGCGAGCCGCGCACGTGCATCGGAATCACGGGCGTGCGGGTTTCGGTGGCCAGGAATCCCACGCCGGGCTTGAACTCACCGATGCGCCCGTCGCTGGAGCGCGTGCCTTCGGGGTACAGGAGGAGGTTCCAGCCGGACTTCAGGAGCTGGTGTGAGCTGCTGAGCACGGCCTGCGGCCCGCCGGTGCGCGAGAAGGGAAAGGTGTTCAGCCAAAGCCCCACCACCCGCCCCAGCAGCGGCCGCCGGTACCAGTAGTCGGCCGCGGCGGCCACTACGGTCTTCTCGCGTGTTCGCTGCGAGAGCGCGTGCAGCAGCAGCGGGGTGTCGGCGTGGCTGTTGTGGTTGGCGGCCAGGATGGCCGGCCGGTCGAGGTCCTCCACCCACTCCCCACCCTCGACCTGAAGGTGGGTCATGGCTTCGGTGAACGGCATCATCAAGCCGCGCTGGATCAGGAAGCGCAGGGAGCGCACCGGCTCCATGCGCGCCCAGCCCAGGTTCGAGGGCCGGTCCGGAATAGCCGGAGAGACCTCCGGCCAGCTGCGCGGCCGCGGTCGCGACCAGCGAAAACCGCGGCGCATGACGCGCAGGTCGTCGCTCAATGACGCGGCCGCGCCCAGCAGCTGGGAGACTCCGTAGCGACCGGAATACCAGGCGCTCACCGGACGTCGGCCAGCATCAAGGGCGGCGTGCGCAGGTGCGTCACTGACGGCCATTTGCCGACCGTCTGCTCGGCGATCTCGAAGGCGTCCTCCAACGTGGAGGCGGCTTTGAAGCCCAGGCGATGCACCACGTCGCGCTCACCGCCGACCACGATCACCTCGCCCACGTACTCGAGCGCGTAAGCGGCCCAGTACCACGCGTAGAAGGGGTGCACGCCGTGGTAGGCGTGGCTCTTGCGATACAGCTGCCGGTACCAGGGGTCTTCGGCAAACCGCGCCTCGTAGCGCTCCTCGATCTGTGCGGGGTCGGTGGTGTCGGCCAGCACCTCGTCGTAGAAGTCGATGTAGCTCGGGTGCTGCACGGAGTCGAACTCATAACGGCAGGGGTGGCTCATGATCACCACGCCGCCCTCGCGCACGACAGGTTTGCCGCGATAGAGGTTGAACAGGTAACCGAGGCCGAGGCAGACCACCAGGACCGGGTTGAGCGCCGCGTTCACGTTGTACGGGCCGAGGTAGGGCAGGCCCATGGTGACCACGTCGGTCTGGCCGTCGACCTCGACGGTCATCTGCCGGCGCACCGCTTCCAGCGTTTTGTCGTGCACCGCGTCGACCTGGCCCGCGTGTACGCCGGTGAGCCCGTAGGGCGCGCGCATGGAGTGGAAGATGGTGCGCTTGAACGAGGGCGGCGCGTAGTCGGTGAACTGCTTCATGGCCAGGAACTGCACCTGGTCCGAGGTCGTCCAATCGGTTTCGCGTTTCTGCAAGAAGTTGGCGATGGCCGGAAACGCGTGGTTGTTGACGCTGGTCTCGATGTGGAACACCCGCACCGCGTCTTCAATCAGCTGCCCCTGCCGGATGCAGGAGTGGTGCAGGGCCGAATCCGGCGGATGCATATAGGACCGCGATGCCAGCAGCGTCTTCACGTTGTGGTGCGGCCGCACGCTGCGGTAGCTGCCCAGGCCGGTCGCCATCGACTTGTGGCCGCCGTCCATCGGCACCAGGGTGAGATTGACGTAGATCACGAGGTCGGATTCCGCCGCGCGGCGGCTGAGCGTGACCTCTTCGCCCTGGTTGGTCTTGCCGATGAGCACGTTGCCTTCGGCGTCCTCACCGTCGTGGTTGTACAGACGGTCCGGCCAGAACGTGCTGAACACGCGGTCACCGACTATGTGGCGGATCTCGTCCGCGGTCATGCGCCTGTGCAGGGAGTTGGCCGCGATCACGTGCACGTCCTCGACGCCGGCGTCCGCGCACATCTCCAGGACCTCTTCGATTACGAGCTGCCGCACGTCCGGCGCCGCCATCGGCGGCAGCGGCAGCGAGAGGTCGTCAAAGGCGATCGTCAGCTTCATGTTCGGCCGCAGCAGGCCCTTCAGCGGGTCGTCGTCGAGGGGCTTCGTCAAGGCGCGCCGGATCGCACGCTCGGGGTGCGGAATGGGGTCGATGGGATCGGGCGGATAGAGGATGCGCGCGCCCAACGGCAGCGACTCCAGCCGGAATCCTTCGCCGAAGTGGAACAGCGTCGGGGGGGTGTTGCGGTCGACTTCGACGACGGCGCCCGGGCGGCTCACAGGAGGACCAGCGTCGTCGTAAGGGCCGGCTTGCCGGCCCGTGTGAGTCGGTGATCCAGGCGTTGGCGACGCTGCACGACACCAGAGGGAGGTAGGTCCGCGGGAGGAACCGCAGGTTCTTCCCGCGAAGCGGAGCGCAGCGCAGCGTTCACAATCGCAATCCTCGCAAATCGAAGGCGACCTTCACGGCGTTGAGCGCGCCCGCCCGCATCGCGTACTCGATGGCTTCGCGGTACTCGCTCAAAGCGAACAAGGGGCCTGTCAAGCGGTCCAGGCGGAGCTCGGGCGCGGCTTCCAGCGCGAGCTCGAAGGTGCTGCGGCCGCTAGCCTCGGTGCCGTAGGCGTAGGCGCCCATGACGGTCAGCTCGCGCTGCCAGATCGGCGCCCAGTCGACCTTCTCCGCGCCCGGCATGCCGACCGCCACCAGCTTGCCGCCGCCGCGCGTCACCCGCACCGCGTCGTTCAGCGAATCGGCGCGGCCGATGCACTCGAAGGTCACGTCGGCGCCGCCCAGCAGCAGAGGCCGGTCCAGGCTCTCGAGCCGGCGGGCGCCGGTGGCGAAGCGCAGGCGCTGGTACACCTCCTCCGGCGGCACCACCTGGTCGGCGCCCAGCGCCCTCGCCAGCTCACGCTGGTGGCCGTGCTTGGCGACCGCGATCAGCCGCTTGGGCGGCGTGAACCGGCGGACGGCCGCGATCGTGAGCAGCCCGATGGTGCCGGCCCCGAAGACCAGCACCACGTCGTCCGGCGCCGCGCCGGCGCGCAAGGCGGCGTGGACGCAGCAGGCGAAGGGCTCGACCAGGACCGCCGCCTCGTCGGGGAGCGCCTCAGGCACCTGGTGCAGCTGCGAGGGGTGGGCGACCACGACCTCGCCCCATCCCCCGCCCGTGCTCTGGCAGTAGCCGGTCTGTAGCCCGACCTCAATCGGGCCCTCGGTCAGGTTTTGGCAGAGACCAGGCCGGCCTTCGGCGCAGCGCGGACAGGGCGGCTCCACACCGCGCACGCGGCAGCCCAGCGCGGGCTCGACCACCACGCGGCTGCCGTCGGCGTCGGCCACCATCTCGTGGCCGGGGATGAAGGGATAGCTCGTGAGGGCGTCCAGGTAGTAGGACGCGTGGCCACCCAGCGCGCTCAGGTCCGACCCGCAGATCCCGGACACACGGGGGAAGACGCGGACCCACTCCGGACCCGGCAGCGCCGGCTCCTCGGCGTCGTCCAGGAAGAGCGGCGCGAAGGGGCTGGTCGCCACCGAAGGCCGGCCTCCGGCCGCCTTCACCAGCGCATACCGCGGCACCGAGCGGGCGAAGCTCAGCGCGAGCACGCGGCCTAGCGGCTCCCGCTGTACTGGCGGTACTCGGCCGACCGCGGATCGGGCATCGGCAGGTGCCAGTTGCCGGGCGCCATCTGCCACCGCTCGATCCGCCATCCCCGCTGGCCGGCCAGCTGCGAGAGCCGCGGGTCGGGATTCACCGCGACCGGGGTGCCCACCATCTCCAGCATCGGCAGGTCGGAAAGCGAGTCGGCATAGGCGAAGCTCTCGGCGAGGTCGACGCCGTTGGCCAGCGCGTATTCCTCGAGCAGGAAGCCGCGGGCTTCACCGGCCGGCGGCGGCTTTTCCAGGTCACCGGTGAGGCGGCCGTCGCGGACCAGCAGATGGGCGCTGTCGACCTCCACCTCGAGGAGCTCGGCCAACGGCTCGACCACCAGGTCCAGCGCGCCCGTCAGCAGCAGCACCCGGTGGCCCGCCCTCTTGTGCTCCCGGATCCGGCGCATGCCCTCGGGGTAGATCCGGCGCAGAGTCACCTCGTTGAGGGCCTCCCGGCCCAAGCGGCGCATCTCGTCGGGGTCGAGGCCGTCGTACGCGCGGTAGAAGCTGCGCTGGAACTCGGCCCGCGAGCGGCGTTCCAGGTACAGCCAGCGGGGCGCGCTGCGCGCCACCCCGGCCAGGAAGCCCGGCCAGTCAGTCAGCGGTTGCGCCTTCAGGCGCATCCAGAAGTAGTACTCGACCACATTGGTCTCGACCAGGGTGCCGTCGACGTCGAAGACGGCCAGCACGTCCTCGCGGCCGGCCCGCCGGCGCAGCGCGTTGAGGACGCTGTTGCCCTCGGTCTTGGGCGCGGTGCTGCCGCTGGGCCCAGCGCCTTTGCGCGGCCCGGTGTCGGCGCGCGCCATGCGCACCACGGTCGGCATGTGCACGTCCTGGAAGTACCTGGTCCAGTCGAAAAGCGCGGGGTCGAACGGAAACACCTTCTGCTCGGCGGCGGGCGTCTGCTGCCACAGTGCGTAGGTGTTGCGGGTGTCGAAAACGGCGTCGACCGAGGTGTAGATGCCGTACAGCTCGAGCAGGTTCAAACCGCGCTCCAGCCGCTCCTCGTTGAGGTCGTCCGAAAGCCTGGACACCGCCGCCCCCACCGGCGCCCGCTCCACCAGCCACTGGACTGCCTCGACGGCGCGCACGCCCAGCTTCACGCGCGCCATCAGCTCGCCGCGGGTTGGAAATGTCCAGGTCGGCGAGCCGATCGCCTGGCCGTACCGGTCGCGCAGCGGGTGGCGGCCGAAGAATTCGCGCGCCTCGTCATAGATGCGGCGCACGCGCAGCGGGTTCCGGGTGCCCGACGCCACCTGGTAGACGCGATGCTCGCCCGCCGGCGGTGGCGAGGCGGCGATCGCCAGGACCGCGTTGACGACGTAGTCCAGCGGAATGATGTCCAGCAGCCCGTCGGGCAGACCCGAAAAGTCCTGGAGCACGCCGCGGCCGTAGGCCAGGATGATCGGCTCGGCCATCCGGAAGCCTTCCAGCCAGCCGGGGAAGGGCTCCTTCGCCGCCGATTCGACGATGGCCGGACGGGCGATGGAGAGCGGGATCTCGCCGTGCAGCTCCACCACCGCGTACTCGGCCATCGCCTTGGTGAAGCCGTAGATGTCGCTGAAGCCCATGGCCCGAGCGTGGGCGCGCCCGCGCTCGACCAGGCGGTCCTTCACCCAGCGATCCCTGAGGCGCTCGACCGTTCGGGCCATGGTCGGCACCCCGGCCGTGCCCACCCGCGAGCGCGCTTCCCGGCGCAGCTTGTTGAGCACCTCCGGCCGCCGCGACTCCTCCTCGACCACAGGTCGCAGGCCGGCCAGCACCTCCGCCTCGTGGCGCCAGTTCAGGCCCGGATCCAGAGGCAGCGTCTCCTTCACCAGGCCGCGCAGCATCCCCCCCACGTACGCGGTGCTGACGTGGACGAGGTGGGGCCGGCCCCCGGTGGCGCGCAGCGTCTCGACCAGGCGGGCCGCCCCCAGCAGGTTGGTCTGGGCCGAGAGGTCGGCCGGGTTGTCGAACTCGACCGCCGCGGCCGAGGCGATGACGATGTCGGAGGCCTTGAGCTCGGCTCTACCCTCGTCGCTCAGCCCCAGGCCGTCGCGGCCGAGGTCGATCTCGACCACGTGGAGCTTCTCCGCGGCCAGCTTCTGGAAGGCCTCCTCTCCGATCTCCGACTTCAGCGTCTTGAAGCAGGGGCTGGACAGCACCTCGCGCTCCAGGCGCTCGCGGGCGGGGCGCCGGGCCGAGGCGCGGATGGCCACGTTGATGCGGCCGACCTCGGGCAGGGAGCGGAGCAGTTTCTCGACCAGCGACTTGCCCAGGTAGCCGGTGGTGCCCGTGATCAGGACGGTTTTGCCCGCAAAGGCTTCGCGGATCAACGGCTCGATTGTCCCCCACCCCCAGCCCTCCCCGTCGGGGAGGGGGACGATCTAGCCCGCCTGGCGCAGCGGCTCCGCGATCGGCGGGAGCACGCCCCAGGACTCGATGATGCCCTCCTCCAGCCAGCGGTAGCGCCCGTCCAGCATGCTCTGGGCGGCCTTGTAGTTGCGGGCGTCCTCGTTGTGCCAGAGCGCGTCGAAGAGCACTTCGATGCGCCGTTCCGACTGCCGGCAGAACAGATCGGCCAGCTCGTAGGCGTTGCCGGACTTGGAGTTGTCCTCCGCGTAAAGCTCGGCGCCGATGTCGACCAGCCGGCCCAAGAAGGCCTGTTTGAACTCCAGCTTGGGACCGTACCGGGACATGCCGTAGAAGATCGAGCGCGCCAGCTTGCGGGCGTTGCGCTCCGCGTAGCGCAGATGGCGGGCCAGCTTGCCGAACTCGCGGTAGGAGGTCGGGACCCGCCCTTTGCCGACGGTCAGGCTCGGCAGCCAGCGCGCGTAGAAGGCCGCGGCCCCGGCCGCGGCGCGCGTCTTCTTCTTGAGGTCGAGCTCGGGGTCCAGAAGCTCCCCGCCGACTTCGAGGTGGCGGTCGACCGCCTCCCGGGCGATGAACAGCCGCATGATCTCGGTCGAGCCCTCGAAGATGCGGCTCACCCGGAGGTCGCGCATGATCTGCTCGGTGGGGATCGGCTGCTCACCGCGGGCCTTGAGCGACTCGGCGGTCTCGTAGCCCCGGCCGCCCCGCACCTGCATGGTCTGATCCGCCGTCCGCCACACCGTCTCGGTGACCCACAGCTTGGCGAGCGCCGCCTCCAGGCGAATGTCGTTGCGCTCCTGGTCGGCCAGGGCGCCCGACAGCTCCACGACCGCCTCCATGCCGAAGGTCGAGGCGGAGATGTCGGCGAGCAGTTGGGCGATGGCGTCGTGCTTGCCGATCGGCCGGCCCCACTGCTCCCGCTCGTTGGCCCAGTTGCGGACGATGCGCAGGCAGGCCTTGGCCGCGGTGAGGTTGGTCGCCGGCAGGCTCAGCCGTCCGGTGTTGAGCGTGACCAGGGCGATCTTCAGTCCTTCACCCTCCTTCCCGATCACGTTTTCCTTCGGCACCCGAACGTCCTTGAACTCGAGCACCGCGTTCTCGATACCCCTCAGGCCCATGAAGGCGTTGCGGCGGAGGACCTTGAAGCCGTGCATGTCGCTCTCCACCACGAAGGCCGTGATGCCTCCGGGATGGCCCTCGCCCGCGGGCACTTCCGCCATCACGATCAGCAAGCGGGCGATCGTGCCGTTGGTGGTCCAGAGCTTGGTCCCGTTGAGGATGTAGGCGCTGCCGTCGCCGGTGGGAACCGCGCTGGCGTGGATGCGCGCCGGATCCGAGCCGACGTCGGGCTCGGTGAGGGCGAAGGCGGAGATCTCACCGCGCGCCAGGCGGGGCAGGAAGCGGTGCTTTTGCTCGTCGGTGCCGAAGAGCTTGAGCGGCTTGGGTACGCCGATCGACTGATGGGCGCTCAAGAGCGCGCCCAGGGCGGCGTGGGCGGAGTTGGCGAGCTGCAGAGCCCGGTTGTAGTAGACCTGGCTCAGGCCCAGCCCTCCGTACTCTTCGGCGATGTTCATGCCGAACGCGCCGAGTGAGGCCAGGCCTTTGATCACCTGGTCCGGGATCCTCGAGTCGCGCTCGATCTGGAGCGGGTCGACGGATTCCAGGAACTTGGCCAGCCGGCCCAGGAAGGCCTCGCCCTTCTCGACCTCCTCGGGTCGTGGTCGTGGGTAGGGATGGATCAGGTCGAGACGGAGCCGGCCCAGGAACAGCTCTCTGCCGAAGCTGGGCTGAGTCCACTCACGCTGCCGCGCCCCTTCGGCGACGCGACGGGATTTTTGCGCAGAATCCTCACTCATCGGTTACGGATAAGGTGACAGCTACCTTATCAAAATAAGTGCTGGCTGACCAGCCTAGGAGTTGAGGCCGGCTCCAACCGCGACCGCGGCCGAGCTGGCAGTTGCCGTCCAGCCGAGGTCGTTGCGGACGGTGACCAGGAACCAGTAGGAGTGGCCGGGCTCGGCGCTGAAGGTGGCGCCGCCCTCGCCCACCGACGTCTCCCAGTTCCGCGCGAGGCGCTGGTCCTCGATCACCTCGATGTCATAGGCCCCGCCGCCGACGCCCTTCCAACCGACCGCGAAGCGGTTGCCGTCGAGGGCGTTGATGCTGACCTGGACGGCGGGCATGGCCACGGCCGCGTAGCGGGGGGCGCCGCCCTGCCAGAGGTTGCCGACGTCGTGCGCCCAGGGGTCCGCGCCGTCGCCGGACCAGCCATAGGGGTCGAGTGGGATGAAGCCGGCGGTGAGATAGGCGCCGAAGTGGAGGTGCTCGCCGGTGCTGGCGCCGGTGTTGCCGGAGATGCCGATGACCTGGCCCCGGCGCACCTGCTGACCGTCGCCGACCAGGATCTTGCTCAGATGGGCGTAGCGGGTGGTGATCCCGTTGCCGTGGTCGATCCGCACCTCCTGCCCATAGCCGCAGGTGGCGCAGCCGGGCCGGTTCCAGTCGGCGTAGACGACGCGGCCGTCCGCGGCGGCGACCACGTTCTCGTAGTAGAGGCCGTAGTCGAGCCCGTCGTGGCCGTCGTAGAACAGCCAGGCCTGGGAGGGCGGACCGGTCTCGTCGAAGCCGCCCGCCAGCTTGGTCAGGCCGTCATAACGGCAGACCAGGCCGTCCGGCACGTAGTTGGGCGAGCAGTGGTCGAAGATCGAGGTCACGTAGTGGGGGCCGACGAAAGGCAGGGTCAGGAAGGCGCCGCCGGCGGCCGGCCGGGGGGCGCTGATCGCCTCCTCGAGGGGACCGCCTGGGATCTGGGAGGGATACTCCCAACGGTGGTAGGGCTTCTCGGGCGGCCCGCCGGGCATCTTGGGCTCGGCGGCGGAAACGGGCAGCGCGGTAGCCAGTGCCCCCAGTGCGGCGACGCAGAGTGCGAGCAGGAGCCGGTACCGCGCTGCCATCGCGACGCTGATTGAACCGGGCTAAGCGGTACGGAGTTCCGCTCCCTCGGTTAGCAGATGAAAAGAAACGCGACCCCCTCCCCGGCCCTCCGAGGGCGGGGCAAGCTCCGCCCCTACTTACTAGGCGAGGGGCTGGGGGCGGCGATCACCTCGCCGGTTATGCCCGGATTGACCGCGGCCACCACCTTTCGAACCGAGTCGTAGTCGGTGTCTTTGGCGGGCTCCATGGAGGCGATCTGATAGAGGTCGTTGATCGCCTTCTTCATGGTGGGATCCGAACCCAGCTTGACCATCGCCTGCTTGACCTTGTTCTTCTGGGTCGGGTTCAGGTTGTGGCGCACGATCTGCGGGTCGCCCGGGATCTCCTGGGGAGCGATGAACACCACCTTGGTCTTGGAAAGGATGTCGGGCGCAGTTCTGAGGGCGCCCGTGCGCGCGTCGCCGAACATGGCCCCGCAGTCGGCGGTGCCGTTGTAGACGGCGAGCGCGATCGCACTCTGGCTGGAGATCGACACCGCCTTGGAAAAGTCCTTGTCAGGGTCGATGTGGTTCTGCTTCATGTAGTAGCGCGGCCACAGGTTGGAGCTGGTCGAGATGCTGTCGCCAAACGCGAACTTCTTGCCCTTCAGCGCCGACCAGTCTCCCCCGTCCTTGAGCTCCCCCACGCCCGAATTGGCGTTGCAGACGACGATGGAGGGGTAGCTCGGCTTGGGCGTGCACCCCGCCGGCGCCGGCGCGCTGGTGTAGGTCGGCGAGCACCGGGCCGAGCCGGTGATCACCTCCGCCCCGCTCTTCTGGTGGGCGGCCACATACGCCAGCGCTCCCACCCAGGCGATGTCGATGTTGTTGGAGGTCATGCCCTCCACCACCGCCGCGTAGCTGGTCGGCACCTGAGCCGTCACCGGCACCCCCACCTCGTGCGAGATGTAGTCCGCGATCGGCTGGGCGCTGGTGAGGATGGCCTGGGCCTGGTTGGAGGGCACCAGCGCCATCACCAGGTTGGTCTTGGCCGGCTCGGGCGTGGCCGCAGGCGGATTATTACTGGCCCCCCCGCAAGCCACCACCAGGAGCACGCCCAGCCAGAGCAGGCCGCGCCGGCGCCGCATGCTCAGATTATCCGCCGCCGGATCGTCGCTGACGAATAGTCAATAGCCATCGTCATCGCGATCACGACGATGATCACCATCGCCTCCTGCTGGTACTGGAACTGCTCGATGTACTGCAGGAACAGGAAGCCGATCCCGCCGCCCCCGATGATGCCGAGGATGGTGGCCGAGTGGACGTTCACCTCGAAGGTGTAGAGGAGGTGGGCGATCATGTAGGGCAGCACCTGCGGGCCCACGCCATGCATCAGCACCTGCACCGGGTTGGCCCCGGTCGCCGTTAGGGCTTCGACCTGGCCCCAGTCGATGGCCTCGATGGCCTCGCTGAAGAGCTTCGACATCAACCCCACGCTGAAAAGGCTCACCGCCATCACGCCCGGGAAGGCGCCCAGGCCGATCGAGGTCACGAAGAGGATCCCCCAGAAGAGCGTGGGCACGGCGCGGATCACGCTCATCAGCGTCCGGACCAGGAAGTAGATGGCGCTTCCCAGCGGGTTGCGGCGCATCAGGTTGCCCGCGGCCACGAAGCTGAGCGGGATGGCGACCAGGGCGCCCAGGGTGGTGCCGAGGATCGCCACCTCGAGCGTCTCCAGTGCGAAGTGAGGGATCAGGCCCACGTGCACGTGGAGCGGGCCGAACTCGTAGAAGGGCGAGTCGGGCGCCGCCACCACCAGCGTCCAGTCCGGATGGGTGAACCCGGCCAGGATGCGGGCCATGTTCGGGGACTTGCCGATCAGGTCTCCGAGGCTGAACTCGGTGGCCTTGTAGGTGCTGGCGACCAGGGCCAGGAAGCCGGCCCCGATCAGGAGATTGCGAATCCGCTCGACCCGCGCGCGCTGCGCGGTTTCGGCCATCAGGCGGTCGAGGTCGCTACTCACGGCCCAGGCGTCCGTAGATCGCGCGGTAGGCGGCTTCGTCCAGATTCCCGGGCGCCCCGTCGTAGACGACCTGACCCCGGCGCATGGCCACGATGCGATCTGCATAGCGTTTGGCCAGCTCGAAGTGGTGGATCGAGCACATGAGGGTGATGCCGTCCGAGCGGTTGATGTCGCGCAGGTAGTCCAGCACCACGACCGCCGTTTCGGGATCAAGGCTGGCGATGGGCTCGTCCGCGAGCATGATTTCCGGCTCCTGGGCCAGCGCGCGGGCGATGGCCACCCGCTGCTGCTGGCCGCCGGAAAGATTGTCGGCCCGCACCGCTGCCTTCTCCGCGATCTCCAGGCGGTTGAGGCTGCTCCAGGCCAGCTGGCGATCGCCCGAAGTGAAGGACGGCACCAGCGTCCGCCAGCCCTCCTGGTAGCCCAGGCGCCCCGTGAGCACGTTCTTGAGGACGGTCGAGCGGCGGACCAGGTTGAACTGCTGGAAGATCATCCCCATCCGCCTCCGCGCCCGGCGCAGGTCGGCGCCGCGCAGCCGGGTGAGGTCGACGCCGTCCAGCAGCACGCGGCCGGAGGTGGGATCGAGCAGCCGGTTGATGCAGCGCAGCAGCGTCGACTTGCCGGAGCCGGAGGGACCGATCACGCACAGGAACTCGCCCTTGGGCACGTCCAGGGACACGCCGTCGAGCGCCCGGGTGCCGCCCCGAAAGACCTTGCTCAGGCCCTCGACGCGGATGAGCGGGTTCAGGTGGTTAGGTCGAGGGCGAGGCCGAAGGCGTGGACGCCGGCGTCGGCGTGGCGGTGAGGAGGCCCGGGTTGACCGACTTCACGATGCTGCGGATCTCGTTGTAGTCGGCGTCGCTGGCGGGCACCGTCTTCTCGATCGTGAACAGCGCTTTCAGGTACTGCGCCATCGCAGGATCAGTTCCCAGCTTGATCATGGCGGCGTAGACCTTCTTCTTCTGCGCCGAGTTCATCGGATGGCGGACGATCTGCGGATCGCCGGGGATCAGGTGCGGCGTCGTGAAGATGATCTGCGTCTTGTCCATGATTCCCGGACACGCCGTGTCGGCGCCCGCATTGGTGCGCGCGTCGTCATAGATGGCGCCGGCGTCGACGGTGCCGTTGCAAACCGCGGTCGCGATGGCGGTCTGGTTGGAGATGTTGACCGCGCGCGTGAGGTCCTTGTCCGGATCGATCCCGTTCTGCTTCATGAAGTACTTCGGGTAGAGGTTGCTCGACGCGGAGACGGGATCGCCGAAGGCGAAGCTGTGGCCTTTCAGGTCCTTGATGCCGTTGATGCCGGAACCCTTGCGGCTGATGATGAAGGCGTTGTAGCCGGCCACGCCTTTGCGCACAGACTTGGTGACCGGTTCGGCGCCGTTCTTGTCATGCCCGATCACGTAGTCGAGTGGGCCGACCCAGGCGATGTCGACGTTGCCTGAGGTCATGCCCTCGGTCACCGCCGCGTAGCTGGTGGGCACCTGCGCCGTGATCGGCACCCCGACGTCCTTGGACACGTAGTCCGCGATCGGCTTGGCCGAAACCAGCACGGTCTGCGCCTGCTGCGAGGGCACGAAAGCCATGACGAGCGCGGGCTTGGCGGGCTCCTCGCCGGTCCCGGAAGTGTTGCTCGATGCGCCGCCGCAGGCGACGGCGGCGAGGCTCAGGAAGGCTGCCAGGCAGGCCGGGAAAGTGTGCTTTCGGGAGTTCACGTGGGCTCTCCAGTGATCGGGGTGAGGGCCGAGGGCGCGGCTACTATAGCAATCGTGAGGGTGCTCAGCGAGGGTCGCTGCGCGGTGTTCCGCGAGCCCTCCGGACCCTCTGGTGTGAAGCTGGAAGAGCGGCCCCTCACCGAGCCCGCCGAGGGCATGGTGGCGGTCGACATCCGCGCCGCCGGCCTCAACCACCTGGACCTCTGGATGGTCTCGGGCGCCCAGCGCATCGAGCCCCCGCGCGTGCTCTGCGCGGACGGCGCGGGTGTCATCGCGGCGTCGGCCGCCGATGGCTGGCAGGCCGGCGACGAGGTGGTCTTCTATCCGGTCGCCTGCGACTGGGAATGCGAGCACTGCCGCGCCGGCGAGCAGGTCCTCTGCCCGCACTTCGGCATCTTCGGAGAGCACACCGACGGCACCGCCTGCCAGCGCTTCCACGTCCCCGCCCAAAACCTGCGCCGCAAGCCGGCGGGCCTGTCCTGGGAGGAAGCAGCGGCCTTCCCGCTCACATTTTTGACGGCCTGGCGGATGCTGACCACGCGTGCCGGCCTGCGTCCCGGCGAGACGCTGCTGGTGGTGGGCGCGGGGGCCGGGGTGGCGGCCGCCGCCATCGCCATCGGCAAGCATCTGGGGGCGCGGGTGTTGGCGACCTCGCGCTCGGAGGCCAAGCGGGAGCGGGCGCAGGCGCTGGGCGCGGAGCAAACCTTCGATTCCAGCGGCTTCGCGAAGCCGGTCAAGGAGGCTTCGGATGGTGGCGTGGACGTGGTCTTCGAGCACGTCGGGCCGGCCACGCTGACGGACTCCCTGCGTTCGATCCGCAAGGGCGGCCGCGTCGTGTTCTGCGGGTCGACCTCGGGCACCAAGGCGGAGGTGTTCATGCCCGGCATGTTCTTCGGCCAGGCCAGCCTGCTGGGGTCGACCATGGGCACCGCGCCCGAGTTCGACGCCATGCTGGCCGCGATCGAGGCGGGCATGCGGCCGGTCGTCGATTCCGTCTTTCCTCTGGATCGCATGCAGGATGCCCTCGAACATCTGGACCGGGCAGAGCAGTTCGGCAAAGTCGTCCTCCAGGTGTCCGGCTGACCACCCCACAAGACCTGCGGTCTTGCGGGGACCCCGGATGAGCGTAGCCGCGACCCGCGTCCGCACCCGTGGCCGCCAGGCCGACGGCGACCGGCCGCGCATCCTGCTCGCCAACGACGACGGCGTCAACTCGCCGGGCCTGCACGCGCTCTATGCGGAGATGAGGAAGCTGGGCCAGACCACGATCGTGGCCCCCGACGCCGAGCGCTCCGCGGTCGGGCACGCGATCACCACCCTCACCCCGCTGCGCGTCAAGGAGTTCCGCATGGGTCGCGACCTGGCCGGTTACGCGGTCAACGGGACGCCTGCGGACTGCGTGAAGCTTGGTGTAGGAACGCTCTTCAAGACGCCACCGGACCTGGTGGTTTCGGGCATCAACCTGGGCGGCAACACCGCCACCAACATCATCTATTCGGGCACCGTGTCCGCCGCCACGGAGGGCCGCATCCTCGGGATCCCCTCGATCGCTGTCTCCCTCAACACCTTCGTCAATCCGTACTGGGATTTCGCGGCTCGCTTCGCGCGCCAGGTGGCGCGAGAAGTGCTCAAGCGCGGCCTTCCCCCGCGCGTGCTGCTCAACGTGAACGTCCCCAACCTCCCGGCCGAGCGGATCAAGGGCGTGCGGCTCACCCGCCAGGGCGAGTCGGCCTTCGTCGAAGACTTCGAGAAGCGCGAGGACCCCCGCCGCCAGCCTTACTACTGGCTGGCGGGGGCCTACAAGATGAACGACACGGACCAGGACACCGACGCCTGGGCGCTGGACGCCGGTTACGTGAGCGTGACGCCCATCACCTATGACCTCACGGCCTACCAGGTGCTGCCCACCCTGCACGACTGGCGGCTCAAGGTTTAGGCCCTAAACCTGGCGGTACAGCCGCACCGCCAGGTTCGCGATCCACGCCCAGGCCACGATCAGGGCCGCCCAGAAACCGATAACCACTGCTGAGCTGCTGGAGCCGGAGGCCACGCCGGCGAAGGCCGCCAGGAACAGGATCGCGGTCAGCAGCGAGAACACCGCCTGCGCGCGCCGGCGTCGAGCGGCGTCGCGGCGGGCGAACACCATGCAGGCGGCGACCAGGCTGAGGAAGCCGATGCCGGCGGCCGCGATGTGCAGGATGCCGTGCGCGCTGATCGCTGTCGGGCGCCCGGCCGCGGTGCCGGGCGGGAAACCGTTCATGGGATCGGCCACGAAGACTCCGGCCAGCATCATCCCCAGCCCAAAGGCAGCCAGCAGGCGCGGTCCCCAGCCTGCGGCCCGGACGCCGCCCAGTGCGCGCGTGACGCCCACCGCGCAGGCGACGACCATGCCACCCGTGAGCAGGAAATTGGCCACCTGGATCCAGCCCAGGCTGCCGTTGCTGAGCAGGCTGGCGTCGTCATGAGCCAGGTCGAAGCCCGGCCTCAGCCACGCTTGCGCCAGCACCACCCCGACGTACAAGGGACCAGCCAGAACCCCATAGCCGAGCAGGCTGCGGGTTACCCGATCCGCACGGCTGCAGTCGCTCCTGCCGGCGTAAGTCGTATCCATCTCTCAGAACCTCCTTACAGTACTGGACTGGCCAGTACTGTAACTGCGTGGTACTGGACAGTCAAGTACTGAAGAGATAGCCTTGCCGGCATGAGCCCTCAGGTCGCCGACTCGGTGAGGCCGCGGCGTGCCGGGCGCCTGGCCAGCGGCGGGGCCATCCGCGAGGCGGCTGCCGCCATGTTTCTGGAGAACGGCTACCAGGGCACGAGCATGGACGACATCGCGGCCGCGGCCCAGGTCTCCAAGCAGACGATCTACACCCACTTCCCCAGCAAGGAGGCCCTGTTCGCGGACCTCGTGCTCGGCAACGCGGAACGCGTCGAGGAATTCGTGGCCACCGTCTCACGCACGGTGGCGGCCGCGGGGGACGACATGGAAGGCGGGCTGCGGCAGCTGGCGCGGGTCTACCTGCGGCTGGTCATGCAGCCGGACGTCCTGCGCCTGCGCCGGCTGGTCCTGGGCGAGGCCGGAAGATTCCCCGACCTGGCGCGCACCTACTACGAACGCGTGCCTGGGCGCGTGATCAACGCGCTCAGCTCGGTGTTTTCGGCGCTGCGTGATGGAGGCCGCCTCCACCTCGACGATCCCCAACTGGCCGCGCAGCATTTCGCCTGGCTGATCCTGGGCAGTCCACTCGATCGCGGCATGTTCTACCCGATCACGGAGCCTATGCCGGAAGCGGATCTGAAGCGGGCCGCGGACGGCGCGGTGCGAGTTTTCCTGGCCGCGTACGGTTCATCTCGATGAGCGGTTATCAGGTCATCGAGCGCGCCCAGCTCGCCGATTCCGAGCTCCAGGGCTACAAGGTCGGCGCCAACGTCTGCCTGATCTTCGTCGACATGGAACCGGGCCAGGGCCCGCGCCTGCACCGGCACACCTACGAGGAGACTTTCGTGATCCTGGAGGGTCGCGCCACCTTCACCGCCGGCCCCGACACCATCGAAGCCGTGGCGGGCCAGATCGTCATCGTGCGCGCCGGAGTCCCGCACAAATTCGTCAACTCAGGCGAGGGCAGGTTGCGCCAGATCGACATTCATTCCAGCCCTCGTTTCGTTACCGAGTGGCTGGAGGATTGACCGCCCGCGCGCAGGTGTCGGTCCTCGAACTGGTGCTCGACCTCCTTCAGGAGTAGGCCCACCGCCCTGCGGTCGGCGGCGTAGGCCGGCCGTCCGGTCTCCCTGCCGCCGTCCACCAGCTGCGCTTCGCGCAGCAGCTTGAGATGGGCGCTGACGGTCGGCTGCGCCAGGCCGAACGCCTGGGCCAGCTCGGTAACGGTGGCCGCCTTGCGGCTCAGTGAGATCAGGATCGCCAGCCGGGTGGGGTCGGCCAGCACCTTGAGCCGGGAAGCAAGGCGCTGGCTCTCGCGGCGCAGCCTGGTCCGGTCGTCCTGGGGTGCAGCCTGGACCCCGATCAAGTAGGTGCTGGCGAGGTCCCAGGCCAGGAACTTACCCCCGAAATAGCTGACTGCGATGGACAGGCCGCCGGCGGCAAAGGCGGCCGTCGCCTGGGACAGCCAGGGCTCATGCAGGTGCTGCGAGGCGAGCAGCGGCTCGAGGCTGGTGGCGCGCTCGGCCTCGCGGCGCAGGCGGTCGGCCATGGTCTCCACCTCGCGCCGGCCTGCTTGCTCCCAGATGTCGGCGACCAGGGACCAGACGTCGACGGCCAGGGCCGCATAGCGCCGCCGGAAGCCGGCGTTGGCCGCCAGCCGGGCACAGCGGTCGAGAAAAGTCCGCCGGTCCTCCTCCGTCTCCGACCGCAGCGGCAGCTGGGGGTCGACCTGGACGCCCTGGCGCAGGCCGGCCGCGAACTCGTCCACCGAGTCGGTGAAGAGCAGGCCGAGCCGGTCGGCGATGATCAGAGCCTCGCCAAAGCTCGACGGGCCGCCGGAACCCCACAGCTCGTTCAAGCGATGCACTAAGCCGATGGGTGGATTGACCAGGGCCGCAACGTCGCGATAACGGTGGCCGGTGCGCAGCCCGTGGGCGACCCAAAAGATCTCGACCGGGATCGAGGTGTCTATCCGGGTGACGGACGAGGAGCCGCCAGCGGCGGTCGGCCCTGGGTTCTCCTCTTCTAAGAGCGGGATAGCCTCTTAACTATATCGGCGCGGCCTTGATTGCCATATTGCTCATTAGCTATACTGCTCACATGCTGATGAGGACACCGTACGAGCTGGAGAGGGCGGTCTACGACCGCCAGCGGCACCTGGTCCGGATGGCCGAGCTGGCGCGCGTCTGGCGCGCGGTTACTCAGCGCGAGCGCGGCGGCCAGTCCGGGCCCACCCAGGATATGGCCCGGTCCGGGTTGGTGATCGTGGAGTAGCGGCGGCCTCCACGATCACCGTTCGTCGAGCAGGGCGTTGCGCGTGTAGATCCGGCCGGCTTCCGGCAGTAGCGCGCGCACGCCCGGTACGGCCAACGCTGCCGGCGCACGGCTGTGCACGGGCAGCACCACCCCCGGATCGATCGCCTGCACCATGCGCACGATGTCCGCAGGCCAGGAGTGGCCGCTGCTGCCGAGGGGCAGGAAGCGCAGCTGCAGCTGGCGCACCCAGGCTTCCATGACTCGATAGGTAGGGTCGTAGACGCCCAAAGGCGGGCCGTTGCTGTGGACGTATGCGGAGCCCGGCGGCGGCCGGAGATCGATCAGCAGCGGCAGGTTCTGGTATCCCAGCTGGACGACGAAACGGCGGGGGTCGGCGCGCACCTCATCGACCTGGAGGACATCCGGATGTCCAGCGACGGTGGCCGACTGCGGTTCCAGCACCAGCCGCCGGCCGTGGGCCGCGGCCACCTGCGCCAGCAGCGCCACGCGCTCCCGGTTCATGGGATAGAGGTTGGCCACCACCAGCCCGGGCTCCGACGCCAGCAGCTGCTCGAAACCGGCCAGCACCTCAGGTTCGCTGAGACGCGGCGGCCGCGGCGGCGCATCGGCCGGCAGCGGCACCTCCTGCTCCAGTCCCACGCCCTCCTGGATCAGCACATCGGCCCCTCGTGCGGCTTCGGCGAAGGCCGCGGTCAACTCCGGGTGCAGACCGTGCCAGCGGTGATCCCCGGTGTAGGCGAGCCGCAAGTCCGGCGTGCGCACCAGGTAGCCGGCGGCGCCGGGCAGGTCGTGGTCGACGGCCACGTGCGTGACCTCGATTTCGCCCCAGGCAACGGGCCGGCTGTCCTCCAACGGGGTGCCCGGCGGGTGCCGCCAGGGCAGGTAGCCGGCGGCTTCCACCGCCGACCGCAGCGGCTCCATGGCCGCCGGGTAGTGCAGCGGAACGTCGGGGTGAAGGAAGCGCACGAGGGCGCTGTGGTCGAGGTGGAGGTGGCTGATGAAGACCGCGGTGCGGCCGTCCCAACGCTCGTAAAGGCCGTCGAGGCGAGGCGCCGAGCCGACCGCCAGCAGGTCCTCGAGCTCGCGGCCCACGCGCGGTGCCAGGCCCAAGGAGAAGGGCGCCTGGCCGGGGGCATGCTCGAGGCCGAAGTCGAAGAGGACGCGGCTCGCGCCATGCTCGACGGTGAACTTGAGACCGGTCGGATTGCCCAGGTTCAGGAACGTCAGTCGAGTCTCGGCACCCACTGGAAACCGCCCATCATATGCGGGGCATGGCGATCAGCAGGCGGCGGCCGGGCCGGCGGCAGCGAGAGCTATCCGGCTACCTCCTGATCTCCCCGGCGCTGCTCTTCCTGATCGTTTTCGTGCTGATCCCGGCGCTGTGGATCTTCTGGCTGTCCTTCCAGCGCTGGGACCTGATCAGCGGCGCCTCGGACTACATCGGCACCGCCAACTACGAGCGCCTCCTCCTGCGCGACGACGTCTTTCGCAAGAGCGTCTGGCAGACCGTGTATTTCGTGGTCGGAACTGTTCCGACCAGCATGGCGCTCGGGCTCTTCCTGGCCGTGGTGCTGAACCGCGCCATGCCGCTGCGCGACCTGCTGAGGACGTTGATCTTCACGCCGTACGTGATGCCGATCGTCTCGACGGCGCTGATCTTCAGCTTCATCTACCACCCCGACGTGGGCGTGCTGAACGCCGTCCTGAACGCGTTCGGACTGCCCAAGATCAACTGGCTCAACTCACCGCGCGCGGTGATGCCCGCGATCATCATCTACAGCGTCTGGCAGCACACCGGCTACAACACGGTGATCTACCTGGCCGGACTTGCGAACCTCGGGCCGGAGCTGGACGAGGCCGCCCGCGTGGACGGCGCGCGCGCCTGGACGCGCTTCTGGCACATCACCTGGCCGCTGCTCTCGCCCACCACCTACTTCGTGCTGCTCGTCAACATGATCGCGTCGTTCAAAGTCGTGCAGCCAATCCTGATCTTCGCCGGCGGCGTGAGCGGCGCCGTCTCCGGCGGCGGTGGCCCTGACAAAGCCGCCGAAACCATCGGCTACTACCTCTACGTGCAGGCCTTTTCGTTCTTCCACGCCGGCTACGCGGCGGCCATCTCGGTCGTGCTGTTCCTGATCATCCTGGCCATCACCGGACTGCAGGTAGGTGTCATCTCGCGACGAGTCTTTTATCGATGAGAGCACGCCGCCGCGTGCTCGACCTGCTGCCGCGCTACCTGGTGCTGGTGCCGGCCGCGGCGCTGTTCGTCTTCCCCTTTTACTGGATGCTCGTCATCTCGCTGGGAACTCTGCAGTCGGTGTTCGTCTTCCCTCCCATCCTCTATCCCCTCGGCCACTTCGAGAACTACCTGTCGGCGGTCGGCCTCATACCCGATCCCTCCACCGGCCAGTTCCTGCAGATCCCGTGGCCGCGCTACTTCCTCAACACGATCGTCGTCGCCACCGCCACCACGGCGCTGGTGATCGTGACCTCCGTGCTGGCCGGCTACGCCTTCGCCTCGATGCCCTTCCCGGGCAAGCGCCTGATCTTCGCGCTCGTGCTGGCGATCTACATGGTCCCGGCCGAGGTCACTTTGGTACCCAACTTCATCATCCTGGCCGACCTGCACTGGATCGACAGCTACCAGGCCCAGATCGCACCTTTCGGCGCATCCGTGTTCGGCATCTTCCTGATGCGGCAGTTCTTCCTGGGCCTGCCCAACGAGCTCTGGGAGGCGGCCCAGCTGGACGGCACCGGGCACCTGCGCTTCCTGTGGTCGATCGCGGCCCCGCTGGCCCGCCCGCCCATGGTCACGATCGCGCTCTTCCACTTCGTGGCCAGCTGGAACGCCTTTCTGTGGCCCCTGATCGTGACCAACAGCGATGCCTACCGGCCGGTCCAGGTCGGCCTGGAGGCGTTCAGCTACGCCGACGCCACCAACCCCGTCCTCCACGCCGCCGGAAGCTTGATGGTGACGCTTCCGATCCTCATCATGTTCCTGCTGGCGCAGCGCCAGATCGTGGGCGGCATCGCCGCCAGCGGCATTCGCGGATAGAGATTCCACCAGAGGAGGGTGCGTTCGAAATGACGGGCAGAAGATCGGCTGGCCTGCTGGCCGCGTTCCTGATCGTGGCCTGCGGCGGCGGCACCGGCGGCGGCGGCAGCAGCCAGCTCTCGGCCCTGAAGACCGCCGTGCAGGTCACCTTCTGGCATGCGCTGAGCGGCAACCTCCAGGCCGAGCTGAACACGCTCACCGATCAGTTCAACAACAGCCAGAGCAACGTGCACGTCAACCTCGTCGCCAAGGGCGCCTACACCGATCTCAACAAGGCGATCCTGACCGGCCTGGCGGCGGGCCAGCCGCCCGACCTCGCGCAGTGCATCGAGACCGACGCCGCGAAGTACAACTCTTCCAAGGCGCTCGCCGACCTCACCCCGTACATCAACGCCCAGGACGGCCTGGCGAGCGGCGACCTCAAGGACATCTTCCCGGTCATGCTCAACGCCGCCAAGATCGGCGGCACCTATTACCAGTTCCCATTCAACAAGTCGACGACGGTCATCTACTACAACCAGGACATGTTCACCGCCAAGGGCATCAACAGTCCGCCCGCGACCTGGTACGAGTTCTTCACCGACGCGGGCAAGCTGGCCGATTCCGGAAAGGGCGTGACCGGTGCCGAAGGCCCCTCCCTCGACACCTTCCTGTCGATGCTGTACGAGTACGGCGGCCAGATGTACGACAGCCCCACGCATCCCACCAAGACGACCATCAACAGCGACGCCGGCGTGAAGGCGATGACGCTCTGGTACAACGCCATCAAGGCCGGATCGGTGAAGCCGATCCCGGCCGGCAACTTCGCGGACCAGGTCGACTTCCAGAACCAGAAGACCGCGATGTACATCTCGACCCAGGTCAGCTACCAGTTCATCAAGGGGCCCATCGGCACCAAGTTCAAGTTCGCCGAGACGGCTTTCCCGGCCGGTGACAAGGGCACCAAGGACGAGATGTTCGGCGCCAACATGTGCGTCTTCAACAAGTCACCCAAAGACGTGCAGCACGGCGCCTTCCTCTACATCAAGTACCTCACCAATGCCGACCAGACCAGCGCCTGGGCGCAGAACACCTCCTACATGCCGGTGCGGCAGTCGGCGTACAAGACGCTGCAGGGCAGCTTCTACTCGTCCAACCCGTCTCAGGGCGTAGGCGCGGGAATGCTCAGCAAGGGCGACCTGATCGTGCTGCCCTCGGTGCCCAGCAGCAACGAGCAGCGCGACGCGCTGTCCACCGAGCTGAACAACATCTCCGCGCTGCGCAAGGATCCGAAGACCGGGCTAAACGACGCCGCCACCAAGATGAACGACATCATGGCGACGGGATAGGCCCGGCCCCGTTCGCGGCCTGGCCGAAGGCCGAGCTGCACTGTCACCTGGACGGTGCGGTTCGGCCGGCCACCGCCGCCGAGCTGGCGCGCAGCGCCGGCATCACGCGACACCTGCGCCTGGTGGCGCCGCCCGACTGCGCGTCGCAGGCCGAATACATCGGCTACTTCGCGGACGCCCTGACAGTCCTCCAAACCGAAGCCGCCCTGGAGCGCGCCGCTCGCGAGTTGGGAGAGGACTCCGCCGCCGAAAACATCGACTACCTGGAGGTCCGCTGGGCGCCGCTCCTGCACCTCACCGCCGGCCTGCGGCCGGCCGCGGTCATCGAGGCCGTCCTGCGCGGCCTGGCGGCGGCGCCGCTGCGAGCGGTGGCCATCGTCTGCGCCATGCGCCACCACCCGGTTGCAGAGAACGTCGAGCTGGCGCGGCTGGCCGGCCGCTACGCCGGTCGCGGCGTGGTCGGCTTTGACCTGGCCGGCGACGAGGCGCAGTACCCTGCCGCGCCGCAGCGGCCGGCCTTCGCGGCGGCGCGCGCCGCCGGCCTGCACCTAACCTGTCACGCCGGCGAGGCGGGTGAGCCGACCTCGGTGGAGGAAGCGCTAGGCCTGGGCGTGGAGCGGATCGCGCATGGCGTGATCGGCGCGCGCGAGCCCGCGATCGTTGAGCGCATTCGCAGCGAAGGCGTGGTGCTCGACCTGTGCCCCACCGCGAACTGGAAGTGCAAGGCGGTGCCAAGGCTGGCCGACCATCCGCTGCCGGGCTTGGTGCGTGCCGGCGTGCGCTGCACCATCTCCACCGACTCGCGGACGGTGGCCGCCACCACGCTCACCGCGGAGTACGAGCTGGCGGCTAGGGTTTTGGGGATGTCGGAAGCCGAGTTACGGTCCTGCAACCAGGTCGCGCATGACGCTCGATTCGACGCTTGAGAGCCTCCGCCAGGGCATAGCCGGGCTCGAGTTCCGGACCTCGCGCTGGTCGCTCGAGGGCCGGATCTCCGCCGGCGTATGCGTGCCTCTGCACGAGGGCGCACGTGGCCTGGAGGTGCTGATGATCAAGCGCACCGGCACCATGCGCCAGCACGCGCGCGAGGTGGCCTTCCCGGGAGGGCGCGCCGAGCCCGGCGACCTCGACCTGCTGGACACCGCGCTGCGCGAGACCTGGGAGGAGCTCGGCCTCGCGAGAGCCGACCTGGAACCGCTCGGCGCGCTCAGCCCCGTGCCCACCGCGACCTCGACCTATCTGCTGCATCCCTTTGTGGTGGCGGTGCGGCCCGGGGCGCGGGCGGTGCCGCATCCGGGCGAGGTGGACGTGCTGATCGTGATGCCGGTGCGCGACTTCTTCGAAGGCCGCGTCGGCTACCATGCGGTGTCCTTCGGGGAATGGCACTCGCCGATCTTCGATTTCGACGTGGGCTCCATGTACGGCGCCAGCGCGCACATCCTGGAAGAGCTGCTGATGCTGTACGCGCGCACGACGGGCCTGCAGATGCCGGTGCCCGCGCTCACCGACCGGATTCCCTGGCAATGACCTACCCCACAAAGGAGGAGAAGATGCTGAAAGAGTTCCGGGCCTTCCTGCTGCGCGGCAACG
>Ga0209474_10001183_pt1 | contig 26362 bp, 18 predicted proteins | sample GraSoiAngelo_145_FD_185902 | JGI IMG/M metagenome (GOLD analysis project Ga0209474, IMG submission 185902) | Grasslands soil microbial communities from the Angelo Coastal Reserve, California, USA - 14_1009_05_20cm (SPAdes) (version 2) | ecosystem: Environmental > Terrestrial > Soil > Grasslands...
CGGAATGGGGATGCGGACCACCGCGCCGTCGTTGCTGGGCGTGAGCCCCAAGTCCGACGTGAGAATCGCTTTCTCGATGGCCTTGAGGAGGGATTTGTCCCAGGGCTGGATCGTGAGCAGCTTCGGCTCGGGCGCCGCCACGCTCGCCACCTGGTTGAGCGGCATCTCGTTGCCATAGGCCTCCACGCGCACGAGATCGAGCAGCGACGTGGTCGCCTTCCCGGTACGGACCGTCGCGCACTCCCGCTTCACCGCCTCCACCGCCTTGTCCATCGCCTGCCGGGCGTGCTTGACGTGATCGGTTAGACTGGTGACGGTGGTCATCTGACGATCGTGCCGACGCGCTCCCCGGCCAGCACCCTGGCGGTCGCGCCGGGCTGGTTGATGTTGAACACTACGATGGGAAGGTTGTTCTCCTTGCACAAGCCGAAGGCATTCGCGTCCATCACGGCGTACCCATTCACGAGGGCGTCACGGAACGAGAGCTCGGCGAGGAACTTCGCCTTCGGATCCTGCTTGGGATCGGCGGTATAGACGCCGTCCACGTTCGTGGCCTTGAGCAGCACTTTCGCCTCGAGCTCGAGCGCCCGTAGCACCGCCGCGGTATCGGTCGAAAAGTACGGATTCCCCGTCCCGCCCGCGAAGATCACGGTGCGGCCCTTTTCCAGGTGCCGCACTGCCCGGCGCCGAATGTAGGGCTCGGCCAGCTCCTCCATGCGGATCGCGGTCATGACCCGCGTGTCGACGCCCTTCTTCTCCAGGATGTCCTGGAGGGCGAGGGCGTTGATGACGGTGGCGAGCATCCCCATGTAGTCGGCGGACACGCGGTCCATTCCCTGCTCGCTCGCGGCCGTGCCGCGCAGGATGTTGCCACCGCCGACCACGAGTCCCAGCTGCACCCCCAGCGCCGCCACCGTCTTCAGCTCGTCCGCGAGCCGGTCGACCACGCTGAAATCGAGGCCCCCGCCGGCCCCCCGGTCGCCCGCGAACGCCTCGCCGGACAGCTTCAGCATGGCGCGCGGGTAGGCCAACCGGGGCCGGGAGGAGGGGGCCGTCGCCACTCAGCTGCCTCCGAGCTCGAACCGCACGAAGCGCCGGACCTGCACGTTCTCTCCGGTCTTGCTCGAGAGTTCCTTCACCAGCTCGCCGACCGTGCGCTTGTCGTCCCGCACGTACTTCTGCTCGAGCAGGACGTTCTCCTCGTAAAACTTCTTCATCATGCCATCCACGATCTTCTCCCGGATGTTCGCGGGCTTCTTCTGCTCGGCGACCTGCTTCTCGTACACCGCCCGTTCGCGCTGCACGACGTCGGCGGGAAGGTCTTCGATGCGCACGGCGAGCGGCTTTGCGGCAGCGATGTGGACCGCCAGCTCCTTCGCGAGGGCCTTGAAGTCCTCGGTGCGCGCCACGAAATCCGTCTCGCAGTTCAGCTCCACCAGCACGCCGACCGATCCGTCGTGATGCACGTACGAGCCGATCAGGCCCTCGGACGCCTCGCGGCCGGCTCGCTTGTCGGCCTTGGCGGCGCCTCGCTGGCGCAACAGGTCGATCGCCTTCTCGAGCTCCCCGCCGGTCTCCTGGAGCGCCTTCTTACAGTCCATCATCCCCGCGCCCGTGCGGGCGCGGAGCTCGGCCACGAGCTTCGCCGGGATCTCTTTCACAGTCGCCACTGTCCTCGCTCCTCATGAAAACGCCGCCCCCCCTCGCGCCGTGGGGCTAGGAGGGCGGCGGTTGGTGGTCAACGGAGGCGTGTCCGGGCTCGGTTAGCCTTCGCCCCCGCCGCTCGATTCGGCCGGCGCCGGGGCTTCCTCCGTCTTGAGCCGGGCCGCGATCGCCTCCGGCTTGGGCCGCCGCTTGCGGCGTGCCGGTTTCTTCTTCTTGTCTCCCTCCGCCTCCGCCTCGACGCCGGTCTCGGTGGAGTACGTCACGCCCTCGCCCTCTTCGGTGGCCTCGCGCAGCGGCATCTGGCGGCGCGCCTCGCCGATCACGTCCGAGATCGCGGCGGTGATCAGCGAAACGGCGCGGATCGCGTCGTCGTTGCCGGGGATCGGCACGGTGATAAGATCCGGGTCCGCGTTGGTGTCCACGATCGCGACGACCGGGATGCCGAGCTTATTGGCCTCCGCGACCGCGATCCGCTCCTTCTTCGAGTCCACCACGAACAGGGCGCCCGGCAGGCGGCCCATGTTCTTGATGCCGGACAGGTATTTCTCGAGCTTCAGCCGCTCGCGGTCGAACAGCAGCTGTTCCTTCTTGGTGTGATGCTCGAACTCGCCCTCGCTGATCCCCTGCTCCAGGTCCTTCAGCCGCTTGATCTGCTTCTTGATGGTCTGGAAGTTCGTGAGCGTGCCGCCCAGCCAGCGCTCGGTCACGTAGTAAGCGCCGCAGCGCTCGGCCTCGGCCTGGAGAATGTTCTTGAGCTGCTTCTTGGTGCACACGAACAGGACGCCCTCGCCCTTCAACACCACGCCGCGCAACAGCTCCTGCGCGGTCTCGATTTGCCGGAGCGTCTTCTGGAGGTCGATGATGTAAATGCCGGAGCGTTCGGCGAAGATGAACCGGCGCATCTTCGGATTCCACCGCCGAGTCTGGTGGCCGAAGTGAACGCCCGCTTCCAGCAGGTCCTGCAACTGAGGCTGCGCCATGCACTCCCTCTCGTGGGTTTTGATCCGCCGCCGCCGTCATTTCCGGATGCCACCCCGCAGGGACCCAGCACCGGATCGGGCGACGTGTGTGATGAACTGCGCTTTCGGCCTTCAGCCGTCAGCTGTCAGCCGCTTTGCCTCTTTACCTCTTCGAGAACTGGAACCGCTTCCGCGCCCCCGCCCGGCCCGGCTTCTTGCGCTCGACCGCACGCGGATCCCGCGTCAACAGGCCCTGTTCCCGCAGCTTCTTGCGGTGCCGCTCGTCGGCGAGGCACAGCGCCCGCGCGATCGCGAGACGCAGCGCGCCCGCTTGACCCGTCTGGCCCCCCCCTGACGCGATCGCGCGCACATCGAAGGCACCCAGCGTGTCGGTCGCCGTGAACGGCTGCTGGATGTGGGACACGAGCGAGGCGCGCGGGAAGTAGTCCCCCAGCGTGCGGCCGTTGATGTTCCACTTCCCCGAGCCCGGCGTGAGATACACCCGCGCCACCCCCACCTTGCGCCGCCCCACCGCGTGCCAGCGCAGCTCCGGCGTGATCGCGGCGCTCATGACGTCTCGGCCAGGCTGAGCGGCTCGGGCTGCTGCGCCGCGTGAGGATGCGTGGGACCAGCGTATACCTTCAGCATCTGCTTCACGTGCTGCCGCGACAGGGTCGTCTTGGGTAGCATGCCCCAGACGGCCCGCTCGATCACGCGCTCCGGATGCGTCGCGAGCAGCGTCTTGAGCGGGGTGAACCGCTCGTGCCCCATGTAGCCGGTGTGACGGAAGTAGCGCTTCTGCTCCAGCTTCCGTCCGGTGAGCTTCACCTTCTCGGCGTTCACGACGACCACGCAGTCACCGCCGTTCAAGTGCGGCGTGAACGTCGGCTTGTGCTTGCCCCGCAGCACCTGCGCGACACGGCTCGCCAGCCGACCGAGCGGCTGCCCGGCGGCGTCCACGACGTACCAGCGACGCGTGATGTCCTCGTTCCTCAGCGAAAATGTCTTCATGCCCCGGACTAGAAGGAATTTGACTTGCCGTTTGCGATAGCCGCAAAGAATACCCGAGGCGTAACGCCCTGTCAACCCGAAGCTTCCGGGGGTAGTGGGTCAGTTTCATGCGATCGCTTTTTGGCCGAGCAGGGCGACCAGATCGGCCACCGTCCATACGTGATCAGTGAGCCCGGCGGCCATAGCAGGCTTCCCCAATCTCGGCAGCGAGCCGGAGAACGGTGCCTTTCGCGGTGGCGGTCATGCGACAGGTCGCCCGGATGGAGCTGCCTTCGACGAGGGCCTGAATGATGGCGGCTTGCCGTGCCGCTGTGAGCTTGTTCATAGGATAAGGATGCGTGAGCTGTCACGCATTGTTCAAGGCATCAAAAAGGGGCCTCACTTGGCCCCTTTCCAGCGTGCCAGCGCCGCTTTGCGGGCGCTCTGGCTTCGTTGTCGCTTCGTCATCTTCGCAGCCCTCGCTGGGCCGCCTTTCTTGCCCCCCAAGCGGCCCAAGGCGACGGCTGCGGGGTTCTTATGAGTTCCAGGGCCAGAGAGCCGCTGGACGGCTTGAAAGGCCGCCGTAACCTCGTCCGTAGGTGGCTTGCGTGAGCGCTTGGGCATGGCGCAATATCATCGTTTCTAGTCAGTGTTGTCTAGGGGGCCGCGTCGGGAGTTCGATCTCCAAGCTCGTCGTTACGGCCGCTGGCCAGCCCGCGTGTACAGCTCGGCGTGCACGAATCGGCGTAGCTCAGGGAAATGCACGGTCGCCTCGCTCCAAGACTTGTGGAACACCGCCTGCGAGGCGGCGTCGAGTTCCTGTTGGAAGGTGCCCTCTGATGACGGTGATGCGACCTCCACAATGGCGAGGTTCGTGTACTCCCCGGAACCAGCAGCCTTGGTGAGCAACAGATACGACACCATCGCCTTCCGCTTGACCAACTCGTCGAACACGGGGGTCACGACGTTGACGAGCGCCGAATCGTATGCCTTCTCCTCGCCGGGCCGGACCTGATAGTAATTGACGTGATAGAAGTGGCCGGATCTCGCCTGACCGACCAGTGGTGCGGCGAGCGCAAGGAGGCCGACCAGAATGGGAACCGCGCGTCGCATAGGGCGCCTCTGAAAAAGGGGGGCGGCTAACCTAAGTGGCGTTCTACACGGCGGCAAGCCGACCGGGGCGAAAGGTGCAAGGATATACAGGAGGCCGAGTCAGGTTCCACGGGCGGACTTTGTTTCGTCAGGCAAGGCTACGCTCCTGCTGGTGATGGTTTCTTCTCAAGACCCTTCTGAAATTCTTTGACACCCAGCGTGACCGATCGGGCATCCAAATTGACCCACTACCCTTCCGGGCTCGCGAGGGTCACGAGCGGCGCACCCTTCTCGACCGCTTGACCCACCTCCACGTGCACCGTCGCCACGACGCCGGGTTGGGGTGCGCGCAGCTCGTTTTCCATTTTCATCGCCTCCACCACGACCAAGCCGGTGCCGGCTGCGACGGGCTGGCCGGCCGCCACCTCGATCCGGACGACGAGGCCGGGCATCGGCGCCATGACGGTGCGGCCGCCGGCCGGGCCGGGTCGCTTGCCGGCGAGCGCCTGGATCTCCCGGGTGCGCTCGTCCAGCGCCTCGACCTCCACCCGCTCGCCTACTACGCCCAACGCCCACCGCCCCGGGCCCGCCGCCGGGTCGGCGGCCAGCGTCCACGACTCGCCGCCCACGAGGAGGTGTCGGAGCGGCGTGCCGGGGACGGCCACGAGATTCGCCTCGAGCGCCACCCCGCCCACGAGGACGCGGGTCCCGTCCACCTCTACGTCGAAGGTTTGACCTGCGATGGTGACGACGTATTTCATCCCGGCGCCTCCACTCCAAACGCGGAAGTGGGAACGCGGAACGCGGAACAGCCGTGAAAGGTCGCTCGGCGGGCGTCCGTCTCCTTAATGTTCCGCGTTCCGACTTCCGCGTTCCGCGTTCGTGTGCTCACGCCGCCTCCAGCACCGCCACCGTCTCAACATGCGCCGTCTGCGGGAACAGATCGAACGCCCGCACCGCGACCAGCCCGTAGTTCACGCTCAGGCGATGGAGGTCGCGCGCCAGGGTCGCGGGGTCGCACGAGATGTAGACGACACGCGCCACCGGCTGGCTCGTGAGCCGCAGCGTCACGTTCCAGTGCAGTCCGCCGCGCGGCGGGTTCACGACGACGGCATTCGGGTCGGGGAGCGTGGGGAGCACGTCCTCCGCCTTCGCCGCGATGAAGCGAATCGGGCGCTCCGAGTCGCGGCCGCGGGCCCACTCGATCGCGGTTTCGTCCGCGTCCACGCTCACGACCTGCGCGCCGCGCGCGGCCAACTGGACCGCCGTGTCGCCGATCCCGCCGTACAGATCCCAGACGACGCCGCCGCGCAGGTCCCCCAGCTGCTCGACCGCCCAGCGGCGGGCGACCAGTCCCATCTCGGGGTGGACTTGCTCGAACGCGGTGGCGGGGAATCCGGTCGCGGGCCCGGCGACGACGCGGGCGGCGCCGTCCACCGGCTGCCACCAGCAGATCACCGAGTCGCCGTGCGGCAGTGCGGCACGCAACCGCTCGGCGTCCAGCCACGGCTCGCCCGCCGACTCGGCGATGACGTGGCGCCGCCCCTCGCGGTCGAGCCGCAGCGTGAGCCGGGTGAGCCGCGACGGCAGCAGCTCGAACCGTGGCCTGAGCTCGCGCCACAGCGCCATGAGCCGGAAGTCCGCGATGTGGCAGTCCACGAGCGGAAAGACTCGCAGGGACTGGTCGTAGGGATGGAACCCGACCGCCTTCGGCCGCCCGCCGCGGTTCTCGACCGCCAACGAGATCTTCGCCCGATACCGCCACTCCTCGACGGCCTCGACGATCTCCGGGTCGGGGACATCCAGCTTGCCGATGCGTCGCAGCGCGTCCCCCACGATGGCCCGCTTGGCCGCGAGCTGCGCATCGTATGCCAGGTGCTGGAGCTGGCAGCCGCCGCACCGGTCGCTCACATAGTGCGGACACGACGCCGCAACCCGTGCGTCCCCCGCTGCCGCTGCCACGATCTCCCCCAGCTCCGCCCTCGCGAAGTTCTTGTGCAGCCGCACACCGTCTCGCAGCCGGATGCGTTCTCCCGGCGCGGCCCGGGGCACGAACACCGCTCGCCCGTCCGCCAGGCGCCCCACGCCATCGCCTCCCGTCGCGATGGCCGTGATCGTGACGATCTCGCTCATCCGCCGATGCCCTCCCGGCGCGCGGCGAGCGTCCAGGCGGACGGGCGGGCCGGGGGCGGTGCGGCCGGCGGCGCCGGCGCTGCTCGGGTGCGCTGCTCTTCCGCGAGCAACGCCGCAGCGATCGCGAGCGGCTGGGTCAGCTCGGAGGCGAGGTCGGCGGCGAGCAGCCGCTCCCCCACGCGCTCGAGATAGGTGACGTCCACGTCGCCGCGTTGGAAATCGGGGTCCGCCATCACGCGCAGGTGGAAGGCCTGCGACGACGGGATGCCCACGATCACGAGCTCGCGCAGCGCGCGCCGCATGCGCTGCAGCGCCGCCGCCCGCGTGTCGCCCCACACGATGAGCTTCGCGAGGAGCGCGTCGTAGTACAACGTCACTTCGTTGCCCGCCTCGACACCGCCGTCCCAGCGCACGCCCGGGCCGGACGGCGCCTGGAGGTAGCGTATCATGCCGGTGGCGGGGAGGAAATCGTTGAACGGATCTTCGGCGGTGATGCGGCACTCGATGGCGTGGCCGCGGGGCTGCAGCGCACCGGAGTGCACCCGCAGCGGCTGGCCCTGCGCCACGCGCAGCTGCTCGCGCACGATGTCCACGCCGAACACCAGCTCGGTCACGGGGTGCTCGACTTGCAGTCGCGTGTTCATCTCGAGGAAGTAGAACTCGCCGGTCGGCGCGAGCAGGAACTCGACCGTGCCGGCGCCCAAGTAGCCGACCGAGCCCACCGCGGCGGTGGCGGCCTCGCTCAGGCGCCGCCGCAGCGCCGGGGTGACCGCCACCGAGGGGGCCTCCTCGATCAGCTTCTGGTGGCGACGCTGGATGCTGCATTCGCGCTCTCCCAGCGCCACGACCCGGCCGTAGCTGTCCGCGAGAATCTGGATCTCGATGTGGCGGGGGCGCTCCAGGTACTTCTCCACGTAGAGGTCGCCCGCCCCGAACGCCTTCACGGCCTCGCTCTCCGCACCCTGGAACGCGGACTCGAGCTCTCCCTCGTCGCGCACCAGCCGCATCCCCTTGCCGCCGCCGCCCGCGGTCGCCTTGAGCAGCACCGGGTAGCCGAGGCGCACCGCCTCGGCCCGCGCCTGCTCGTGGTCCAGCACCGGGCGGGTCGAGCCCGGCACGATCGGCACGCCGGCGGCCTGCATGCGGCGCCGCGCCTCGGTCTTGTCGCCCATGGTCCGGATGGCGGTGGCGGGGGGACCGACGAAGGTCAGTCCTGCCTGTGTTACGGCCTCGGCGAACGGGGCGCGCTCGGACAGGAAGCCGTAGCCGGGATGGACGGCTTGGCACTCGGTCGTCCGCGCCGCCTCGATGAGCTTAGCGATGTCGAGGTACGACTCGGCGGCCGGCGGGGGGCCGATCGGGACGGCGACGTGGGCGGCCCGGACGTGGGGCGAGAGCCGGTCCGCGTCGGAATACACCGCCACCGCCTCGAGCCCTTCCTCGTGGCAGGCTCGGATCACCCGCAGGGCGATTTCCCCGCGGTTCGCGACGAGGACGCGTTTGAACGGCGCCATCAGACGTCAGACATCAGATGGTTGCGCTGAGGTCCGACCTCTGACGTCTGATGTCTGACGGCTGATGTCTGACATCTCACCGACGGCAGCTCGGTATCTCATTTGTCAACCTGAACGTCCGGAGCGCTTCACACAGGGGCGGCGTGGCACGGGCGGCGCGGGCGTACAGCGCCAGCGCGGGGGGGGCCCATGCGTCGTGATTGTCGAGCGCCAGGCGCAGCGCCGCGAACACGAAGTCGCGCGGCGGGACGCGGTCCTCCTTCAAGTGCGGCCCGGCTACCCACACCAGGGGTCGCGTCGCCCAGCCGATGCGCGGTCGCGGTTCGGGCGGCCGCTCGAACGCCATGCTCACACACACCGGACGCCGTTTCACCAGCTCGCCGATCGCCGCATCGGGGTCGCGGCGGCGGGCGAGCTTCAAGTCAGCGGCGACCCGCGCCCGCAGCAGGGAGTCCGCGCGCCAAGCCGCCAGCGGCACGATGAGCACGTCCGGGCGCAGCCCGCGGGAGAACCGCATGTACCATGCGGCGTGCGAGTCGGCCTCGGAGGCGGTGAACAGCACGCCCCACATCGGGCAGGCGCGCAGCAGATTCTCACCCAGCTCCTCGAGCACCGGGGGGACCCTGAGGTCGAGGGGGACGGGCCCCCACTCCTGCGGGCCGACGTTGATGCCCTTCTCGTCCCAGGCGAGCCGCGCTCGGGCGCTCCATGCGCCGACCCGCAGCACCCGGGCGCTGTCGCCGTCCGGCGTGGAGCCGGAGGGCGCGAGTAGCTGGCCGGCCCGGGCGAGCGCGGCGTCGCTGGTGTCGAGCAGGGCGCGCACGGCGGCGCTGTCCTCCAGGGCGCGGTGCGGCGGCCCGTGCGCGTTCTCGGCCAGCTGCAAGTACAGCCGGCCCAACAGCAGCCAGGCGCGGCCGTCGGCCGAATCGCGGGCGAGGAGCGTCCGCAGTGCCAGCAGCGAGTCCCCCACCGGTGTCGCCGCCGCCTGCGCGGCTGAGCCAGGAGCGGGCGGAGGCCGGGGAGGCGCCTGGAGCAGCGCCGCCAGCGCGAGGGCGCTACAGAGGGAGGTTGCCATGCTTCTTGGGCGGGTTCTTGTCCCGCTTGGTCTCGAGCGTCGCCAGCGCGGCGATCAGACGCGGGCGGGTATCGCGCGGGTCGATGATGTCGTCGAGGTAGCCGCGCGCCGCGGCCAGGTAAGGGTGCGCGAACTTCTCGCGGTACTCGGCCTCGCGCTCCTCGGTCGCCGCTTCTCCCTTGTAGAGGATCTCGACCGCGCCCTTCGGTCCCATCACCGCGATCTCCGCGCTCGGCCAGGCGACGTTGTAGTCGCCGCGGATGTGCTTCGAGTTCATCACGTCGTACGCGCCGCCGTACGCCTTGCGCGTGATCACCGTCAGCTTGGGCACCGTCGCCTCGCAATAGGCGTACAGCAGCTTGGCGCCGTGCTTGATGATTCCGCCGTGCTCCTGGGCCACGCCCGGCAGGAAGCCGGGGACGTCCTCGAACGTCACGAGCGGGAGGTTGAACGCGTCGCAGAACCGGATGAAGCGCGCCCCCTTGAGCGACGCGGCGATGTCGAGCACGCCGGCCAGCACCGCCGGTTGGTTTGCGATCACGCCGACCGAGCGGCCCCCCAGGCGCGCGAACCCGACGAGCAGATTGCCGCCGTAGTCGCGGTGTACCTCGAAGAACTCGCCCTCGTCCACGACAGAGCGGATCACGTCGTGCATGTCGTACGGTTTGGTGGGGTTGTCGGGGACGACGTCCAGCAGGACCTCGTCGCGGCGATCAGGCGGATCGGCGGAGGCGCGGTGGGGCGCCTCGTCCAGGTTGTTGGACGGGAGGAACGAGAGCAGCGCGCGGATCGCCGCGAGGCTGTCGCGCTCGGAGTCGTGAACGAAGTGCGCGACCCCCGAGGTCGCCCCGTGCACGTCGGCGCCCCCCAGGCCTTCGAAATCGACTTCCTCGTGGGTGACGGTCTTCACCACATTGGGGCCGGTGACGAACATGTACGAGACGCCGCGCACCATGAACACGAAGTCGGTGATCGCGGGGCTGTACACCGCCCCCCCGGCGCAGGGGCCCAGGATCGCGCTGATCTGCGGCACCACCCCCGACGCGAGCGTGTTGCGCAGGAAGATGTCGGCGTAGCCGCCGAGCGAGACGACCCCCTCCTGGATGCGCGCGCCGCCCGAGTCGTTGAGCCCGATGATGGGCGCGCCGTTCTGCATCGCGCAGTCCATCACCTTGCAGATCTTCTCGGCGTGCGCCTCGGACAACGAGCCGCCGAACACCGTGAAGTCCTGGGCGAACACGTACACCAGGCGTCCTTCGATCCGCCCGTACCCCGTCACCACGCCGTCGCCGAGGTACTTCTCGTCGGCGAGCCCGAAGTCGGACGAGCGGTGCGTCACGAAGCGATCGAGCTCGACAAACGTGCCGGGATCGAGCAGCACGTCGAGGCGCTCGCGCGCCGTCATCTTCCCCTTCTCGTGCTGGACCTTGATGCGCTCCGCGCCGCCGCCGAGCTCGGACTCGGCGCGCTTCTGCTGGAGGAGCTCCAGTTTCTCTCGCATGGACATATCGCCGAAAATCTAGGCCGAAGGACGCCTAGACGGGTAGGTAGACGCCTAGGCGCCGAGTCGCTCTAGTGGCCGTGAGTGACGAGTGGTCAGGAACAGCCTTTCCTGACCACCCACACCTCACAGCCACTCGGCGTCTCGGCGCCTAAGCGTCTCCCTGGCCGTCTGTCTTCGCTGGCTCCTGTCCGTTGTCCTTGGGCCAGCCGGTGGCTGCCAGCACGATCCGATGGTGGATCGGATCCACCTCCAGCACCTTCAGCTCCGCCGCCTGCCCTTCCTTCACCGCGTCCGCGGGGTTCTGCAGATCCGGGATGCCGAGCTGCGACATCGGCACAAACCCTTCGATATCGTGACCGAGATCCACCACGACGCCCTTGTCCATGAGGCGCAGCACGCGACCCCGCAGCTCGGTGCCGACCGGATAGGTCTCGCCGATCCGGAGCCAGGGATCTTCCTGCGCCTGCTTCAAGCCCAGCGAGATGCGCTTGTTCTCGGCGTCCACGTTCAGGATCAGCACCTCCACTTCGTCGCCCTTTTTCACCACCTCGGACGGGTGCTGCACGCGCTTCGTCCACGACATGTCGGAGATGTGGATCAGGCCGTCGATCCCCGGCTCGATCTCGACGAACGCGCCGAACGAGGTGAGGTTGCGCACCTTGCCCCTGATGCGCGTGCCGACGGGGTACTTCTGCGGCAGGGCCATCCAGGGATCCTCTTCGGTCTGTTTCATGCCGAGTGAGATCTTTTCCTCCGCCTCGTCCACCTTGAGAACCACCGCCTCGATCGTCTCCCCGATCGACACGATCTTCGAGGGATGCCGGACGTTGCGGGTCCAGCTCATCTCGGAGATGTGCACCAGGCCTTCGATCCCGGGCTCGAGCTCCACGAAGGCGCCGTAGTTGGTGATCGAGACCACCTTGCCCTGGACGCGGGTGCCGACGGGGTACTTCGCCGCCACGTCCTTCCACGGATACGGCTGCAGCTGCTTCAGGCCGAGGCTGATGCGCTCGCGCTCCCAGTCGATGTCGAGCACCTTGACCTCGAGCTCCCGGCCGATCTGCACGAGCTCGGAGGGGTGCGAGACACGGCCGTAACTCATGTCGGTGATGTGCAGCAGGCCGTCGACGCCGCCCAGGTCGATGAAGGCGCCGAAGTCGGTGATGTTCTTCACGATCCCCTTGCGCACCTGGCCGACCTGGAGCTCCTTCATCAGGACGTCGCGCTTGGTCTTGCGCTCCGCTTCGAGCAGCACGCGGCGCGACACGACGATGTTGCGGCGCCGCTTGTTGAGCTTGATGATCTTGAACTCGAAGCTCTGGCCCAGCAGCTCGTCGATGTTGGGGACGCGGCGCAGCGCGATCTGGCTGCCGGGGAGAAACGCGTCCACCCCCATGAGGTCCACCACCACGCCCCCCTTGATCTTCTTCACCAGGGTGCCCGACACGGCCTCGTCCCGCTCGTGCGCCTCGCGGATGCGTTCCCACACGCGCATGAAGTCGGCCTTCTTCTTCGAGAGGACGACCGCGCCTTCCTGGTCCTCGAGGTGCTCGAGGAACACCTCGACCTCGTCCCCTTCCTTGAGCGAGTGCGCGTCCTTGAACTCGTCGATCGGCACCGCGCCTTCGGACTTAAAGCCGACGTCGAGGATGACAGCGGTGTCCGTCACCCGCAGCACCTTCGACTTGACGATCTCGCCCTCTTCGATGTTCGAGAGTGTTCCCTCGTACATCGCGGTCATCTTGGCGATTTCGTCCGACGAGTACTCTTCGTGCAGATCGGCGCGGACTCGGAGGTGGGAGTGCGGCGTCGGGGAAGGCGACGCTTCTGACTTCTCGTCCTGAGTATCCACCAGCATTCCGTACACCGGTTCGGTTGTGAGTTTGGGGTTTCGCGACCCCGGGGCACCGCCCCGGGGTCAGCCGCGCATAGCGCTCCTAGGAGCGGCTAACCCCGGGCCGGTGGCCCGGGGCCGGCGAAAGCTAGCCGGGGATGCGCTGGCGCGCCAGCGCCACGACCCGCGCGACCTGCTCCTCCACGGACAACCGGGTGGTATCGCGCAGCGTCGCATCCGCGGCGGACCGGAGCGGTGCGACCCGCCGGGTGGAATCCGCGTGATCCCGGGCCCCGAGCGCCTCGCTCTCGCGCTTGAGCTCGGCGGGATCGATGGGGTCGCCGCGCTGCGCCAGCCGCCGGCGGGCCCGCTCGTCCGGGCTCGCCGTGAGAAATACCTTCAGGGGGGCGTCCGGAAACACCACCGTCCCGATGTCCCGCCCGTCCACGACCACGCCCTGCGGGTGCGTCGCGACCGCCTCGCGCTGCTGCACGTTCACCCAGTGGCGCACTTCAGGGATGGCGGCGACCTCGGAAACCCGCCGTGTGACCCGGTCGGAGCGGATCGCATCGGCCACGTCCACGCCGGCGACTTCGGGTCGGAACACATCGTCCACGAGAACCAGCCGTACCGGTAGGTCCTCCGCCAGCGCGACGATCCGCTGCGCGCTCCACGTCCCCCCCTTCCCCCTTCCCCCTTCTCCGGCCGTCTCCCGTTCTTCCAGGTTGTCCAGCGTCGCCAGCGTGACCGCCCGATACAACGCGCCCGAGTCGAGGTGTGCCCACCCCAGCCGCCGCGCCACCGCCGCCGCGGTCGAGCTCTTGCCGGAGGCGGCGGGGCCGTCGATCGCGATGACGCGCAAGGTCACGTCCTCCCCTTCCCCCTTCCCCCTGCCCCGATGCGCCGCAAATCAGAGAAGAACCGCGGATAGCTAATGGAGACCGAGGCTCGTTCGGAGAGCCGCACGTCCGCCCCCGGTGTCGTGCCGAGCACCGCGAATGCCATCGCGAGCCGGTGGTCGCGCGCCGTCTCGATGCGCCCCCGCGGCGGCTCGGTCGTCCCCCGCACGAACAGGTCGTTGCCGCGCGCTTCGGACTCCACGCCCACGGCGCGCAGGTTGGCGGCGATCAGCTCGAGCCGGTTGCTTTCCTTCACGCGCAGCTCGCCGACCTCACGGAAGCTCGTCTCGCCCACCGCGCGACTCGCCAGCACCGCCAGGATCGGCACCTCGTCCACCAGGGTCGGCACCTCGGCCGCCGTGATCTCGGTGCCGCGGAGCGCGGCCGGGGCGGGGCGCGCGATCAGATCGGCTACCGGCTCACCGCCTGCGTCGCGCAGGTTCACGCGTTCCACGTGCGCCCCCATCCGCTCGAGCACGACCAGGACCCCCGTACGGGTCGGGTTCACGCCGACGTTTTCCACCAGCAGCTCACCGCCTTCGGCCAGCACCGCGGCCGCGATCAGGAACGCGGCCGACGATGCGTCGCCGGGGACGGAAAAATGGAACGACGGAACGTTAACTGCTGACGGCCGAAAGCTGATGGCGCCGTTCTCGTATCGCAGGTTCAGCCCCAGGTGCAGCAACAGCCGCTCGGTATGGTCGCGCGAGCGATACGGCTCGCGGATCGTCACCGCAACGTTCCCCGTCAGCCCGGCGAACAGCAGCGCGCTCTTCACCTGGGCGCTCGCGACGGGCGTCGTGTAGGTGAGCGCGTGCAACCGCCCGCCGCGGATGGTGAGGGGCAACGCGTCGCCTTGCTCTTCTTCTATATGGGCGCCCATGGCCCGCAGCGGCTCGGTGATCCGCCGCATCGGCCGGCGTCGCAGTGAGGCGTCGCCCGTGAGCGTCGCGGCGAAGCGTTGCCCCGCGAGAATGCCGAGCACCAGTCGCGCCGTGGTCCCCGAGTTGCCGCAGTTCAAGCGGGATGCGGGATGCGTGATGCGGGATGCGTGGACGGTCACCGTGCCGCCGTCTCGAATCGTCGAGATGTCGGCACCGAGCTGGCGCAGCACGCGCGCCGTGCTCTTCACGTCGTCGCCCGTGAGCAGCCCCGACAGCTCACTGGTGCCGCGCGCCAGCGCTGCCAGCATCAGCGCGCGGTGGGAGATACTCTTGTCGCCGGGCGGTCGGACGGCGCCGCGCACCTTCACGTGTCGAGTCTCCGCCGCCACTCCGCGCCGCGGCGGAGCCATGCCGTCAGGCCGACTGCGTCGCCCGCTTCCAGCGCCCGCTCCAGCTCGCCGAGCGGCTCCTCCAGCGAGCGCAGCGCGGGGAGCAGCTCGTCGCGGTTCATGAGAAAGACCTCGGTCCAGAGCGCCGGCTGGCTCGCGGCCAGGCGCGTCGTATCGCGCGCGCCCGGGCCGAACGTCGCGCCCGCCGGAGCCGCCCGGGCGAGGTACTGGGCGAGCAGCGACGCGACCGCCTGCGGCAGATGACTCGTCAGCGCCAGCTGGCGGTCGTGCTGCGCGGCGTCGATCACCACGGCGTTGGCTTCGAGCACGCTCTCCCAGAAGTGCGCGACTTCGCGCGCCGCGCCGTCTCCGTCCCGCGTCGGCGTGACGTAGACGACCGCACCCTTGAGCAGGTCGAGCCGCGCCGCCGCGAACCCATGGCCGTGCGTGCCCGCGATGGGGTGGCTGCCCGCGAAGCGCGCTCCCAGGCCCAGCCGCTCCGCGCGGGCCACGATCGCACGTTTCACCGAGCCTACGTCGGTGATCACCGCGCCGGCACCGACGTGCGGTGCGAGCGTAGCGAGCAGCCCGAGGTTCGCCGCGGGCGGTGCCGCCAGCACGAGCAGCTCGACCGCTCGCGCCACGTCTGCCGCGCGGGCAGGCGCATCGTCGATCGCGCCTTGCTGCGCCGCCGCCACTCGTTCCGCTGGCTCCGGCGACCAGCCGAGCACGGTGGGCACGCCGGCGCGCTTTGCTTGCCGGGCGAGCGAGCCGCCGATCGCGCCGAGGCCGAGGATGCCGAGTTTGGTGGGACGCACGGGATGGAAGCTAGCGGCGAGCTGGCGGGGCGTAAACGAGAAGGGCGGCGCCGCAGAACTGCCCTTATCTCATAGCAGCAGATCGCTCCTTATCCGTTTCCGCACGGCCCACGCAAGCGCGCCCCACACGAGGGCGACGAGGCCAACCGCCGCACGGTCGAGGTGCTGCGGCTGGCGGGCTGGAGCGAGCCGCGGCCGCTGGCGGCGCGACGCTCGGGGTCGGGCGGCGCGATTGAGCGGCGCGATCTGGACCTCGGGCCGGTGGGCGAGCGGACCTAGGCGGAGGGTCCGCGGGCCGACGCGCGCCAGCGTCGATGTGGAACGAAGCCCCCATGCGGTGGCAGCCGGCATGGGGGCTTTAATCGACGCTGCTCCTAATCCGCGGGATCGCCTTACTGTCGGGACCACCTCAGCCCGGACATCCTAGCCACCTCCGCACCAAAGCTCCCGATTCTGGTAATCACGCCGCTAGTCAGGTCGATCGTCGCCAACTGGTTCTCGCTCGGCAGCGAGGCGTACAGCTTGCCGGCCGGTCCGAATGCTAGGTCCGAGACAATCGCATTGTCCGCCGTGCCTGTGGCGGTCTTTAGAGCGAGAGTCGAGAGCGTTTGCCCGTCCGCGGGATTGATGGTGTGAATCTGACCGGGCCCGTTGCCACCACGCGAGGCCCAGAGCACTCCAGAGTCGTCGAACACAAGCCCGGCCAGATGGATGCCATTGGTCGTTCGGTAAACGGCGAGCACAGCACCGTTACTCTTATCGACCCTGAGCAGCGCGCCGCCGGTAGTCGAACCATTGCCGTTCCACCCGCCCGCGTACAGAGTGCCGTCGCTCGAGAACGCGAGCGCATCCGAGCCACCTGGGCAACCACTTGGCCCGGTGGTGGCGTCAAAGCCGGGTCCGACAATAGTCCCGACCAGCGTACCTGCGCCGGTCGAGGTGTTGATGGTGATCAACCGTGCACCGGAGCAGGCGCTGCCGGTGATCCCGTAGAGGACCCCGGTGGTTGGGTCGAACGCGATCCCACTGACCTCGGGCACCCCACGATCACTGTTGATGCCTGTGGACCCGATGAAGGTGGCTGCGCCTGTCGCTGGATTGATCTTGAAAAGGCTCCCAGGGTGCGGTTCGATTACGTCGCCAAACCTTGGGCTATTGGACGAAGAGCCGAACAGCAGCGCCTCCGTGATATCGAATGCATCGCTCGTGGCAGGCGCTGGGAGCGCGCCCGTGGGGCTCGTGCCGGAAGCTGTCAGCTGGTAGCCTGTCCCGGGTTGGTCGATGCTGAGATCTCCGAATGTGGCGACTCCGCCAACCAGCGGGACCATCTTGTTCCCGGAGAGCGTGGCGCCCAGAGTGCCCGTGCCGGTAAGAATCGCCACCGTCACGCTGTCTGCAGTCGATGGCGTGATCGTGGTACCGTCTTCCTTCTCAAGCGTCACCTGCACCGCGGGGGTGATGAACAGGCCCGGCGGCGTGTTGGTCGGCTGTTGTGTGAAGACCAACTTGCCCGGGTCCACCGCCCGGAAGTCCGTGAAGTTGGAGGTCAGCCCGCCGAGTCCGCCGGGGAGCACCAACGTCGCGGCGTGTAGCGGCTGCGGGCGAAACAGCGCGAGGGCCCGCTCCGCAAGCTTCCCGACGAAGCTCCTCCGCCCTGCCTGCGCAACCATCAGGGCGTCGGATCTAGCACTCACGAACGAGTTGCACGGGAGGAAGCCCGCGTCCACGCGGGCGAGGATCTCGAGCGACGTCTTGTCAGGCCGTTTAGCATGCGCGAGCTGAAGTCGGTGTGCCTGGTCGGAAGGCACGCCCGTGAGGTCCACGCAGATGCCCACCAGCACAGGGCGATTGAACAGCGGCACGTCAGGGAAAGTCTGGAAGTCGTAAAACGGCGGAAACTCCTGGAGTCCGGCGGTATTCGGAAACAGGTTGGTCCCGGTGGGATCCGGCGTAATGGTGACCAGCACGGTCTGCGTCGCGCTTATATCGCCAGTGCCGATATGGACTCCGCCCTTCTGGTCCCCAGTCCTGACATCGGTCGGAGGGTCCGTGGGCCCCACTACGGCCGCCGCGGCACCGGAACTCAGGGCTCCCGTGATGTCCCCTGGCGCGGGCAGCCCGACATAAGTGTAGAGATCGTTGACGTGGTCCGAGACATCCTTGGGCGTCACGGAACTGACCAGCTGGTGGTTCTGGTATTTCGAAACCGCAAAACCAGCCAACTGAATCGCCTGTGTCTGAGCGTCCGCAATCTTGTTCTGGCTGCACTTCGTCTGAACGCTTGTAAACCGGGTTTGAGCTGCGTTCAGGAGAGACGGCTTGTTTGGATAGAGATACTTGATTTCGGCCTTGATCTTATTTGCTAGGGCGGCGTCGCCACAAGTCACGGCGGCCTGCACATCGAAATCCGGGGCCTGCGTGGGCAGGGCGTTGCGGTCGCTGGTGCAGGAGACCGCAAGAACCGCTGAAGTGATCCAGAGCTTGGTAAGGAAGGGACGGCGCACGGGGCCTCCAGAGCTAAAGTTGGCTGCCTTCATCACCCGTGCGGTGTGATCGCGGCGACGCTCGCGCTCGGTCAGTTCCCTGTCCCTGCCAGCTGCCGATAGCGCGGGTCGTTGCGCAAGTCACGAAACCACCACTGGGAGTCTTTCGCCAAATCCACCCGGCGCTCGGGGTTGGCCGCGACGTACCGCTTCAGCAACTGCAGCGCGTCATCCCGATCTCCTAGCAGTGTCCGCACGAAGGCTTCTAAATAGAGCAACTCCTGCGCCGGGTCTAACTTGGGATTTCCTCGCGACCTGGCCAGGACTCGTCGCGCGCTGTCGACAGACCTGTCACGCGCCAGGACAGCAGCGACGGCCATCTGAGCTTTCAAGTTCCCGAACTCCCACCGTTGTGGAGGCGTGAGCTCGCCCAGCTGACTCACCAACCGCCAAGCCTTGGCGACATCGGGGGCCTCGGCCTCGGACGTCATCAACCAGAGCTGGCATTCGACGAATCGGGGATCCTTCGGAAAGCGCTGCTGCCCCACATCACACCAATGCACCGCGTCGACGAACTGCTCGAGGTCATACGATGCGAGAAACAGTCGCCAAACGATCAGGTCCGCGGAGCTGTAGTAGGCGTCGGCTTCGTAGGCCCGCAAGGCGTCGATCTTCCCTTGGACCTCGTCAGACTTCACGTTGTCGAGATGGCTGAGGGCGCTCCACGCACCGGCGAGCGAAGCATCGAGCGCAACGGCGCTACGGAGGTCCTGCTCGGCGCTCCTGAGCAAGTCGGCCGCCTCGCGCGGATCGGGAACCAGGTGCAGCAACCACCGCCAGTACCGCAGGCTACCCCTGAGCTCAAGCGCCCGCGCGTTCTTGGGATTCACTCCCAAGGCCCGTGCCACGTGCCCCAGCCCGGTGTCGATCCAGCGACTGGCCTCGGGTGGGTCGCTGGCAAGCCGGGATTGCCGGTAGGCGATGAACCCTCGCAACACGGTGGGCTCCCCCCAAGCCCGGTCGGCGGCTTCCGCGGCAGCCGATAACGAATCGGCGTGCCCAAACTCGTGCGAGGCAGCGACCATGTCGCTCTTCGCGAGCGAATCGGCAACCTTGCGCGCGCGCTCGGCCTGTTGCAGCAGCACCCACGCGGTCACGTTCTCGGTGCCGCCCTTCTGTTCGCGCACACGGATCTCCTCGCCCAGCCGGCCGCGTAACGCGCTCGCGACCTGCCGTGTAAGCGTGTCGCGGATCCGCAGCAGGTTCCCTTTGGGCTCCTCAAAGGTCTGGCGGTCGATATCGGCACCACTGGACCCATCTACCAACCGGACGGTGACCCGCACATGCTCCCCGACCTGCTCCACACTCCCTTCGACCAGGCTCCCGACCTTAAAGGCACGCGCGATGCTGTCACGGGAGACGCTCGCGTGCCGATAGCGAGCGACGCCGTTCCGAGAGATCACGTCGAGTGGCTTGACCGGTCCCAGCTCGTCGATCAGCGTTTCCGTGAGGCCGTCGGCCAGATACGCGAGCGAGCTGTCCCGGCTCAGGTCGTCGAAGTACAATACCGCAATGCGCCGCGGATCCAGCCCGCCCGCGGTCACGGCAGTCGGCCGGGCGCTGCGCGACCACAGCGAACGCGTGCCCCACGCCGCGGCCAGGACCAGAACGCCGACAACGCCGAGCGCGACCTCTGGCCGCATACCGAGCCAGCGCCGCGGCGCCGTGACGGGGCGCGTCACCCGCCGCATCGGTCCGGTTGCGGCTGACGGTCTCTGCAACGCTTCGGCAAATAGCGCCGTTGTTGGGAACCGATCGGCTGGCGTCTTCGCCAGCGCCCGCAGGATCGCGTCCTCGACCGCATCCGGGATCGTCGTCCGCACGATCGACGGCGGCGACACTAAGTCGAGCGAGTGACGTGCCATGATCGCCTGCGCCGAGGGCCCGGAGAAGGGCGGCGCCCCGACGAGCATCTCGTACAGCACGCACGCCAGGCTATACTGGTCGCTGCGCCCGTCGATCTCACCACTCCCCGTCGCCTGCTCGGGGCTCATATACATCGGAGTCCCGATGACCGTGCCCGTCTGGGTGAGGTGCTCTCCTGCTCCCGCAGCGCTGACCGCGCGCGCGATCCCGAAGTCCGCGACCACGGCAGTGCCGCCCTCCAGCATGATGTTCTCCGGCTTGATGTCGCGGTGCACTACGCCGTGGCTGTGCGCGTAGGCGAGTGCGCTCGCTACCTCGGCCGTGATCTTCAGTGCGTCCTCGAGCGAAAACTGTTTCTCCCGCTCGAGTCGGTCGCGCAGCGACTCGCCCTCGACGTATGGCATCACGTAGTAGAGGAAGCGGCCCGCGCTGCCGGAGTCGTACAGCGGCAAGATGTGGGGGTGTCGCAGCCGGGCGGCGATCTCGATCTCGCGCAGGAAACGGTCGCTCCCCAGCGCCGCCGCCAGCTCGGAGTGCAGCACCTTGATCGCGACCGGTCGTTGGTGCTTCAGGTCCTCGGCGAGAAAGACCGTGGCCATGCCGCCCCGACCGAGCTCCCGCTCGACGGCGTAGCGTTCGACGAGTGCGTCACGCAGAGTTTCGAAGAGATCAGCCACTGGGCCGCCGCACGCTGGCGAAGTCGCCGCCTAGCATACCGTGCGGAGCAGACCGCCGCTAGGTGGTCACCCAGCGCGCTCCGCTCTTGTTCCGCGCGGCCGAAGCCACTAGACACGCCAGGGCGACGGGCTTCATGGCAGGGCGACTCGAATCGCCGCAACCGAGAGCACCTCCGCACGATAGATCCCGGTACTCGGAAGCGGGCAGCAGGTTCGCGGGTGCCAGAACATGCCCCGCAGTACGGACGCCCGCTAGAGCTTAGTAAGCGAGCCTCGATTAGGCCTCGGAGAACCGCCGATCGCGCCGAGGCCGAGGATGCCGAGTTTGGTGGGACGCACGGGATGGAAGCTAGCGGCGAGCTGGCGGGGCGTAAACGAGAAGGGCGGCTCCTGCGGACGCCGCCCTTCGTCTCGACGCCGATCGGCGCTAGTCGCCTGGAGATAATGGCACTGGAGCAACCAGCGTCACCGGAAGCGTGAACGTATCCAACACCGTTTCGCCTCCCTGGAGGAGCTGGAACCGTGCCGTGGCAGGTCCCGGAACCAACGTTCCGGTGCCCGCCGTCGCATTCGAGGCGACCGCAGTGAACGCGAGACTGCAGGTCCCCGGCGGCAGAACGCCGTTTCCCGCGCCACACACCACGACCAACCCTCCCGCGGCGCGGGACGCCCCACCCTGGTCAATCCATCCCTGGAGCACGACGGACGAGAGCGTCTGGTCAGTTCCATTCACCACGGTTGCCGTGTACGGAACAGCGACGCCATCGATGGCCAGCGTCGTCGAGCCGAGGACAACATTGACCAAGTCGATTCCCGCAATACCTGTCGCCGTGAAGATCTGCGGACTGCCACTCGCAAGGGCCTCGGCCTTGAGCGTATTCACCCCGGGCAACGCCCCCAGCACCCACGAGGCGTGCGCGCACCCGTCGGTCCCCGTGTTCACCGTCGCGCTGTTCGCGCCATTCACCGTGCCCCCGCCGGTCACGACGGTGAAGGTCACCGGCTCGTTTGTGAGCGGCTGGGGCCCGGTATGATGCGAGAACGTCAAGCACACCTGCGGATCGACAGGGAGCGCGGTGTTGGTGGCGCCGATTTGATTGTCGGTGCTCGTCACCTTCGTCATGGTCGCCGACCGCAGCCAGCCGAACCGGCTGAAGCCGTCGGTGCTGCCCCCTGCCCCCAGATCGACCGCGTTCAGGGCACGCGGCTGCACCACGCGCGCGACTCCCCGGAGGAGAGCGTGCCAGGCCGCGCCCGGCAGCTCCCGCAGCTGACCCGACTTGATGACGCCGAGTACCGACGGCGGCGGGGTGCGCGCAAAGGTGCCGCAGTTCAAGAACGGCGCCGGCACGTCTTCTAGGGTGACGATCGGTCCCGCGGGTACGCCTTCGACCTCCTCCCGCCGGTTCAACCCGTACGGCGGGGCCAGTTCCGGGTTCCCCACCACGCCGGGTATCTCGAAGCACACCCCCGCGATGACCGGGATCGCGAACGGCAAGTCCGCACCTTCGAGGCCCAGACCGTGCAGATCGGGGTCCGTCCGGAACCGGTAGCATCCTTCGAGCTCGGAGAGGTCGCTCCCTAGGCAGCTCGTGCCCCCTGCCGCATTGTTCACGGGGACGCGTTCGATGATCACGACGACCTGATCGAACCCCTCCGGCAACCAGCCGTCGAAGAACCGTGCGCCGGCGAAGCCAGTGTTCGTGGTCACATCAAGGAAGGGCGTGGTGATGTGACTCGGGACGACCTGCTCGACGTGGTCGGGGTTGGTCGCTCCGAACGCCCCCTGCTGGATGCGCACCCTGATCGGCAGCGTGCGACCGTCCTGGAACGGCACGACGTCGCCGGTTCTCAGGTTCTTCACGCCCTGGTCGACTGGATCCAGGTCGAGCATGCCGAGCGGCGTGCCGCCACGCGCGCCGCGGACGGTCATCCGATAGAACTTGCTCGCATCGAGCGGCGCCGGAGCCTTCGTGTCCCAGTTGACGCGATACTGCTGACTGCTCGCGTCCAGGGCCAACGGCGTCGGTCCAAACACCAGCTGCGCCGGATCGCCGCACGCAACGGCACTCGCCCGCGGGTCGCCCGTCAGAGTGCACACTTCCACGACCGGCGCGAGGTTGGGGTTGAACGTGGCGGCGTTGAAGTTGGGGCTTCCACTCGGATTGGGGACGAGTGGCGGGAGGAAGAAGAAGTCGGCATTCCCGCCGTGCGCCCCGTCGACGATCAACGCCGCCGGACCGACGCGTGCCGGCGGCTGGAGCGGCTGCTGGTCACGACATGCAACGGAGAGGACGGAAGCGGCGACGGCGAGTGCCAAGCGCTTCATGCGGCGGCTCCTGTGGATGACGACGGCGAGGGGACCGGCTAGCTGCTTAAAGGCAAGATCTGAACCATAGGACCCACGCCGAGTGAGGCGCTGCGGGGCGCGCGCTTCGCGGGGGCAGCGCGTACTCGTGTGCCAGCTCTGCCACAACTGTGTCCGAAGCTGCCACAGGTCAGCGCGCGCCGATGAGCGCCTTGAACTTCGGGTCATCCTGGATGCTGCGCCACCACCAGTGCACGTTTTTGCGGAAGCCCTCGCGGTGCGCGGGATTAGCCACGAGGTACTCACTGAGCGACCGCAGCGCTGCCTCCTTGTTTCCGAGCATCCCGTAGACGGCTGCCTGGTAGCCCGGTAGGTCCTTCGTTGGGTCAATGTCGGGCGTGCCGTAAGAGCGCTCGAGCACCCTGCCCGCGCTGTCGCGCAGCCCGGCCCGCCCCAGCACCGCGGCCACCCATATTTGGGCGCGCAGCCGGCGCAGGGAGCGTTCCTGTGCCGGGGACAGCTGCGCCACGTCGTCCGCCAGACGCCACGCTTCGGCCACGTCGGGATCGCGAACGTTCGTCGACAAGAGCATCAGCTCGCACTCGGCGAACCGGGGATCCCGCGGAAACCGGCGGCGCCCTTTGTCACACCAGTCGAGCGCCGGTTGGAACAGCTCGAGGTCGTAGGAGGTGAAGAAGAGCCGAGAGAGGATGGCGTCCGCCCCCACGAGGTACGCGTCGCCCTCGTACGCGGCGCGGGCGGCGCGGTTCGCTTCGACTAGATCCCTCGTGTCGTAGTACAAGCGGGACAGCACAGTCCACGCCCCGACCTGCCGAGGGTTTAGCCGAGTGGCGTCTTCGAGATCCGCCCGGGCCGCCGCGAGCAGCCGCTGCGCTGCCGCGGCGTCGGGTTCGAGGCCGCGGGCATAGCGCCAGAATCGCAGCGTGCCGCGGATCTCGAGCGCGTCCGGGCTTTGGGGGCTCACGTGCACCGCCCGCTCAGCATGCCGCAGCCCGGTCTGGATGGCCCTGTCCAGCGCGCGCGGGTCGCGCTCGAGCCGCGACCGCTGGTAGGCCACCCGCGCCCGCAGCACGATCGGCTCTACCCACGCGCCGTCCACGGCCTCTGCGGCCGCGAGCAAAGAGTCGGCCTGCGCGTACAGCTGCCCGGCCGCCGCCGGGTCTGTGCCGGCGCGGGCGTCCGCGTCCTTCTGCGCGTTCTCGGCCTGCTGCACGAGCGCCCAGGCTGTGGGACTGCTCGTGCCGGCCCGCTCCTCCCGCAACCGCACCTCTTCGCCCAGCCGCTCGCGGAGGAAGTCCGCGACCTTGGCCGCGAGCGTGTCGCGGATCTTCAGGAGGTCGCCTTTGGGTTGCTCGAAGCTCGCACGGCGGAAGTCGGCCCCGCTCGCGCCTTCGATCAGGCGGATAGACACCCGATACCGCTCCCCCACCTCCTCGACGCTACCCTGGACCAAGGTGCCCGCGCCGAGCGCCCGCCCGACGCTGTCGCGCGGGATCCCCGGGTCGCGGTACGGAGCGACGCCGTTCTTCGAGACGACCTCGAGCCCGGCCACGCGTCCGAGCTCGCGAATCAACGCCTCGGTCAGGCCGTCCGAGAGATACGCGAGACTTCTCTTGGAGGAGAGGTCCTCGAAGTACAGGACGGCGACGCGACGCGGATCGAGCCCGCCCGCCTCGACGCTGCTGGGCCGCGCGCGTCCCCGTACCCGCGCCAACACTCCCCATCCCGCGATCGCCACCAGGACCGCGACGCCCGCGAGCACGCCGCCGCGAGGCAGTCCAATCCAGCGCGCTGCCGGAATCGCGCGCGTGGTGCGGCGTGCAGCTACGCCTACCGGTGTCCCGGGGGCGGCCAGCGCCTCCGCGAACAGGGCCGTCGTGGGATACCGGTCCGCCGGCACCTTCGCGAGCGCTCGCAAGATGCCCCGCTCCACGGTGTCGGGGACAGCGGCGCGCACGATCGACGGCGGCGACACCGAGTCAAGCGAATGCCGCGCGATGATCGCTTGCGCGGTAGACCCCGTGAACGGGGGCTCGCCCACCAGCATCTCGTATGTCACGCACGCCAGGCTGTACTCGTCGCTCCGCCCGTCGATCTCCACGCTCCCCGTCGCCTGCTCCGGGCTCATGTACGCCGGCGTGCCGATGACGGTCCCCGTCTGCGTGATGTGGTGCGCTTCGCCGGCGGCGCTGAGCGCCCGCGCGATGCCGAAGTCAGCCACCACCGCCGTGCCGCCCGAGAGCATGATGTTCTCCGGCTTGATGTCCCGGTGCACCACGCCGTGGCTGTGCGCGTACGCGAGCGCGCCCGCCACCTCCGCGGTGATCCGCAGGGTGTCCTCGAGCGACAGCTGCTTCTCCCGGTCGAGGCGATCGCGCAGCGACTCTCCCTCCACGTACGGCATGACGTAGAACAGGAGCCCGCTGGCGGCACCGGAATCGTACAGCGGCAGGATATGGGGATGCTGCAACCGGGCGGCGATCGCGATCTCGCGTAGGAAGCGCTCCGCCCCCCCTCCCAGCGCGGCCGCCAGCTCGGGGTGCAACACTTTGATCGCTACGGGCCGGCCATGTTTCAGGTCTTCCGCCAGGAACACCGTCGCCATGCCGCCGCGCCCCAGCTCACGCTCGACGGCGTAGCGTTGGGCCAGCGCATCACGGAGGGTTTCCAAAAGGTCGGGCACGGGAGTGCGGCGCCTCGCGGGGTCGGCGCGTAGCATACAGCACTTGTCTCGGGCGGGCAAACCCCTACTAACTAATAGAAACGCCGCATGACCTCCGAGCCGCTGGTCCCGACCCCCGCGACCCGCGCGATCCCGACGGCCCCCACGCGGGGCCCGCGCCGGGCACCCAGCATCACGCGCGTCTTCACGGCCGCGTTTCTCGCCATCGCCGTGGGCGTGCTGGCGGACCGCTACGTCACCTGGCAAAACGCGCGCCGCACCCAGGCCGACATGGTCGAGCTGACCCATCGCCTGGAGCGGCTCGAGCGGCTGCACCCGTCGCTCGGCCTCGAGACGCAGCTCGAGGAGCTGCGCGAGCTCGCCGCCGACGTGGGCGACAACGCCATCCAATCGGCGCTCCAGACCACAGTGATCCTCGCGATCGTGCTGGTGGCGCTCGCCATCGGGCTGTGGTACAACCGCCGCCGGCTCGCCGCCCCGTTCGGCCACATCGTGCGCGCGCTCGAGC
>Ga0209474_10001185_pt1 | contig 26331 bp, 19 predicted proteins | sample GraSoiAngelo_145_FD_185902 | JGI IMG/M metagenome (GOLD analysis project Ga0209474, IMG submission 185902) | Grasslands soil microbial communities from the Angelo Coastal Reserve, California, USA - 14_1009_05_20cm (SPAdes) (version 2) | ecosystem: Environmental > Terrestrial > Soil > Grasslands...
AACGGGAGGCGGCTCAGGACTTGGCGGGGGCAGTGGCTCCGGCGGAAGTGGCGCGGGGCCCGGTGGAGGCGGAGGATTTGGTGGCGGGAGTGGTCCGGGTGGTGGGACGGGAGGTGGCGGAGGAACTGGCGGGAGTGGAAGCGGATCAGGCGGAACGGGGCAGTCGGGGAAATGGATGACCGCTTCGGCGCTGTTGCGTGGGGAAAAAGGCGGAGGACACGGGCCGGGCGGTGGCGGCGAAGGCAAGTTCACCGTTGAAGAAGAAGATGTGCGACAGATGCTGGGACTGTTCGCGTCGCTGGGAAAAGCGCGGAAAGATCCGGATTCGCGCATGGACGTGCCGACGTTCCAGTCGCGGCTCAGCTCGATGCCGGTGCGCGCGCAGTACACCCTGCAACAGGCGCTCGCGGGATTGGCGGCGCAGGCTCCGGACGGGAAACCCGACAAACCCATGCTGCTGAAGCTGGCCGAGCACGTGGCCATTCGCTTCGCGCTGGACAGCTACGAGCGCGGGGAGTTGCGCGTAAATGCGGTGAAGCAACTACTCGACCGCATGAACACGGAGGTTGAGGCGCTGCGCAAAATTCTTTCCACCCAGGAACAGATGATGGCGCAGGCGGGCCTTTCCGTGCAGTCGTACACCGAACTGCTGGACCAGGAATTCTGGGAGCAAGTGCCGGAAGAAAACAAGAAGGAAGTGCTGACTTCCGATGAGGCTTGGTGCGTGCCGCCGCGAAACGTGCGTGCGTTCCTCGAAGAATGCTTGCGGCGCGGCGAATTGAAGACCGCGAATGAGATTTTGATGAAGTATGCGTCGTGCATCGGGCTGGAAGCGCCGGAAGCGCGGCGCACAACGGCGATTGGGCTTTCGGATTTAGGCGAGCTTTACGGCAGCGGAGACGGCAGCGCGCTGATGGATGCAATCCGGCGCGCGGGAAACCAGTTGGCGGTCGAGCGCGAGCCCGAATTGCAGACGCTGGTGGGCGCGGCGTTTGTGCGCTTGAGCCAGGAAGCGGCTTCAAAGCGATGCTATCCGGCGATGCAGCAGGCGCTGGCTTCGCTGGAAAGCGTCGAAGCGCAGCGGCCCGGGTCAACACAAAGCCTGCGGCCACGCATCGGAGCGGAAGAGCGGCTGCCGGAATTCGTCGAAGAAGCGATGCGCACGGGACAGATTGCCGACGGAATGATGGACATCCTGGGCTTGATGCCCAAGGCCACGATTCATTATGTGACCAACCGCTTTGGGCATTGCGGATTCCGCGAGGACTGCGAGCTGTTGTGCGACATCATCCGCAACCTTGGAGAGGATGCCACGCAACGGCTGGTCGAAACGCTGCAGACGGCGCCCGCGGGCGAGGCGGTTGAAACCATTGGATTGCTGAGCCAGTTATCGCCCGGGAGCGTGGAAAAAGTATTGCCGGTGCGGCTCTCGCAGTGGCCCCGCTCGTCGCATGACCGAGCCATCCGGCAGCTTTCCGCGGCGCCTCCGGGGCCACGAGCGCAGCTGCTCGCCGCGATTTACGATTCGCTGGACGTGATGGTTCGTCCGTTGGCCCTGGATGAGATGGGCATGAGCGGACAGGCCGAGTGCATTCCGAAGCTCATTGCGCTGCTGCACGATGACGATGCCACCGGATTTACCCGCGTGAAGGCCATCGAGGCTCTTGGGCGTTTGCGGGCCAGCGTGGCGAGCCCGCTTCTGATGCACATTCTGGAAACGAAACAAGTATGGCGGTGGGTGTACCCGAACGAAATGAGAATTGCCGCGGCGCAAGCGCTGCTTCGTGTGGATAAGGCGGTGGGGATGCAAGCGGTGGCCTCGAGTGGGATTGACCGGCGCGAAATGACTCTGGAACCAGCCGATCCGGAGCAAAATGCGTCGGTGATCCGCCAGAGGCGGTATGCGCGGTTGAAGCTTTCGCGGAATCTCATCGCGGTGACCACGAATTTGCGGGAAAACTTCAGGCTAAGCATCCCGGAGTTGAATCTGGGCGGCGGCATCGGCGCGGGAGAACGTCACTTGGCTCCGGGGTCGCTCCTGAGCCTGAAGTTTTCGCATGGCGTGAGGCACATCAAAGCGCAGGCGATGGTTCGCGGCGCTCGGCCGCAGGCCATGGCGTTCGAGTTCGTGGATATGGACCTGGAAGAACGCTATCGCCTTCGCAAATTGCTGCTGGAACTGGGCGGTTTGCCGATGATCGCGCAGGTGACCAATCGCAGCCGCCGGCGCGGCCGCGTGGCAGTCTCCAAGGCTTGATTCCCAATCTGCGCGCTAACTTCGCTCCCACTCAGTTCGTCAAAACGGAAAGCGGATATAATCCTTCGCAATGTTCTCCAGGACAGCGCCCATCGCTCGCGGTTTCTTTTCTCTGCTCGCAGCTCTTCTGATTTCCTCGTTCCAGTGTTCAGCAGCGCCCTCCTGGACCGGCGTTCTGCGCGACGCTGCCGGAAATCCTATCGAGAAGGCGGAAATCCATCTCCAAGCAACAGACGGAAATCATGAATATTCCGCGGCAACGACCGCGACAGGCCAATTTACTTTCACCGCGCTCTCCGCGGGGAGATACAGGCTTACCGCGACCGTTGGTGGCAAGACCTGGAGGGCAAGCGAAGCCGTGCAGATCAAGGATGGAGCAGCCCTTGTATCCAATCTTCGGCTCTCTGCTGTAGGCCAGGAACTTCGACTGATTGACGCGAACGGGGCGGCAAAAGGTGACGCCAAAAACCCGGTGTCACCTCAGGCCAGCGGCGGCGAGCATCTCTCGACCGGAGAAGTTTCCAGCTTGCCTTTGAACGAACGCGACTTCAGCAAACTTCTTTTGCTCGCTGCCGGGACCATGACGGACACCAACGGCGCCGCAAATTTCACGCAGCAATTCGCGGTCAACGGCCAGCGCGGCTCCGCTGCGGTTTTTTCAATGGATGGCGCGGATACAACGGACCCGGAGCTTGGCGGCGCCACGTTTTCGAATTTCAACGTGGATGCGATTCAGGAAGTGCAATCCAGTTCCGGCGTCATGCCAGCGGACATCGGTCACGGCGCCGCGGGTTTCACCAACGCGATTACCAAATCCGGCAGCGACGCGGTGCACGGGAGCCTCTTCGAGTTCGCGCGCAATGCGGCGTTCGATGCGAGGAATTTTTTCGATCATGCAAACGCCGTGGATCGCCGCCGACTGCCGCCATTTGTGCGCAATGAATTCGGAGTGACCATCGGCGGCCCGGTGGCGTTGCCGCACACTTATGACGGCCGGGGAAAAACATTCTACTTCGCCGAGTATCAGGGCTTCCGGCAAGTGCTGGGAACAACGCAGGTGATGCCCGTCCCCACACCGGCGGAACGGCAAGGAACCGACACGACTACTTTTCCCGGCGACACGCTGACCGTTCCGGTGAACAACAGCATCGTCGCTCTGCTCGCGCGCTATCCGCTGCCCAACGAACCCGCGGGGCCCTACGGCGCACGCACTTACGCAACCTCTTCCAAAGTTGTTACTAACACGAATCAGGCTTCCGCGCGAATCGATCATCGTTTTTCGGAGAAGTCCGCGTTGTTCCTGCGCGTGAGCCGCAACCAAGTCAACGGGCCAACCACCAACCCCGATCAAACGGCCCTCGATCCCGCGTTTGGAGTCGATTTTCTCGATCACCAGCGCAGCGCCGCAGTGAGATATTCGCGCAACGCGACTTCGCGGTTCAGCTATCAGACGACGCTGGGGTACATTCGCAGCACGCCGCTGTTTCTTACCAGCAACCAGGCGCAGCCGGCAATCGCCTTTGCCGACGGTCTCTATCAGGGATTCAATTCGGCGGACGGCTCGATCTTCGGCTCGTACGGAAACGTCTACCAGCTCAAACAGGATATGGTTCTTACGCGCGGCGCGCACTCCTTGCGATGGGGAGCGGAGTTGCGGTTCAACCGCGATTCCACGATCTTCGGTCAGAATCCCAACGGACTCTACACGTTCGGAGGGGGAACTGCGTACTCTCCCGTTTTCATTCCTTCCGCCAGCGGACAGCATGACATCCAACCGGGGCAGCCGTTGCCCGACGCTCTGACCGGCCTGCTCACCGCAACGCCCTTTTCGTATACAGTGACGGCCCTCGGCAGCCTGACGCCGACAGGAAATAAGTTTGACGAAGCCGCAGTGCGCCGCGAAGCCTACAATTTCTACTTTGAGGACGCGTGGAAAGTCAGCGGCCGGTTCACGGTCAACCTTGGCTTGCGTTACGAAGTGAATAGCCGGATTCACGAAGCAAAGCATCGCACTTCGCTGGCCGTCCCCATCGGACCAGACGGCAAGCTCGCAGGCTTTCTCGCTCCCGGCACAACGCAAATCTATCTCTACAATCCCCAGCCGCCCTATGCGACGGATTGGAATGGATGGGGCCCGCGCGTCTCGCTGGAGTATGGCCTGGGCAAGCACACGACCGTCCACGCGGGCGGCGCTCTCACGACGATTCTTCCGAATCTGTGGCTGGAAAATTACGTCACCGGGGCATTTCCATTCGTGTTTCAGCCCCTGGTGACCGCGTTGCCAGGTTTTCCGCTCAGCTTCCAGAATTCTGTAGCGCCCGTCGCGCTTCCTCCTGTTTACACCACGCAAGGACAACTGCTTTTTCCCAACGGGAGCAGCGGCAACGTTCCCGCAAACACGCCGATAGACGTGCAGCGGTTCCAGAACGATTTGGCAGCGCTGACGCCAGGCAATCAAGTGCAACTCTTCACCACCATCAGTATCGATCCCCATCTTCGCAACGGATATATCGCCACGCAGACGCTGGGCATTGACCAGGATTTGGGAAGCGTGAAAGTGAGCGCCTCTTATGTTGGAACTGCGGGAGTTCACCTGGCGAGCGTGCTTTCACCAAACGGCTACGGAGGCGCTGCTCCCGCCTTCGCGCGCTACACGCAGTTCGATGCGGCAGGCCATGCCACCGGCGGTTTTGGCCCGGAGATGGTGATGTCCAGCGGGGCGCACTCGAGCTACCACGCGCTGCAAACGAGCGCGAGTCAGAACATGCCGCGCATGGGACTCAGTTTTCAAGCGAGCTACACTCTTTCAAAAAGCATTGACGACACCAGCGCGGTTCCCGGAGGAATTTCCGGAACTCCCGGAGTGGTTTTGCAAACCTTGCCGCAGGACCCGTTCCATCCGGAAAAGGACAAGGGGCCTTCCACTTTCGATGTGACCCACGTTTTCGCGGTGAGCCTGATTCAAAGATTGCCGCTGGAGCGCGTGCGCCTCTTCCAGCCGTTGGGCAAAACGCTCACCCGAGGCTGGCAGTTTCTGGATATCACCACACTGACCTCAGGCTCTCCGTTTTCCGTCTATTCCGGAATCCAGCAAACGGGCGTGGGTGTGGACGGAACCGACCGGCCTGATCCCATGTCTCTGCCGGTGTTTTCAACCAGCCGCTCCGTGCGCGAAGACTATTTCGGCCGGGGAGCGGCAAACAGCTCTTTCTTTCAGATCCCGATCAATGTTCCGGGCGGGACCGGCCCCAACCAGGGCGTTTTCGGAGCGCTCGGCCGCAACACCTTCCGCGGGCCGGCCTTCCGTCAATTCGACATGGCCCTGATCAAGGACACGGCGTTCGGCCGCCGCGGAAATGGCGAATTCGCGAACCTGCAATTTCGCGCCGAGTTCTTTAACATTTTTAACCAGGTGAATTTTGGCTTGCCGTCGAACATCGTTCGCGGCAGCGGTTTTGGGATTATCAGCAAAACAGCCGGGCCGTCGCGGCAAGTCCAATTTTCGTTGAAACTGACCTATTGAGCCGCCAGCATTGCATAACCTGCGCATAGTTTCTGCCGGGGGCGAGTTTGCGGCTGCAATGGCCTAAGTACCACGCTTTCAAGAACTTCCGGCCCGGCCCACTTTCCTACCTGTCCCTCTCCAAAAAATACCCGTTCGTGCGGTCAGTAAGACTGCCCGTCCGAAGGGCTTCGTGACCTGTGGGACACAATGCCCCCCTGTACCATTGCCGCCAACGGCGGCGGCAACTACGGTACTAGTGAGGGAGTCCTATTGCGCCCATGGAGCCCATTAAGCCCATGGAGCCGATTAAGTTAAGCCATTAAGTCAAGCAAGAATGATCCGCGGCGGCACATGAAATCTGATCCAAAAACAGCGGCCGGACGCGCCTTCGTAAGAAGCCTGAACATCCTGCTGAAGTACGCCCGCTTGTACGGCTACGAGCACGCGCGCACGGTCGAACAGTTAAGAATCGCCTTTGACGAACTGCACACCGCCATTCCGCCGGGATCGGAGGGCGGACTCTTACTCGGAGCCACGGGTTCTCAGCTTTTGCTGGACGGCGTGCCGCTGGAAGGCGCGCCTGCCGAGAAGCAATTTGCGCAATTGCTCTCCTCGGCCGGGCTGGCGAGCGTCCAGTTCTTTAACAACGTGACGCAAGAAGAACTCGCGCGGTTGGCACTGGCTTTTCCCGCTGGAAAGGTCAAGCCCACAGAACTCGCCCAACAATTGAAGGCCGCCCTCGCGGGAATGCAGGGAATCCACATCAACGAAATTTGCTTCGTGGCCACGGATTCCCGCTTTAAGCAATCCACGATTGCCGCGCAACTGGCCACCGCCTCCCTGGGAAGCGATCAAGAGCACATGAAGGAATGGCTCAACGATCCAAAAAAGTTGCTGGAATTGATTGCCGCGGCGCAAGGCTCGAAGGGCACTGGCGCGATTGGAGCCGGACCCGGCGCTACCGGTGCAGCGGATGCGAGTCAGCCCGGGCCCGGAATGGCGACGACCGGGTGCGGCGTCGGCGGCGAAACGGACGGCGTCTTTCTGGGACTGAAAGGCGGAGGGGGCGGACAATCTCAAGGCGGTGGGCACGCTGCCGCTCCAAGCGAAGACCAGATCCTGAAGATCCTTGGCGCGCTGACGAATCTCGGAAAAACCGGAATGGGCGAGGGCGGCACAGGCTTGGCGGGTCTTCAGGAGCAGGTGGCACAGATTCCCGGCAATGCGCAAGACCTGCTGCGGCAGGCGCTCACGACACTGGCAGCGCGCTCGCCGAATGCGAGACCTGACGAATCCGTTCTCGTGCAACTTGCCGAGCACCTGGCGATTCGCTTTGCGCTGGAGCGCTTTGAACGCGGAGAAGTAAAAGTCAACGCGGTTCGCCAGATGCTGGACCGCATGCACCAGGAAATCGGCAATCTGCGCAAAATTCTGGGCGCGCACGAAGACAAGATGAGTGAAGGCGGAATGCTCTTCGAGACGCACCGCGAAATTTTGGACCGCCAGTTTTGGGCCGCGGTACCAGAAAGAGGAAAACACCAAATCCTGCATTCCAGCGAGGCGTGGTGCGTTCCGCCGCACAACGTGCAGTCGTACGTGAGAGAGCTGATCGGAAAAGGAAACGTCGCGGAAGCGGTCAGCATCCTGAAGAATTACGCTGCATGCGTTGAAAGCGAAGACCCGGAGGCCCGCAAGAAAACGGCGGTGGGGCTTGCGGAGTTGTCCGAAGCTTATGCCAAGGCCGACCCCAAGCTTCTGAGCGTGGCTCTCAAGCACGTCGGCCTGCGCCTCACCATGGAGCAGGACGGAGAAATTCAAGGATTGGTGAGCGCCGCTTTCGTTCGCCTGAGCCAGCAAGCGGCGACCAGCCGGTATTTTCCCGCGATGGAACAGGCGCTGGACTTGCTGACTGGCGTCGAAGCGCAGCGGCCCGGCATCGCCAACAGCTTGCGCAGCAAGATGGGCATCGAGGACCGCATACCCGAATTTGTGGACGAGGCCCTGCGCGCACGCCAGGTGGCGGCAGGACTGACCACAGTCCTGAAAATGCTGCCGCAGACCACCATGGAGCAGCTGGCCATTCGCTTCAACCGGTGCAGCTTGCGCGATGAATCCGAGCACGTTGCAAATCTCGCCGCCGACCTCGGCGAAGAGGCCGTGCAACACTTGCGGAGCACCGTGCGCGGCGGACCGGTGAAGGAAGCCGCGGAGATGGTCGGGCTGCTGAGCCGGCTGGATCCGCAATCGCTGATGGTTTTTCTGCCGAGCCGCATGAAAGATTTTTCGAGCGCGGCCCAAGACCGCGTGGCGCGCCAGGTTTCCGCAAGCGGCGCGGCCAGAAGGTGCCACATCCTGCTGGAGTTGCTCGATCACGTGGATCCGCTGGTGATGCCGCTGGTGATTGACGAAATCGGCGTGAGCGGCGACCGCGGGTCGCTGGGCAAGCTGCTGACCATCGCAGACGGCGATTTGCCGAACGGCGGGGCGGAATTTTTGCGCGTGAAAGCTATCGAAGCACTGGGCCGCATTCATGCTCCGGAAACTTTGACCACGCTGAAGCGCATCGTCGAAACGAAGAAAATGTTCAGCTGGGGCTATCCGCAGGAATTGCGCATCGCCGCGATGCAGGCGCTCGAGAAACTGGATCCCGAATGGGGGCGCGAATTTTGGCCCAAAAGCGGCATCAGCGAGGAAGACCTGATGCTCGCGCCTCTGGATGTTCCCGCGCAGTCGCGATTCGTTCGCCAGCGGCGGCACCAGCGCGTGAGGCTGCAAAAACCCGTTCACGCCATTAGCTTGAATCTCAAAGAAAGCTGCTGGCTGGAGATTAAGACCGCGAGCCTGAGCGGCGGCCTCGCGACGATCAGCCGCCATCTGGCTCCCGGAACGCCAGTTCAGTTGAGATTGCAAGTGGGCCTGCGGCAGATGCAAGCGACGGCCATGATGCGCGACTATCGCGCGCAGGACATGGCCTTCGAAATCGTGGATATGAATCTCGAAGAGCGCAGCAAATACCGCCGCCTTCTGGCCGGCCATCTTCCCCACGCCCCTGCCCCGAACGAGACGCCCGCCGCAAGACCGGACCTCGCCTCCGTCAAGTAACAAATCCCTTATTTGGTGTTATCGGCACAGAGTCCGGACTGAGACTCCGGGCCGAGGCGACGGCAGCGCTTGCCATTGGCGAAGCTGTGATTTGAGACTGGAGGGAGTACGCTCACCCCAGCACATTTTGTATACTTAACAAAACAATATTTCGCCAACAGTTCGCGTGTATCACGGAATTGCAGCGTTACTCCTCCGCCGTTATCGCGCGTCCCGGCGAGGCCAGGCCGGACGATTACGCTTCATCTCTAGGAATCTTTGCGGGATGCAGTCTCGTTCGGATAGTTGAAGAAGAGCTGATTGCCGTCGGGATCATCGACCACCAGGAGCCGGTAGCCCCATGAACCCTCCCTGACCGTAACGCCCTTGGCCTCGAGTTCCGCGCGCAACGCATCCAACGCGGCGGTCGCGACCTCGCGCGTCGCCGGCTCGACGTTCAGGGAAATGAACATCAGCCCTTTGCCAATCTTCTCCGGCCACGTGTCGGCTAGGATAAGCGCGCAGCCCTGCCGGTCGACCTGTGCGACATGCGCCCTGCCTTCCTCGTCGTAGCGCCAAGGGCTCGTGAAGCCGAGCCGATTAACGTAAAAGCGGAGCGAGGCCTCAACGTCCGTCACGTGCAGGACGGGGCGTGCGAACCAGTCTGTCATAGGCGATGTATCCTCGAATGAAGGTCACTCTTTCCAACATCTACACTGCGTGACAGATCGCGCAGGATCGGTCGATGCGGATATTGAGATGACCAGGAGCAAAGCATTTCCGCTCATTCTACGACTACGTGAGCGTAACTACAGAAAACCGATTGAGTATGTGCAGTGGAAGGCCCTTAGGGCTTTGCGGGCAGCGGCTGCCAGAGTTCAATCTTATTCCCATCCAGGTCATAGATCCAGGCAAAGCGACCGTAGGATTCATCCATTCGTTTGGCGTCAATCTTTACTCCCTCTTGTTTTAAGCGCTCGAGCAAAGCATCCATATCGTCCACGATGTAGTTGATCATGAACGGTGCGGGGCTGGGATCGAAATACTTAGTGGAGGCGGGAAAAACAGTCCAAACTGTAACGTGTTCCTTTTGCGGGTCGCCGTGTTCGCGCCACGGTAGCATCGCGCCTTGGCCTTTGTCAGCGAGTCCAAGATGCTTCGAATACCATTCGCGCATCTGATCACGATTAGCGGATTTGAAGAAGACACCGCCGATTCCAAGGATGCGCCCGCGCTGCTCCATTTTGACAGGCGGCTTCGACTTTTCAGGCTGCGGAGATTGCACGTCCTGTCCGCCCTTTGAGCAGACCGAGATGAGCAACAACGAGCCGAGCGCAACTGTGCTCCAGGATATTCCTTGCATGTGTGGACTATACGAGTTTCGACTCGAATGTCAACTGTTGAGCACAGGCGATTACGCGCATAGTGCTGACCGGCCCTATTTTGGACGTATGGCGGGCTGACCGTAAACAGCCACACTTCAAGTACGTCCTGCTTCTTGGCGCTTCCGCACCCCACCAGTTAGGATTAGATTGTTTTCCAATTGAGGTAAGAAACCGGACCGCGCGGACGTACCTCAGAAGAGCCCATCGGAGGATCGGCGATCATGGAAAGACCGTCAGGAGACGGCAAAACCCATTCGCGGACGCGGCAAAACTTCTCGATAATTTCATCGCTTGGTTTATCGGCACCAAGCATGAGCGCTGATTCAAGCATTCCGTCAGCGCATTGACAGAAGCTCCATTTTGATGTCACTTATTCGAGCATCTAGGCATACACTGTAGTTAAGCCTTGCGCTTTCCAGATTCGGCTGGCCGCGAACTTGTTCGGAAGCTTTCTTTGAAGGAAGATATGGCTATGCTAGCTGCAAAAGACGTATCCAAATTACTCGCTGACATCCCAAAGGGCGCGTGGGTTGCGCTATCACAAGACGAAGAGCGCGTTATCGCTTATGCGGCCGAGCTGCAAGAAGTTCTACGCAAGGCCAAAGAAGCGGGTGAGATCGAACCAATCGTTACGCGCGTAGCCGAGACAGAAACGGGGACGCTGCTCTTCTAGGGGCAAAGTTGCCAGCTTATCAAATCCCATACCAGCAAATCCAAGCTGCAGCATCTCCAGCTTTCCCCGCGGGCCGTCTCATCAAACGGCCTGCTTTGGTTTTGGCGCTGCGAAACGGGCAGAATCGTCTGAATTGTCATGCCTTGGTGGATTCTGGCGCCGACCACTGTGTTTTCCCTCGCTCCTTCATGCACCCCTTAGGGCTAGACCCGTTAACAGCTCCACTGGATACGACTTCCGGAGTCGGTAGCACCAATGTGCCGACCCACTATTGCAATGTCACGCTCGATCTGGGACCGATTCATTTTCAAGTCTACGCAGGATTCACGACGGGCATGGACCCGTACGGTATTGGGTTGTTAGGGCAGGACGGGTTCTTCGATAAGTTCAGAATTATCTTCGATCACGAGCATGGGATTTATACGCTGGAGGCGCCCTAATCCCCAGAACTGCGCCGCTAACTACTGTCCTATTTCTTGGCCCTTCTGCGCCCAACCAGTGGCACCAGGACTTTGGAGAAGATGACTCATACCGAGCGGATGTACGATTTTTAATAAATTATGCGCTCCTTAATGACTTATAATGCATTGATGGAGCGTGGCAAAGGCTGTCAGCTTTTATTTGACCATCAGAACGTGGGCCATTCCCGTCGTCCTGTCTATAAAATAGAAATTTCCCCTAAATGAAAATCCTACTGTACAACCCCGACAACGGCGTGACGCGCAACTTCATGCCGCATCTTTGGATGTTCCTGCTGCAAGCACTGACTCCGACCGGCCATGAAGTGGTGCTGATTGACGGCAACGCACAGCCCATGGATGAAGAAAGTATTGCGCGATACGTGCGTGAACAGAACGTGGGACTGGTGGGCATCGGCGCGATGACCAGGATGATCGCCAAGGCCTATCGTATGGCGGATGCAGTGCGCGCCGCGGGAGTGAAAGTGGTAATGGGCGGCCCGCACGTGACGGAAATGGCCGATGAGGCTCTGGGGCGTGACGGGGGCTCGCGCCATGCCGACGCGGTGGCTCTTGGCGAAGCGGATGAGACCTGGCCCAGAATTGTGGAAGATGCCGTGCGCGGCACGCTCAAGGATGTTTACGCGCCAGTGGACGACTTTGGCCAAGAGCGCAAACCATCGCTGCAGTCCTATCCGGAGATTCCGTGGGACAAAATCAAACTGGACCAATTCAATTTGCTCCCCGGCATGTTGCAGCCACTGCTCAAACGAGTGGGCGCTGGCTGGGGAACCTTTCGAATTATTCCTGTGGAGTCGGGGCGCGGCTGCCCTTACGGATGCGAGTTTTGCACCGTGACGGGATTTTTTGGGGATTCGATCCGATTTCGGACCAATGAAAGCGTAGTGAACGAACTCTTGTTGCTGAAAGCCCGCGCGCGGGAGGAGGGCGGGCAGATTGCCGTATTTTTCATCGACGACAATTTTGCCATCAACGTAAAGCGCACAAAATCATTGCTGCGAGACATCATTGCGGCTGACGCGCAAGTGCATTGGGTCGCCCAGATCAGCGCCAATCTGCTGCGCGATGAGGAGCTAGTTGATCTGATCGCGGCCTCGGGGGGCAAGTGGATCTTCATCGGAATGGAATCCATAGATCCAACCAACCTTGCCGACGTAAAAAAAGGCTTCAACAAGCCGGGTGAGTATGCCGCCGTGCTCGATCGGCTCGCCCAGCGCAACGTTTTTGCCATCACCTCTTTTATCTTTGGCATGGACAATGACACGCCTGGCGTAGCGGAGCGAACCCTGAAGGAAATTCGTACCTGGCCGCCGGGGCTGCCTATCTTTGGCTTGATGACTCCTCTTCCTGCGACGCCCTTATACAAAAAGCTGGAAGCCGCGGGGCGGCTCACCCGCCCCAAGCACTGGCAAGAGTTCATCCCCTTTGCGATGGCCCATACGCCGCTAAAGATGAGCATCGACGAAGCGCATGCCGAAGTGCGCAAGGGGTGGATCAGCTCTTACAATCCGGAGGCCATCGAAAAAGCCGTGGATTCACTGAACCATAAGCCGCTGGGTTATCGCATCAACATTTTTATCGCACGCCTCTGCTTCCGGGGAATTTATTTTCCGCAAATGGGCCGCTTCGCATGGCTGAAAACCATTCTTGAAAATCGCCGCACCATCTTCAAACTCATCAGGCAAGGATTCGGAGGAGGGCTGCACGCCGCCGTTCCGTCAGTCGCGACCCAGCCCGTCACGGAGCAGCAGGACTGAGGCTGGCGTTTTTTTTAAACGAAAGATTGTTGTTCGCGAAAGGCTGTTTAGAACCCCACCGAACACCCGGGCACCCCAAATCCGTCATTACACTCTAAGCGCTCCTGCAGAATTCAAGCAGGCGTGTTCTCGGCGAGTTGCACGCAGTTCCGCCCAGACTCTTTGGCGCGGTAGAGCGCCCCGTCTGCGGCTTCGAGCACCAGCTCGGGTGTGGAAAGCTTCTTGGAGTTCTCAGCAACGCCGATGCTAATGGTGATGGTTACGGACTTTTCCGGCCCTGGCTCCGGCGGGTGCTCAGGTTTTTTGTCAGGATCCCTGGGTCCTCGCAAACGGAAGCCGCTCGCAGCAATGGCCTCACGCAGCGACTCGACAAAGGGCCGCACTTCCATCGCGGAGCGCCCGGGAAACACGATGGTGAACTCTTCCCCACCGTAGCGGAAGGCGCGTGCTCCGCCTCGCACCCGGGAAATCATCGACGCGACGAATTTGAGCACCTGGTCGCCCGCATCGTGTCCATAGCTGTCGTTGAACGCTTTGAAGTGGTCCACGTCGCACATGGCCACGGCATAGCGGCCGCCAAGGTGCGACATGAGCTCTTTGAGAGTTCGCCGCCCGGGCAGTCCTGTCAGTTCATCGCGGTGGGCCGCCTCATAACCGTGCTCCAGCGCCTCGTAGAACAGGATCAGGCCGGCAGCGCCGAAGTAAAACAATGTCTCCTCATGCTTTCCTGCCTGCCGCAACCCCACAAATGCGGCCAGCAGAGCCAAGAGCAGTCCCGCCTCAACTCTCGTGCGCCGGAACATCGCCAGACCCAGCAGCGTGAGCGATGCGGCTGCGAACGCAAGCTGTGGACCAAGGGGCATCCAGCTGGGGCCGGCAGCGTCCTGGCCCCAGCGCAGGAAAGCCTCCAGCGGGCCCCCTCGTACCTGCCCCAGCATAACCACGCCGGCGCTCTCGACCGCGATCAAAGCTATCTTTAAGAGGCCGCTGGGCGTCACTGTGCCGCGCTCGCGGAGAGACGCGAAGAGAGCGATGTTTAGAGGGAGAAGAAAAGCTGCCACCAATTTCGAAACGTCCGCGGAGGCTGGCAGCGTCCTTAAGCCCCAAATGGCCAGGCCGAGTACCAGGGTGGAAAACAACACGCGACCCTGGCTGTAATACCAACTGAGCAGCCCGGCGGCCGCCAGGGCCGCGAAGCAGAAGAAGCGAGCGTATGGAGCAAGCGTCAGGCGGGCCGGCTCCACCTGCGTCAACCCCCAGGCCGCAAGCAGCAGCCAGGCGCCCGGCGAAATCAGGCGGGCTAGCCAGCGAACTGTGGCGACGTGGCGCGGCATCTTTCTCTCACAATAGAAGTTTTCTCATTAGGGCAGAGACACCAAGTCATGAGGTTTACAGTCCCTGATAATGCCAGCGATATCCTGGCCGCGGCGCGGAGGAATCGGCTCAAGTGGATTGCCGGCGAAGTAGAAGTAAGACTGCCAGGCCCCAACCGATTAGGCCAAACCAGACGCTCGGGCGCGAGACGATTCTTGCCAGCCGGGCCGCCGCACTGGGCTGAGCCAAAGGTCCAGTTTCGGCCTGTAGTTCCGAGTCTGGCGTACCCGAGGTCTTGGGGTCCTCTGACGATCTCGCATTGGCCTTGGACAGTTCCTCTCGGGTCTCTTGAAGTTCCGCGCGAACCCTTGCAAGCTCGTTCTCCAGTTGGCGAATCAAGTTGCCCCCTACGACGCCCAGGGCCAGGGCGCGCGCGTTTTCGGCAATCTGCGCGGCCGTGCGCGCAGGCTGCACCACATTATTACCTTTGGGATGCTTCTTGTACGCGCTCTCCGCTTGGACAAGAAACCCTTTCGCGCGCCTAAGCGTTTCGCGCGTATGTTTCTCTTCTTCGACTTCGAGGGCTCCCGAGGAACGCTCCAGTCCCAGGATGCCTGACCCCGACGCCAGTTCCACGGCCTTTCTTGCCTGCAGCAGGTCGCTTGGCGCCGCCTCCACGGCAATCGGAGCTGAATCATAATCAATGTAGTGGGTGGAGAAGGACAGGTTTGCTTTTTTGTGCGCGGCTTTTTTCTCCGCCCCCTCCTTGCGCGCTTCCTCGTCTATGCTGTAGAGAACCACCTGCGGGCTCGGATCCACTACGGCGAAGTCTGGTTCCGCAGTCACCATCAGCCAGAAAGCCTGGTAGGGCGTTCTCGCGTTGATGTTGATGGGTTTTTGGCCCGTCGCACTGATTTCGCCGAGGTTTGACGCTTTCCCATCCCCCGACACCGCCCACAGCACGTACGTCAGAAAATCCTTGCCGAATTGCTGCGCAGGTTTTAGGCCGGCGATGTTTCCGCGGTTGATGTCAATTTCCAAAAATCCCGGCCGGCGCTTCCGGATAAAGAACAGCGACGATGAACCGGCGCTTTGAATTCTCAGCTTGATGTGGGCTTCAGGCGCAAGACTCGTTCCCCCCAGCGTTACCTCGGTCGGTTTTGATAGATCACTGTAGGTCAGGATTTGGCCATTGGGCTCCTTTACTTGAATGACCCTGAACTGGCCTGGCTCCTCGACCGCGCCGCGCCGTTGCGCGGTCAGCGGCATGGCGCTCACACCGAGCAGCCAGCAGCTAACGAGCCGCTTCCATCGCAACCATGTCACGACGATTCCCTCTTCTTGGAGTGCTTTAGCCTTAAGTTCCATCGTAGGCAGAAGGAGTGGCAAGGGCAACGCGAATACTCTCCAAGGACTCGTTAAGGTAATCAGCCATCTTTACAACACCGCGCGGGCGTACAACTGCTCGGCAAAAGCCGCCTGGCCGCCGCCAAGTAGTAGAATCCACTGGAGTTAACCCCTCCTTCTCTTTTTCTTTCATTTTTCTTTCATTTTCTCTTGACAGCAAAGGCACGTCCCTGATATGCTACTCCCCGTAAAGTACCGCGCCCCGATTCCTGTCGGGGCGTTTTCTTTTTCTGGCTCCTTTTCTTGTAACTCCTGCAAAATCAACGCGGCGCTGTGGCGGCCGCTCTGTAAAGCGGGCGTTTTGCCTTCACTCTCCCCTGTCGGCTCTGAGCTGTCCGCAATTTATTTCGGTGTCCTCTGTGCTCCGCCCGGCGCCTGCCCCGAACCGTCGGGTTCCTTTTGATTGTTAGCTGTCAGTCTCTCTTTTTCTGCTTTCTGCTTTCTGCTTTCTCATTCCACTTCAGGATCTACCATGAAACCCAAAAAACTAAACACCACTCTCCTCTGGAAACAATTCGAGGACTTTCTCTACCCGCAGCTCGGCTTCTCCATCACCGACCGCGCCGTCTATCACCATCTCATCCGTCACAGCCGTCTCGATGGCAAGCTCGAGCTCCACTTCTCGATTCCCTGGCTGGCTCGCGGCATTGGCATTAGCACCGGCCCCGTGCGCGAATCCGTTCGCCGCCTGATTGCCATAGGCGTACTGCGCCTGATCCATCGCAGCAAGTCCGGCCACATCGTCGAGGTGCGCCTCCCCGATGAAATTCGCGCCGCTCGTCCTGGCGCACTCTCCCCGCCCGCCTCCCGCTCCGCCAACCCGCCTGTCAATCTCGAAGAACTCGACTTCCTCAAGACCCGCGCTCTGCGTCAGTCCATCCACCTCCGCGAACGCGGCCACTGTTTCTATTGCCTGCGCCGAACCGACGCCCGCATCCAGGTCCTGGATCACGTCGAGCCCCGCGCCAAGGGTGGAGGCAATTCCTACCGCAACTTGGTTTCCTCCTGCCTCGAATGCAATTCCCTGAAAGGTGAACGTTCCGCCCCCGATTTTCTCCGCTGGCTCTTCCGCGACCGCCGCCTCACCGCCTCCGAGATGCACGCCGGCCTCCGCGCCCTCGAAGCCCTCGCCGCCGGCAAACTCCCGCCCCCCGTCCAACACCCCGACACGCCGCTTGGCGCTCCCAACCGCAAGACCGTACCACACGCCCCCGCCAAGCCCCATCTTCCCCTTGTCACTCGCCACTACTCCTTGAACCCGCTCCCCCACCGCGGCCGCCCACGGGGCTCCCGCAGCGGCCGGTAGGGGCACGATATATCGTGCCCTTCTTCTGTAGCGGCGGGTTTACCCCTCCACTCTTGGAGTGCGGTGGCTTGCCGCCGCTTTTCTTCCCGTCGACACCACTCTTGCTTGCCGAGGCTCGAATTGCTAAGGAGTGCTCTTGTGGCCGCAATCTCGCAATTTGCCATTCCGAGCGACGCGAGGGATCTTCTTGCTCGCCACTCGGTACTGTTGTTTATGCGTTTTCGATTCGCACGTCTCCAAATTTTCGGAAATCCTCATCGAACGTGGCAACCGGGCTATCTTCGGCTCTCGCAGCCGCGGCCAGCAGGCAGTCCACGAAATGAACCGTCGTCTTTTAGTAGCGGTTCAGCGCCTCCAGATGAACCGCGTTTTCGCTGATCTCTACGCCAGGGCTCGAAATCAACGTGCGACCGCCGCCTCCGAGATGCACGGCGGCCTCCGCGCCCTTGAAGCCCTCGCAACCGGCAAACTCTCGCCCCCCGTCCAGCTCCCCGACACTCCCATTCACCCCGCTTGCCCCGAGCTTCGAGCGGGCGGAACTCCCAAACGCAAGGCCGTACCACACACCCCCGCCAGGCCCCGCCTTGCCCTCGGCACTCCCGCCCACGCGCTCGGCCCCAAAGGCCGCCCGCAAAACGCACTACGGGCGCACGGCCCCATTGCGAGGGCTGGCAGCGGCCACCAACGCGCCTGCCTCATTAAGGTCTTTACCGGCTTTGAAACCCATAAAGGACATGATTTCATAGTTCAATAGTTGATAGTATTAGTACGCGGCTAATCCTTTTATGTTTTGGTCGTGCCCGGCCTCTCGAAAAAGATCTACGAGAGGAGTCCTGCACCACAATGAACGCAAACCGGCGGTTGCGAGAGCGAAAGCAGCCCGAGCGAATAGTGTCGTGCAAGCTCGGCGGTGAAGAAAGCAGTTCCGTCCTGAATCTTTCCGAAGATGGGTTGTGCTTTGAGAGTCTCACGCCCATAGAAGAAAAGGACTTGCTGCAGTTGCGCTTGTTGGTCGACCTGAACAGCGCGATCGAGGCCACCGGCGAGTTGGCATGGATTGACTCGGCAAAACGCACGGGAGGCCTGCGCTTCCTGGAGTTGAGCGCCCCGGCACGCGAGCAGATCCGCGCCTGGCTGAGCGAGGCCTCTATCGCAGCGGAAGAAACTGTCGCGCCTTTCTGCAGAAGTGTGATCAAGCAAGCGGATGACGGAGCGGCCAGCGAGACGCCGGTCATTGGGCCAGAGAAGCAGTCCCCGAGCACGCAACTTGTTCCTATAGAACGTTACCGGGCCCAGACGCGCTCGCAATTCCTCCGCGGCGTATTGGTGGGCTTCGTGATGTGCATGGCGGTGATGATTCCCATCTTCCGGTTTGCCGGCGGCATGAAGCCCGGGAGCCCGGCGCGCACGACCGCGAATCGCGCGGCGCAATCCAGTGCAGAGCAGACGCGGGCATCAGTAGTACAGTCCGCGTCACGAAGTGCCTCGACCTCGGAGCCGACCGCTACGAAACCCCTGGCGACCGAGTTGGCGGCCGTGCACACGGCAGCAGCTCCCGCGCCAGCCGCCTCGAAGGCGCATTCTTCCCAGGGGCAAGTGCAGCCGAGAAGGGTCCCGGCGACGCCGCAGGAGTTGTGGTCTGCGTTGCAAGCAGGAAACATCAAGGCGGCGGTAGCGCTGGCGGACCTCTACGCACGGGGCGAAGGCGTCCCGGTGAACTGCGAGCAAGCGCGAGTTTTGCTCCTGGTCGCTTCAGGAAAGAACAATGCGGAGGCTTCCAAGAAACTGCAAAAGCTGGAGAAAGGCGGCTGCCCCGCAAAAAGCGAGTGAGCCGAAGCCGTGCAAACTGCACGAGTCTCCATGGCTGGTGGCAGCTCTTAACCTGTACGCAAACCACTTATCTGCAACGAGCTCTTGGTCGCCTATTTCTGGCCAATCCAACCCTACGGTTTTTCGATTCGCACGTCCCCAAATTTTCGGAAATCCTCATCGAACGTGGCAACCGGGCTATCTTCAGCTTTCGCAGCCGCGGCCAGCAGGCAGTCCACGAAATGAACCTTCGTCTTTCCATAGCGGTCCAGCGCATCCAGATGAACCGCGTTTTCGCTCATCTCAACGCCAGGGCTCGAGATCAAGGTGCGAAGCGCCGCTGCGATGTCTGTCCGCGGATGCTCATAAAAAGACTCCAGCACAAACACGCACTCCGCCAGAACCGCGGACAATACCACAAGCTCAACATCGCCTCGATCGCAGGCCTCGAATAGCTTTCCAGCAGCCTTGGCATGCTTTTCGTGATCCTGTACGAGGTAGCGGACGATCAGATTGGTATCCACCAGCCTTCGCCTGGCGCTCATCGCGTACCCGCACGGCTGAGGGCCGCCCTCGTGGCGGCTTCGCGGATTTCGCCAAAACTCATCTTCTTGCCCTTCTTGCTGGCCAGCACGCCCTTGAGCGCCCGCGTGCCGGGATGCACTCGAATCGTGGCATGGTCTCCTTCCACCATGTATTCGAGCCTATCGCCGGGCTTTATCTGCAGCGCCTTGCGAATCTTCCCAGGAATAGTTGTTTGTCCTTTCTTTGTAACCGTGGAATGCGCCATGTGTTATTCCTTACTTCCTCAATATTCTTTACCCTCTGATTATGCCTTACCCAGAATTCCCCGGCAAACGCCTCATCGCCGCGGCTCGCTGACCCTCTCCGCAGGCCGAAGTATTTCAACGATTTCGGCCTCGTTTTGGCATCAACTGTCCATGTCAAGTACTGGAAGCAACTTGTCCGGTTTGTCGACCTACCAGGACTCAGCTCTGCGGGAGCTGTTCAAGAGAGGTCTAGCTGAGTTTATTCTTCAAAGTAAGGACGAACGACCTACGTATAGGTGGGAAATCCACCCTGGACAAGATCGCACCGCGTCTGAATCAACGCCCGAGAAAACCCTTAGGTTTCGAGACTCCTGCGAGTAAACTTCGCGCAAGTGTTGCGCCGACCGGTTGAGCCCGCACGACCTACCAGGCGCTGGGACAGCGAATAAGGGAAGCGTCGCACCTCTTAAGGATGAGAGCAGACGAAATGAGCATAAAATAAAGCAAGTCTTCCAACTCAAAAAGGAAAACTCCCAAATAAGTGTTCATTTTCCCGTATAACCGAGACAACTCCGTTGAGGATACTCCTTGGGTGGTTGTGGGCCTGATTGTTATTAACAGCGCGTTATTGGTCCTCTCATGGTTTGCTGGGCCGACCGAAACTCTGTTTATGAAATACGGTTTCACCCCGGCGCATCCTCAGATATTCACAGCGTTCACCTCAATGTTTCTGCACGCAGGTTTCTGGCACCTCTTTGGCAATATGTGGTTTCTATGGATGTTCGGCAATCAGGTAGAAAACATATTAGGTCGGTGGCAATTCTGCCTTGTATATCTAGTCTGCGGATTCGGTGGTGATTTTCTTCATTACCTCTTCAATTCCACGTCCACCATTCCCTTGGTGGGAGCCTCGGGAGCTATATCGGGAATCGCTGGATGCTTCTTTGTGCTCTATCCTAAAGCGAATTTTGACTTGGTTTTCTACTTCCGATTCTGGGTGTTGAAGACCATCCACACCTATACGAGTGTCGCCGTCGGTGCATGGATCGCAGAGCAAGCTCTACTTGGAGTGTTATCTCTGAAGTTCCAATCTTTCTCCGTTGCCTTCTGGGGTCACGTGGGAGGATTTGCCGTGGGGCTGGTAGCGGGAGGTTTAGCGACCTTGCTGATGCCAAAAAGGAAAAAAGTGGTTCTCAGGCGAGCAAGACATCGGTCGCTTCAAACGCGGGTCAGCCAAACAGACGAGAGTCTGCACCTCAAATCTTAGGAGGGATGACTTCTCTAGCTCTGAAAATGCAGGTCAGCACCTGATTAACGCGGTCACTGGAAAAGTTGGTACTAGCCTCGACACAGACGACTAGCGACCATGCGTCGCGTCCAGCTTGGTGCCGGACCCTGCGGCTCTCACGGTGCGGACTTTGACTTTCTCTTGGTTCGACTTTTGTTCATAGATATCCCCGGCCCCCTTTCTTGGCGCTTCTCCGCTCAACCAGTTAGAATAGATTGTTTGCACTTGCGGTAAGAAACCGGACCTCCCGGACGTACCTCTAGAAGAGCCGGTCGGAGATCGGCGATCCCGGAAAGACCGTCAGGAGACGGCAAAACCCACTCATGGACGCGGCAAAACTTCTCGATAATTTCATCGCTTGGTTTATCGGCACCAAGCATGAGCGCGACGTCAAGAAGCTGCAGCCCACCATCGCGGCCATCAACGCCCGCGAGGCGGAAGTGCGGGCGCTCAGCGACGAAGCTCTCAAGGAGCGCTACGCGGAATTGCGGAAGCAGGTTCAGGATCAGTTGAAGGACGCCGATCCCGAGGACAAGTCTTACAAGGAAAATTTGCAAGCTGCGCTCGATCCGGCGATTGTGCCGGCGTTCGCCCTGACGCGGGAAGCGGGCCGCCGGTTCCTGAACATGCGGCATTTCGACGTGCAGTTGATCGGCGGCATCGTGCTGCACGAAGGCAAAATCGCGGAAATGAAGACGGGCGAAGGCAAAACGCTGGTCGCCACGCTGCCTGCAGCCCTGAACGCGCTTGCCGGGCGCGGCGTGCACATTATTACCGTGAATGATTATCTGGCGCGGCGCGACGCGGAGTGGATGAGCGCGCTTTACAGAGCGCTCGGATTGACGGTCGGCGTCATCGTGCACGATCTGGACGACGAGCAGCGCCGCGCGGCGTACAGCGCGGACATCACTTACGGCACGAACAACGAGTTCGGATTCGACTATTTGCGCGACAACATGAAGTACGACCTGGCGCAGTGCGTCCAGCGCGGGCATCACTTCGCCATCGTGGACGAAGTGGACTCGATCTTGATTGACGAGGCGCGCACGCCGCTGATTATCTCCGGCCCGTCGGAAGAGTCCACGGACAAGTACGCCAAAATCGACAAAATCATTCCCAAACTGATTCAGGAGATTGATTACACGATTGATGAAAAGCACCGCACCGCGACGCTGACCGAAGAAGGCGTCAGCAAGTGCGAGCGCATTCTGGGCCTTGGCAATCTGTACGACCCCACGCACATGGAGACGATCCATCACGTCTACCAGGCCCTGCGCGCGCACACGCTTTACAAAAAAGATGTGGATTACGTGGTGAAAGACGGCGAAGTGATCATCGTGGACGAGTTCACCGGGCGCCAGATGCCCGGCCGCCGCTGGTCGGACGGTTTGCACCAGGCGGTGGAAGCCAAAGAAAATGTGAGGATCGAGCGCGAAAACCAGACGCTCGCGACCATCACCTTCCAGAATTATTTCCGCATGTACAAAAAGCTTTCCGGCATGACCGGAACCGCGGAAACCGAAGCGGCAGAGTTCGGCAAGATCTACAAGCTCGACGTGACCATGGTTCCCACGAATCGCACGCTGATCCGCATCGAAGCGCCCGACGTGATTTACCGCACGGAGAAGGAAAAACTGGAAGCGGTGGTCAACGGCATTTTGCAGGAAGACAATTCGCTGGCCAACGGCATCCGGCAGTATCACGAACGCGGGCAGCCCGTGCTGGTGGGCACGATTTCCATTGAAAAATCGGAAAAAGTTTCGGAACTGCTGAAGAAGGGCGGCGTCCCGCACCAGGTTTTGAACGCCAGGCTGCACGAGCGCGAATCGCGCGTTGTGGCGCAGGCGGGGCGCAAAGGCGCCGTGACCGTGGCCACGAACATGGCCGGACGCGGCACGGACATTTTGTTGGGCGGCAATCCCGAGCAGATGACGCGCGACTACTGCCTGAAAAATAAGCTGGCGATGCCTTACGCGGCGGCGCCTGCCGTTATTGGCACGGATTCGAACGACGGCAACGGCTCGAATCCCAGTGTGCAAATGGTTTTGTTTCAGAATGAAGGCAAGATTTTTCAGGTTCCCTCCGACCAGTGGAAACCGCTGTACGACCAGTTCGCCGAGCAGTGCAAAGCGGAACATGATGAAGTGGTGGCGCTCGGCGGATTGCACATTCTTGGCACGGAACGCCACGAAGCGCGGCGCATTGACAATCAGTTGCGCGGGCGCGCCGGCCGCCAGGGCGACCCTGGTTCGTCAAGGTTCTTTATTTCGCTGGAAGATGATTTGGCGCGCATTTTTGGCGGCGAGCGCGTGAAGCAACTGATGTTCCGCCTGGGCATGACTGAAGGCGTCCCCATCGAATCGCGAATGGTTTCGAAACGCATCGAAGAAGCCCAAAAAGGAGTCGAAGCACAAAATTTCGATGCCCGCAAACATTTGTTGGAGTACGACGATGTGATGAACAAACAGCGCGAGACGATTTACGCGATTCGGCGGTCCGCGCTGGAAGGAAAAGATCAGCGGGATTACGTGCTGCAAATCGCGGAAGACGTTGTGCGCGAATTAGTGGAAACTTATTGTCCGCGGGAGCAGCATCCGGATCAGTGGAATACCATGCAGTTCGCGGCGGAAACGAACGCGCAGTTTGGCGTGGATATGAAAACAGCGGGCGCGGATCCCGGCGCGCTCGGTCACGATGAGCTTGTGGAAGCCGCAGTTGCGGCTGTGACCAAGCGGTATGAAGAAAAGGAAAAACAGTTTGGCGCGGAGCTGATGCGCTGGCTGGAACGGCGCATCATTCTTGACGTGGTGGATTCACAGTGGAAAGACCACCTGCTCTCGCTCGACTATTTGAAAGAAGGGATCGGGCTGCGCGGTTATGGGCAGAAAGATCCGCTGGTCGAGTTCAAGAAGGAAGCGTTCGTTTTGTTTGAAGACATGATGGGACGGATTGACAACGAAACGATCCGCTATTTGTTTCACATCCAGTTGCAACAGGGAGAACCGCCGCAGGCGCGCGAGCCTCGGCGAGAGCCGCCACGGCAACCGCCGACTGCTGCGGCAGCGGCCGCTGCCAGCGCTGCCGCGAGAGTGAGCGAGGAAGCGCCGGCAAGTCTGCCGGATTTTGCGCGCGAAATGGAGCGCCGACAACAGCGCCAGCAGCAGAATTTGCAGTATCAAACGGGGCCGGCGCAAGCGGAGGCTCCTAAGCCGGTGCGCGCGGGAGCAAAGGTTGGACGGAACGATCCTTGCCCGTGCGGGTCGGGGAAGAAGTACAAGAAGTGCCACGGGGCGTGAGTGGAGCGTCGGCGTCCTTGCGGAATCAGAAAACTCTCTGGCGCCTGATGATGGCAATCATGAACAATGAGGGGGCTTTGGTCGAGCAGTTACTGGCGAGTGAGCCGTCCCTTGCGGCGGAGCACCTGATCATGGGCGCGACGCGTCAACGAGCCAAGGACTTCTTCTTTAAGGAAATCGTACACTACCTGTATTCGGGAGACACTGCTTTGCATGCGGCCGCCGCCGGTTACCGGAAGAATATAGCCGAACAGCTTCTCAAGAACGGAGCCAACGTCGCCGCCGTGAATAGGCGGGGCGCTACTCCGTTGCATTATGCCGCGGACGGACACCCCAGTTCAGGCGGCTGGAAGCCTACGGCGCAAGCCGAAATAATCACTCTTTTGATTAAAGCCGGAGCAAATCCAAATGCCCTGGACAAGAGCGGGGTGGCTCCGCTGCACAGGTCCGTGCGCCAGCGGTGCGCGAGCGCCGTGGATTCGCTTTTGCGCAATGGAGCTTCCGTCCGGCTCAAAAACAAAAGGGGCTCAACGCCCCTACACCTTGCGGTACAAAACACGGGAAGAGGGGGCAGCGGATCGCCTGAAGCAAAGGCTCAGCAAAGAGAGATTATCGAGCTGTTGCTCAAGGCTGGCGCGAGCGCCAACGACCGGGATGCGCGGGGCAAGACCGTCCGCCAGGCTGCACAGAGCAACTGGATATCTGTCATCGATCTAAGAACGGAGAGAAACTAAACCTATGCCGCCAGGCCCAGCGCCGCAACAGATGCCGGAACGCCAGCCGATTCCCGGCGTGAAAAATCTTGTCGCCATCGCGAGTGGGAAAGGCGGCGTGGGAAAAACCACCGTCGCGGTGAATCTCGCACTGGCGCTGGTGAGGCTTGGCCATAAAGTCGGCCTGCTGGACGCGGACGTTTACGGGCCGAACGTGCCCATCATGCTGGGAACGCTGCAAGAGCCGCAGGCTACCGCGGAGAAGCGCATCATTCCGGTGCAGGCGCAGGGCCTGAAAATGATTTCGATGGGCCTGCTGAATCCCGGCGACAAGCCGATGATCTGGCGCGGGCCGATGCTGCACAGCGTGATTACGCAGTTCCTGCGCAGCGTGGAGTGGGGCGAGCTGGATTACTTGATTATTGACCTGCCGCCGGGCACGGGCGACGTACAGTTGACGCTGATTCAGACGGTGGCGGTGACGGGAGCGGTGGTGGTCACGACGCCGTCGGTTGTGGCGCTTGCGGACGTGCGCAAGGCCATTGAAATGTTCCGCCAGGTGAATGTGGAAGTGCTTGGCGTGGTGGAAAACATGAGCACGTTCGCGTGCCCGCACTGCGGCAAGCCGGTGGATATTTTTGGCCACGGCGAAGGCGCGAAGACAGCGATTGCGTATGGCGTGCCGGTGCTGGGCGAGATTGAAATTGATCCGCGGATTCGCGTTGGCGGGGATACGGGCAAACCGGTTGCCGCGCTTGGTGAAGATGGCGTAGGCGCGAAGAGCCTCTATTCTGTGGCGCGCGCGGTGACGAAGCGCCTGAAAGAAGTTGCCGGCAGCACCGGCGGGCCCGCGTTTCAGATCGACTAAAGGAAGTGGCGAGTGACGAGTGGCGAGTGGCGAGAGAAGAACGGATTAAACGCAGAAGAAGCCCACAGCTTACAGTTCACAGTCGACAGCTTAAAGAGCAAGAATGAAGAGAAAGAATGAAGAGAAAGATTTAACGCAGAGAGCACAGAGGAGACGCAGAGGTCGCGGAGAAAGAAGTGGCGAGTGGCGAGAAAAGAACCGGTCTGAAGACCGGCCACTACAAAAGCCCGGAAGAAGAGCCGAAGCGGCGTGCGGCGAGATTGAACTGAGAATGCTTTGAGCAGACGGCCTGACATACGGCCTTATCGCGGCAAGAGCCCGCAAATTGCGGCTTCGGCGTACGTTGATCCGGCGGCGGTGATTATTGGCGACGTGGTGATTGGCGAAGACTCCAGCGTTTGGCCGTGCTCGGTGATTCGCGGC
>Ga0209474_10001187_pt1 | contig 26310 bp, 24 predicted proteins | sample GraSoiAngelo_145_FD_185902 | JGI IMG/M metagenome (GOLD analysis project Ga0209474, IMG submission 185902) | Grasslands soil microbial communities from the Angelo Coastal Reserve, California, USA - 14_1009_05_20cm (SPAdes) (version 2) | ecosystem: Environmental > Terrestrial > Soil > Grasslands...
CGTATGGTGGAATTCTTGGAATTCTTGGTGCCGCCGGCGTCGTCTTTTTCGCTTACATCGGCTTCGATGCCGTTTCCACCGCCGCACAAGAAGCGCGGAATCCGAAGCGCGACATGCCGATCGGAATTCTCGGATCGCTCGTTTTCTGCACCATTCTTTATGTGCTGTTCTCCTACGTGCTCAGCGGTGTTGCGACGGTGCAGGATTTCCGCAGTGTCGGTCGTGAAGCCTCGGTCGCGTTCGCAATCACCAAATACATGACCGGCTACGAATGGCTTTCAAAGTCGGTTACGGTCGCGATTCTGGCCGGCTTTTCCTCCGTCATCCTTGTAATGTTGTTAGGCCAGTCGCGCGTCTTCTTCTCGATGAGTCGCGACGGACTTGTCCCGCAAGTTTTTTCGGACGTCCATCCGCGCTATCGAACGCCCTACAAATCAAACATGTTGTTTTTCCTGTTTACCGGCCTTCTTGCCGCTTTCGTCCCCGCCGATGTCACCGGCGAAATGACGAGCATCGGGACGTTGTTCGCCTTCATCCTCGTTTGCGCAGGAATCTGGATCATGCGGGTCCGCAGTCCTGAGCTCGAACGCGGGTTCCGGGTGCCGGCGGCGCCCTTCGTTTGCACTCTCGGAATCATCGTGTGCGGCGCAATGATTTATGGCCTGGGCTGGACAAATTGGATGCGGCTAATTGTCTGGCTCGCAATCGGGCTGGTGTTTTACTTTAGCTACGGCAAGAGGCACAGCCGTATCAACGCACCGCCACCCGAAATGCCTGAGGGGATAAAGCTGACCCGGTAGGGGGAGGTTCGCGGCGGCGAGTCAAAAGGCCCGAACGGGATCTTTGGGCGAATAACTACCTGCACCTACACATTAACTGACGCTTACCCTTCCTTCTTTGTGTCTACATCCGCTGCGCAATCCATTTTTGATCACGAAAAACTTAACGTTTATTCAAAGACCCTAGAATTTGTTAGCTGGGTAACTGTACTACTCGAGCACATCCCGAAATCTACGGCTGTATATGGCCAGCTTGATCGCCTTCTACTTCAATGCCGCTAAATATTGCTGAAGGTACCGGCAAATTCACCGCCCCGGATCGATGCCGCTACTACGATTCAGCCCGCGGTCTATGCTGGTTGGATTGATTAAATCTGTTGCACCCGAGCGTGTTTTTGAAGAACCGAACGATTATGGGAGAGTGTAGTGAAAGTTAATGTTTAGGTGCAGATATTTTCTCAGCGCTCGCGGACTTTCGGCCGTGTGCAAGTAAGAGACGACGTGATCCCGCTGTCACCAACTACTGCCACCGAAACCTTCACCGGGACTTGCGCCGCCAAAAAGTTTTTCGCCACGCTCGCGCAGCCTTTCTGATTTCGCTAACGATTCGCGGGCAGCCGCGGTTTTCTGCAAATCTTCAGGCGAGAGATCGAGCACACGCAATACTTCCGCTTCGTCTCGCGAAAGTTCTGACCGGTTCGCTCGTTCCTGGAATCGCGCCAGCGTTTGGGCAAGGCCGTCGCCATTTTGTTCGCGAAAAAGACTCAGCATCCGTTGAAAAGTGAGATGAAACGGCACGGTTGCGACATCTATCATCTCGTCTGATTCTGAAGCGAACGGCATCATCACTTCGTTGCCCGTAACCACACTGTTCCAAGTCTCCCGCGGGGCGTAATAGCCAAGCTCGACGGCATAGGTCTCTCCCGGCTCGAGCTCCTCGATGGCGCAGCTCCCGCTCATCGGTTCGACCGCTACGGTCTTCTCATTTCCGTTTTGTCGAATCCGCACGTGGGCACAGCGGTCGGCTGGTAAACCTTTGGCGAAGGCCGCCGGCCAATCCACACTCCAGCACACAAAAAGCGTCCGCGGATCGCGGGCGATCGCGACCAACAGCGGCTTGCCATGGTGCGCTGGCAACCCCGTCAATTCGTCAACGTCTCGTCGAGGCAACGATGACGAAGTCACCGGGCCTTCCGAGATTTTGTAGCCGCTCGACGAGTCGGACCGATTCTTCGCCATACCGGGCGCTTATCAATCATCGATCCGCTCGCGAGGCAAGCCCAAAAGGGCGCGTTGCTTCATTCGCCCAGACATCGCAATGTCGCAGTGCGATGCGAACCTGCATAATTCTCAATCCAATCGCCGGCGGGGTGAAGAATATTGACGCCATTCAGGATCGTTTGCGCGGGTTGAAAGCGGAGCGCTTTTGCATCAGCCAACAGCCGGGTGACGCGGAAAAATTCGCCACTGATTCTTCGGACTTCGACCTGATCGTGTCAGCGGGCGGCGATGGAACCTTGAACGAAGTGGTGAATGGGATCGCTCAGGGAAGTTGCCATGCTGCTCTTGGCGTCTTGCCGCTCGGGACTGGCAACGATTTTGCGCGCACCCTCGGAGTTCCAACTGATCTCGAGGCCGTGATCGAACAGATGATGGCTGTTAAAACCCGCGCCCTTGATCTGGTCCGCGTGACCAGTGATCGCATCCGCTATTTCGTAAATGTTTCCTCAGGCGGATTCAGCGGCGTGGTAGACGAAAAACTTACGCCGGAAATGAAACGGACGTGGGGGCCGCTGGCCTATTTGCGCAGCGCCGCAGCCGCGTTTTCCGAGCTACGTGGTTACACCACGAAGGTGGCGCTTGATGACGCCCAGGCTTTCGAGCTTGATCTCTACAATGTGATCGTGGCCAACGGGCGTTACGTCGCTGGTGGGATCCCGGTCGCGCCGGAAGCCGACCTCGTGGATGGATTGCTCGACATCGTGCTCATTTCGGAGCGCGGACCGGCCGAGCTCGCAATTTTGGCGGCGCAAATCCTTCTCGGTAAACACTTGTCCTCGGACGGGATTATTTTTCGGCGCGCCAAAAAGATCGCTATCGATTCAAGACCCGGAATGTGGTTTAACGTCGACGGCGAATTGATCGGGAATGAACCGGCAACTTTCGAATTGCTGCCGCAGGCATTGCGGTGCGTAGTCGGAGCAGCGTGAACAGGAAAATTATCACTCTGGATGAATTGAGAGAAAAATCGGAACGGTTGCGATCTGAGGGCAAGCGAGTGGTCGCGACGAACGGTTGCTTCGATATTTTGCACGTCGGCCATGTGCGTTACCTGGCTGCGGCGCGAAACCTCGGCGATGTTCTGGTAGTGGGACTGAATGGCGACAATTCGGTTGGTCGGCTCAAAGGCGAAGGCCGACCCATCAATCGCGAACAGGATCGGGCGGAAGTCTTGGCCGCGCTCGAGTCGGTCGATTACGTGACGATTTTTCCCGAATTGCGGACCACGAATTTCCTGCGGGCGGCCCAGCCGGCAATCTATGCCAAGGGCGGCGATTATGCGCCCGATACGCTGGATCCCGAAGAACGCGCGGTTCTGGAAAAATTCGGCACCAAGATTGAAATCATTCCGTTCGAGAAAGGTTACTCGACCTCGCAGTTGCTAACGAGAATTGCAAAGAGTGATGATTAAAATCGGTATTCTCGGCTCGGGGAAAGGGTCGAACTGTCGCGCCATCCTCCAAAGCATTCGTGACGGCAGGTTAAAAGCGAAGCCCGCCGTCGTAATTTCCGATGTGCTGGATGCGCCGATTCTCGAGATCGCGCGCGAGTTCGGAGTGGCAAACGCTTACCTGCCGCCGGGGCATTTTCGAACCCGACTCGAGCCGAAGGTCGAAGCGCAACTGGTCGAGATGTTGCAGGATGCCGAAGTGCAAATCGTCGTTCTGGCTGGTTTCATGCGCGTCCTGAAGGAACAAATGCTGGCCGCTTTCCCGCGCCGAATCGTGAACATTCACCCATCGCTCCTGCCGAAGTTCCCGGGCCTGGAAGCATGGAAACAGGCGCTCGCAGCTAACGAGAAGTGGACAGGCGTAACCGTTCATTACGTGGATGAACAGATCGATCACGGCGACGTCATTGCGCAACGAAAAATCCCGGTGATGAGCGACGATACGGCCGAGTCATTGCACGCGCGTATCCAGGAAGTAGAACACGTTCTTTATCCCGACGCCCTCGAGCAGGTAGTTGAGCAACTGCGCACTACTTAAAGCCGTTCGGCCTTGGGATCTCGGCCGAGCAATTCCTGCATCGCAAAAAGGAGCGGCTTGTTCTGATATAGGACGGCATAGACCTGATCGATGATCGGAGTTTCCACGCCGATTCGGCGCGCACACTCCAATGCGCTCTTTGCGGTGGGTATTCCTTCTGCCACCATTTTCATGTCGGCCTGGATCTGAGTCAGGGTCTCGGCTTGCCCCAGCCGTTCGCCCACTTTCCGGTTGCGGCTGTGGTTACTAAAGCAGGTCGCGATCAAATCGCCCACCCCGCTTAGCCCATAGAAAGTGCGCGCGTTTCCACCCATCCCGGTGCCGAGACGCAACAATTCGGCCATCGCCCGGGTCAGGAGCGCGGCCTTTGAGTTGTCGCCCAAGCCAAGGCCATCACTCACACCGGCCGCAATCGCGAAAACATTCTTCAGCGCGCCCCCCAGCTCAATGCTGACAACATCATCACTGGTATAAATCCGAAAATGTTCGCTCCCAAGGAAATGCTGCAGTTCAATTGCATACTTCTCGTTAGCACAACCAATCACTGTCGCAGTCGGCAAGCTGCGAACAACTTCGAACGCCAGATTTGGTCCGGACAAAACCGCTACTGGATTTGAAGGGAAAAGTGCTGACAAAATTTCGCTCATCCGCATTCCGCTGCCGTGCTCGATTCCTTTGGTACAACTTAATAACACCGCGTTTTCTTTGACTCCGGCATGGCGGACACGAGTGGCGATTTCGCGCAGGGCGGTGGATGGGGTAACGAAAACGATGAGATCAGCCTTACTACAGTCATTCAGCTCGTGCGTAGCAACGACGTTGTTCGGCAATCGCACTCCCGGCAGATACTCAGAGTTCTCTCGAGAACTTTGCACCCGGCTGATGCGCGCGGCGGTGTGGCCCCAGAGCGAAATGGGCCGCCCGTCCTTCCCCCACAGTGCCGCCAGCGCTGTGCCCCAGCTTCCAGCACCTATTATGACGGTTTGTTTCATTTTCGATCGAAGCGCGGCTCGCGCCCCTGGAGCAAACGTATGATGTTGCTGCGATGCCGGAAAATTATCAAAGCTGCGATCAACAGGCTAAATCCTAAGACGATCGGATCTCTCGCATTTCCCAAAAGCCAGGCGCTGAGGGGCAATGCAACCGCCGCAATAATGGAAGCTAACGAGACAAAGCGAAAAACAAAAAAAGTCACAGTCCATACAATAACAGCGATGAATGTTGCCACCGGCAATAAACCAAGGCAGGCGCCGGCGGCCGCGGCCACACCTTTTCCGCCACGAAATCCAAGCCAGACAGGAAACGAATGGCCGACTACGACGAACAAAGCAGCAAGGATCCCGATGAGATAGTTGGTGGACGGATCGAACTGGGCAAGCCAGAGCGCAATTCTAACAGCAACGAAACCCTTTACAACATCTGCGACAAAAACAGCGTAACCATATTTTTTTCCGAGAACACGCAGCGTATTTGTTGCGCCGATGTTCCCGCTGCCATGCAGCCGAACATCAACACCGGCGATTCGTCCAGCTATGAAACCGAATGGGATGGATCCAAGCAGATAAGCAATCAGGGCCGCCGCGAGATAAATCACTCAGAACGGTTTACCATTTAGCCAAATATCCAGGATAGATAAATCGGCAGCGGTTATTCCCGGAATGCGTCGTGCGGCCCCAAGGGAAGTTGGGCGAAACCTTCCCAGTTTTTGCCGACTCTCGCTGCGAAGACCGGGAACAACATCAAAGTCGAACCCACTGGGAATGGTGCGATCGGCGCGTAACTGCTCGTGGCTGCGGCGTTTTGTTTGTTGCGCGAGATAGCCGGCGTATTTCATTTCAACTAGCAGGTGACGCCAAATTGAGTTGGGTGCCATGGCAATTACTTCCGGCGGAATCGCGCTCAGGGTAAAACGCGGATCTTTCAACGCCTGACGCAGAGGACGGCCATCAATCTGAAGAGCGTTAATCGCATTGGAAAGAGAGGCGATGGCCTCTTGTTTTCGATGAAGGCTTTTTATTCGCTCCTGACCGACTAATCCGAGCTTGGCGCCTAACTCGGTCAAACGCAGATCGGCGTTGTCTTCGCGAAGGGCGAGCCGATTTTGCGCTCGACTGGTAAACATTCTATATGGCTCATCGGTTCCTCGTGTTGTCAGATCATCGATCAGAACGCCGATGTAACTGATTTCTTTCGAAAGCGTAAAGGGATCGCGGTCTTGTGCCTTTAATCCGGCGTTGATTCCCGCAATTAAGCCTTGGCCCGCGGCTTCTTCGTAACCTGAGGTGCCGTTTATCTGGCCAGCAAAATACAAGTTTTCCACCAGTTTGGTCTCAAGCGTCGGGTGAAGCTGATTGGGCGGGAAATAATCGTACTCGACCGCATAGCCGGGCCGGATGATCTCGGCGCGCTCCAGTCCGGGAATGGATCGCACCAACGATAATTGGACATCGAATGGCAGACTGGTGGAAATACCGTTGACATAAAACTCGCTGGAATGCCGTCCTTCAGGCTCGAGGAAAATGGGATGTGACAACTTATGGGAAAACCGGACAATTTTGTCCTCAATTGAGGGGCAATACCGCGGCCCGGTGCCCTTAATTCTATATTGATATAATGGTGATCTGTGGAGATTTGAGCTAATTATATGGTGGGTTTTCTGGGTAGTCTGTGTCAGCCAGCACGGGAGCTGTTCCACGTGGAACATCCCTGTGTCATCAAAATTCAACGTGAATAATTCGTCTTTTTCACGGGCAACTCTTTCCACGAATGAAAGGCGCGGCGGCGGCTCGTCGCCACCTTGGACCTCAAGCGACCCGAAATCGATCGAATTGCCGTTAAGGCGGCAGGGCGTTCCGGTCTTGAAACGGCCCGCTTCAAACCCCAAGGCGCGAATGCGATCGCTCAGACTCGAAGCGGCATCCGTCATTCGCCCTCCCGATTTAGATTGTTCACCTACATACAATAGTCCACGCAGAAACGTCCCCGCTGTAATCACGATCGATTTCGCTAGAATTTCGACGCCTAAGTCCGTTGTCACGCCGAGGGCTCTCCAGTTACCGACGAGGAGTGTGGCCGCTGTTCCCTGTAGCAGTCGAAGATTCCGCGTTTTTTCGAGGATAGCTTTTAGCCGAAATTGATAGGCTTTCTTGTCGCACTGCACCCGCGTCGCCCAGACCGCTTCGCCCTTGCTCCGGTTAAGTACTCGGAATTGGATTCCGGTGGCGTCAGCATTAATTGCCATCGCTCCGCCTAGCGCATCGATTTCTTTCACGATATGACTCTTTGCCGAACCTCCAATCGCCGGATTGCATGACATCTGGCCGATCGTATCCAGATTTTGAGTCAACATCAGCGTTCGACAGCCCAGCCGCGCTGCTGCCAGGGCGGCTTCAATCCCAGCGTGGCCACTGCCAACAATCAGGACATCGATCGGGTCAGTGAGGGTGAACATTTTCAAGAATCCCGCGCTTCGGATCCGGAAGAAGATGGGAAAGATTCTCGATCCTCTGGCCTCCCCGTATCGTCGCGCTAACGATAATCAAATCTGGGGCAAATTCAGCCAGAAATTGCCGGCAGGCTCCGCACGGGACGATCGATTCAGTCGTATCGGCAATCAGAGCGATCGCGACGAATTCTCGCTCTCCCGCCGTGACGGCACCGCCGATCGCTATTCGCTCGGCACAAATGGTCAGACCGTAGGAGATATTTTCGATATTGCTGCCGATAAAAACAGCGCCCGATTTGCACTGAACAGCGGCTCCAACGGCGAAGTTAGAATATGGCGCATAGGCTCGCAGACGCGCTTCAGATGCGGCTTTAATTAAATTACTAAATTGCGTATCCATTTGTAAACCAAGTAGCTATGTTGGAGACACTCCCCGTAGAACGCGCAAGGCAATGCGGCCCATCAGCACAAGGATCGCCAAGGAAATAAGCAGCCCGCCGCCCCACACCCAATACTCGTACATTCGCGGGTGTGTTTGTCCGCGGGCGAGGCGCAGCCCCAACTGCCCCAACGTTCCAAGATAAGCATAAAGAAAAAGCCCAGGCGCCTGGCCGATTGCAATCCAGATCATACATGTTCGAAACCGAATCCTGGTTAAGCCATACAAATAGTTCATCAAACTGGTGGGAAAAAGCGGATGCAATTGGCTGAGAAGAATGAGCTTCCACCCTTCGCGCTCCACCGCCGGTTCGAGCGCGTGGAGGCTCTTCGATCTTTCGAGACGACGTCGCAACCAGCGCCTGCCGATCGTTCGACCAATCAAAAATGAAATAGCCGCACCGGTCACGTTGCCAATCAGCGCAATCAACAATCCCCACCATAAACCAAAAAAAAATCCGCTGCCGATACTCAGGATCCCGCCCGGAAGCAGCAACACATTACAGCAGGCGTAAAGGATCGGGTAACAAATCGCGCTCCAAACTCCCCAACCCATCACCCGCTGCTGAATCAGGGCCAGAATTTCCGGCACCGGGAAAAAGTGCCACAACGCGACCGCAATGGCGATCGCACCGAAACTGGCGAAAAGTTGAAACCAGACGACGCGTTTTGTTTTGTTCAAGAGCGCCAGACCATCTGCGCGTCACATCTCGCGCGCAAATCGGGCTAACTCGCAGGTCGAATCAAAATGCAGGAATGGCGTAATCAAATAGATCCCACGAAATTGTGAACCGACGGCAGAGACGATCTCGTGCGCGATTTCCATGCCGATTGCGCGGGCAGTTTCCAACGGCGCTTCCGCCATTCGCTTTCGGACTTCGTCGGGAACAATGATGCCCGGCACTTCGTGATGCAGGAATTCGGCCTGGCGTGCGCTCATCAGCGGCCAAATGCCAATGAAAATTGGGATGTCTAAGTGCGCCGTCCGTCGTTTTGTCTCCTCCACCAGACGCACGTCGAAGACCGGCTGGGTCATGGCGAATTGTGCACCCGCGGCAATTTTGCGCTCGAGGCGGTTGACCTGCGAATCCAGACTTTTTGCGTTCGGATTGAACGTGCAACCGATCACGAACTGCGTTCGCGCCTTGAGCGACTTGCCGGCGTGAGTGAAACCCTCATTCAGTTTTCCAATGATCGAAATCAATTCGATCGAGTTCACATCATAAACTGATGACGCGCCGGGATGATCGCCGACGCGGGCGGGATCACCGGTCAGCGGCAAGACGTGGCGCATCCCGAGAGCAGCCATGCCCAGTAGTTCGCTTTGCAAACCGAGCATGTTTTTGTCGCGACAACTCAGATGCAGCAACGGGGTAATGCCGAAGCGCTCTTTCAACATGGCTCCGACGGCGAGATTGCTGATGCGCAAAATCGCAAGTGAATTATCAGCCAGCGTGATCGCATCGCAACCGGCGCGGACGAGGTTCTGCGCACCATCAAAGTATTTTTCCAAGGCCAGTGTTTTTGGCGGATCGAGCTCGCAAATGATCACGCGTTTTCCAGTCGCGATTTTATCGAGCAGGCTTTCTTCGAGAGCGGTCGCCACTTTTTTTGTTGGCGCAGGCGCGACCGCGGTGACGCGAATGGTTTTCGTTTTCACCGGTTTCAGCTCTGCGATCGCCTTCGAAATTGCTGCGATCGTGCGCGGGGTCGTCCCGCAACAGCCGCCGATCAACCGCGCGCCTTCGGCAACCATTTCGCGCGCCGCCTGGGCGAAGTAATCCGGCGCGGCGTGGTAGATAAAACGGCCGTCCGTGTATTTCGGATAGCCCGCGTTTGGATAAGCCGCCAGCAATCCATCGATCGGAATTCGCTGGAGCAGTCGCACTGTAGCATGAGGACCGTTCATGCAATTAATGCCGGCAACTTGCGCTCCCAGGCCGCGCAGTTTGCGAAACGCGTCAACGATCGGGACGCCCGACGCCAGCCGTCCTTCCGGTTCGCACGCAAATGAGCAGATTGTTGTGCAATCACTCAGCGAGTTCTTGGCCTCGAGGGCGATCTGCATCTCAACGTCATCCATGAACGTTTCCAAAAAAATCAGGTCAACCCCTCCTTCGAGCAGCGCCTGGATCTGTTCGTGAAAACACTGGGCCCGATCAAATCCGCGCTCTTCCGCTTCCAGCGCGCTGATCCCAAGCGGACCGACGCTGCCGGCAACCCAGACATCTTTTCCCGCGGCCGTCTCTTTTGCCAGCTTCGCCGCCGCGCGATTGAATTCGCTCACGCGATTTTCAAAGCCAAAACGCGAGAGTCGGACTCCATTCGCACCAAAGGTATTTGTCTCAATCACGCGCGCACCAGCCGCTATGTAATCACGATGAATTGCGCGCACCCGATCCGGATCGCTAACGCAAACTTCCTCGAGACACGATTCCATCGGCAGACCCTGATCGAGCAACAACGTTCCCATCGCGCCGTCGCCGCAAACCACATGTTCCTGGAGCTCATCAAGGAGGTTCATGGTGTGAATGCCGGATTACGGTCACGCAGGGCGGCCGTCAACTTACTTGGCAGTGGCCGGCAACTCCCATCGCCACACGTCGCAGCCTTCTTCATCCTGCTTTCGCCTTTTTCCGTTATGTGAATGCAAAAATCCTGATGTCCAGCTCATCGCGGCGCGCGACTTCGACCAATTTGCGCGCCATCTCGTTCGCGGGACCCCGATCTTCAAATCGACGAAAGTTGTCGGGTGCCCGTTTCTCTCGATTGCAACAAATCACAGACCCGCGAGCGAACGCTTCAAGGCAGAATGGCAAAAACGCGAGCGGGAAAACCGGAGCCGCCTTTTGTTTTTGGGAAACTGACGACGACGATCGCGCCCACCTCCGGCACCTGATCGAGATTCGTGAGCAGTTCGATCTGATAATGGTTGGTGCCGAGGATGTAGGCCTCGAGTGAATAATCATCTTTCGTTGTGGCTAACCCGGGATCGGTATCGGTCGTTTCGTGCCCGGAGGCGGTGATTTTGCGTTCCTCGTAAAGATATTTCACCGCTGGCAAGCTCCAACCCGGATAATGCGCGACCCCTTGTTCATCCTTGTTCGCCAGCTCCTCGGCATCCGGCCAGCGCTTCGACCAATCGGTGCGCATGGCAACAAACGCCCCAGCCGGAACCGTCCCATGGTCTGTTTCCCCTTTTTTCGCGCGTTCAAGCGCGAGGGTGTAGTCTGCGTTCTTCGCGCAGTCCTCATGAACGTCGATGCAAACCAGAGGCAGGATCATTTCCTTCAGCTCGATCTGATCGACCGTGCGCAGGCCTTTATGAAAATGCGCCGGCGGATCTACGTGCGTGCCCCATCGACCGACATGAGTAAAGATCTCGGCCAAAGATCCGTCGCCCATCATGCTTGGCTGCTTTTCGTACCAGTAAATTGTTCTGCGCTGTTCGTTGGGGAAATCGGACCAGTGCGGGATTCCCGGCGCAAAATCGTGCGTAAGATCGACGAACTTTTTGCCGGCTAGAACTTTTTGTAAATCGATCAGAGAGATTTCCGGGCTTGGCCCTCGACCCCGAGCGGCCGGACCCGGCCAGATGACGCCTCCTAAAATGATAACAGCCAACAGTTGACTCTTGAGCGAAGGCTTCACATTGATGCTGTTAACCGATTGCGCAAAAGGAAGCGAACAACTTCGAACAACTCGAAACAAAAGACGCTTCTGTTCGTGCGGTTGGTTGATTCCAGTCGTTCATGCCAAGCTTGTTCACACCGTTTAAATCTGAATTATGGGAGGAACCAGGGACGCGAACGCGGGTTATTGGCGACATGAAGATGAAGATTTTGTTTGAATGACAAATAAAAATAACAGAGAGCCTGTGAACAAAGCGTTGGATCACTAAATGAATCACGCCGCCAAAACGATTCTTTCCCCTGGTGCAACAGTCGCAGTCAACCAGCCATGTCCGGTCACAGTTGTCGAGAAACCAGACAGCCTCTTCGAGCGTTTCGCTTGGATTTACATTTTTTGTCGCGAAAAAGTTTTTCGTGATGATACCGGCCGAATAATTCGTGCGTTTTGGCCGGCCGGAGAACCACCGGCGAGCTCCAAGGTGCTGGAACTTGGCTGTGGTCCGGGGTTTTATGCCCGTGCCTTGGCGCAGCGTTTTCAACAAATCTCCGTTCTTGGAGTCGACAGCTCGAAGGAGCTGGTGAAATACGCGCGGGAGAAAGCAACGGAGAAGGCTTTGCGCAACTGTGCTTTTGCGTGGGGTGATGTCCTTAATCTTCCACAGCCGGATAGTTCGTTTAGCCAGTTGGTCGCCTCTCGTCTTTTCACGATTTTGTCGGAACGAGAACGCGCTGTCGGGGAAATATTTCGGGTCCTCAATTCAGGAGGCAAATGTTTCGTGGCCGAGCCACGCTTCGCGTTTTCGGCGTCGATTCCTTTGCTAACAATGCGGGCAGTTGCCCGCGTCAATGGATACTCGCGCGAATATAGAGAGCCAGTAAAGGCTACAGTCCTTCCGTATTCCCATTTTTGTGCATTGTTCGCGAGCCAACCATGGGCGCGCATGAAAACCTGGCGGGTTGGCCGGTACCAGTACGCGCTCTGCGAAAAGGGTTGACGCGAGCGTTCCAGCAACGCAGAGCACGCGCGGATGCATCGCGTTCTCGATCGGCAAGGGCGAAACCAGATTGCAGCCTGCCGTTGCGCGCTCGCGATCATGACCAAAGCGCCGCGGGCAGGGACGGTAAAGACAAGGTTGCAACCACCGCTTACGCCCTCCGAAGCGGCGGAACTAAACATTTGTTTCTTGCGCGATATCGCGGCTGCGATCGCGGAAGCGGGGGAACACTCCCAAGGGGTTGGCGTTTTTACCCCAGCCCGGAGCGAAAAGGAGTACGAGGGCATCTTGCCATCGCATTTCGATTTGATTCCGCAACGTGGCAATCAATTTGGCGAGCGATTGGCTAACGCAGCCGACGATTTGCTCCAAGTTGGTTTCGAATCCTGTTGCCTGATTAATTCCGACAGTCCAACCGCAACAGCGGAGGCGTTTCGCGAGGCCGTAGCGCGGTTGCAAAGTGCAGACGATCGAATCGTCCTCGGGCCGTCCGATGATGGAGGTTATTATTTGATTGGGATGAGAAAGCTGAATCGTCACCTTTTCGAAGAGATTGATTGGAGCACGGAGCGGGTTTTTGCCCAAACGGAGGAACGCGCGCGTGAGGTCGGACTAAAGGTTCACGTTCTGCCGAAATTTTATGATGTGGACGATGGCGCAACGCTGCGGCGTTTGTGTGAGGAATTGTTGGGGAGAAATTCGCAGGGCGATATCGCTCCCGTGACGACGAAATTTTTGGCAGAGCTGATTGCGCGCGAAGGATCGGAGCGACTTTGCCGGCAATGAAAAGTCGACAACGCGCTCTTGTTACTGGCGGTGCCGGGCTCATCGGATCGCATGTCGCCGACTTGCTTGTGCGCGAAGGCTGGCACGTGCGGGTTCTCGATAACCTCGAACCGAATACGCATAGACGAGGTAAGCCGGCCTGGATCAATCGCGACGCCGAGTTTGTGCACGGGGATTTGCGCGATCGCGTCATGATTGAAAACGCGCTTTCTGACATCGACATCGTTTTTCATCAGGCCGCTTACGGCGGTTATATGCCCGAAATGGCGAAATATGTGCAGGTGAATTCGTTCGGCACTGCGCAAATGCTCGAAGTCATTCGGGAAAAGAATTTTCCAATCAAAAAAGTTATCGTCGCGAGTTCACAAGCAGTTTACAGCGAAGGCGCGGGTCAGTGCCCAAAGCACGGCCTCGTTTTTCCAAAGGTGCGGCCGGTAGAACAATTACATCGCGGCGATTGGTCGGTGCGCTGCCCGATTTGCAATCAGCCAACCACGAGTGTGCCGACGCCCGAGGAGGCACCGGTTGGCGGGGAAACGGTTTATGGATTAACCAAAGTCGATCAGGAGAAATTGGTCCTGCTCTGGGGAAAACAAGTCGGGATTCCAGCCGTCGCGCTCCGTTACTCGTGCACTTACGGGCCCCGACAATCGATCTTCAACCCTTACACCGGCGTAATCGCGATTTTTTGCACCCGCTTGCTCAACAACCTGCCACCGGTGCTTTATGAAGACGGCGAACAAACCCGCGATTTTTCTTTCGTTGAGGATATCGCGTGCGCGAATTTGCTCGCCGCCACAACCGATGCTCTCGATGGCCGGCCAATAAACGTCGGCAGTGGAGAAGGGGTGACCGTCCGCGAAATTGCACAACGCGTTTCCGACGCGCTCGGAATAGGAATCGCGCCGGAAATTAATGGGGAATTTCGTCCTGGGGAAATGCGACACCTTACCAGCGGGACGGATACAATCCGGGCGGCGGGGTACGCCCCGCAGGTCGGTCTCGCCGAGGGAATTGACCGCTATCTTGATTGGATTCGCTCGCAAAGCAATGTGCGCGATTACTTCAGCGAGGCTGCCAAAATTTTGCGTACCAAAGGCATCGTTCATCAGGTCAAGGCATCATGACTCGCGAGGAAATTATTCTCCAACACATCGACAAAGATGGGCAGGGCCTTGAAATCGGCGCCGGCCATCTGCCGCTCGCTCCCCGACGAAAAGGTTACCGCGTGCATGTTCTTGATCATTTGAACAAGAATGACCTGATCGAAAAATACCGCCCTCATGGGGTCGACCTCAGCCAAATCGAAGAGGTCGATTTCGTTTGGGATGGGCGGTCGTATCCCGAGATTATCGGCAGAACCAACGCCTACGACTGGATCATCGGGTCGCACGTGGTCGAACACACCACCGACTTGATCGGGTTCCTCAATGATTGCGATTCGCTCTTGAAAGAAGACGGCGTTCTCTCGCTAGCGGTGCCGGATAAGCGCTACTGTTTCGACAGGTTTCGTCCTTTGACCGGCATTGGGCGGGTTATCGATACTGCGCGTAATCCTGAGAAAATTCATTCGGCCGGCACAGTGGCGGAATATTTTCTCTCCGTGGTGAGCAGAGGCGGGCGTATTGCCTGGGACACAAGCGAAAAAGGCGAGTTCAAGTTTGTGCATTCATGCGAGGAAGCGAAACAGGCGATCCGCGATGTGAGCGAGCGCGGGTATTATCTCGATGTCCACGAATGGTGTTTCACCCCAACTTCGTTTCGACTGATGATGCGCGACTTATTCGAGCTTGGTTTCATTCAGCTCAAGGAATTAGCTTTTCATCCGCCGCAGGGCTCGGAATTTTACATTGCTTTGTCGCGCCAGGGTCGCCTTCCGGAGGGCACGCGATTGGAATTGTTCGGGCAGATTCTTCGGGAACAATCGGTCGCCTGAATCATATTACGTTTTCGACGTGTGGATTTCTGTTGTCATTCCAGCGCTCAACGAAGAGGAGCCGATCGCGGAGGTCGTGCGCGAGGTGATCGCAACGAGAACTCCGCGCGAAGTCATTGTTGTTGACAATGGCAGCTCAGACCAAACAGCGGAACGCGCCAGAAACGCAGGAGCGCGAGTGGTTTCGACGCCGCGCGGATACGGTCGCGCTTGCGCGGCGGGCGTGGCGGCAATTTCCCATGAATGCGATTTGATCGTTTTTCTTGATGGTGATGGCAGCGACGTTCCGCGCTTTATTCCGGCGTTGGTCGAGCCGATTACGAGCGGCACACAAGACTTCGTGATCGGTTCGCGCACACGCGGGAGACGCGAGCCGGGCAGTATGAACCCGCAGCAGGTTTTTGCGGGGCATCTCGCGGGATTTTTGATCCGCATACTTTACGGTGTTCGCTACACCGATATGTCGCCGTTCCGCGCTATCCGGCGCGATTCGTTTGCACAACTAGGAATGCGCGAAGAAACCTACGGTTGGAATTTGGAGATGCAGATGAAAGCGGCCCGAGCAGGACTGCGTATTCTCGAAGTGCCAGTTGATCATCGACGTCGCAAGGGTGGGGAATCGAAAGTCTCCGGAACATTGCGGGGCACGTTCGTCGCCAGTTTTCGGATCCTGGCAACATTTTTGAAAATCGCTTTCTCTGGAAGATAGGCCTGCAGTCAGTGTTCCGGTGTCCAGACACGCCGTGCGACTGTCAGGAGTATAAAGCAGGCGCTTGGCACAACCGCCTCTACGACTCATAGTCGCGATAATGATGAGCCGATCCAAAGCAGCGCTTTGCGGTCTCTACGCCGGCCTCGTCGCTGGAATCGCCATGACCCTGGCGATGCTTTTGCTGGCGTGGCTATTTCAGATCGCGACGCCGCTGGTGATTCTGGGCGACCGCCTCAGTGTGTTCATTTCGCCGAAGCCATTCTTTTGGATTATGGGCCGTGTCGGTGGCTACAACCATTTGAAACAGCTCGGCATTGGCTCCTCCATCCTCGGACAAATTCTGGTCGGCGCCATTGGCGGAATAGTTTACGGACTCGTCCGGCGCAGGCGAGGTGATGTTGGGTATCATAGGACGCTTCTCATTTTCGTAGCGCTGCCGTTAGCGAGCAGTGCAATCTTGTTGTGGCCGGTGCTCGGGACCCATTACGGGGGAATGCCAATTGACGCGGCGCGTTTGATCACTCTGCTGGGACTGGCAATTTCGTTTCTCCTCTTCGAACGCGTTCTTGTGCTCGGTTTTGATTTTCTAACGAGTCATGGACAAAAGAAAACCGCGGCACCTCCTGAATTTACGCCGCACCTGGGCCGGCGCGCATTTTTGTTTGGAACGCTGGGCCTTCTATTCGCAGGCGGAACCGCCGCCATCGCGCGCAAGCTTTTTCGCATTGCGACTTTCAGCTACGACGGCACGCAATACAAAGGCCCGGATATCCAGGCGATCACCCCGAACAATCAGTTTTATTGCGTAACCAAGAACATAGTCGACCCGCGAGTGGACGGGGGACTCTGGCATCTCGAAGTGACCGGCCTGGTGCAGCGTCCACACACCTACCGCCTCCTGGATTTCAAAAGCATGGAGATGATCGATCAGGAAACGACCTTGATGTGCATCAGTAATGGACTCGATGCCGGACTGATGAGTAATGCAATTTGGCGCGGGATTGCGATGGCGGATTTGTTGGAAGCAGCCTCTCCACTTCCCGGCGCCGAGAGAGTGCGGCTGCACGGCGTCGACAACTACACCGATACTGTTCCGTTCCAAAAAGCAATGACCCCGAGCACGCTTATCGCCTTCAAGATGAATGGAACGGAGTTGCCGGATCGCCATGGGTTTCCCGCGCGTGCCATCGTGCCGGGTTATTTCGGTGAAAAACATGTGAAATGGCTCACTCGCATCGAAGTAACAAAGGCGGACGCGAAAGGTTTTTACGAGACCCAAGGCTGGGGCCCAAATTTCATTGTTCCGACGCGGTCTCGCATCGACATTCCTTATAACGAGTCGTGGATTAGGATAATTGATGCGGGGAAGGGCGTTCCGGTCAAAGGCGTCGCTTTCGGGGGCGATCGCGGAATTTCCCGGGTGGAATTCAGTTGGGACGACGGCGAAAGCTGGGACGAGGCGAAGATCGATTATCCCGGCACGAAATTAACCTGGGCGCTTTGGAGTTTTAACTGGGAGCCTGGCGACGATGTCGACGATTACACCTTGGTGGTGCGTGCGACCGATGGCGAGGGTAAGGTCCAGGAGTTTGAAGAAGATCGTGCGTTTACTTCTGGGATCACCGGTTTTCACAAGGTGATGGTGCACATCTTCGCGTGAAGACTGTAGCCGGCATCGGTGATGCCGGCCCGCGGTCAGCGACCGCGGCTACAATTCATCCGGGGTGACAGCGTGCAATTCTTAGCGCAACATTGGTCTGCCTAATGAGCGCCAAAGATCATGTTTTCACCCTCGGTATCGAGGAAGAATTTGCCATTGTCGATCCGACGACGCGGGAATTGCGCTCGCACATTCACGAAATTCTCGAAGGCGGCAAAGTTACGCTCAAGGAGCAGATCAAGCCGGAAATGCATCAGTCAGTGGTCGAGCTGGGTACGGAAATTTGCCGCGACATCGACGATGCCAGGAACCACGTAACCGAGCTCCGCAGTCGTCTGGCCGCGCTGGCCGGGCGCAGCAAACTCAAAATCGCGTCGGTCGGGACGCATCCTTTTTCACATTGGCGCGATCAACTCATTACTCAGGGCGAACGCTATCAGGAAATCGTGCGCGACATGCAATTGCTGGCCCGGGCCAACCTCATCTTCGGGCTGCATGTGCACGTCGGAATTCCAGACCGCGAGACCGCCATCCATGTGATGAATCAGGCGCGCTATTTCCTGCCCCACATTTACGCGCTCTCGGTCAACTCGCCATTCTGGGTGGGGCACGATACCGGGCTGAAAGGTTACCGGTTGAAAGTGTTCGAGCGTTTTCCTCGCACCGGCATTCCGGATTCGTTCGAATCTCTTTCTGAGTACACCGATTACTGCAAGCTGCTCGTGAAAACCGGTTGCATCGATAACGCCAAGAAAATTTGGTGGGACATCCGGCTTCATCCTTTTTTCGACACGCTGGAAGTACGGGTATGCGACGCACAAACGCGGGTGGACGATACTCTTGCGATTGCAGCGCTCATCCAGGCGCTGATTTCCAAACTACACAAGTTGCTCCGGCAAAATGTCACTTTTCGGATTTACCGGCGTCGTTTGCTCGATGAAAATCGCTGGCGAGCCTCGCGCTATGGGATTGACGGGAAGCTGATTGATTTCGGCAAGGAACGCGAAACCGAGACACGCAGTCTGATTCACGAATTCATCGAGTTTGTTGCTGACGAAGTGGCCGAGCTCGGAAGCCGGCGCGAGATGAACCACATCGAACGGATTTTACATGAAGGTACAGGTGCGGATCGACAGCTTGCTGTCTGGGAACGCACCCACGATATCAAAGCGGTCGTCGATCATATCGTCGCCGAGACCTACCAAGGTTTGAATGAAGTAGAACTGGTCGCAAAAGCGACCGCCGCGTCTTAACGGGAGGGGTGACGTGCCGCTTGTCATCCCGAGCGAAGTCGAAGGGATCCTTGGACTTCGCTTCGCTACGCTCAGGATGACGGCTGCTAGAATTGCAGTGCCGTCACCACGGAATCACTTTGCGGTCTTGCAAAAATTTGCCGGTAAGATTTTGCGGTGCCTCGGCCGCGAGCCAGATAATTCCGTCCGCGCCCTCTCCCACCGAGCGAGTCGCATTGGCCCCTCCCATATCGGTGCGGACCCAACCCGGACAAACTGAATTCACCGCGAATTTCGGCAGCGCAGCGGCGAGCTGCGAAGTCACCCCATTCAACGCCGTTTTTGAAATGCAATACACCGGCGACCAGCCATCGGCGCCGTCGTGCAGTTGTCCGCCACTGCTTGAAACATTGACGATCCGCGGTGCCGATGACTTCGCGAGCATCGGGTGAAAGGCTTGTGCGATCATTAGCGGCCCGAGGGTGTTCGTGCGCATCGTCGTTTCGAATTGGTCCGGCGTCGCTTTCAAGATCGCGTCATCGCCGTCAACGATGATGCCGGCGTTATTTACCAGGACGTCGAGATGATCGACCATCTTTGCTAATTCTGCCGCGGCTTCACGAATGCTCGTGGGATCTGACACATCAATCTTTAAAAACGTTGCCGCTGGTCCGGCTTTCCGGGCCGCGGCACGACCGGCTTTTTCATTGCGCGCGCCGATGAACACGCGAAAGCCTTTCGCTGCCAACTGCCGCGCAACTTCGAACCCGATTCCCTTGTTTGCGCCAGTGACAAGCGCGATTTTCTCTGACTTTGCCATAGAACAAACTCGCGTGTCACATTACTAATCGCAATGTCACGGGGTCATGCCGAGCCGTGCAGACAACGCCAGTCCGGCTCGGACCGAGGGACCTCACAAATGCGGTTAAGTCACGCACTGTAGCTTGGGTGGGCCCTCGCTTGCGCTCGGGATGACGGTGTCGGGGACGCAATCAGCCTTCGCAGCGTCTTCAAGTTCACCACATCTTCCTTCAGTTCTTTGCCCTTTGGCGTTTCCAGCACTTTCGGAATTTTACCAAACCGCGGCTCGTTCATGATGAAACGAAATGCGGCCAGCCCGATTTTGCCCTTACCGATATGCGCGTGTCGATCGACGCGTGAGCCACGAGCAGCTTTGGAATCGTTCAGATGAATTGCCACCAGCCGGTCCCGCGCCTGCGGGATAATCCGATCGAACTTGCGAAATGTCTTCTTCGCAGCGTTTTCAGAGCCGATGTCGTAACCCGCAGCAAAAATGTGGGCGGTATCGAGGCAAACGCAGATCCTTTCGGGCTCGTGCACATTTTTAATGATATGCGCGATGTGCTCGAAATGGTGACCAAGGCATGAACCCTGGCCAGCCGTGGTTTCGAGCGCGATCTTCGTTTTCACTTTCGGAATCACCCGCCAAATCGCGTCGATCGAGGCGGCGATTTTCTGCAGCCCGGCTTCTTCACCTGCGCCGAGGTGTGCGCCGGGATGCATAACGAGAAATGGCAACCCGAGGTGATCGGCCCGAATCAATTCCTCGGCTAAAGCGCGCAACGAATTCGCGTGAAATTGCGGATTAGTGGCGGCGAGATTGATCAAATAATTCGCGTGCGCAAAAACCGACCCCAATTGGGCGCGCTGCTGGTGATCGAGAAAAGCGCGAATTTCGTCAGTAGACAATGGGCGGGCGAACCACTGCATGTTGTTTTTGACGAAAATCTGGATGGCAGTGCAATTGATCGAACAAGCGCGTTCTATCGCCATGTGCACGCCGCCGGCAATCGACATGTGAGCACCGAGAAGAATGTTCTTCGTCATCTCGAGCGAAGCGAAGTCGAAAGATCGCGCTCTGTTAGGTGCAAGGTTCGCTTGGGGATTACTCGGTCCGAGCCGGACTGGCGTTTTCCCTCTGGATGACGACATCTCAGAAAATTTTCGGGTGCCAGTCCGGCTTTTTCAGACTGCCTTCGGCTTTATATTCGAAAAATTTATAGAGTGGAGTGAGGACGGCTCCGGCTCCGCTGGCGTCGATACGAACGTCGAAATCGATTTTGTCATCGAGAAAATGAGCGCTGCCCTGTCCAACCATGCCAAAGGTGCCGCCATCCACGTGAAAATCCGAGGTGCGGATGATGCCATCTTTGATTGTAAACGACATGTTCGCTTTTCGTGCGACGCGATAACCCACGCCGGGCATGATCTTGTTGAGAATGTCTGAAAGCGGGCCAAAGAGCGGGATGGCAAAGACATCGCCATTGCGCACTTCCACCTCGCCCTTGCCGTTCATCGTCCGCGCCTCGCTCCCGATTCCGATCCATTCGTAGCGGCCATTCATCAATCCCACCGCGGTTTTGTATTTGAAATAGAGATCGGTCAGTTTTGGAAAATCGACGTGATCGACCATCATCGCCGCGCGATAACGCTGGTCGTTTTTCGCGAGAGAAATGTCCGCACTGCCCCCTACGGTGCCGGAAAAAATCGTGCCGTTTAATTCGGAGATTTGCAATCGGTCATCGGTCAGGAGCAACTTCGCGTTGATACGGTCGAACAGCAGAGTTTTGCCAAGAAAAGCGTAATCCATTCCCCCCGCTGAATCGACGTTGATTTCGAGGCGCGTGTTTTTGCCGCCGCGAAATTGATAGACACCGCTGGCGGTAATCGCAGGGGGCTTTTGAAATTTATAGGGTATAACGACCTTCAGCAATTTTGGATCAACCCAGTAAATTGCTTCCGTTGGTCGCAGACCCGAAACAACGTTCGACAGGCGCGTCTCGTGATGCGCGAAATCGTAAACGAATGTGCCGGTGGCAACCCCTTCGTCTCGGGCCACTCGAAAATTCTCATAGGTGACCGCGCCATCTCCGAAATGAACGTTGGCCGAGGCGCTATTAAAACCGATGGTGCGAAAACGCCCGCGCTGCAGTTGTAATATACCGTCGCCTTTCCAAGTCGCGGCTGCGGCGCTCGGCCCCCGAATGCTCAGTTGAACATTAGAGGCGTGCGGCCAATCCCAATCGTTCACGAATTCACGCATGTCGGCCGGTGCCAGGGAACGAAGCGCGTTGGCGTCAATCGTACTAGCCAGATCGATCCGAAAATCATTCGGCGCGTCGAGCAACCGCCCGACTAACTCCCCGCTTTGATGCCGCACGTGAATGTCGCGCACCATCGTACGTTCGCCGTCCCAGGAAAACTCGGCATTTGCGCTCAGAAACGGAATTCCCTTGTAAGCGAACCGATCTAGCGCGGCATGGCCAATGGCCTGCCAACGCGGCTGGCCTTCTCCCAATTTTGCCGATCCTGAAATCTCGAAGCGCGGCGGCGCTAGAAAATTGATGTCGGAAACGAGCCTGGAGAGCCCAACACTTTCAAGCAGAGTGCGCAGATTCAGACTGCTGCGCGCCTGAAACTGAAGCTCGCCCACCGGTTGTCGCCAAATTGCGCTGGCAGTGAATCCGCCCAAGTCATCCTGCAATTCGCATTGCCTGATGCTGAGTGTTTGATCGGCGAACTCACCGGTCATGGTCAGGTTTCGTGCCTGATAATTGCCGCGCTGCCAGGGCCCCGTCTGCACCGTTCCCTCCACTCGCGCATTCTCAAGCTGGGCGACATCGCCGCTGAATTTGATCTGCAAATGTGGACGCTCGTAGAATTTGAACTGGCTCAGCTCGCTCACCGATCGCTGTAAGATGGCAAGTCGCGTCTGCCATTCTTCTGGTGTTACTTCCTTCGACGGTTTGTAATCGTTCCGCTTGATCAGTTGTCCGGTCGCCGAAATGCGAATGTCGCAGAAGATTCCATCCGCCTGGCTGACATAAATTTGTTCCGGCGGAAAATAAATGTGGGCGTGCAAATTTTTGATTTGAGCGTGTGGCGATTTCGGGTCCGCTCCGTCGGGCAAGGGCAATGTGACCTGGGCATTACGAATATCGATTGCATTCAAGAAGGCCTGGCGTTGCAGTAACGCCGCGTAATTCACGTCTAACGAAATGCGGCTGATCTCCGCGATAGTGTTCTCGCGATTTTTGTAATCGTAAATGCGAACATCCTGCGCGACCAGCCCGCGAAAGGGGTCGAGAGTCAGCCGGCGGACAGAAGCTTCCACGCCGTGCTTGTGCAATTCCTCAACTACCAGGCCGCGCCATTTCCGGCCGAACCCTTTCCTGGCCAGGTACCAGCCGCCGCCGGCCATCGCTCCCAAGATCAGAACAACTAGAAACCTCGCCGTTGTAACGAGAAAGCGTCGCGCGAGCGTGCGCGGTCGACGCGTCGCAGAAGCGAACGATTCTTGCGGTGGTTCCAGAATGGCTGGCATGACGCGTTGAAGCGTTGAATGGTGCGAGGGTTGAGGGGACTGTCGACGTAACGCTTTAACTCTTCAACGTTTCGACGTGATTTCCATCTCCGATCTACCGGCAATCAACGCCACGCTCAATTTTGTGAGCACGATTTTCATTTCTGCCGGCTGGTATTTTATTCGGCGAAATTTTTGGCAGCGCCACGTCGTTTGCATGGTCACGGCGGTCGTTTCCTCCGCCCTTTTTCTCGTTGGCTATATCACTTATCACATCCACGTCGGAGAAAAATCTTCGGGTTTTCGCGGTTGGCTGGCAGCAATTTATTTTCCAATGCTGGCGACCCACGTTTTGCTCGCCTTCGCCACCCTGCCGCTCGTCGTTCTCACCCTGATTCCGGTCTTTCAGCGCCGCTGGGACAAGCACCGCCGGATCGCCAAATGGACGATGCCGATCTGGCTTTACGTTTCCGTCACCGGCGTGCTCGTTTACTTGATGCTTTATCAATGGTTTCCGCCGGCCAGTCTTGCACAGCCGCGCTGAATGTTGTTTGCTCTGGACGCGGCCAGGCCGCTTCCAAAACCATGGTGACGATCGCAACCTTCAACGAGCAATCGAACGCCAAACATCTGCGCGACCGGTTGGGACGAGCAGGGATCGGTGCCGACATCATCGGCGATAGTCATCTGCAACGAGTCGCTTTCATGGCGAAGCCGCGGGCAAACGTAAAAGTGAAGGTGAACGAAGATGATTTCGGGAAAGCACACCAATTGATGCGGGAATGGGAAGCCTCCGATCCTGACGTCGGAGCCGCGCTGCGCTGCCCACAATGCGAATCTTCCAATATCGAATATCCGCAAATGACCCGGAAATTTCTGACCCCGGCGATCGCGAGCATTCTCTTTGCTCTTAAGATTTTTCCGAAAGGATTTTATTGTCACAACTGCCACTTTACTTGGACGAACGAGCCCGAAGGACAGATTTCGCGCCTCTGGCACATGATTTTCCCGGGGACCAACCCGTACCGAGAAGAGTGACTTCGGCAGGGACGCGACCTGCGCTGCGTCGCGATGATGTGATGAGGCTGGCAATGGCGTTGGCATGAAGTGGCTCTTTGCATTGTTACTGGCACTGGCAATTTTTGGGGGCGCCGCCTACTTCGCCTACAACGTTCTCTTTAAACAGGAGCTCGCCGTCCAAAAAGAACAGCGTGGCGAAATCCCTGCGACACCAGTGCCCGACCTGAGCCTGCCGGAATTTCAGGAGGCGGCGAAATTACGGCAGGAAGGTAAACTGGTGGAGGCACGCAATGCTCTCTTTGCGTTTATTCAGAAATATCCCAACGGCCAGCTCTTCGAGGAAGCGAAAGACCTGCTCGGCGCCGTCAACATCGATATTCTTTTCTCGCCCGTACCTTCCCCCGAAAAACAGGAATACATCGTGAAAAAAGGGGATGTCATAGCCCGGGTCGCGCAGAAAATGAAATCGACGCCGGAGCTGATCATGCGCACCAACAACATGAACGGCACCATGTTGCACATCGGCGAAAGGTTACTGATTTCGACTCCCGATTTCTCGCTCTTTATTCAAACGAAACAAAAACTTATTGTCCTCATAAACCACGGACAGTTTTTCAAGCAATATCATGTCCAGGAAATGAAACTGCCGCCGAAACAGCCGCCGCGGATCAACACCAAAGTGGCTGAGATTTTGGCTTGGAAGAATGGTAAACGCGTCGGTTTCGGCACCCGTGAATATCAGACGAGCACGCGCTGGATTCGTCTGGCCAACGCCGGCTACACCATCTACGCCATCCCGGACTCGTCCCACCCGAGTTCCGATCAGCCGCCCCCGCCACTTGGGCTTGGCATTTCCGCCAGCGAGGCCGAAGAATTGAGCAGCCTTGTCAACGGCAAGACCCCTGTCACCATTACGGAGTAACATGAAGGAGCCGCAACCGCTCGAATTCGAGAAACCGATTGTGGAGCTGCAACGCCGTTTGCAGGAAATCCGCGATCATTCCGACGAACACGCGCTCGATTTCGATGCTGAAGTCGAGGCAATGGAAGCGAAGATCGAAACCGCGCGCCGCGAAATTTACGGCAACCTCAGCGCCTGGCAGCGGGTGCAGATCGCGCGGCACACTCAGCGGCCCTTTGCCCTTGATTACGTCGAGCGTTGTTTTACGAATTGGAACGAGTTACATGGCGACCGTTTATTTGGAGACGACAAGGCCATGCCATGCGGGATTGCGATGCTGGGGAAGCAACGTTGCATCGTGATCACGAATCAAAAGGGTCGCAACACCAGGGAAAATGTAATGCGCAATTTCGGGTGCGCGCATCCGGAAGGTTATCGCAAGGCGCTGCGCTTGATGCAGCTGGGCGAGAAATTTAATCTGCCGGTGATTTCGCTCATCGATACGCCCGGCGCTTATCCCGGCATCGGTTCGGAAGAACGCCACATTGCCGAGGCGATCGCGGTCAATCTCCGTGAAATGATGAATCTGCGGGTGCCCGTTCTTGCCGCTGTCATCGGCGAAGGCGGTTCGGGCGGTGCCCTCGGCATCGGGGTGGCCGATCACGTCATGATCTTGGAGAACGCCTACTATTCCGTCATCAGCCCCGAGGCCTGCTCCGCCATATTGTGGAAAGATCGACGTCACGCCGCCGAAGCTGCTGAAGCGCTTAAACTGACCGCACACGATCTGATGAAACTCAACGTCGTCGATGAAATTGTAGCGGAACCGGGTGGCGGCGCTCACCGCGACCATGAGAAAGCCGCAGAAATCCTAAGCGAAGCGTTGCGCTCGAATCTTAAGCGGCTGCTCAAAACACCGATCCATCAGCTGCTAAAAAAGCGTTACGAGAAATTCCGTCGCCTTGGCAATTTTGCCGAACCGCCAAAGGGCAACGGCGCCACCGGCTGATCGAAGCCGACCCGCGTCAGACAGGATCATGAATCGCAAAATTAGTTCTACCATAATCTCTGCTCTGCTTCTGGGTTTGGGTTGCGCATGCGCCAGTGCGTTTACCCCGACGCTTCATTTCGAAAAGGACACGGTCGGATTCGCGAACATGACCGTGTTTGAATACCAAAAC